>OHMN01000027.1_pt1 | contig 133158 bp, 120 predicted proteins | sample 1569361 | NCBI WGS metagenome assembly OHMN01 (sample SAMEA3541508, study PRJEB24748) | human gut metagenome | biome: human gut; feature: human-associated habitat; material: faeces | place: China | collected 2012
TTATGTGGGCTATTTTTCTTTTGGAAAGGAGCCAAAGGCGAACTTTCCTATAAAGAAATCAAACAAAGGATCAGGCATTTGCCTGATCCTTTGTTATGTAAGCCGAAAACCGGACTTGAACCGGCGACCCCTTCATTACGAGTGAAGTGCTCTACCAACTGAGCTATTTCGGCATATATGAAAGCACAGATATGTGTATCTATGCTCCTTTTGTAAGATAATATTCAATCTTGCTGATTGCTTCTTCTTCATCGACTCCGTCAGCTACGACTGTTAAATCCTCTAAACGATCTAAGTCTAATCCAAGACTCATCATTCCCATCATACTCTTTACATTGACTTGCTTATTCCCTGTCTCGAATAAAATCTTGCTCTCAAACTGGCTCGCCATCTGTACAAGAAAAGCTATTGGTCTGTCTTCTTCTCTTAAGGCTACTTCCACTTTGACGTTCTTTGAAATCATTCCTGTCCTCCCAATCTTATCTCTTCCGCAATTCGGCCGATCTTCTTTAACCGGTGGTTCACACCAGACTTGCCTACTGGCGGTTCTAGCATATCTCCAAGTTCTTTCAGTGTAGCTTCCGGGTGTTCCAGACGTAATCTTGCAATATCCTGCAACCCTTGATCTAAAAAACGGAGGCCTTTGTGCTTATCAATATATTCAATGTCTTCCACCTGCTTGACTGCGGCTGAAACCGTCTTATTAATATTCGCTGTCTCGCAATTGACACGACGGTTTACTTTATTACGCATATCTTTCAGGATTCTTACATTCTCCAGCTCCATCAATGCGACGTGTGCTTCCATAATATTCAACACATCTACAATCTTTGATCCTTCTTTCATGTATACCACGTAGTACTTTTTACGCAAGACAATTTTAGCATCTAAATCAAAAAAATTCAAGACCTCTTTTAATTGTTCTGCTGTCTGTACATTAGTAGATACAACTTCAAAATGATAATTCTTCTCTGGATCACTCATGGAACCAGCTGCCTGAAAAGCCCCTCGAATATATGCCCGCTTACAACATGTGTTCTGTAAAACAAGTCCAAATTCTTTGGAATCTAAAAGTTTCACTGCTTTCAATATTAAAACACAATCCTTATGCTTGTCAACACTTATCGTATAATTTCGACTTCTTTTTAAAAATTCGTTTCGTCCAACATCAATCTTCGCATGAATATCAAACACATCTTTGATAAGTTTATAAAAACGTTTCGCAGCAGATACCGTCTCCGTCTGGATCTGAATCTCATAATGTTCTGGCTCTAGACTGATATTCCCTCCAAAACGTAAGAATCCTGCGATCTCCGCAATCTTACAATGTCTGGCACCGGTTTCATTTCTTGATAATTCCTCTTTAATATTACTTGAAAATGACATTGCCTACCTCATAATATCTCTATGCTCTACTTTGACAGAATATGGCAGTTGTTTTAATCTCTCTGCCAATTTATTCGTGATCGTAACAGATCGATGCTTTCCTCCAGTACATCCGATTCCGATCACAAGATTATACTTGCCTTCTTTAATATAATTTGGGATCAAGAATCTCATCATATCATCTAACTTATCAAGAAATTCCACAGATTCTTCATGCTTCATCACAAAATCCTGAATTGGTTTGTCATTTCCAGTTAATGGTCGCAAATTCAGATCATAGTATGGATTTGGAAGAAATCTGACATCAAATACCAGATCTACATCCGCAGGAATCCCATGTTTAAATCCAAAAGAAACAACTGCAATCTGGAATCGTTCCCCTTCTTCTCCGTCTACAAAAATACGATCGATCTCTTCTTTTAACTCCCTTGTCAGAAGCTGGCTAGTATCGATCACATACGTTGCCTGATCTTGCAGAAATTTCATGATCTCCCGCTCTTTTGCAATTCCATCCTCAACTCTTCCATCTCTTGACAGAGGATGATTTCTTCTTGTCTCTTTATAGCGTTTTAATAAAATACGATTACTTGCATTCAGATAGAGAATCTCATACTTGATCCCCGCTGCCTCGATTTCTTTTAATTTGTGTGCTAACTCGCCAATTCCTCTTCCATTACGGATATCAATCCCAAGAGCAACATTTTCAATCTTGGCAGTTTCATCTAACAACATGTCTGCAAATTTATCAAGTAAAGCCACTGGAAGATTATCAACACAAAAATATCCAGCATCTTCTAATGTCTTTAATGCACTGCTTTTTCCTGCTCCTGACATTCCTGTTACAATTACAAATCTCATCTGTACTGCTCCTTTTTAGAACCTTCCAACACGTTTGACTTCTGGCTCCATCGTAACTCCAAACTGTTCTTTTACTTTATCTTTCACGTCACTGATCAACTGCATAACATCGGATGCTGTAGCATTTCCACGGTTGATCACAAAACCACTGTGTTTTTCAGATACCTGTGCATCTCCCACCTGATATCCCTTTAATCCTGCATCCTGAATCAATTTTCCGGCAAAATATCCTTCTGGACGTTTAAATGTACTTCCGGCACTTGGATATTCTAATGGCTGTTTTGTTTTTCTCGCCAATGCGTACTCATCCATTTTTGCTTTGATTTCTTCTTTATTTCCTTTCTTAAGTGCGATCACACCTTCTAAGACAACGTATTCATTCTTTAAAACGTTACTTGTACGGTAACCAAGCTCTAATTCTTCTGCTTTCAGAGTTTTGATCTCTCCTTCTTTTGTAAGAACTGTCACTTCTTTTAGTACCTGCACCATCTCACCACCGTATGCACCAGCATTCATAACGACAGCTCCGCCAAATGTTCCAGGAATTCCACCTGCAAACTCAAATCCAGTTAATTCTTCATTGAGTGCTGCTCTGGATGTAGAACTTAATAAAGTTCCTGCTTTGACGATAAGTTCATTACCACGGACTTCGATTCCACTGTAGTTTTTGTAAATCTGAAGAACAATTCCGTCCATTCCATCATCTGCAACCAAAAGATTACTTCCATTTCCTAAAACAAATAATGGAATTCCCTCTTCTTTTGCAAAACAACTGACCGCTTTGATCTCTTCCATATTCTCTGGTGCCACAAAAATATCGGCGGGTCCCCCAATACGGAATGTTGTATGATTTTTCATCGGTTCCTGTCTTAAAATATATTTTTCTGGTATGATCTGTTTTAACTGATCAATCTTTGTATCCATAATTTCTCCATTCTTAATATTAATGCAAGATGGAATCCTGTATATCACAGGATTCCAAATCTCTTCATCTTATGAAAGCATCAGACTAGCTGCACCATAAATTCCAGCATCATTTCCAAGAGTCGCAAGTACAAATCCTGTCTCCTGTGCTTTTCCAAATGTATACTTCTTAAAATGTGCATTGACCGCATCTAAAAGGATCTGTCCAGCTCTTGATACGCCTCCACCGATAACAAACACTTCTGGGTCGACCATCAATGCGATATTCCCTGCTGCAAGTGCTAATTTCTGTCCAAGATCATCTACCCGTTCTTTGGCAAATGTATCTCCTTCTTTTGCAGCATCAAAAATGTCTTTTGCAGTTACTTCATCAAGGTCTCTTAGTGTAGTCGCTTCTTTAAAATCCTTTAATGCTTTCTTTGTCTCATATACAATTCCCGTTGCAGATGCATAAAGTTCCAGACATCCTGTCTTTCCACAATTACATACATGATCATCAAAAGGATCCACAGTCATATGACCGATCTCTCCACCATATCCACGGCTTCCATCAATGATCTTTCCATCAACGATGATACCGCCTCCGACTCCTGTTCCAAGAGTGATCATCACCGCACTGTTATAATCTGCTGCTGCTCCCATCCAGATCTCTCCTAAGGCTGCTGCATTGGCATCATTCGTTGCCTTTACCTTACATCCTGTAAGCTTTGACAATTCTCCTGCCACATCCACGCTTCCCCATCCAAGGTTCACACATTCATTAACTTTTGAAAACTCAAGAACAGCTCCTGGAACTCCAACTCCGAGTCCGATCACATCTTCCTTATCAAAACCATTTGCTTTGCTGTGATCATTCACTGCCTGTGCAATATCTGGCAGGATGTTCTTTCCATTTTCCTCAGTTCTTGTCTTGATCTCCCATTTCTCTTTTAATGTTCCATCTTCTCCAAACAGACCCATTTTTACTGTTGTTCCACCAATATCAATTCCATATAAATATTTCATATCATTTAATCCTCCATCTGACCTGTAACACGTTTATAAAGTTCTTCGGCTGCATTATATCCCATCTTCTTCTGTCTGTGATTGATCGCTGCTGCTTCTACGATGATCGCCAGGTTACGCCCTGGACGAATTGGCAGTGTATGTGCTGCAACTTTATTGCCAAGATATTCTACGTATTTCTCTTCTAATCCTAAGCGGTCATAATCCGCATCTTTGTTCCAGTCTTCCAACTGAATGACCAGATTGATCTCCTGCTCCATCTTAACGCTTTCAACACCATACAGATTCTTAACGTCAATAATACCGATTCCTCGCAGTTCGATAAAGAACCTTGTAACTTCCGGAGATGTTCCGATCAATGACTTCTTGCTGACCCTCTTGATCTCTACAACGTCATCAGATACCAGACGGTGTCCTCTTCGGATCAACTCTAAAGCTGCTTCACTCTTACCGATCCCACTCTCTCCTGTGATCAGGATTCCTTCACCAAATACATCGACTAAAACTCCATGGATCGTAATGCTTGGAGCCAATACAGTTCCCAGCCAGCGGATTACTTCTGCCATAAATTCAGATGTCGTATCCTGAGATATCAAAACCGGTACCCCATACTCTTTGGCAACTTTTATCATCATCTCACTTGGATGCAGATTCCTGCAAAATACAATAACTGGAATTCCAGCTCCGATAAATCTTTTATAAATATTTTTCGCATTTTCAACATCTTTTTCTACCTCTTCAATAAAAAGGTGTTCTGCTTTTCCGATGATCTGAACTCGATTCTGTGCAAAATTTTCAAAAAAACCTGCCAACTGTAATGCTGGACGATTGATCTCTGCCTGTTCAATGTAAACTTCTTTTGAATTGATCTCTGGTGTTACTTCTTTTAAATTTAATTCCTTGACCATATCATATACTGATACTCTATGCTCTTTATCCATAATCTTTCTCTCTTTCTGCACCCTTGATTGTCTGTCTCTTTCTCTATTTTAACATATTTCATTACTGCTTGGAATCGTGAAAAAACCCATAAATAGACTCTGCAGTACTTTGATTCATGCCAGGAACATTTAAAAGTTCCGTAACTGTTGCTGTCTTGATCTGTCCAAGATCTTTAAAATACTTCATTAATTCTTTTCGTCTCTTTGGTCCAACGCCTTTGATGTCATCAAGAACAGAATGTACTTGCCCTTTTGCACGCAATGACCTGTGATATTCGATCGCAAAACGATGGGCTTCATCCTGTATCCTCGTCACAAGTAAAAATGCTTCGCTGTTTGGCGCAAATATGATTTCCTCGTTGTTATAATACAAGCCTCTCGTTCTATGATCATCATCTTTGACCATTCCACATACTGGAATATCAAGTCCCAAATGATCCAACACACGAAGTGCAACATTGACCTGTCCTTTTCCTCCATCCATCATCAGAATATCCGGAAATTTTGTAAAACTGCCAAGTGTAGTGTCTTTTCCTTGTTCTTTCAGTTCTTCTAGCTCTTTCTTTCCATGAAGAAATCTTCTGGTCAAAACTTCTTCCATACTGGCATAGTCATCCGGACCTTCGATAGTTCTTAAACGAAACTTGCGATAATCTCTTCTTCTTGCTTTTCCTCTTTCAAATACGACCATGGATGCTACGGTCTGAAATCCACTGATATTAGAAATATCAAATGCCTCCATTCGATTCAAGCCTTCCATCCCGAGCAATTCTTCAATCTCATGAACTGCCCCGATCGTCCTTCTTTCTTCCCGTTTGATCTTTTCACGATCCATTCTTAATACATTCTGGGCATTTTCCTTTGCCATCTCTACCATCTTGTGTTTTTGCCCACGCACTGGTATCTTAAAATGTACTTTTGCTCCTCGTTTCTTTGACAACCATTCTTCAATGATCTCCTTTTCTGAAATATCATGTTCCAGAAAGATTTCCCCTGGAAGATAAGGCGTCCCCGCGTAAAACTGTTTGACAAAAGCTCCTAAAACTTCTTCCTTGGAACTTTCCTCATCTGCTTCCATATGAAAATGTTCTCTTCCAAGAAGCTTTCCTTGGCGGATAAAGAAAATAGATACGACAACATCCTTATCATCCTGTGCCATTGCAATAATGTCACGGTCCTCAAACGCATACGTATTGATCTTCTGACGGTCCATGATCCGCTCAATACTCTTGAGCAAATCTCTGTATTCCATTGCCTGTTCAAATTCCAATTCATCCGATGCTTTTTGCATTTTCTCCTGAAGCATTTTTGCAACCTGTTTATAATTTCCATTTAGAAACTTGATTGTTTCTTCGATCTGTTTTGCATATTCTTCCTTGGATATATATCCTTGGCATGGTGCATCACACTGCTTGATCTGATAGTACAGACAAGGCCTGTCCTTCCCTGTATCTTTTGGAAGTCTTCGGTTACAGGTACGGATCTTAAAGATCTTGCGAAGCAGCTCGATCGTATCATTTACTGCTCCTGCACTCGTATAAGGTCCGAAATACTTTCCTCCATCTGCTTTCATCTTCCTTGCCAGCATGATTCTTGGAAATTCTTCATTGACCGTTACTTTAATGTAAGGATAGCCTTTGTCATCTTTCAGTTTTGTATTATATTTTGGATGATGCTCTTTGATCAGATTGTTCTCAAGCACTAAAGCTTCCAGTTCTGAATCCGTGATGATATATTCAAAATAAGCAACATTCTTTACCATATGCTGAATCTTCACAGACAGATTCCGGCTGTCTTGAAAATACTGACGCACACGATTACATAACTTGATCGCTTTTCCAACGTAAATGATCTCATCTTTGCTATTATGCATCAAATAAACTCCAGGCTTTGCCGGAAGCTTCTTTAATTCCTGCTGAATGTCAAACATGAACTTCCCTCCATCTTTATTCTGTATATTTTATGGCTGCAAAATACACTTATCTTTAATCATAGCATAAATTTATAGGCAAAAAAAGTATCGATTTGAAGTGTAGGCTTGCATGTATGTTTTACTGTATTGGTATTTATAATAAACACTGTCTGTCACTACAAAAATTAAAAACAATAACACTCAACATACACACCCACTTAAGTTTTCCAATCTTGTAATTGTCCACACTTTAGACTTCAGGTATATGATAAAAAATAAATAATCGTCTGAAAAAGCAGCATTAGAATTTTGCCACGTTTTTTACGGATTCGCAGCTGGCTTGGTGCGATGTTTGAGCCTCTAAAAATTTCTGATTTGAATACCCTTGAAGGCGAGTTTCGCAAGGAAAGCCAGCGAATCAGCGATCTGTAAAAAACGTGAGCAAAATTCTCTAGCTGCTTTTTCAGACGATTATTTATTTTTTATCATATACTCGAAATCTACAGTTGGCCAACACACAAATTAAAATTCACACAACACTATTTCTTTTCGTCTCAATGTTTCCTGCACATCGATGACTCTCTGATTCTTACTTCCCTTCCAATGAAGTTTTCCATCAAATTCTTCCTGTACAAAAGGTCCATCTACGATCACATCGCAATATTTCACAACATCCAGTGTCTTGATCTCATCCCAGCAGAATCCTGTATACAGCCAGATTGTCTTATTTGGAAATGTTTCTTTGATCTCTTTTGCCAGAACTGCAACTTCTACATGGTTTGCTGGGTGAAGTGGATCTCCTCCGCTGAATGTGACACCTGAGATATAGTCTGGTTTGATCGCTTCAAATAATTCTTCTTTTGCTGCATCATCAAATGGAATTCCCCCTTCGATATCCCATGTGACTGGATTGTGGCAGCCTTTGCATTTGTGGGTGCATCCTGCAACCCATAGGACGGCTCGCAGACCGTCCCCATTTAGCATATCATCTTTCGTAATATTATGGTAACGCATTTTACATGGATTTCCTTTCCGCAATTTCTGCCATTTTGGCATCGTTAAGTCTTGTATCTCCTTTAACTCTGGAATAAGAGAGATATCCGTTCATACGGTCGATCTTTGTGAGATTTTTACTTCCGCATACCGGGCACACATCCATCTCTAATTCTTCGTGTCCACAGTCATCACAGTATGCTAAAGACAGGTTAACTCCTTCATAGAATCCTTTATCCATCGCTCTTCTTACTAATGTTTTCACTGCTTCTTTGTTATAGTTGATCGGATATTTTACATACTGGATCTTTCCACCATTGCATAATTCCCAGAAACGTCCTTCAAGATCTTGTTTCTCGATCGGTGTGATGTCTTCTGTGACATGGCAGTGGAAGGAATTGCTCACGTATTCTCTGTCAGATACATTTTCAATAACACCGTATTTCTTACGGAACTGTTTTACCTGAAGACCGCATAAGTTTTCTGCTGGTGTTCCATAGATCGCATATAGATTTCCGTCTTCTTTCTTAAATTTTTCTACCTGTTCATTAATATAGCGCAATGTTTCTAATGCAAACTCACCATCTTCTGCCAGAGACTTATGGTTGTATAACTGCTGTAATTCATTTAACGCTGTGATTCCAAAGGAAGCTGTTGCACTCTTTAAGATTGGTTTGATCTTATCATGAATCCCTAAATGTCCACCTAAGAATCCCCCTTCACAATAAGCCAACGGATTCGTAGAGGCTTTCATTTCTCCTAAATATTCATAAGTCCTGATATGTAATTCACGGATCAGGTTCAGATAATAATCTAATACTTCATGGAAATCTTTACCTTCCTGTTTTGATTTTGCATAGATCATTGGCAAATGAAGGCTGACTGCACCGATGTTAAATCTTCCGACAAAAATCGGCTCATCTTTTTCACCTGCCGGCTTCATACCGCCTTCTTTATACCATGGAGATAAGAAAGCACGGCATCCCATCGGACTAATGATCTTTCCGTATTTCTTGTACATGCTTGCGATATATCCCTCTCCTGTTAAAGATAACCAGTCTGGATACATAGTCTGTCTGGAGCAGCGGATTCCTGCTTCAAATACATCTTCCAGCTCACATCCCGGTCCATGAAGATTCTTATCATATAAGAATACAAGTTTTGGGAATAACACAGGCTTCTTGTGTCCTTCTTTTCCCTGTCCTCTTCTTCTAACATCTAACATGGAGATCGTTGCCATCTTGGCAAATCTCCCAGTTCCTGTTCCTGCTGTCATTGTGATAAATGGATAATCTCCACGGCTTGATGATACACTGTTAAATTTGTACTCTAATCCCTGGAATCCTTGTTCAAATTCACGTTTGACATCTTTCAACGCTTCTTCTTCTGCGCGTTCTCTGGATAATCCTAGTCCTTCGTATCGTTCGATTCCTGCTTCATAGGATTTCTCGGCATATGGCTCTAAGATCAGTTCGATATTCGGTACCGTAAATCCACCATACTGCTGGCTTGCGGCACTTAATACGATATCTCCGATCACATCAAAGGCAACATCTAATGTCTTTGGTTCGTTGTACCAGAGATTTCCCATCTCAAATCCGCCTTTTAACACTTCCTGTACATTAAACAGACAGCAGTTCATCGTATCACGGCGGGCAGACATATCGTGAATATAAATATATCCGTCACGGCATGCCTGTATTTCTTCCGTTGTCATGAAAAATTTCTGATAGAGTTCTTTATTTAATTCATTAAAGATCAGGCTTCGTTTGGTAGAAACCAGTGCACTGTCTGTGTTGCTGTTTTCCTTATCCCCAATGTACATGATAGACTGGCTCTTCTTGTATACTTCGTCTAACATCTGTACAAAATCCTGCTTATAGTTACGGTAATCTCTGTAGCTCTTTGCTACCAGTGGATTGGTCTGTTCTAATGCACCTTCGACCACATTATGCATATCTGAGATCGTAACTTCCTTCTTGCGCATCTGCTCCACTTTTTCCGTGACAAAGTTGCAGATAAAATCAAGTTCTTCCTCTGTAAATGTTACCAGTGCACGATATGCTGATTTATTCACTGCCACTACGACTTTTTGTACATTAAATTCTTCTTTTGTTCCGTCTTTTTTAATTACCTTGATCATAATTCTCCCTTCTCTATCAGATTCTCTTATCTTTCACTCATTATATTGTATACTAGATGTAGTATTTTATTTTTCTTTTACACACTAGATAGTGTAGCTTTTCAAGTTTAACACCGCTATCTGGTAAAGTCAATGTTAACTTTTTATCTCTTTCCCTTTATCTGTAAATCCTTCCAAGAGTAAGATTCTTACTATCCTTTATTTCCAGTTTTTTTGACAAATATTCTCCGAATGAGATCGACAATTTGTCTTCTTTTTTAAAAATATCAGAAAGATTGCGATCTGTTTTTAATACATAAACAGACTTCGCGATCTGAGGTTCATTTACTAATTCTTTTATAATCTTTTCATCTTTTTTTCCATTTGCAAAAAGCACGACTTTTAGATGTCCAAAATTTAACTGCTGACTTTTATATTGTTTCCATTTCTTATTCGCATCTTTTAAGGACGTTGCCAAAAATGTCACCGACCTTGATGGTATTTTTGTTCCAGAATCACTCTGTGCCTTGTCGAAATCCGCATACGAATAACGAACCAATACTTTCTTTTCATTGAGCCGTTCAAATCCCATCGCCAACACAAACCTATGATCTTCCACATCTTGTTGTTTGCTGCATCCTTGTATGCAAAATGCAATTAGCAGCACCAAAAGATACCCTCTATATTTTTTCATCTTTCTGTTCCTTTCTCCACATCAGAAATAAAATAAGTGGAAAAAACAATCCGATCACCAGATTCCCATAGATAAAAACAAAAAAATACCGTCTGATCCATGTTGCAAATGTTGTCATGATCCATGGACTTATGACGTAAATTCCACCATATGACAAACTCAATCCCACGATCCTTCCTTTTGAAAATGCATGTTTGATACTTTCATTTCCATAAAATAAGTAACCGCTGAATACACAAAAGACACCTACGATCCAAAATGCGATCAAAAAAAGATCCAGTCTTGCCATGATCCCTCCTGGCATTGCCACTCCCTGTGCCATAGACATCACAGGTTCTGGATCGACCATCGTAAGCTTCTTTCCAAGGGAACCTACAGTACTTGCAAACACCCCAAGAAAAAGGATCATCAAACCTGCAAATGATCGCATCCTGATCGGTCCATCTTTCATATCTCCACGGTAAAACCACACGAACTCGATCGGATGCATCAGCGCAAATACAAGAATACTTCCATTGAGCATCTCTCTGCCACACCAACTCCTGACTGCTAACTCATCCCATGAAAGATTTGCCATACTCAAGATCAGTACGAAGATCAGCGGTAGCAATACAAACCAAAAAATTCCTTCCATTACTCTGCCTCTTTTTGTTAAACCTCCCTGATTCATCAGATAAGCCAGAAGAAGCAATGGTAATCCAATAAAAAATGTTGATTTGTCTGGGAGAAGATATTTTTTTGTAAGATACAAAATACATAAATAAAAAAAAGCTCCATTCAGCAGAAATCTCACATAATAAATGATGGCTGCAAAACGATATCTTTTTAGTACATTTTCAATAGAAACCCCTCTTGCTGCATGATCTACGATCCACAAATAAATTCCTGCCATCACACTTGCCATGACCACCACAACAATTCCTGAATGATATGATTTTTGTAGTGCGATCTGTGGAAGAAACATTGCAGCTGCCGAAAATATTTCAAGGATCATGATCCGATTCCCCTGTCTTGCCGTGATCATCTGCGAATTATTTTTCATCCTCGTCCTCCTTCTGCCTTACCCTCGCCCCTTCTTTTGTGAATTCTGGACGGTATTTCATCCGCTTTAGTGGATAACGAACCATAAAATCCTGAAATGCTGTAGATAATCTTCCTCTTTCTTCAACCATTGGATGTGCATATGGAACTCCATAATTTTCCAGATAAAATAAATGGATAAATATCGCAAGGAATCCTAAAAAGAATCCATACAATCCCCAAAAGGCACACAGAATGATCAGAAAAAACTTCATCAGACGAAACGCACTGGTGAACAACTCATTCGGAATCGAAAATGTAGCAATTGCAGTCAATGCCACCACGATCACCACGATCGTACTGACAAGATGTGCATCAACTGCTGCCTGTCCAACAATCAGACCGCCAACAACCCCCATCGTTCCACCAAGCTGCCCCGGAAGCCGGATTCCTGCTTCTCTTAATAATTCAAACGATAATTCCATCAGCAGTACCTCCACGATCACCGGAAATGGAACTCCTTCTCTCGCCGAGATCAACGCCAGCAAAAATGGCGTTGGCAACACCTCCGGATGAAATCCTGCAATCGCCACATAAAATCCAGGAAGCCCTATGGAAATGATCGCTGCCACATACCGTAAGATTCTTACGAATGTCGTAATTTCCCAACGATTATAATAATCATCACTTGCCTGAAAGAACACATTGAATGTTACGGGCAGCAATAAAACCATTGGCGAATTATCAAGAACAACTGCAATCCGGCCCTCCATGATACTACTCGCAACCTTATCCGGCCGCTGCGTCAGCTGATACAGTGGAAATGGAGTTTTACTGTCTTTTTCCAGATATTGCTCCAGCATTCCATTATCAAAAATTCCATCGACACAGATCTTATCCATCTGTTTCTGAATTTTATTTAAAATGTCCTTCTGTACCAGATCCTCAATATACATCAATGCATAATCCGTTTTACTTCTCGTTCCAATCTGCTTCTGGATCACTTTTAACCTCGTATCCCGTATCCTTCTACGGATCAATGCCGTATTCATCCTCAGACTCTCCGTAAAACTATCCTTGGGACCAACGATTGCCACTTCCTGATCCGCATTCTGTACCCCTCTTGTCGGGAATGATTTGCTGGAAAATAAAATGGCTCTTGCTTCTCCATCCAGAAATAAGACTGTGTTGCCAGATAAAACTGCCGTCATGGCATCTTCCATTGTATCGATCCATTTCCAGTCTGCAGATTCAATGACATATTGGTTAATTGCAGTTCTTTCCTGCGGAAAAGAATCCTGAAGCAACGGTCTGATGACAGATTCCTGAAGCATTTCTGTATTTACTAAGCCGTCCATGTATACAATATATATGCTGATTTCGTGGTCGATTCCGATTTTGAATTGTTTTTGTACCAGGTCATTGCAGTCTTGCATGACTTTGGTTGTGTATTTTATGTTTTGTTGGATGTGTGGGGAGATGGTGCCTTTTAGGTTGTGAGTTCTTGTGTGGAAGTGGTCCATGGGGTTTTTTCCTCTTTTCTTTTTTGGATAGTATGTGGGATTTTGGCAGGTTATATACTTACGATATTGGTTTGCAATATTTTATATGGAATAAAATGTAAAAAATAGTTATTGTAAATATATGGTTTTTCTGGTAATATAAGAAACATAAGTCGATTTATAAAAACATAGTACATTTCAACAAAAAAAACAAATCAAACAAGCAATTCTTAAAATTCAAACACTGTAACTACAGTCATGTATAATATTGCAGTTCTACAATTAAGAATTTCAGTTCAGAATTGAAGAATTTATGCACACAGGAGGATAACCTATGGCAGAAAAGCTAAAGAATAAAGTTACCGATGGTTTTCAAAAAGGTCATCCCTACAGAGAACTCCCACCTTGTATCCATGTAGGTATCTTAAATTTCAACCAGATGATAAGCCCAAATTATTACCATAAATTCTGTCTCATGGATGAGAAAACGAAGGAGATATATAGTAGAAAATTTCAATTTCATATGTTAGAATTAAAGAAATTAAAGTATGCAAAAGAGAAACAACAAAGAAAGCCATTATATCAATGGGCAAAACTGATAGCTGCACAAACATGGGAAGAACTAGAGCAGGAATCAAAAGGTAATAAATACATGGAAAGGGCGCTGGAAGAGATGATAAAAATCAGTCAGGATGAAATGGAAAGATACCTATATCTACGAGAAGAAATGGCAGAAAGCGATAGAGTCAGTCAGATACAAAGTGCAAAAAGGATTGGACGTAAGGAAGGAAAAAAAGAGGGAGAAATACTAAAATTAATAGCCAATAACGTATAACATACACACCGTGGTGGTTTGAATAGCCGTCCGTGTATATGAGAAAAACAAAATAATAATATAAAGGATCCAGAACCATTGAAATTTTGCCGTTATTTTGACAGGTTCGCAGCAAGCTTGGTGTGCTGCCTGAGCGAAGCGAGACAAGGAAAGCTTGCGGATAAGCGACCTGTCAAAATGACGTGCATAAATTTCCTGGTCTGGATCCTTTATTATTTTGTTTTTCTCATATACATTCCCCACGACTACCATTTCAAACTACAATTACAATTTACATCTTCCAATTAGCCGCCTCCACCTGCAATTCCACCATATGTCGATAAATCCCATCACAAGCTTTCAATTCATCCGGCGTTCCGTTTTCAGCAACAACCCCGTCTTTCAACACAACAATCTTATCAGCGCCATCCACAGTTCTCATTCGATGTGCAATAATTAATACAGTCTTATCCTTGATTAATTTTGATAATGCTTCCTGTATCAATGATTCATTATCTACATCCAAAGATGCCGTCGCTTCGTCCATCAGGATGATTGGTGCATCTTTTAAGAATGCTCGTGCTATCGAGATTCTCTGGCGTTCTCCGCCGGATAGTTCTGAGCCGTTTTCTCCGATCATGGTATCCCATTTCTGTGGCATTTTCTCGATAAAGTCTTCACAGTTTGCTAATTTTGCTGCTGCCATAACTTCTTCGTCTGTTGCATCTTTTCTTCCGATTCGGATGTTTTCCATAATCGTGTTGTTAAATAGTGTTACATCCTGAAATACAATGGAATATAGTGATAATAATATTTCTGGATCGATCTTAGAGATATCCATGCCTCCGACCGTGATCGTTCCTTTGTTGATATCCCAGAATCTTGCAGCTAATCTTGATACGGTTGTTTTTCCACTTCCGGATGGTCCGATCAGTGCGGTTACTTCGCCTTGTTTTGCGGTGAAGCTTACGTCTTTTAAGATCTGTTCATTTCCATCGTAAGAAAATCCTACGTGATCAAAGTTGATGTCATATCCCTGATTGCTTAGTGTTTTATTTCCATCCTGTTCTTCGTGGCTTAAGATTTCATCCATTCGTTTGCACTGTGTGTCTGTGGAGATGATCGCGGATAAATTCTCTAATGCTACCTGGAATGGATCGTACATTCTTGATACGACCAGCAGATACATGAAGAATGTTAATGCATCGATTTCTCCTTTTGCAAATAAGATTCCTCCGACTAAGGTTGTCGTTCCGATTCCTACTTTTAAGATCAGCTGTGACAGGCATACGAACATTGCGTTGATCGCTTCGGATACTACGGCGTGTTTTTCAACAGCCTGAATCTTTTTGTTTAAGCCTTCCATATAGGTATTTGTTGCGTTGTATGATTTTAAATCTCTAACGGTTTCCAGCCCTTCCTGAATTCCATCCTGGCATTCCAGTTTGTATTTCATTGCATTTTCATTTAATCGGTGTGAAATTGGTCTTGCACCGAATACAACAAAAAATGCAACTGGTAATACCCATACAGCTGCCAATGTCATTTTTACATTGAAAAAGAATAAACAGATCGTTACGATCGTTGTGGAACACATGGAACCGAATAACTGTGGGAAAAAGTGAGAACTTGCTGTTTCCAGCCATGCACAGTCTCCCATGATCGTACTTGTAAGGTCTGCAAGGTCCTTTTTACCGAAAAATGATAATGGAATCTTTCTTAATTTCTCTGCCAGTGTACGTCTTCTGACTCCACTTTCCACATAAGTTGCGAGGAATGTTGCGTTGTACTGGAAGTATGTTGTAATAATAATCAACAATATTGAAATAACCATTCCTCCGATATACATTGGCAATTTTGAACTTGGAATTCCACCATTTAAAATATCAGATGCCAGCAGATATAGAAGTCCGACTGGAACCATAAATGCTAAGTTTGCAATTGTTACGATGATGACCGCTTTAATCATATCATTGACACCCTGTTCAGAAAGGGCATATTTATGTTTTAATCTTTCTCTCATAATTATAATACACCCCCTACTTTCCAGTTCACTGATTTGTTATATTCTTCCCACATATGGGCGTAAATGCCGTTACTCTTTAATAATTCGCCGTGGCTTCCTTCTTCTGCGATCGCTCCGTCTTTCAAAACATAGATACGGTCTGCATTTGTAACGGTTGATAATCGGTGGGCGATCATGATGACGGTCTTGTCTTTTGATAAGTTTTCAAACGCTTTCTGTACTTTCTGTTCGTTATCTGGATCTGCAAATGCAGTTGCTTCATCAAGGATCAGAACTGGAGCATTTTTAAGAAATGCTCTGGCAATCGAAAGTCTCTGTGCTTCACCACCGGATACATGAATTCCTTTGGCTCCGATCATTGTATGGACGCCGTCTTTAAATTTGTCGATGATATCCATACACTGCGCATCTTTTAATGCCTGCATAACTTCCTCGTCGGTTGCATCTGGTTTTCCAAGTCTGACATTTTCAAGGATGGACATCTTTAATAATTTGCTGTCCTGAAATACATAAGAAATCTGATTCATAAGTTCACTGCTTGTGATATCTCTCACATCAACGCCGCCGATCTTTACGCTTCCTTCTTTGACATCCCAGAATCTTGCGATCATGGATGCTAAGGTTGTTTTACCGCCGCCAGAAGGTCCAACAAATGCGACATGTTCTCCCGCTTTGATCTCAATGGAAATATGATCGACTGCATTTTTCTTTGCCCCTTCGTATGCAAATGTTACATCCCGAAGAGATACGGAACTGTCTTTTGGAATCTGTCCGTTGGTTGTCTCTTTTAATGACTGTCTGTTCATCACATCACCCATACGTTTTAATCCATCAACGACCTGCATCTGGGCTTCGCCTGCGTATGCAAGTTTCATTAATGTTGTTGTTAAAATTGGTGTAATGATGATATAGAATAATAAGTTTAACCCAAATGCTGCTGTGATCTCATGTCCGCCAAATACATAGGCTGCAATGATGATAAATACAAAAATGGAATTGACCGCTGTTGTAAATCCAACCATTGGTTTTCTCATTTTTTTCGTAAATCCCAGTGTCCATTTTTCATATTCATCAATTGCTTCTTTGAATCTCTTAAATGAAAATACCGTCTGTCCAAATGTTTTGACAACGGGAACTCCACGAATATATTCAACCGCTTCTGCTGACATGACTTCCAAGGAATTCTGATACTGTTTCATACTTTCTGCCAGATCTTTTCCACTCATGGAACTCATGAATACGAATCCAATCGCTGCCGGAATCAGACACATGATTCCTAACCTCCAGTCAAAGACTGCCATTAAGATGATAAGTCCGATCGGTGTTGCCTTGGAAACTGCTTTATCTGGAAGGGTATGTGCCAGATATGTTTCTGTTGCTGCACTGGAATCTGTGACGATCTTTCGAATCTTACCAGTTCCTTCGCTTTCAATATATCCTAATGGTAATGTCATGATGTGGTTCATCATTGCTGTTCTCATCTGTGCCTGTACATGGAATGCTGCGATATGAGAGCACATGAGACCCGCCATATAGATGATCATTCCAAGAATCGCAAATCCTACCGCACGCCATCCATAAGTGCTGATTCCTGCTGCCTTTGAGAAATCAAATCTGACTCTTAACACTTCCTGCATCACTTTCCAGATATAATAAAATGGAACTAACGCAACAAATGCACTGATCGCTGCAAGAATGGTTGAGAGAATGCTTAAATATTTGTAACTGCCTGCGAAATGGTATAACTGCTTTGTCAGGCTTTCTTCTTTTTCTTTCTTTTCTTCCATTATATTCACCTCCGTAAATTATTTATTGTCGGACAATTCCATCTGTCTGCTGTCCTTATTTAAATTGTGCTTGCGCTTATATTCAAGCGGTGCAGCCCCGTAATAATTCTTAAATGCTTTTGCAAATCTTGATTGTGTCGCAAATCCTACTGCATCACTGATCTCTGATATTTTCATTGAATTTTTCAGAATCAATTCTGCTGCCTTTTTCATTCGGATCTCATTCAATAATTCGCTGTATCCTCTTCCATATACTCCCTGGAAATAATTCTTAAGACTTGTCTCACTGATTCCAAAATGTTTCGCAAGTGTCGCTGCAGAATATCGTTTGCTTAAATCTTCTGTCAGAATATCCATGGTCTTTCTCGCAATCTGAATCTGCGAACCTGAGTAGTACACCCTGTTTGTCTCCACTGCATCCCTTTTGCTGCAAAGAACCTGAAGCCACCGGCTGACATCCACCGCAAGAAGATTCATATCTGCATCTGCTTCAATGTCATCTTGAATCACTCTCACTGCCTGTTCAATTCTTGCATCTGCTTTTGAAACAAATGGTGTCTCTCTTCCCAGAAACCGTTCTTTTAATTCAACGCTCATTTTGGTATTCCTGCCATTTAATGACAGTTCTTTGTCAAGTTCTGGACATGGATACAAGATCAACTCCATTCCATGATACTGTGCTCTTGGATAGTAAAATTCATCCGCTTCTCTTGAAGCAGTCCCATAGTCGATTGAATATTCCCCGGTATCCACATAAGTACCGCCACCATTTTTCAAAAGAACCTCGCACTTGCCAAGGAAACTGAAATTCACTGTCATGACCGCTTCCCCTTCGTAGGCCTGAATCTGGACTTCTGGGATTCTTCTTGATCTGATATCAATATACAAAAGCTCCAGATATGAGCTGATCCGATAACAGACGATCTTTCCTTTCTCTCCTGAAAAATCTGATGGCAGGATTACTTCTCGTTTCTCATTCATGAAAAACTCCTTCTCTCTTCCTTTCTTTTATAATTTACGGTTATATGTTAGTATACACTAACTTTTGATTCAAGAACAAAACAGCAAAATAGCTCCTTTTAGCATCTGGTTTGTTCTTGATTTTGTCTTTTTGGTAAAAAGAATCCTGTTTTATGGAATCTCCTGCAAACAAAAAAAGGAAAGGATCATCACAAAACATGATAATCCTTTCCAATTTGTTTAAAATTTCAAATTCTAAATCTCATTATTTTCTAATAATATCAGTTGCACTGAAGACTTTATCACCTTTGCCTGCTTTCACACCCTTAGCTTCTAACAGCTCGGATACTGTACAAACTTCATATCCTTTCTTCTTAAGGATCGGTAATACTTTCTCTACTGCTGCAACAGTTGGCTTATGAATATCATGCATTAACACGATATCTCCGTCTTTTGCATGTTTTAAGATTGTTTTAACAGTCGCATCTGTGTTCTTTGTCTTCCAGTCTAAGGTGTCAACACTCCAAAGGATCAGTGGTGTATCAATTCCTTTTTTAACATTCTCATTGATCGCTCCATATGGAGGTCTTACGCTGACTGGTTTACTTCCACATGCTTTGTAGATTGCATTCGCTGTCTTGTCTTCCTGTTCTCTTACCTGTGCAGCACTTAACTTTGGAAGGTATGTATGATTCCATGTGTGGCTTGATACTTCATTACCTGACTCTAAGACTTTCTTGACTGTCTCTGGATAATAATTTGCATTCTGTCCTAACATGAAAAATGTTGCTCTTGCATCGTTCTTCTCTAATGCTGCTAATACTCTTTCTGTATTTCCTTTTAATGGACCATCATCAAATGTAAATGCGATCAGTTTCTTTGTCTTATCGATCTTTCTTGGAACGTAGAGTGATTTCTTCAATTCTTTACCTGTTCCTTTACCGAGCAGATCATCATTTGCCTTTACCATGTATTCTCCCATGGATTTATTCACTGATGCATAACTTGTTCTTCCAAATCTTGTCGTTACAAAAAATATTCCTGCTGCGATCACCAGGATAATGATCAATAGTGCTGCAACTCTTCCTTTGTTGATGCGTCTTCTTTTTCTTCGTCTTGCCATTGTACCCTTCTTCTTTCCTTATGATTTTAATAATTGAAATGTATCTACATCCACAAGTCCAAGGTCTGTCAGTCTTAATGATGGAATCACTGGAAGTGCCATAAATGATAATGTGATAAATGGATCAATATCTCTGGATATTCCTAGTTTCCATGCCTTCTGTAACAGCTCATCGATACCTTTCTGGATGTCTTTCGCCGGTTTCTGGCTTAAAAGCCCCGCAACCGTCAGCGGTAAAGTACCTAAAACTCTGCCTTCAGATACCAGTGCGTATCCTCCCTGAATCTCCTCTATCGTCTGTACAGCTTTGATGATATCTTCGTCATTATCTCCTGCCGCAATGATGTTATGTGAATCATGTGCTACAGATGTTGCGATCGCACCGTTGGTTATCCCATATCCCTTGATCGGTGCCGCAGCTGCATTGCCTGTTCCGCGGTGACGTTCAAATACACATAGTTTAGAATATTCACTATCTGGAGTAAATAACCCATCCTTTGATGGAACCTCTTCCTGTAAAAACTTCGTGACGATCTGCCCTGGGATCATTCCGATCACAGGGATCTTTCCTTCTGCTTTTACCTGAATCTTATCTTTGGAGATATTCTTTAATACAACGGTATGAAGCATGGATTCATTCACTGGTTTTGCTTCTTTTGTAAAGAATTCTGTGTTCACAATTCTTCCTTGTTTGTATACAGAATGTACTTCGACACTCTCCAAAGAATCAAGGATCACGATGTCCGCATCTTTTCCCTCTTCTAATACTCCGATATCATTTAAACCATATGTCTTTGCAGCATTATATGTTGCCATCTTTACCGCTGATATTGGATTCATTCCAAGCTGGATACTCTTCTTTATATTGTAACTAATATGTCCTTCATTTTCAATAGTATCAAGATGTTTATCATCGGTACAGAACATAAAATGTGCAATAAATTCTGGTTCTTTGACAAGTCCCGGAACTATATTTTCTACATTCCTTGCTGCACTTCCTTCACGAACTAAGATTTTCATGCCTGCAAGACATTTTTCTTTGGCTTCTTCAAAAGATGTACATTCATGATCTGTCATAACTCCTGCTTCCACATATGCCTTTAAGTCTTCTCCGCTAAGTCCCGGTGCATGTCCGTCAATGACCATTCCTTTACACAGCTCTAATTTCTTCATGATCTGCTCTTCTTTGCTTAGAACCGCTGGATAACACATCACTTCTCCAAGTCCTAAGACAAGCGGATGGTCCTTCCACTGCTTCATATCTTCCGCTGTAAAGTCTGCCCCATTTGTCTCAAATGGTGTCGCTGGAATGGATGAAGGCATCATGACATAGATTCCAAGTGGGGCATCGCCTGCTGCATCCAGAATGTATTCCATCGCTTCATTTCCTTTGACATTGACAAGTTCATGGGGATCTGCGATAACCGTCGTTGTACCATGCGTCATAACTGCTTTGGAAAATTCCATTGGTGTCGCCATACTAGATTCAATATGTACATGTGCATCAATGAATCCAGGTGTAATATATTTTCCTGTACAATCTATTACATTCTCCCCTGAAAAATGACCAATTCCTGCGATTTTTCCATCTTTCACTGCAATATCTGCCTGAAGGATCTGTTCATTTTTCACATCAACGACATTTCCATTTTTAAAGATCACATCATACATCATTCTTCCTCCTTAAATTTTACGATTCCTACATAATATTTCTTATCTGTATCAAATAGCATATTCCAGTCGATTTCTTCGCACTCTCCACAATTCGACCAGATCAATTTCTCTTCTTCCTCATCAAATCCTGTGATCGTCACCCAGTGCCAGTTATCTTCTCTTAATTCATGCGCCGGATGTCTTAAGATCAGAAATGCAACTGGATGGTCTTCCTTTAATGCTGGCAAGATAAAATCCAATGCCTGTTCTCTACTTTGGGGTAAAAATAGCTGTTCTGAACTTAATGTGATTCCATGATCTTTTGCATATCTTTTGAAATCTTTCGCAAATCTCCCAATCAGTGGATATCCCATAAATCCAGGTTTCATATAGCGATACATCGTCTGCATCAAATTTAAATATTGTTCATAGTCTGCTGCTTTCTGACTATCTTTTATCGGATATAAATCTTTAAAATCTTCCCGACTGAGTGCATAAATAGCTGCAATATTGCTGCCTGTCACACTTCCACATCCTGCCAGGCGCTGAAAATCTCCTGGAAACCATTCCTGATCGCCGCCATATCCTATGGTTTTACCGTCCTTTATGATCTGTGGACAGTGAAGTTCTTTCCTCATAGTCTGTCCTTCCTGTTATACTCTTAAATTCATTGAATTCTTTTATTTCTTTATGTTAAGATTGTTATCATTAGCAGATATGATCATTTACAATTTACAGAAAGGATGAGAACATCTATGAAAAATATCCTGATATCCTTATGTCTTGCACTATTTATCATCAGTGCATCCGTAACGATAACATTAAACTTCCGACCTTTATATTATCATGATATTTCCTCTTTGCAAATAGAAGAAACTTCCGGTTTTTCCAAAAAAGTGATTCGTGAAAATTATGATGCTTTGATTGATTATAATCAGTTCTTTTATTCTGGCAAATTAAAACTGACCTTACCTATGTCAAGAGAGGGCAAGATTCATTTTGAAGAAGTAAAACGAATCTTTGTTGGTATCGAATATCTTTGCGTGATCACACTGATCTTATCTTGTTTCCTCATAAAGAGAAAAATAAGGTCACGAAATATTGATTTTTTAAGATCAGCTTCTATTATAACTGTTTTATTACCCGTAATTGTTGGTATTTTATGTGCGTTCAACTGGGATGCCGCTTTTACTTTGTTTCATGAGATCATGTTTCGAAATGATTATTGGATTTTTGATGAAGCTACTGACCCTGTGATCATGATCCTTCCAGATGCATTTTTCTTTCACTGCGCCGTTATGATCATCTTACTGATCTTAATTGGCAGCTTACTTTGTATGGGATTTCGTTCTTTTTTTCGACACAGGTTTATGCTATAATGGATAGATATTAATTATTTGTTTCGAATGTTACATTTTTATTAAGCTAGGAGTTTAGCAATGAGACTTTCAAAAATAAAAACAAAGGAAATCCGATATGTAGTCTGGAAATACCGATTAAAACGATTTCTTCCACATATCTTAACACTTTGCCTTGCTGTTATTGTTGCTGGCGGAGCTTTTAGTGCTTATTCGGTATATCATAAAAAGCATCAAAAGCAACTGGCAAAACAATCTGAGGTCCAGCGTGAAAAAGATGTTAACACTGCTCGTAAAAAGGCACAAAAAGAAAAAACAACACTGAAACCTTGGTATACTTACCACAGCATTGCCCATGCAATGGGCGGGCTTGATGGCAAAGATTATTTAAATTCCATCGATGGCTTTTACCCTGCTTATCAGAAGGGTTATCGTGTCTTTGAAATGGACATCCTTCTTACTAAGGACAACGTTGCGATTGGTAAGCACCAATGGGGTCGGAAACTTTCTGATCCAACCAGTAAAAAAGGCGACCCAGTCAGTTACCGTAAATTCAAAAATACTAAGATCTATGGGAAATATACACCAACTTCTTTCCTTGATGTATTGAATCTCATGGAAAAATATCCTGATTTCTATCTGATGACAGACTCAAAAAGCACAGAGCCTGCAGATGCAAAAAAGGAATTTAATGTTCTTGTACAGACAGCTAAAAAAGTCGGTAAAGAAGACCTCTTAGACCGTGTGATCGTTCAGGTCTACAATCAGAGAATGTACTGGGCTGTAAAAAGCGTGCATCCATTCAAGCATTTTGTATACACCACTTACAAACAGCCCGATGCAGCATTTTATAAAGTCGTAAAGTTCTGTAAACAAAATGGTATTGAAGCGATCACTTCTCCTAAGAATGATATCAATGATTATCGTATGGAACTGCTTGCAAAACAAGGAATTTATTCATATACACATTCCGTGAATAATGCTTATTTTGCGAAAGAGTTTATGAAACTTGGGGTTTATGGAGTATATTCTGATTTTCTTAGCCCAGCACAGGTGAATAATAGTTATATTAGGGCGAATTGTCCGAAGTTTGCTTCACGGTATGTGAAGACTATTATGCCGGGCATCAATCAGTAAATCCTATAGGTAGTCTTTAGTATATGTGACAGAAATATTTGTTCTTATCTTATTTCTGTCACATAAAACTGAAGACCATTCAAACCACTACACAATGTGTATGTTATATGATATTGGTTAATAATTTTTGTATTTATCAACTACTTCGTAAATCTGACCTTGGATTAATTCCTATAAATTATCAATCACATACTCATCAAATAATGGTAATGTAAAGTATACATATCCTCTCATTTCACCTGACAAGATTCCCTTTTTTATCAAACGTTTTCGATATGGATTAAATTCATTCGTCTCCATTCCTAAACGTTCCCGGATATCTTTGATCTTCCCACCATCAACCTCTGCAATTCCTCTTGCTACTATCCTATCTTTCTGTGATAATTCTGACCAGATCTTATCATAAACAAATTCACTCAAATACTGTTCATATTCATCAATGACTGCTTCGTAATCACCCTCATGATTCCATGTTAAATATCCAAGAACCTGAAATGCAAATGGATAACCTTTTGTAAGTTCTGCCATCTTCGCAGCTTGTTCTGATTCAATTTTAAAAATTGTTTTATATTTATTCATGATTGCCCGATTATTTAACGGTTTTAATTGTATCTTTGGTGCTCTATATAAGAATGTAAGATTCTTTTCATTCTGTAACTCATCGATGTTCTCATATAAACCCGTTGCTAATAAAAATACTGGTAGATCCTGCCTTACAAAAATCTGAAAAGATCCAGCAAAAACCTGCATAAATTCATTATTCGTAACTTCATCAATTGTGATCAAGAGCCTCTTCCCATTCTTTTTCATCTTTTCCAGAATTACTATGATCGCTGTCTCTTCATCTGTAATTGGTGACATTCCTTCAATTGCTACTCCAAAACCGAAAAATGACAGATCAATTTTGGAAGATTTAATGATTCCAGCACATACCTTGTTGCTATTTAACTTTGATAAAAGTCCTTTCAATAAATCTGTTGCTGGATTCAATTCTATTACGATCCATTGATCATTTTCTCTCAATTTCTGTGAAATCTCAGTCATCATTACAGTCCTTCCTGACCCACGCACTCCTGTAATAATAAACATCTGCTGATTAATCTGTTCTGCTGTAAATGTATCAATGATCTCTTTCGTCTGTACTGGACGTTCCACTGGTTCTAACGGACTTTTTCCAAATGTAAGTGTAAAAGGATTTTGCATTTCTTATCACCTCTTATCTCTTTTACTGTTCTTTACTGTTTTTATACTATTTTACTGTTCTTTACTGTTTGTGTCAACATCCCAACTCTTGCAGCATTATGATCAAAATTTAAGCCTCATCTGATTCCACTTCACTCCTCCATGCTCAGACTCAGATACTCCCTCATTCTCAAATCCAAATTTCGCATAATAATGCACCAAATGATCCTTACAAGTAAGCACTAATCCTTTTCTTTCCTGCTTTCTTGCATCTTCGATCGCACATTTGATCAACTCTCCGGCATACCCATGTTTTCTGTAGGAAGGTATCGTATTCACCCCAAAGATCATCTGCCACGCTCCACTTTCATTGTGCAACTGAGCTTTTGCATACATCTCATCTGTCAGATCTTCTTCATCCGTTACAAATCCATCTACAAACGCAATTAATTTATCTCCATCAAACATCAGCCAGAAATGATCAGCATAGTATTTTAATCGTTCTGCTAATTCTTCTCTTGTTGCTGCTTCTGCTGGTGGAAAGCATTCTGCCTCTACAGATGTTACTGCTTCTAGATCTTTGATTGTTGCGGTTCTTATATTCATATTTTCCCCTTTTTTGTTCCTTGTAGTTTATTATATGTATTTATTTTAACACGGTGTTATTGTATGATGTAAGTATAAATAAGTGGGAAAAACATTTTGGAACAGGAGGAAAGTAAAAAGTATGAAAAAGATAATTATAGGCGTGATGATCGTAATTTCGTTTGTATTTGTGGTGAAAATCAGTTGTGTTCAAACACAAAATATTATGGGAAATGAAACATCACAAGAAGAAAATTGCGAACAATTAAGCTGGACATTGAAAAACGGAATTTTGATAATATCTGGTCAGGGTAAAATACCTACGGATTTTTTTGAAGATAATTTAATTGATCCAGATCAACCGAAAGAACTGATTATAGAAAGAGGAATAACAGAAATTAAACCAGGTGCATTTCGTGGGTGTAATACTTTGAAAAAAGTTACATTACCAGAGGGATTGAAAACAATTGGATCCCAAGCATTTCAAGGATGTCAGAACTTGGATTATATTGAAATTCCAGATACAGTTACTTACCTAGGAAGAGAATCATTTATACTATGCAGTAAATTAAAATATGTAAAATTGTCAAAAGGGCTAAAAAGTATTAGCGGCTTTGCGTTTGAAAATTGTGCAAGCCTTGAAAGTATCTGTATACCAGAGGGAGTTGAAACAATCCATAGGTATGCATTTAATTTCTGTGGACGATTAAAGATGATCATGATTCCAAATAGCCTAAAGGATATTAACCCAATGGTATCATATGCATTTCCAGTAAAATTGGTTGCCATGGATGATAATCCGGTAATAGAAGAAGCTGTAAAAAGATTTCCGGAATTATCTTATGTAAGAAAAAAAGATTATATATGCAATCACAGTAATAATGATTACAGTATAGAAACTGCAACGAAAGATAAAGATGGAAAAGCAATTTTTATATGTGAAAGATGCGGTGAAACATCTATAGGAATTTTACCAAGAGTACAGAAAGCAGTTATGAAAAAACAGATATTTAGATATCGAAAGGGAAAAGAGCAACATCCATGGATTGACATTATAAAAAGTGATGGTACAAAATTAGCTAAAAGATATTATCAGATAACATACCCTAAAAGTAGTATGTATCCTGGAACATATCAAGCAACTGTGAAATTAAAAAACGGATATGAAGGAAGCATGAATGTTGAATATAAGATACTAAAAGCACAACAATATTTACATAGAAATAGTAACAAAATGATCACAAAATCATGGGACAAACCATTTTATGTGAATCTCAATAAGGATCCATCAAACTGTAAGTTTCAATGGAAGAGTTCTGATCCTAAAATTGCATCCGTTGACATGCAAGGAAAAATAATAGGAAAAAAGAGAGGAACATGTAAAATTTATGTTTATGCAAAAGAAGATGAACATTATGAACGTTCTACAACTGTAAGTATCAAAGTAAAAATTGTGCCGGGGAAAATCAAAAAGATTCATTTAAAAAGAATATCAGGGAGAAAACTTAAAGTAACATGGAAAAAAGATACTAGATATGATGGTTATTGGGTTGATTATGGCACCAAGAAAAATATGCTGGATTCCAGACAATTAACAATTAATAATTCTAACAAAAACCGTATATACCTAAAAAACCTGAAACATAAAAAGAAATATTATGTTATTGTTAGAGGATATAAGAAAATAAAGAAGGGAAAACGATATATACCTGAGTTTAGCCCAGTAAATAAACTGACAATTACTATCTGATAGACACAGATATTATTAGTAGTGCCAATACCGTAAAACATACACACTGTATAGTGGTTTGAAGGTAGTATTTTATTGTATAAGTCAGAAAGATGACTTATACAATAAAACACTACCTTCAAATCACAGCTTAATATTCTTCCTTAATATTACGGATCACTGTCATTTCCTGATTTGTAATATGTTTCTTCATGATCTTGCGTGCTTCTTCTTTCTTACCTGCTCTGATCGCATTCACAAGCTCTTTATGCTCATTCAACAATACAATATGGTAATCTGTATCCTTTACATATTCCAGACGATAACGGTAGAACTGTTCTCTTAAGTTTCCAATGATCTGAATCAGTCGTGGATTCCCTGTTGCATCGAAGATGATGTCATGGAATTCCATATCGCTGTCTGCGATGGCTGCATTATCTCCAGATTCGATTGCTGATTCGAATTCTACTAATGCCTGATCTAACTTCTCCTGTCCTTCTTCATCCATACGTTCCGCTGCAAGTTCTGCTGCTAATTCTTCTAAGGAACAACGTACTTCTAAGACATCTCTTAAATCTTTTTCTGTGATCCTTGCAACTTCTGCTCCCTTTCTTGGGATCATGACTACAAGTCCTTCCAGTTCCAGTTTACGGATTGCTTCTCGGACAGGTGTTCTGCTGACTCCTAATCGATTCGCAAGTGCGATCTCCATCAGACGTTCTCCTGGTGCAAATTCTCCTGTGATGATCGCCTGTCTTAATGTATTAAATACCACATCTCTCAATGGCAGATATTCATTCATGTTTACCTTTAATTTATCGCTCATAGTTTCTTCTCCTCCTGCTTTCTCCAATGTATCTTCCATACTGCTTTCTTATTTGTGAAAATACATTATTGTATCGGTCTTACTACGTATGCCTGTTTGATGTCCTCAATACTTCGTAATGATTCCATTGCATCGTCCGCTGTTTTCTTATCCTCAAAGATCGCGAAGATCGTTGGTCCACTTCCACTCATTAAAGCTCCCTTTGCTCCCTGATCCATCAGATGTTTCTTAACTTTCTCAATGATCGGATATTCCTTGATCGTGACTGTCTCCAGTACATTCTCCAGACGATTACAGATTCCTGTAAGATCTTTCTCTTTCAGGCACTCCAGCATTCCATCGATATCCGGATGCTTCGAAAGTGCTGGAAGATCAAGGTTCTTATATACAAATGCTGTTGATACACTGATCCCTGGTTTTGCGATCAAAATATAGCAATCTGGCATCGCATCAACCCTTGAAAGTTTCTCTCCGATTCCTTCTGATAGTGCTGTACCACCCCAGATACAGTATGGAACATCTGCTCCAAGCGTTACTCCTATCTCACATAATTCATCGATTGATAATCCTAGATCAAACAGCTGATTCATTCCTTTTAATGCTGCTGCGCAATTAGAACTTCCGCCAGCCATACCTGCTGCTACCGGAATCCGTTTGCTGAGATTGATCTCAACTCCATCTTTAATATGATACTTATCCTTTATGAGTTTTACAGCCTTATAAATGAGATTACGTTCATCGGTGGGCAGAAACGAAAGATTACAGGTCATCTCAATCTTGTCATCTTTCCTTTTCTTCATTGTAAGCACATCATAAAGTCCAACCGTCTGCATGATCATACGCACTTCATGGTATCCATCTTCGCGTCTTCTTAAAACATCCAGACCAAGGTTGATTTTTCCATATGATTTTAGAACAATACTATGATCCATATGCACTCCTTTATCTTATGTGAAATAGTTTCTATCTCACACCTTGTATACAGAATATTATAGTATTGTTCTGAAAAAAATGCAATCCTTATTTGCTAAAATATTTTCATTTCTTTTACGATTAAAAGCTTATCTCCTGGTTTGATATCGGAAATGTCCTCATTTTGCTCCCGAATGCTCTCAACCGTTGTAAAATACGCCTTGGCAATAGACCATAGAGTGTCTCCTTCTTTGACGATATACCCAACGATCCCTGGGATCTCACGTATTTTGTCGTAGTCTAGCGGTCCTTGCTTCATATCCGTCATAATCCGCTGTCTGACTCTGTAAAAAGCGATAAAATCAAATAAAACAGAAGCTCTGATCTCTATCTCTTCTCCTTCTGTTGGAATCACTGTCATCTGATCTACCCGCACATCCAGTTGATAGTCCTCATTTCCAGTCAGATTCTTCGTCTCAACAAAAAATGTAAACGGCTCCATATAAGAACTGCTCATCACTGGTGTCATATCTTCTGTGGACAGATACAAGACATCTGCCATCCACACACCTTCTACAGATAATCCTTGTGCTGTCATTTCCACATCGTCTACGGTTGCACTTCCTTTAACGGATAACACTTGCAACAGCTTTCCTGACTCTTGTTCCAGCCGAAAGCGTTTGTCTGCTTTCATCACCGCTTGGTTCTTTCCTACCAGTGTCTCAAAATCGAACATATGATATTCTGGAATTAGCGTTTCTTCCATACTATATCCGTCATCAATATATGAAATCTTATGATCTTCATAAATTTTAATATCACAGTCGATCGTAACATCCAAAGAAATAATTCTTTCTTCTCCATCCTCATCAGGTCTTATCTCCAACTGCTGTCCTCCGAGTGTCATCCCGATCCGTCCGATCATTCCTGGCATACATTCATAACATTCCAGCTGCGTATCTACCGGAATCTCCCATCTCGCATACTGTACCGGCATCTGGGCATCTTCTCCAAGATATAATACAAATATATGCATTGCACCCTGAATCTCGATCATGTGCTCTCCAATTTTTGCCTGCAGATTTTCCATATCTACCTGTGTCCATAAAATCTGATAAATGTTCGCCTTATTTGCAGGAAGTACCAATTCTTCTTTTAATCTCGCGATATCCTTTTTATTTACGATCAGATCTGTGATCTGTACATCTTTCTTTAACACGGATACATTTTCTTCATGAATTTCAATGATCCCTTTTTCTTTCATTTCTTCCGTGATCTGAAAGGAAAACGTCAATAATACACGAATACTTATTTTCCTTGAATTGATCAAAATCGTATTGATGTCATCGATCGTATATTTTACTTTTACATAATCCGATGGGAGCACTCCTTCTATATGTACATATTCCTCAAACGGAAGTGAATATTCCAGTGATTCAAGGTATGCTGACGTATCATTTGTACCATATAGACCCTGAAATACAAATTCCCCCTTGATCCTTACCCGATCAACCATCATTTCCGTTTCCTGTATCTTTACGATTCCTCTGGTCTGGATCATCTTTTCTACATCTGGTTTTGTATCTGCAACATTACAGTCCTGATCGATCGTGATCTGCATCTGTTTCTTCGCTTTCGCCACGATCCCATAAAATTCTTTCTTGTCAAAATCCATAAAAAAATTCCTCCCTGTCTGTATATACAAATATATTCAGACAAGAAGGATTCTATGCATCACCCATTAGTTTTCTAATAACATCATACGGACATCTCTTGTGATCACGTCCTGGTAGCTGAAACTTACAGTTTTATTCTGGTCATTGCCATCTGCATTCTCTAACTCTACCAAAAAGATATTAGGATATGTCTGTGTGATCACTCCCTTAGCTGTTACAAATTTATGTCGTCCTCTGTTTGCACTAATCTTGATTTTGCTGCCAATCTGATTCTTGATGGATTGGCGTACTCTGTTAAGATCTAATTGTGTCATAAATTCACCTCTTCCATATACAGAATATTCTGGAAATTCTATATAATGATTTTAATATTATAACATTTTGCCCAGTTTTTGTCAAATTTATGCATACAATATCCAGTTTTATCACTATTATTACCAACAAGAAAACTGTACACCGATGAGGCGTACAGTTTTCTTAACATATTATATGGAGTTTATTTTTATATGGAGTGTTTTAACTATTATAGACATCCTTGTCTAATTCATTTTCTTTATAGCTGACGATCACTGTTGTTGCCGCATCACCAACAACGTTCAATGTAATTACAGCCATACCCGGCAGATAACTGATCGCAAGTACTAATGCGTATGCTACCATACACAGATCAGAACTCAATCCTAATCCTGACATGATAACAAAGATCAATGTTGTTCCAGCTACCGGAATCGCAGGTGTTCCCATCGCTACACAAATAGACAGGAATACTGCTGTGATCAGCTGGGTTGGTGTGATATTGATCCCAGCTGCTGTTGCGATAAATGTGATCGCAACCATATGCATGGCAGTTGTTCCGTTCATATTAATAGTCATTCCCATTGGAAGTACGAAACTACTGATTTCCTTGCTGCATCCAAGTTCTTCCATGCATGTTTTTCTGTTTAAAGGAAGTGTTGCTGCAGATGACTGAGTCGCTGCTGCGAACATTCCAACTTTAAAAATCTTCTTTGCAAACTTAAGTGGATTTAAGCCGGTTAAGAGGAAGATACCGATTGGATAAATCGTTACAACCAATGCTAAGCTGATAAAGATCGTTGCGATCATAAATGTTAACGTTGGTCTGATATATTCTGTTCCATAAGTTGCAAATGTTCTGGCTAACATACAGAAGATCGCAATTGGACTGACCTTGTTGATCAAAAAGTCCATATATACCTGTACGATATCATTGAGATTCTGTAATAAACTCTTAATGGTTGCTGCTTTGTCTCCCAGAGCATTCATTGAAAGCCCTAAGATCACAGCTACTACAACAACTGCCAGAATGCTGTTGTTTGAACCAAGTACTTCCACAACATTTGATGGCACCGCATTGATCACTGTTGTCAATGGATTATATGCCTCCAGTGTTGCTACATTAGAAGTTGTTGTTTCTGGAAGATTCACAGAGAACCATCCCATGGATTTGATAAAGTATGCAAACAATCCAGCTAATGTTGCACCGCATACATAAAACCCTACGAATGTTCCAATTGTCTTTCCTGCGATCTTTCCAAGTCTCTTTGGATCTGCCATGCTGCATAATGCAAGGCTTAATGATGATAAAACAAGTGGTACGATTGCCAGCTGCAGACCTCTCATAAATAACTGCTGTATGATATAGAATAATCCAAGGGAATAAAATCCCTTTTCCTGTGTGATGTCCTGAAAGAAGATTCGATTGATCAGCTTCCACGTTCCTTCATTGCCGCCTGCTGTTAGTGATTCACGCAGCCACAAGCAAACAACTCCTAATAGAATTCCTGTTACCATCGCGATCATGATCTTCTTCATGATAGACATGCTTTCTTTCCGTTTTGCGTCCATTGTGCACCTCCGTTTTACCATGTGGTGCGATTGAAACGGTAGCATCACAGACTATCATATCTTCTTAATAAATCAACGTGATTCCTTTTTCTTTACAAAATTCAACCCATTGATCTGACGGTCTTTCATCGGTTACCAGATAGGTTACCTGATCCCAGTCTAAAAATTGTACAAATGCCGTTCTCTCAAATTTTGTATGATCTGCAAGAAGAGCTACTTCTAGTGCCTGTTTTACCATCTCTGTCTTGACATCTGCTTCTCGTTCACTGGAGTCCATGATACCTTTGTCCATATCAAGTCCTTTACAGCTGAGCAGTGCAAGATCCACATGATACCTTCTAATATTTTCTTTTGCTAAGTTCCCTTGCAGAGAGAGGGAGTCCTCATTGAACACGCCGCCTGTTGAAAGAATATGAATCTCTGATCCTGTCATCTCACGGAAAATCTCTGTTGATGAACTCAGTACGGTAATATTACGGTTTGCCTTCAGTAAACGAATGGCTTCCATGACAGTTGTACTGGCATCTGCTGCTATCGTTCTCTTCTGATCTAATACTTCCTTAAAGAGTTGCGCGATCTTAGCCTTTTCCTTTTGATTGATCGATGTTCGCTTGTAAAAATGGATATGTTCCTTCTGACTTGCACTGTTTAATACAGCACCACCAAATGTTCTCGTCAAAAAACCTTCCTTTTCCAGCTTCTCAAGATCTCTTCGGATCGTCTCTTCCGTTACCTTGTAAATCTTACTTAGTTCGGATACTGTGACTTTCTTCTCATTCTTAACTTGTTCTCTTATATGTTCTAAACGGTTCTTCACGGGACACCCCCCCCTTGTAAATTTTTTAATATAGTATATATTCTTATTTGTCACATACTTCTTAAATGTTCTGTGACTTTCTTTTATTCTATCATTGATTTTGTGGAATTCAAAGACTTTTTTCCATGTTTTCCAACATTTTCAATTTTTCTCTCACAAGGGATCTCTTTCTGATTTTTATTTATCGATTGCTTCTGCTGATTCTCTCATGAATGCTACATCTTCAGGATCTAATTCTAATTCTGCAGATTTTACATTTTCTCTGATTTCGTCTACTGTTGTAGATCCACTTAATAAGTTTAAGAAATCTCCCTGTGCAAGAATCCATCCAAGTGCTAAGTTAGCAATTGTGCAGTCATATTTTTCACATAATGGTTTCCAAGATTCCATCATATCCATTGCGTTCTGCATGTTTTCTGGCTGGAACCATTTCTTAGGAATCTGAGCTCCTACTGGTTTGTAGTCTCTTGGGAATGTTCCAGATAATAATCCCATTTCAAGTGGAGAATAACACTGGATCGTGATGCCATTTTCACGAGCACATGGAATAATTTCATCTTCGATTCCACGGTCTAAGATAGAATATTTGCACTGGATGATATCAAGATCACCATATTTGATGTATTCCTGGATATGGTTGATGTCTACGTTAGCAGCACCAATTGCTTTGATTTTTCCCTGTGCTTTTAAGTCATTTAAAACGTCCATTGTTTTCTGGATAGGAACGAAATATTCTGTTCCTGGTGTAGCTTGCCAATGTGTCATATATACATCAACATAGTCTGTTCCAAGACGTTCTAAAGAAGCTTCGATCTCTTTTTTCACAGATTCACTGTTTAAGTTCTTGTATAACTGAATTCCGTTAACTTTGTTGAACAGGTCACCTTTCATTTCCTGATCCCATGTTACACCACATTTTGTGATGATCTTAACGTCTTCACGGTTCATTCCTTCTAAGGCTTTACCAAGGATCTTTTCACTGTTACCAAAGTTGTATCCTGGAGCTGTATCGATTAAGTTAACACCAGCTTTTGGAGCTTCTCTGATCGTATCTACTACTGTCTGAAGATCGTGGTCTCCACCCCAGGCAGATCCACCACCGATTGACCATGTTCCAAGACCGATTCTTGAAACGTCCATTCCTGTTTTTCCTAATTTCATTGTTTTCATTTTAAATTTTCCTTTCAGATCTAACAACCAATTAACCAAATTCTATTTGTAGTCTTCTTTATACTTCTTGAGCATATCTTCTACCATCTGACGATTCTGTACTCCTGATGTGGCTCCTGGATGCTGTACTGCGATCGCCGCTGTACAGTTTGCATATTCACCACATTCTTTGATATCTTTTCCCTGTAGCAGGGCTGCGATGAATCCAGATGCGAAGTTATCTCCTGCACCGATCGTATCAACTGCTGTAATTCCTTTACATGCTGGCACGATCATAACACCATCTTTGTTGCGGATGTAGCATCCACGAGTACCGATCTTCATAACTACGTTTTTGATTCCGTAAGAGAACAGTTTATCTGCCACTTTTGCTTCATCTTTTTCACCTGTCATCAGACAAGCTTCATCATAGTTAGGGAAGAAGTAATCTACATACTGTAATGCACCAGCGATATCATCTAATGTCTCTCCTAATCGAGGCATGATCATATCAGCTGTAATTGTCATTCCGTGTTCTTTTGCGAATGAGAAGATCTTTTCCAATGTTTTTCCATCCAGTAAAGGACAGTTAAAAATACTTGCTAAAGATAAGATTTTTGCTTCTTTGATCTTGTCGAAGTTTACATGTTCGATATTCTCTTTCCAAAGACTTCCGTTACGGTTTGTGATAAATGTTCTTTCTCCATCCTCTGTTACAAGTCCGATATTAATGGATGTATTTAAGTTTGGATCAATTGTCACACCTTCTGTATCGATATTGTCTTCATCGCAAGAACGTAAAATGAATGCTCCTGCTGCATCATCACCGATCGCTGCCATCAGACCTGTCTTGCATCCAAGACGGCTGATGATCGTTGACTCATTCATAGCGTCTCCACCGACAGCCATCGCGATGTTATCAACCGGATATGATTCTATATCAAAAACTTCTCTTGATACCGGGCGCAGCGGAATATCTACTACCGCTGCTCCCAGACACAATACGTCTAACTTTTTCTCCACTTTATTCATCAGCCCTTCCGTCATCACCAAATAATTTGATCTTGTACATAGCACGTTCTTTTACTGCCTGGCGAACTGCACGTTCTACAGCTAAGAAAGGTTCATCTTTATGTTCGTTGATAGCTTCCATAGCAGCCTGGCAAAGTTCTGTATGGATGTTGATCTTAGCAATACCACACTGGATCGCTTTTTTGATGTCTTCATCACCGATACCAGAAGCTCCATGAAGTACAAGTGGTACACTAACTTCTTTGTTAACTTCTTCAATGATATCGAATCTGATCTTTGGTTCAGCAGAGTAAACACCATGTACATTTCCTACTGCTACTGCTAAAGAATCACATCCTGTTCTTTCTACGAAATCTTTTGCCTGAGAAGGATCTGTGTAAGCATACTCAGCTAAAGCTTCTTCGTATACTGTTTCATTTCCTACATGTCCTAATTCAGCTTCTACTGGAATGTTGTATGCATGGAAGTAATCTACACATCTCTTGATCTCTGCAACGTTTTCTTCATATGGTAATGCAGATGCATCACGCATTACAGAGTTCATGCAGTGATCTACAGCGTTCTTTAAGATTGTCCAGTTACGTCCATGATCCCAATGTAAGATCACTGGTACTGTAGCTTTTTTAGCCATGGATTCCATCATATAACAGAAATCTTCAAAAGAAGTATTTCCTGTAAATCCTGTTCCGAAAGAGATGATGATTGGTGCACGAAGTTCTTCTGCTGCATCAATAACTCCCATTAGCATTTCTGCGTTCCATACGTTAAAGTGAGGGATTGCATAATGTCCTTCACTAGCTTTCTGTTCCCAAAATCTGATATCTGCGATCATTTTAATTTCTCCTTTTCTTGTTCTAAATGTTGTTGTTTATTCAGCGACTTTGATAACACCTTTTACCATGTCAGTTTTCTTTTCTGGATCGATTGCATCCATGAATGCCTGCTGTACATCTTTGTAATCATATACATGTGTTACCATATCTTTTACATTAAACTTACCGCTTCTGATTGCCTCAATTGTCTGAGGATAATTGTTACAGTAACGGAATGATGTCTGGATCGTTACTTCACGGTTGATCTTTAAGAAGTCGATCGGAACTGGTTTAGACTGTGTTCCTACCATCATGATCTTTCCACCACGAGCTACGATCTGTACTGCCTGATTTGCTGTAAATGTAGATCCTGCACATTCAAATACAAGTTCCACACCATGATCTCCGAATAATTCTTCTGAACGAAGAAGGGCAACTGTGTCTTCTTTTGCACCATTGATCGTTCTGGATGCTCCAAGTTCTTTTGCAAGGTCAAGTCGTTTGTCCATAACATCTACAACTGTGATGTCTGTTGCTCCAAGACTCTTACAAGCCTGAAGTACCATAAGTCCGATCGTTCCTGCTCCAAGGATTACAATGCTTTTTCCTAATCTTGCTTCTCCAAGGATCGCTGCATGCATACCAACTGCTGCTGGCTCTACTAATGCTGCTTCCATTGTTGTCATTCCTTCTGGTACATGGTATGTCCATTCTTCTGGATGTGTCATGTACTCACAAAGAGCACCTTTGTAATTAGGCTGTGTTGCCATGAAATCTACGTCTGGACAAATGTTGTAACGTCCTGTACGACAATATTCACAAGAATCATCTGGTACACCAGGTTCGATCAGTACTTTATCTCCTGGTTTGAATTTTGTTACTTTTGCTCCGACTTTTACAACTTCACCAGCTACTTCATGTCCAAGACCGATTTTCTGGTTAGGATCTTTAGGTGGGATGAATGGTCCAAACTCGAATCCGTGAATATCAGATCCACACATTCCAACATATTCAACTTTCATTAAGATTTCATGATCTTTTGGTTCTGGAACTGCACATTCCTGAATCTCAAATTGTTTTGGTGTTACTAAGATTGCTTCTGAATTTTTCATAGCAAATGCTCCTTTTTTGTTTTTGTGCCCAGCCAACAAAGGACGGGCACCAATTACTGATTGTTATATTTTATGTTAAGTTATTTTTAGGATTCCCTAATTTGATTACTCTACGTTACCGATATCTTCGACAGATTCTCCTCTTGTCTCAACACCGAATACGACGATTGATACAGCGATGATCACTGCTACTGCAGAGATCAGTACGAATACACCGTTAGATCCCATAGATCCTGCTGCTACAGATGTAACTAAGAATGGGAAGAAGATGTTACTTACACGACCCATTGCATTACAGAATCCAGATCCTGATAATTTTGCAGATGTTGGCCACATTTCTGGTACATATACTGCTGATGCGTAACATACATACATATAGATGAATGTATTTAATACGAATGTTGAAGCGATCAGTGCTGTCATTGTTGTCTGTTTAGAAGTAATGATACCCATAACAGCCATGGCGATCAGTAAGATAACACCTGTTGCTTTTCTTGGTACTTTATCCATGTATAAAGATGCAAGGAAGATTCCGAATGGTGCACCGAACAGACCGAACATTGTCATGAACTGAGACTGTGATGTATCATATCCTAATGAACTTAATAATGAAGGCATCCAGTTCATCAGTGTGTACTGAATTGTGTTCATACCGATCAGTACTAAAGAACCACAAATTGTTCTCTTTAATAATTTACCTTTAAATAATGCAGAGTATGGTAAGTTTTTAACTGCTTTTGCTTCAACTGCTTCAACTGGTGGTAATGGTTTACCTGTAGATGCTTCAATTTCTTTTTCGATTGATGTCATAATAGCATCTGCTTCTTCAACTCTACCCTGAGATTCTAACCAACGTGGAGATTCTGGGTATTTGTTGTAAATAATGATACTTGCAATGATAGATAATACAGAAGGGATGATGTACTGGATTCTCCAGTTCATGTTCATGCTGACTCCTGTAGAAACGATCACTAATGCAATACCATTACAGATTGGATGAGCAAAGTTACCGATGAATGAGTTTCTGGAAGACCATACACCACGGTTCTTACCAGGTACATACTCAGTAAATGCTGCGAATAATACGACTAATAATGCTCCTAATCCAAATCCCTGGATTAAACGGAATACATATAATACTGTTACGTTAGGTGCTGCTGCTCCACCGATCATAGCGATGATGTGGATCACTTCATATAATAAGATAGATTTTTTACGACCAATCTTATCACCGATCGGACCACCAACTAATGCTCCGAATAACTGACCTGCTGTGTAAGTTGTTCCCCACATAGCCAGTAATGTTGATCCTGGCTCTAACCAGTGTAACTCATTTAAAAGTACGTTCTGTACTGCTCCACCGATACCATTTGACCAGCATACTAATAATGCGAATGCGGATACTAACCACATTTTGATATGCCATCCAGAGTTTGGCAGACGGTCGAGTCTTGCTCCGATATTTGCGTTTTTGTTTGACATTTGTTTTTTCCTCTCTTTGTTTAGTTAAGCTCGCTTTCAAGCTCATTTTCCATGATAGCCCATGCTTCTTCGAAGTCATCAGCCTTATTCCACAGTGCTGGTGGTCCTAAGACTACCATATCTGCTCCTGCTTCGTATAGTGAACGATAGACATCTCTGTTCATGGATCCATCGGCTTCAATTAAGAAATCAAGTCCCTTTTCTTCACGTATCTTAACCAGTTTACGTATCTTGTCATATGTTTGTTCAATGACTTTCTGTCCAGAAATACCTGCGTCTACGATCATAATCGTTACCTTGTCAAGTAATGGTAAATAATACTCAATCGTCTCTAAAGGTACGGATGGATTTAATGCGATTCCTGCTTTACATCCAAGTTCTTTGATCTTGTTGATCGTTACGAAAGCATCTCCTTCGATGCAGTCTGTGTGGGGCGTAATATAGGCTGCCCCTGCCTTTGCAAACGTTTCAAGGTACTGTTGTGGATGCTTGATCATTAAATGTGCATCCATTGGTGTACTAACTTTGTCCTTTAATGCTGCTAGAAATTCTGGTCCGATTCCAAAGCTTGGTACATATACACCATCTTTGATATCCATATGTAAGAAGTCTGATTTTTCATCGATGATACGGACCTGACGTTCCATATCAAAGAGATCACAGCAACCCATAGATGGTGCAATCATTAATTTTCGTTCCATACTCTGCTCCTTTATAGACTGCTTAATTGTCTTTAAATCTGATAATGATTAATCTTCAAAATCATAGTGGAAGATTACTTTGATAGCTTCTTTTGCTGCCATAGCATCGAAACCTTTTTCATATTCAGATAATCCTAATCTATGTGTGATCAGTGGCTGAACTTTAATCTGTCCAGATTCAAGTAATCTGATCGCATTTCTCCAAGATGTAGAATCATAAGCCATATGACCAATCAGACTCTTATTCCAAGATGTGATATCGTTGATAGAGAATTCTAATGGTTTGAATCCCATACCTACACGAACGATCTCAGCGTTTGGTCTTGTCATTTCGATTGCCTGTTTTAATGCGATGTTAGCTCCAGAACACTCGATCACTAATCCTAAGTTGTCTCTTCCGCAGATTTCTGTACAACGTTTTACAACATCTTCTTTAGATCCGTTAACTACGTGTGTAGCTCCAACTTCTAAAGCAACTGGGAAACGAGTATCAACGTCTTCATCAAGGCCTACCATAACGATGTTTACAGCTCCCATTAATCTTGCGATCTGTACTGAGAATAATCCAAGTGGTCCAGTACCGAATACTACAACGTCCTGTCCTGGGATCAGGTGAGACTGCTGAGCTACTGCTTTGTATGCGTTACAGATAGGATCAAGTATTGCTGCTTCTTCATATTTAACACCTTCTGGAATCTCCCAGATCGCATGTTTGTGGATTCTTAAGATTTCTCCAGGAATCTTGCAGTATTTTGAGAATCCTCCACCCCATGTGTTATTATCTAATCCAAGGTTAACTTTTTCTTCACAGCAAAGGAAATCTCCCATTTCGCAAGCTGGGCAGACACCACATACGTGAGCACTGTTATCAGAAACAACTCTCTGTCCTACTTTCCAATCTGTTACTTTTTCTCCAACCTGAACGATCTCTCCTGCAAACTCATGTCCACGGATTGAGTTGAATTCATCAGATCCATTATCAACTCTCCAGTGTTTCATATCAGCTCCACAAATTGCTGCTGCTTTGATCTCTAAGATGATGTCTTCTGGTCCACATGTTGGTTCTGGAACGTCTCTCATTGTATAACCACCAAATGCCTGTCCATATCTTACAATCGCCTTCATATTTTTACCTCCAAAATGTTGATTACATAATTCCTTAAATAACCTTTTATCTTTTAATTACTCTATCAAAAAGCGCTTTCTTTATTTGATGTCTTTATTTTAATACACTGTTATGTTTTAGTCAATCATTTTTTGTTGATTTCAAACATTTTAGTTCTATTTCACAGATTTTGAGCTTTGTTTCCAAAGAAAGTGTCTGTTTTTTGTGCAGTTTTACTAATGTTTAAATATTGTATACAGAATTTTAAGTTTTATATCGTAAGATTCCATCTATGAATTTTATATTATCGATAGTTTTTATTTATTCTTTGTGAATTTTCTGTCAGAAATCGCTCGTTTTCTATTTGTTTTTCTGCGGTTTTCTTTTTATTTCTTTCTTTTTTCTGTAAAATGCAGATTTTTTTATGTTGTTCCAAATTTAGTTCATTCTGGATCGGAATCTTTTCGTTAATTAATAAATTAACATAATTGTCAGATAATTAACGAAATTATTCCTTGATTCCACACAATTTGTCTGTTATGATTGTCTCATCACTTAATAATGGAAGGTAAAACTTATGGGATTTTTAAAAGGTAAAACAGCCATCATCACTGGTGGCGGAAGATCTGTATTAAAAGATGAAAGCTGTGGGTCTATTGGTTATGGAATTGCAACTGCATACGCAAAGGAAGGTGCAAACCTCGTTATTACAGGAAGAAATAAACAGAAACTTGCCGATGCCAAAGAGGAACTCAAGAGATTATACAATATCGAAGTTCTACCAGTCCAAGCCGATGTAAGTGCCGGTGCTGACAACGAGACAGTCGTGCAGAATGTCATTGATGAAACAATCGCCAAATTCGGACGGATCGATGTCCTGATCAATAATGCACAGGCATCTGCTTCTGGAGTTACTTTAGCTGATCATACGACTGAACAATTTAATCTCGCACTTTATTCCGGTCTTTATGCTGCATTCTACTATATGAAAGCATGTTACCCTCATTTGAAAGAGACAAAAGGCTCTGTCATTAACTTTGCATCCGGTGCCGGATTATTTGGAAACTATGGTCAATGTGCTTATGCTGCAGCAAAAGAAGGAATCCGTGGTCTTACCAGAGTTGCCGCAAATGAATGGGGTCCTGACGGCATCAATGCTAATATCATTTGTCCACTCGCATGGACAGCACAGCTTGAAAATTTCCAGCAGGCTTATCCTGAAGCCTTTGAAGCTAATGTTAAAATGCCTCCTGCAGGACATTATGGAGATGTTGAGAAAGAAATCGGAAGAGTATGCGTTCAGTTAGCTTCGCCTGATTTCAAATATATGAACGGAGAAACACTTACCTTAGAAGGTGGAATGGGATTAAGGCCGTAACAAGACCTGCTGAGGATAGAATGTATTTTTTACCTTTGGCATCCTTTCATATCAGCTATATGGAAAAATGCGGAGACATTCGTTTAATCGATCGTCTCCGCATTTTTATGCTTTTCGCTATTTTATTTTGTTCACTGACTCTGACAGATTATTCTTCATCGTCATCATCTTCCACCCACTGGGCATATCCAGTATTATATGTCGATGTATTTTCTTCTTCTGTCTTGATCTCAGAATCTGTTTTCACCTCTGCTTCTGAAATTTCTGCATCATTTTCATCTGTCTCTGATACATTTTTATCAGACTCTTCTACTGGATTCTTGTATTTGTTGAAGATTTCCATGAATTCTTTTCCTGTGATCGTCTCACGCTGGATCAAAAACTCTGCTGCTTCGTCAAGAATGTCCATATTTTCACGAATGTATGTGACTGCTTTGGCGTAAGCTTCTTTTAACATCTTCATGACAACTTCATCGACTTTCGCTGCTGTTGTCTCTGCACAATTCATAACTGCACGTCCATCTAAGTATCGGTTTGTAATGGACTCTAAACCGATCAATCCAAATTCATCGGACATACCATACTGTGTTACCATCGCTCTTGCGATCGCTGTGGCACGCTCAATATCATTGGATGCTCCTGTTGTGACAGAGTTAAACTTCACTTCTTCTGCCGCACGTCCACCGAAGAATGATACAAGGTCTGCTAACATCTCATCCTTCTTATTTAAGTATTTTTCTTCTTCTGGACGCTGCATTGTATATCCAAGTGCTCCCATGGTACGAGGTACGATGGTGATCTTCTGTACTGGTTCTGATTCTTTTTGCAATGCCATAACCAGTGCATGTCCGACTTCATGGTATGCAACGATGTGTTTCTCTTCATCGCCAAGAATTCTGTCCTTCTTCTCCTTACCAGCAATGACAACTTCCACTGCTTCAAATAAGTCTTTCTGTGAAACAGCCTTTCTTCCTGCCTTGACAGCTCCAAGTGCTGCTTCGTTGATCATATTGGCAAGATCAGATCCAACAGCTCCACTGGTTGCCAGTGCGATTTCTTCAAAATCAACGGTCTCATCCATCTTCACATCTTTGGCATGTACTTTTAATGTCTCAATTCTTCCCTTTAAATCTGGGCGTTCTACAATAACACGGCGGTCAAAACGTCCTGGACGAAGAAGGGCTTTGTCTAAGACTTCTGGACGGTTTGTTGCTGCAAGAATAATGATACCTTTGGATGTATCAAATCCATCCATCTCTGCAAGTAAAGCATTCAATGTCTGTTCACGTTCATCATTTCCTCCACCATGCATTCCATTATCACGACTCTTACCAATAGCGTCGATCTCATCAATAAAAATAATACATGGTGCCATCTGCTGTGCCTGTTTAAATAAGTCACGAACTCTGGATGCTCCGACTCCGACAAACATCTCTACAAAGTCAGAACCAGAAAGTGAAAAGAATGGAACTCCTGCTTCTCCTGCTACTGCTTTGGCAAGCAATGTCTTACCAGTACCCGGAGGTCCTACAAGCAATGCACCTTTTGGCAGCTTCGCACCAATCTCTGTGTATCGTTCTGGGTGATGAAGAAAATCTACCATCTCTGTCAGTGTTTCCTTCGCTTCTCCCTGTCCCGCAACATCTGCAAATGTCACTCCTGTCTTCTTCTCAACATATACCTTCGCATTGGACTTTCCAACCCCCATCATTCCGCTGCTTCTTCGCATCATCATGACAAGGAATCCAAAGATCACGATCGTAGGGATCAAACTGATCAATATCGATAAGAAAGTATCCATCGGATCTTCTGGTTCCTGTTCAAATGCGATCTTACTCTTGATCAGACGATTCACCAGTTCATAATCTCCGCTGATCCTCTGTACCGTATATGTTGTCTTGTAAAAAGGATTTCCCTCGTTCTTTGGTGTCACTTTCAACTGGCTGTCTGTGACCTTTACACTTTTTACCTGATCTTTATCAAGCATTGTGACAAATTTATTGTACGAAATCGTTTTCTCCGTTCCGTTTCTCCATTTTGTTAAAATCGAATTAAAAAAGAAAGTACCAAGAATTGAAACGATCAGGAAGATTGCAAGAATCTTCGCGTTTTTCTTCTTGTTATCTTTATCATTTTTATCATTCTTATTATTCTGTTGATTATTCAAATGTCAGCTCCTCCTTTGATTCATAAGCACCATTATATGTTTTCTGATTTTATAAATCAATAAAACTATTCTAAACTTTTTATAATTTTAGTGAAAAATCACATCTTTTTCGTAAAACTGGCTTTTTAGTACAATATATGGATAAGATTTTCCATACTTCTGGTGCTCTTTTGTAACCCCTGTCAGTATCGTATCAATATAAATATGTGTCCGGTCTGCACTAAATTCTCTAACCTTGATCTTATAGCTGCTCCCCGGCTGTCTTCCATATCCGATCACATAATAAGTAAAACCACCTGTCGTATATGTAAAATGAAATGCTTCCCTCTTTTGTTCATCGATCAGTTTGCCCAATTGTACCGGGATCACACTTCTTCTACAGACAACATATACAACCTTCTGTTTTTGCCCTCGTTCATCCTTTTTGATACATCCTGTCAAAATCACACATAAAATAATACTAAAAATAAATATCCAGATTCTTTGTTTCATGGATCTCTATCCTTTTTATCATTTTATGCAAATAGATTTAAGATAATACTTCCCAGATCATTATCGGTTTCGTTGGTTTTTCTTCTATTATATGGTAGTTTTCTTTAAAATGAAGAACTGCCTGTTTTACTTTTTCTTCATCATTTCCATAAATCGTTGCAAGCACATCGCCTTTCTTCACAGGATCCGAAACCTTCTTTGAGAAAACAAGTCCGACCGTTGGATCGATCACACTTTCCTTCGTTTCTCTTCCTCCACCAAGGATCAAAGAGCAGATTCCCATTTCCTGTGCATCAATACTTCCGACAAATCCATCTTGTTCTGATCGTATTTCTTCTATAATATCTGCCTGTTCAAATAACTCTGGATGATCGATGTATTTCGTATCACCACCTTGTGCAGCAACAAATTGTTTGAATTTATCCAATGCTTTCCCACTTTGAATAGATTCCCGGACTCTCATAAGTCCTTCATCAAAATCCTTTGCTGCACCGCCAAGGATCAGCATATGCGAAGCCAGTGTCTCAATAAGCTCCACAAAATCATCTGGTCCATTGCCTTTTAATGTGTCGATCGCTTCTTTGACTTCCAGAATATTTCCAACTGCCATTCCAAGAGGTTCATCCATATTCGTGATCACAGCCGTCATCTTCCTTCCGGCACTCTTTCCGATCTCTACCATCTCTTTGGCAAGTTGTATCGCATCCGACTCTTCTTTCATAAATGCACCGCTTCCGGTCTTTACATCCAACAAGATCGCATCTGCTCCTGCTGCCAGCTTCTTACTCATAATACTGCTTGCGATCAAAGAAATCTGATCCACCGTTGCGGTCACATCCCGCAATGCATACAACAATTTATCTGCTGGTGCAAGATTCTTCGTCTGCCCCATAATCGAAATACCAATTGAATTCACTTGTTCTTCAAACGCATCATCTTCAAGCTGTGTTGAAAAACCTGGAATACTCTCCAGTTTATCGATCGTACCCCCCAGTATGACCAAGTCCACGCCCAGACATCTTAGCAACTGGGATTCCAAGCGAAGCAACAATCGGTGTCAACGCCAAAGAAGTCTTATCTCCAACCCCTCCCGTACTATGCTTATCAACCTTGATCCCCTGAATCTGAGACAGATCAAGCATCTCACCACTTCGCGCCATTGCCATCGTAAGCTCATAAGTTTCTTCTTTATCAAGCCCTTGAAAACAGATCGCCATCAACAAAGCTGACATCTGATAATCCGGTATCCTGCCATCTGTGTATTCACGGATCATCCATTGAATCTCATCTTTCGTCAAAGGTTTCCCTTGTCTCTTTTTTAGTATCAGATCATACATTCTCATAGATTCGGCCTCCTTTGCTTTTTGTTGTATATAGTATAACACAAAATTTGTAGGTAGGCTTACGTGTATGTGACAGAAATAAAAGAAAAACAAATATTTGAAAGAATCAGGTGGCAACTCCGCATTTTTGAGAGCGTTTTTTACAAATCGCTGATCCGTGCCTGTTCCTTTGGAAACTTCCTCGCTGCGAGCCAAAATGCCCGCAGCAACGGTCAGACATCCAACCACAGGCACTGCGAATTTGTAAAAAACGCACTCAAAAAGTGCTCATGTTTGCCACCTGGATTCTTTCAAATATTTGTTTTTCTTTTATTTCTGTCACATACACCTGAAGTCTATTCAAACCACAACACAGTGTATATGTTATACGGTATTGGTATTTATAATAAACACTGTCTACCACTACAAAAATTGAAAAACAATAACATTTAACATACACACCCACTCAAGTTTTCCAATCTTGTAATTGCCCACACTTTAGACTTCAGGTATATGATAAAAAATAAATAAGCAACCGAAAGTGATGCATTGGAATTTTGCCATATTTTGAATAAATTCGCAGCCCAATTGGACGAATGTCTGAGCTTCAAAGACTTTGGTCTTAGACAAAACTCCAGAGCGAGTTTTCGTAGGAAATTGGGCGAATCAGCGATTTGTTCAAAATATGAGCAAAATTCCACCGCATCGCTTTCGGTTGCTTATTTATTTTTTATCATATACTCGAAATTTACAGTTGGCCAACTTACAAAAATCAAAATTTCTTCTTCCGATTCTTAAGCAGCCCAATAACTACCACAATTGCTGCCATATCAATCACAAACATAATCCATTTTCGTGTTTTAAACGTCGTTTTTTCTTCTATATCATCTACCAGACTTGTTCTATGATCCATTTGTTTTAGCTTCTCTGAATTTCTAATCTCTTCAATCGTTAAATATTTCTTCATATTCCACCTCGCATCATAAATCTTTTTGCTTTGGTAATAAACTTTGCTTCCATCTGTGTTACAGGAGAATTTTTTCATCATTCCATCTGTGTTAACGAAGTATTTTAACATAATACTTTGGACATCCGGATTTTTATTATATGCTTTTACGGCTAGTGTCTGATAATCATCACTGTCTGTTTCATATAACCCGTTGGAAATGGTCCATTTCCCTTTTGTCTTCTTTAATGATGCAATCACATGATCTCCTTCTTCAACCGTTGTTTTCTCATGATAGGATGACGTATATTTTATATTTTCATTCTTCATGATGACATATCGATGATCTTCCGTTCTTTTTGCAATTGCTTCTGATGTTGATTCTGTGTTGATATAATCCTTTGCACTTAAAACAAAATAGTTATCTGAAACATAAGTTACAGATCCCACAAACAAAACATCTTGATTTTTATTGTTCATGATCCTGTTGATCTCTGTATCTGCGGATACGAACTTTATATTTCCTAGCATCATGAAGAGGCAGATAAAATAAACTGTTATACGTCTCATCCTGCAATGCACCTCCTTATGTTGTTATTATACATCGAGCGGTGTTGCGAAATATAACGGAAAATGTGAAATATACTTATGATTTTCTTAAATTCTGATTTGTAATAGTGTTTCATGTATGAGATAGAACGCTATTCAAATCACTAAAGGGTATGTATGTTAAACGGTATTGGATAATAATTTTTGTATTCGTAAATGGAAATTTAAAGAGATGCATAAGCACCGATTTATCGAGATGTTTATGACACATAATAACATTACCTTCTGTTTAAAAATCCCCTATTTTACAATCAATACTGTTCTCCATACACATCCACTTAAATTTTCCAATCTTGTAATTGTCCACACTTTAGACTTCTGGTATATGATAAAAAATAAATAAACGATTGGAAGCGCAGCATTAGAATTTTGCCACGTTTTTTACGGATTCGCAGCCGGCTTAGTGCGTTGTTTGAGCCTCAAAGAGTTCTGATTTTCAATACCTTTGAAGGCGAGTTACGCAAGGAAAGCCGGCGAATCAGCGATCTGTAAAAAACGTGAGGAAAATTCTCTAGCTGCGCTTCCAATCGTTTATTTATTTTTTATCATATACTCGAAATCTACAGTTGGCCAACTTACAAATTAAAATTTTATACTTCTACCATATTCATCTGTTTCTTTCATACACTGAATAAAGCTTTCCTTCGTAACCCCAGCATTCTCAGGTTTGAAGTCCCATTCTGTAGTGGTCATTGCTTTCTCTGCCATTGCATCAAAATCATCTTCTGTGATCTCAATGTCTTCAAAGCATACTGGCAGTCCCATACTTAGGTTGAATTTTGCGATTCGTTCTCTTTCTTCGTATTCTTTTCCGAATGTTAACAAGCATAGCACACCTAATGATACGATTTCTCCATGTAAATGTTTTTCTCCGCCTTTTGTAACGGTTGATCCGTAATATACACAGTGTGCAAGGCTTGAGTTATAGTAATATTTTGGTGCTGCACTTACCATGTTAGATACTAATCCTGTACTGATGATGATGTCTAACGCTACCTGTTCTAATTCATAAGATACTTTATTCGCTCTTAAGTCGTCCAATGCTTTCTTTCCATATTCAACAAGTGGTGTAGTACAGATCTTGCTTAGCTGTACTCCCATCATTGGTGTATGGGATAATTCGTCTTCTTTGGATGCAAATACTGCTTCACATTCTTTGCTTAATGCATCTCCGATTCCTGCCCATAATAATTCTTCTGGTGAATCAGCGATGATGGATGATTCGATGAATGTATGGTTTGCATTCTTTGGATAGTAATATTCTCTGAATGATCCATCTGGGTTATAAATTACAGAGATTGCTGTGACAGATGCACAGTTTGATGCTACGGTTGGGAAGCAGAATAATGGTTTATCCATTTCATTTGCCACGTATTTACATGTATCACAGGCACGTCCTCCACCGACTGCGAAGATCATGTCTGCTTTCTTGACAACGTCCATGTCGATCAATGCGTTACCATTTTCATAGGTGGAATCACCACCGTACCAGATAAAATCAAGGATTTCTACATCGGAATCTTTGATTCCTTCTAAGATCTTATCTTTTGCTTTAGACATCGCAATCTTTCCACCGATCACAACAGCTGTTTTTCCATAAAATCTTGTTGTATGCGGAATCTCTTTATAACATCCCTCTCCGATCGTATAACTTGGTAAATTCACACTATAATAACTCATCTTGTTCGTTGCCTTCTTTCTCTTTATTCTTTTGACTCTTTATATTGGCTACATTATAGTCCTCAATTCTCAAAAAATCAAAGAATCTTGTGTTCTTTTTCTTATTCATGAATTTTATTCCACATTGATAAATTTTACTTGATTTCCATGCAACTTTATGACATTCACAAGATCAGCAAGTTTCATCCAGATCGTTGCTGTATTATCATTTGGATGGACTGCAATGTATTCATATTCTTTCAGATCTTCGTCAAAGAATACCGGAATCACACATTCCTGATCGTTCAAAACGCCTAACGGCGAAACAGATCCGGGTTCAATATTTAAATATTTCATTAGACGCTCGGCTGAGGCAAAACTTAGTCTGGAACTTCCAATCTCATCTCTTACTTTCTTAAGGTCCGCCTGCTTGTCTTCCCGAATGATCACAAGAAAATGATGCTTTCCGCTGCCATCTCGTAAAAATAAATTCTTAGCACCTATTCCATTCTCATGATTCCACAGGTCAGAGTCTTCGATTTCATCGACTGTGTATACCGCTTGATGTTCAAACATTTCATATTCGATGTTCTGCTCATTTAAAGTATCTAACACGATTTTTCTATTTTCATTCATTTTATTCATTATCTTATCTGCTGCTGTCCGCTTGCTGCATAAATCTCGTACCATTCATAATGCTCTAATTTAACATCCATTGCTTTCACTGCAGATTCAATCCTCTCAACCTTTCTGCTTCCAACGATCGGCATTGCCTGTACTGGATGATACATGATCCATGCATACACGATCGTATCTGGTTCACAGTTATGTCTCTCAGCGATTTCTTTGATCTTATCCATTGCTTTCTTACATTGTAGATCATCTTCTTGAAATAATCTTCCTCCTGCAAGTGGTGACCATATCATTGGATGAATTTTATTAACTGTCAAATAATCCATCATTCCAGAATTGAAATGTTCAAAACATACTGGGTTCCATTCAATCTGATTCGTTACAAGTGCTCCGTCAACCGCTTTATTCATTGCATCAAATTTAAATGGATCAAAATTTGACACTCCGATTTCTTTGATCAGCCCTTCTTTCTTCAGATCCAGCATTGCTCTGCCTGCCTCCCATGGATCTAAAAGAGGGTCTTCTCTGTGAATTAAATATAGGTCAAGATAATCTGTATGTAATCTCTGAAGACTTTCTTTACAGGATCGTACGATTCTATCATAAGTTGTATTATAATACCCAAATGATTCTCCATTAATTTCTTGTTTGTAAATTCCTGTTTTTGAAATCAGCTCTACTTTTCCCCTTAATGCCGGATCTTTGGCAAATGCTTCACCTATCTGAGATTCACATAAAGTATCTGCATAAATCTCTGCTGTATCAAAAGATGTTACACCTAAGTCTATGCTTGATTTCATGTTATCAATAAGTTCGTCTGTTGATAATTCCCAAGTATCCAGTCTCCAAAAACCTCGGATGATCTGAGATAATGAAAGGTTATCTGTTAATTTAATCTTTGTCATATTAATATCCTTTCTGTTTTTCTTTCATCATAACATATTTTCTTTTAACAACGCATATTTTTTTACCTGCAGGAACTTGTGATTTCTTAAGGTCCCAGGGACCTTAAGCGGTACTGGTTAATAATTTTTGTGTTTATTAACAGAAGGTAAAAGGGGTTCTACTGCACCGATTTGTCAAAATATTTAAAATATAAACTTAAGAATGTCAAATTAATATTGTATACTTTATAAAATTTAATAAATAGAATATTTTAATTGAATAAGTATACATGATTTGATAAAATAAAAAACAGGTGTTACTTCACTTTGACGTGAATGGCGGTCACTTCCTACGTGGGAGTTATAGCCCCGATTACATAGATCATCTCTTGAAAAAGAGAAATTCGACGGAAAGGGGACTTGAATTATGCTAACGATTGAAAGCTTAATTGCTGTACTATCATTGTGTATCGCATGTTATAGTCTTGGCTACAATCGCGGAAAGCATGATGCCAAGACAGAAAAATGATCGCCCTAAACCTGTCAATTTAAGCGATCATTTTTTGATTCATTAAATATCAGGTGACCGTCATATCGGTAGCACCTTTTTCTATTATTAGAATATCATTTCATTTTTTTTATGTCAAGACTTACTCCATTAACAACATAACATACTTCTTTCATTGTTATTGTTCAACAATTAGCTGGACATTAACTAAAAAAGAAAACCTTCAGACAAGATTTTTTAGAATACATGAAACTCCAAAATGCGTATACTATAATTCCAGCAGTAGTCAAAATGAAATGAATAGTCTGTAACGACAAAAAACGAAGACATTGATACCGTAGACCTTATGTTATCTGGCAATTTCCATATCTTGTTCTTTTTTAATATTACTACTTCTGTTTTTCTGATTTCTTCATTTTTCTGACTTCGTAAAAATCCCTGTGGACCTTAAGAAAAACAGACCCAACATAAATATCCTTTTATCCTCGGTTTTTATTTATGTTGAGTCTGTTATTTCTTTATTCAGATAGATAAAAAACTAAATTATTCAATAGAAAGAATCTCCATATTCGCCTGTCCTTCCACAGCTCCATATGTAAATGTGATCTTAGTTCCTTCATCCATATCATTTAATTTATTCACAAGGTCTTCATCATTCACCATAAATGTCTGGTAACTTCCGTCAGGCATCTCAATCTCTACAGAACTTGTATCTGCAAATCCATTATAAGTACCTGTTGCACTCTTTGGTTTGGCCTGTTCATCTTTCTTTGTTGCTGTTGTTGTCTTTGTCTGTTCTTTTGTGCTTTCTTCTGATGTTGCTGTTGCAACTGGTTTTTCTTCTTCTGTCGTGTCTTTTTCTGTGTTTTCTTCTGTTGTAGGTTCTGCTGTTGTCGTCTCGCTGTTTGTTGATTCAGGGCTGCTTGGGCTCTTCTTTCCGCAAGCTGCAAATGTAAATGCGCTTAGCACGATGATTGTTGAAATTAATAAAAATCTTTTTCTCATAGTTCATGTACTCCTTTCTGAGATAAGTTCAGTATATCCTATTTATACTTTCATGGCAAGTTTCTATCATATTCCTAGTCTTATTTTCATATCATTAGAGGTAGAACATAAAGGAGGATCTATGTTGAACGAAAAATATCAGGCACTACTGGATCAATATGATATTTCTGTCTCTCATACTCGACGGGGCCGAGGCTGTGTTTTGTGTTTTGGGGAAAATGATGTCTATGCTTTATCCCAGACTTCTCTATCAGAAGAACGTCTTTGTGCTGTTTCTGAATGGACTTTGGCAATGCATGACCATCATTTTTATAAAACCGACCAGTACATTTTAAACAAAGACGGATATTTTCTTACTTTTGACCGGTATTACGAAACATTTGCGCTTAGAAAAACTTATTTGGGTACGGAATGTGATATTCATGCTTTAAAAGATATCAGATCTTCTGCGGAAAATCTCGCAAGCTTTCATAATCATTGTCTTGCTATTTCTTTTTCATCTGAAAATCTTAGAAAATATACATCCATTTCCACATATTATGAGCAAAAATATTTGGAATTAAAAAGTATTGCACGTTACATACGCAAACGCAAAAAGAAAGGGATTTTTGAATATTTATTTTTGGAACAGACGAAAGCCTTCTGGGAACAGATGGAGCGTTCCATCCAAATCTTAAATAAAACCACACCTTCTCGCCGTGGATGGTGTCATGGGGCTTATAACCACCATAATATCATCATGACATCCTCTGCCCCAGCTACAATCCATTTTGAGCATTTTTACCATGGATATCCGATTCTGGATGTTTATTATTTCCTAAAGAAGGCACTTGAGAAAAATAATTATAATTTTGCCTTTTGTGAAACCTTTTTATCAAACTATGACCGCTTTATGCCTTTGTCAAAAGATGACCTTTTATGCCTGTATGGATTGTTTTTATTTCCGGAAAAATTCTGGAAGATCTCGAATCAGTATATGGCACACAAAAAACATTGGATTTCTCCACGATATATCGAGAAATTAGAGGAGTTTATTCACAATAAAGAAGCTCGCTCGATTTTCCTCGAAAAATATGTACAAATTTATAATGTTTTTTCATGAGTTTTAAGGTATAATTAAACAAAAGGCATTTTTATAACTTAAAGGAGGAGTAATTTATGAACTACAAAGAAACTTATCAGGAATGGCTTTCTAATCCTTATTTTGATGAAGATACAAAAAAAGAATTAACAGCCATCGAGAACGATGAAAATGAAATCAAAGAACGTTTTTACGCAGATCTTGCATTTGGTACTGCTGGACTTCGTGGAATCATCGGTGCTGGTATCAACCGTATGAATATTTATGTTGTAAGAAAGGCTACTCAAGGATTAGCTGATTATATCTTAGAACAGGGAACAGATAAGAAACGTGTTGCTATCGCATTTGATTCAAGACATATGTCTCCTGAATTTGCTGACGAAGCAGCCCGCACTCTTGCTGCTAACGGAATCAAAGCATTTATCTTCGAATCCTTACGTCCAACACCAGAATTATCATTTGCCGTAAGACATTTAGACTGTATCGCTGGTATCAACGTAACAGCCAGCCATAACCCACCTCAGTACAATGGATACAAAGTATACTGGGAAGATGGTGCTCAGTTTACAGATCCTCATGCTTCAGGTGTTACAGCGAAAGTTAATGCGATCACTGACATTTCAACTTGCAAGACAATGTCTAAAGAAGATGCCGTAACTGCAGGTTTATATGAAGTGATCGGTAAAGAAGTTGATAACGCTTATATCGCAGAAGTTGAAAAACAGGTGATCAACCAGGCTTCCATCGATGAGATGGCTTCCAAATTAAAGATCGTTTATACTCCTCTCCATGGAACAGGTAACCTTCCAGTACGTCGCGTACTTGACGATCTTGGATTTAAGAATGTATATGTTGTTCCTGAACAGGAACTTCCAGATGGTGACTTCCCAACAGTCAGCTATCCAAACCCAGAAGCAAAAGAAGCATTTGCATTAGGTCTTGCTCTTGCCAAAGAAAAAGATGCTGATCTTGTTCTTGCTACTGACCCTGATGCTGACCGTTTAGGTGTATATGTAAAAGATGCTAAGAGCGGAGAATATATTCCTTTAACAGGTAATATGTCTGGTTCTTTATTATGCGAATATGTATTAAGCCAGAAGAAGGAAAAATCTGGATCTCTTCCAGCAGATGGTGCTGTTGTTAAATCTATCGTTACAACAAACCTTGTCGATGAGATCGCGAAGGCTTACAATGTGAAGCTGATCGAAGTATTAACTGGATTCAAATGGATCGGTAAAGAAATCCTTGGATTTGAACAGTCCGGAAAAGGTACATATCTGTTCGGATTAGAAGAAAGCTACGGATGCCTGATCGGTACATATGCAAGAGATAAAGATGCTGTTTCTGCTACAGTTGCTCTTTGTGAAGCTGCTGCTTACTATGCAACAAAAGGTAAGACATTATGGGATGTTATGATCGACATGTATGAGAAATACGGATACTGCGTAGACAGCATCACAGCAATGGACTTCCCAGGATTAGAAGGTATGGATAAGATGAAAGCTATGCTTGCTAATTTACGTGAAAACCCATTAAAAGATATCGCTGGTTATAAAGTTCTTAAGATCCGTGATTACAGCAAAGATACTGTTCTTGATGTAGAAAGTGGTAACGTAGAACCTACAGGACTTCCTGCTTCTGACGTTCTTTACTATGAACTTGAAGGTGGAGCTTGGGTTTGCGTTCGTCCTTCTGGTACAGAACCTAAGATTAAATTCTACTATGGTGTGAAAGCTTCTAGTATGGATGAAGCTCAGGTTGAAAGTGCTAAATTTGCTGAGTGGGCTAAGGCTCAGGCATAATTTTTGATTATGTAGTTGGCCAGCTGTAAGCTTTGAGTATATGATAAAAAATAAATAAACGACAGGAAAAGCAGCTAGGGAATTTTACACACGTTTTTTACAGATCGCTTATCCGTCGGCTTTCCTTGCAAAACTCGCCTTCAAAGGTATTGAAATACCTTACTCTTTGAGGCTCAGACATTGCACCAAGCCGACTGCGAATCCGTAAAAAACGTGGCAAAATTCCAATGCTGCTTTTCCTGTCGTTTATTTATTTTTTATCATATACCAGAAGTCTATAGTGTGGACAATTACAGTATTGAAAAATCTGAGTAGTTGTGTATGTAAAACGGTATTGGTATGGTAAAACGTACACATTCCGTGATGATTTGAATAGTGAACAACTCGGTGCCTGTGTGATCACAGAAAGTCAAAAAGACCGGAGATAACTATTCCCGTTATCTCCGGCCTTTTCATTTCTTGTAATTATTTACTCTTTGCATCTGTTGTTGTGTTCTTCGCCGCTGTTGTTGTAGTTGTTGTTGCTGCTGTAGATGCTGTTGTAGCTTTATATTTAAACTTAACTTCTTTCCACAGATCCTGATCTACAGACTTCTTGTCATCCCACTTCTTGTCTGCATCTTTTGTCCACTTCTTGTAGACTTTCTCGTATGCTGCCTGCTGTTTTTCCTGAAGCAGTGTGGATTTGTTTGATGCAGCTGCTGTTGTGTCGTTTGGATTTAACATCTTGATGATCACGTATGCATCGTCTAATTCTACGACTCCGCTTACCTGGTTCTTCTTAAGTTTTGCTGCTGCTGTTTCGAATTTTGTTCCTAATGCAGCTTTTCCTTTTGTATAGGATTCTTCGTTGTCAGAGTTTACGCTGAACTTCTTAGCTACAGAGCTGATACTCTGACCTTTCTTGATCATCTTTAATGCGGATTTTGCTTTCTTTAGCTGATCTTTCTTCTCAGCGGCTGTCATGTCTTTTTCTTTTCCTGTCTTGCTGTCTGTTGTCTTTGTTGTGAAAACAAGTTTGTAGACTTTGACAGTTTTGGCTTCGTCATCTGTTACTGTAACGTTTGCTTTCTTGATGATCGCCTGCATAACTTTACTTGCGATCGTGCTTTCTTCGTACAGTTTCTGGATCATATCTTTATCCGCTTCTGTCTTCTTCATGACTTTCTTACCTGTTGAGTCTTTTGCGAAGGCAGTTACGCTTTCTTTGATCTGCTTCTTCTCAGATTTTGTTAACTTCACGTTGTAGTCGTCTGCGTGTGCTGCTAAAACTTTGATCTGTTTTAACTGGTTGATAACGCTGTCTTTGACAGACTGCTGCATTGTGATCTTCTTTCCTTTGCTGTCTGTTCCGACCTGCATAGACCACATGCTGTCTCCGAAGTATGCTCCGTACTGAGCTTCTGCCTGATACTGCATGATTCTTGCATATACATGTGCTTCCTGGAATGTTACTTCTTGTCCTGCATATTCAAATAATGTCTTCTCATTCTTGCTTTTACATCCTGTAAATAAAGAAAGAGTTAACGCAAGAACTGCAGTTAAACATAGCAACTTCTTTGCTAATTTCTTCATTTCATTTTCTCCTTCATATTATGATTATATTAGGCTAATGTCTGGCGATATTATAGCACAAACTTATCGGATTATCAATGAATTGAGCGAGTTCACACAATGTTCAATCTTTTCTAACTGCTTCACTTTCTTTGTCTTTGACAGATCCAGTACAAACGTCGGATTCTTGCCTGCCTGGAAGGATAATTCACGTTTGTATTCTTCTAATATCGCTGGGATTTTTTCTACATCCACGGCTGCATCTGGTTTCATTTCAAATGAGACTTTTTCTCCTTTTTGTTTCACATCTGTCATATAAGCGTGGTGAGCTAATGATTTCAAATATGCAACATATAACAGATTGTAGACTGCTTTCGGCATTTCCCCAAAACGGTCAATCAACTCATCTGTCATATCTTCCATTTCATCTTTGGATTCAATGGATGAAATACGTTTGTATAATTCCAGTTTTTGATATTCATTATACACATACGTTGATGGAATAAATGCATTGATGTCGAGATCGAGTGTTGTGTCAAATTCATCCTCGTCTTTTAATTCGCCTTTTAATCTCAAGACTGCTTCATTCAGCATCTTGCAATACAGATCGTATCCAACTGCTTCCATATGACCGGATTGTGCCTGTCCCAAAAGATTTCCTGCTCCGCGGATCTCCAGATCTCGCATTGCGATCTTATAACCGGATCCCAGATCTGTAAATTCCCGGATTGCCTGTAATCGTTTTTCTGCGGTTTCTTTTAACAGTGTGTTTTTTTTGTACATCAAAAATGCAAATGCATTTCGATTCGATCTTCCAACACGTCCTCTTAACTGATACAACTGGGACAACCCAAGCTGGTTGGCATCGTGAATGATCATTGTATTTACATTCGGAATATCTAGTCCTGTCTCGATGATCGTTGTAGATACCAGGACATCGATCTCATGGTTCATAAATCCCATCATGATCTCTTCCAGTTCGCGTTCTTTCATCTGTCCATGTGCAAATGCAACTTTCGCATCTGGAAGCAATCTCTGTAATTCGGCTGTCACTTCTGCGATATTATTGACGCGGTTATACACATAATATACCTGCCCGCCACGTGTCATTTCGCGGTAGACCGCTTCTTTGACCAGTTCTTCATTATATTCCATAACATATGTCTGGATCGCTCTTCGGTCATGCGGTGGTTCTTCTAATACACTCATGTCACGGATTCCGATCAGACTCATATGCAGGGTTCTTGGAATTGGTGTAGCAGATAATGATAAGACATCAACATCTTTTTTCATTGTCTTGATCTTTTCTTTATGTGTCACACCAAAACGCTGTTCTTCATCAATTACGAGCAGTCCCAGATTCTTATACTGCATGTCTTTGGACAATAAACGATGCGTTCCAATCACGACATCTACCGTTCCATTTTTGAGTCCTTCGATCGTCTCTTTCTGCTCTTTTGCTGTACAAAATCTGGACATCATGCGTACGGTGATCGGGTAATCATGAAATCTCTGTGCAAATGTATTGTAATGCTGCTGTGCAAGGATCGTGGTTGGTACGAGATACGCCACCTGTTTTCCATTGTCTACTGCCTTAAATGCTGCACGGATCGCTACTTCTGTCTTGCCATACCCGACATCTCCACAGATCAGTCGGTCCATGATCTTCTTGCTTTCCATATCCCTTTTCGTATCATCGATCGCATTTAACTGATCCTGCGTTTCATCGTATGGAAATAATTCTTCAAACTCTTTCTGCCATACAGTGTCCTTGTCATAGACATATCCTTCTTTTGCCTGTCTTAGTGCATATAACTGCACGAGTTCTTCCGCAATATCTTTGACTTGACCTTTGACACGTGTTTTCGTCTTCTTCCATTCATTTCCACCTAATTTATGAAGTTTCGGCTTTCTTGCATTTGCACTTGCGTATTTTGCGATCTGGTCTAGGGCTGATGCTAAAATAAATAAATTATCACCGCCCTGATATTCAATACTGATGTAGTCCTTTTCAACCCCATCTGTTGTGATCTTTTCGATTCCGCGGTAAATACCGACTCCATGTTTTTCATGAACAACGTAATCACCGATATTGATATCTGCAAAACTTCGGATCTTTTCTCCTTGTTTTTTCTTCTCTTTCTTTCGGCGCTTTTTTTCTTCTCTTCCTTTGAAAATGTCTCCTTCTGAGATCAATACCCATTTGGCTGCCGGATATTCAATTCCTGTCAGAAGCTTTCCTGCTGTGACAACGATCTGCCCTGCTTCCACTCCATATTTCAAGTCCTTATCATATGTCACAACCAAACCATTTTCTCTCAGATCACTGCTTAGACGTTTCGCTCTTGTAACAGATGGAGAAGCAACAACGATCCTGTAGTCCTTACTCTGATGTTTGGTAAGATCTTTGACTAACTGCTCAAAACTGTTGTTATAAGACTGAATGGATTTTGTATCCATAAATAAGGTTCTAGCAACTCTAAAATCATTGATCTCAGCAGATAAAATCGAATAACATAGCATCTTATGTTTCTCGATCTGATATAAAATACTCTCATAATCTGTCACCGTATTTGCCTGTTTAGGCAGAAGATACCCACCTTCCAGACGGCTTTTCATACTCTCTGAGAATTCCAGATAAAATGCATCTGCACGTTCTCTGATATGTTTTGGTTCATCCATATAGATCATGCTTTCTTCTGGGAAATAATCTAAGATGCATTCTGTATTTTCATAAAAATATGGGAGGTAACCTTCTACTCCGATCAACATATGAAGTTCCCTTAATTCCTCACGGACACGGTCCATTTCTTTTCTTAGTCGGGTTTCCTGATCATATTTTTTTTCTTTTTTAAACTTCTGTGATAACTTCTCATAATCTTCTTCCATATTTCGAAGACCATGTTCAATCCTTGGCTGATTTAAAATGATCTCTGATGCCGGATAAATGGTCAGAGCATCGACTTCTTCGATGGATCTTTGGCTTTCTTTATCAAAACTTCGGATCGAATCAATTTCATCTCCCCATAGTTCGATACGATATGGGCTTTCCTGCGTGTATGGGAAAATATCAATGATTCCTCCTCGCACAGCAAACTCGCCTGGAGCCTCAACAAATGGTGCTTTTTCGTATCCTCTGGCAACAAATTCTTCTGCGATCGTTGCCTCTTCCAGTATCTCTCCCATTTTAAACGTCATCTTATGATTCTTGATATCACTTAATGGAACAACCTGATCCATCACAGCATCGATTGTCATCACAAAGGTTCCACATTTGTCATCCACGATCTTCTTGATCGCCAGCATACGGTCTCTTGCGATTGCATTTCCATGAACATCGGCTGTATAGAATAATGGATCTTTTGCTGGAATATACTGAACCTTTTCTCCAAAGAAATGACTTGCCTCGACCCATTGTCTTGCTTTGTTCTCGTCTGGTACGATGATGATCTTAAATTGCTTTTTCTTATGATTTCCGATCAGACTGGTCAGATGCCATTTGGCTGTATCGGTGCATCCTGATACAAGAACCGGGCCACAGTAATCTTCGACCTCATCCTTTAATTGTCTGTATACCGGATCGTCTTTTAATATATTTTCTAACACTTTCTATCCCTACTTTTTCTTATTGTGGCGGTTCATCGCTTCTGTGATGTCGCCCATAACGATCAGCTGTACTGCATCGTACACTTCATCAAAACGTTCCGCAAAGATTGCCTGTTCTTCTTTTGTAAAATGTCCTAATACATAATCTGCCAGATCATATCCTTTTGGTTTCTCTCCAACACCGATCTTCACCCTTGGGAAATCCATACTTCCTAAATGACTGATGATACTTTTCAGTCCATTATGTCCCCCTGCACTTCCCTTTCTTCGGATACGCAGTCTTCCAACATCAAGGTCGATATCATCATGAATAATGATAAAATCTTCTGGCTCTAATTTATAGAAATCCATGATTGGACGAAGACTTTCCCCGCTTAAGTTCATAAATGTCTGTGGTTTCACAAGAAGGACTTTTTCTCCTCCCATATAACCAGTTCCGATCAATGCTTTGTGTTTCCCTGTATTTATACTTATGCCTTCTTTGTCTGCAATATAATCAAGGGCTTCAAATCCAATATTGTGTCTTGTGTTGTCATATTTCTTTCCCGGATTCCCCAGTCCGACGATTACTTTCATAAGATATCTCTCCTTTTTCCCTAGAATCTATAAAACTGACAAACACCCGGAAATCAATGGATTCCCGGGTTGTCTTTTTCTTTCTTTAGTTATAGTATATCCCAATTTACAATTCTCAGCAAGATTTTTTCTAGTTATAATGCCTGAAAGAATTCTCTTGTCTTATTTACCTTCTTCATCAATGTATCAAACTGTTCTGGTGTCAGTGACTGTGGTCCATCACATAATGCTTTGGCTGGATCATTATGAACTTCTACCATTAATCCATCGGCCCCAGCTGCGATCGCTGCTAATGCCATTGGCTCTACCATATCTCTGATTCCTGTTGCATGAGATGGATCTACCATGACTGGAAGATGGGATTTCTTCTTAATCATAGGGATTGCAGAAAGATCTAATGTATTTCTCATAGCTGTCTCGTATGTTCGGATTCCTCTTTCACAAAGGATTACATTTTCATTTCCACCTGCCATAATGTATTCTGCACTCATTAACCATTCTTCGATCGTTGCTGCAAGTCCTCGCTTTAATAAGATTGGTTTGTTGATCTTTCCTAATTCTTTTAATAATTCAAAGTTCTGCATATTTCTTGCTCCAACCTGAATCAGGTCCACATCTTCGAATAATGGAAGATGACTTGCATCCATGATCTCTGTAACAACTGGAAGTCCTGTTGCTTTCTTAGCTTCTAATAATAATTCTAATCCTTCTCCATGAAGTCCCTGGAAAGAGTATGGGGAAGTTCTTGGTTTGAAAGCTCCTCCTCTTAATAATCCTGCACCAGAATTCTTCACATCGTTTGCGACTTCTGTGATCTGTTCTTTTGTCTCAATAGAACATGGTCCTGCGATCACCTGGAAGTTTCCACCACCGATCTTTACTCCGTTTACATCAACAACTGTATCGTTTGGATGGAATTTTCTGTTGGCCTTCTTGTATGGCTCCTGAATACGCTGTACATTTTCAACGATGCTGTTTGCCATGATATGACGCATATCTACAACAGATGTATCTCCCACTAATCCAAGGATCCTTGTGTTAATACCTTCGGATTCGTGGATTCCCAGTCCCTGCTCTTCCATCTCTTTCTTTAATGCGTTGATCTTTGCTTCTTCTGCCTGTTTCTTTAAAATAATAATCATGATGTTCGTCCTTTCCTGGCAAGTCGTTTCTATCCTGCTTCTCTGGTGCGGCCTTTGCTTCTTTGAGTAAAAAGAAAAGGCATGCACTCTGTTGCAAGAATGCATGCCTTAAATGTTTTACTCTGTCGGTTTAAAGTGACATAAGTTTTGGCGATGATTCATTGCAACAAAAATAGTCAGGATAAAAATAATAACCCTGAAAGCTAAAGTAATAAAATGTGCAATTATTCATCTTACTTGTTGTCATCTTAGTTTCTCCTTGTTTTGATGTTTTTACGATACATGAAATTTTTTTCTGTGTCAATAGATTTATAGATGTTTTTTATAAAATCCATAGATCGTATTTATGATTTATTTTATGAATTATAAAATTTATTTTTTGCGCACTGCAAGAAATGATGCGATCAATGCTGTGATCGGTACTGTTAATACAACACCAAGACTTCCAGATAATCCTTGCATGATCTCAATTCCGATCACATAAGAGTTCGCTAACTGTCTGTAGCTTAGATCATATGCGTAATTGATCACTAATGTTGTCATTGCACCGCCTACATAAGCAAAGATCAGTGTATTCGTCATCGTTCCCATCATATCTCTTCCAACATTGATTCCTGATACAAAAAGTCGTTTCATGGACAGTGTTTTGTCTGTTTCATAAATTTCCTGAATCGTAGATGCAATGGACATACCAACGTCCATGACGGCTCCTAATGCTGAAATGATGATTCCGGCAAAAAGCAATTCTCCGATCTTTATCTTTGTATTTTGTCCGACATAGTTCAATGCTTCGATATCCGATACATTATATCCTGTGATCCCTGCTGCTTTTCCAAATGTCATCGCTGCCACTGCTGCGATCACGACTCCGATCGCTGTTCCAAGGATCGCAGACACTGTTTTGCTCGAATATCCACCAAGAAGTCCTAATGTTACGATCGTTGTCAACACTGCCACAATGATCGTCAACACGATCGGTGAAATTCCCCGATACATCATTGGGAACATAATACCGATAATACATGCAAACGCAAATACAAGGCTCAAAATAGCATAAACGCCTTTCTTCCCGCCGATCGCACATACCACTGCCGCAAAGATCAACGCAAATCCATAGATTGCCATGGTACGGTCCTGACTATATACGGTAAATCCTGCATTTGTTCCACTTTTATTTACGATCACGATGATCCTTGCTCCTACTTTACAGTCCGCTCCAAATAAAGTTCCGCTCGGATTGATCGCCTGTTTTTCTTTTCCTTTGTAGGTTCCCGTTGTTATTTTGACCAGAACTTTCTGCGTTCCATAACGACTTCCGTCTTCTGCAAGATTATCTTTTATGATCTTTGTTACAACTGCTTTTTCATATTTTTGTCCTTTATAAGATACCAATGGCGTTTTCTGAAACTGATTGCATTTGACTATGATCCCTGCAAATAAACACACTGCTATTGCGAGGATCAAGATTTTTTTCCATGATACTGCTTTTTCCATAAGTTGTCTTCTTTCTATAAATCGTAGCCTTTTATTTATAAAGAAAAATCAGAGAATGCCTGTGTCCGGATCTATCATTCCGGGCGCAGGCTTTTGCTCTGTCTGATAAATTAAGTTACGACACTAATTCTTTATCATCTCTATTTGATTGTTGCTTTTTTGGCTGTACTGTAGGCTCCATAAATACGTTTTCCATTTACTGTTTTGTAAGAACGGACTTTTACGTAATATTTTTTCCCTTTTTTCAGACCTTTGATCTTGTAAGATATTGTTGTTTTTGCTTTTCTTACTGTCTTTTTACCTGTAAATTTCTTGTTTGTAGAATATACAACTTGATATCCTGATGCTTTCGTATTCTTTTTCCATTTGATCGTTAGTTGTTTTTTGATCTTATTTACTAACGAGATACTCTGTTTCTTTGGTGCTACAGTCACTGTAACTGTTTTGGAAGCTGCTTTGTAGTCTGTAGTTGCTGCTGCTTTGACTGTGATCTTGGCAACTCCTGGTCCTTTGACTGTTACTTTTCCTGCGGCATCAACTGTTGCAACTGCTTTGTTTGATGTTGTGTAAGTAAGTTTTCCATTTCCATTTGTTTTTGCATTTAATTTAAATGCTTTGGATGTTTCACTCTTCTTATAAGATGCTGTTGCTGTGATCGTCTGGTCTTTTGTCTGTACTACTGTTGTATCATCTTTCTTTGTTGTATTTGAGTTCGCATCATCTTTTTTGGTATCTTCTACTTTCTTCACGATCTTATATGAAGATGATCCGTCTAATACTTTTCCTGTGTCCGCATCGTATGTTGTAACTTCAAAAGAGTCATCTGTTACATTGACTACAGAATAACTTGGTGTCCATGTCTGGCTTCTCTCAGAAATGAAATCCTGTTTTGCTGTGATCAGATTGTAGAATTTAGATCCTGTTGCTGAGTTTGCTTCTAAATATACAGTTCCTTTTGGATTTACAACCGTTCCACCTTTTGTTGTATCAACGATTTCGTAGCAGTTGTTTTCTTTTGCGTAATTTGCTGTATTTTCTGTTTTTGCGAATTTATCATGTGCCTGTCCATCACTCTGTAACTGATATGTTCTGGAGTATGTATGGTCATGTCCCTGAAGTACAACATCAATATCATATTTATCCATTAATGGTGTTAACTGTGTTCTTAAAACCATTCCGTCAGAATCTGAATGATCATATCCTGATCCATAAATGTCCTGGTGGAACATTACAACTTTCCATTTTGCATTTGGATTTTCTTTGATTGCTTTACGCATAACATTTTCGTGAGTTGCACAGTTGTAATTGTTTGTGTCTAATACGATAAATAATGTATTTCCATATGTGTAATAATAGTCTGTTCCTGCTGCTGTCTTTCCTTCTGTATACTTTGCTTTATTTCTATATCCACTTGTATCAAATGCATTTGGATTGTTGTAATGCATCTCATACTGTGCTGATCCAGAATCGTGGTTTCCGATCGTTGTTGCTACTGGAAGAGATCTTAAAGCATCTGCTCCAAGGTAACCTGCATACTGTTTTTCATTGTTATTGTTATTTACCTGATCTCCCGCGGATGCAACAAAACTTAAATTTGGATTCTGTTTTACCGCGTTATTTAATACGTTGTTCCAGTTATAACTATCATTTCTTGCTGCATAGTTATTATCTTTCATCGCATCTCCTTCAGTACTTGTCTGTCCTGAAGATGCTCCGATCTGAGGATCTCCTACATATAAGAAAGAATAATTTTTAAATGATTTTGTAGAATATTTCTGTACATCCTGATATTTTCCGTTCTGGAATACCTGATAGTAGTAAGTTGTATTTTCTTTCAGGTCATTTACAGATGCTTTGTTTGAATAGTACTGAACACCTTCGATCGCTACTGCCTGTGTCTGTTTTCCTTCGACTTCTTTTGCATCAGACATATCTGCTTTTGTTGCAATCTTAACTTTTGGTGTTTCTTCTGTCTTGCTGTAGTATGCAAAATTAAGCTGTGATTCTGTCGCTCCTGGTGTTAGGGATACATTTTCATAATTTGTACTGTATTTATCCCAGTTTGCTTTCCATGTGGACCAGCTTTCTGTTTTAGAAGCAGATGCATCATTCCAATGTTCTGTCGCTGCGCTGACTGTTGATGAAAGGATTGGAGATGCCATCATAACTCCGCCTGCTAACATCATGGCTGATACAGTTGCTTTTGCTGCATATTTTTTTGCATTTCTTGCTATGTTTCTGCGAATTGTTCTCACAATAAGATCCTCCTTTGATATAGTCAATCATTCTCTGTTGAGTTTAACTATACACTTGGGAGATTAAGGAAAGGTACATGGGAATGATAAGTTTTTGTAAAATTTTTTAATTGTATGATGGGAATGTGTCGAGTATTCATAAAATTCAAGCTGATGGGTGTATGTTAAACGTTATCGTTTTTTAATTTTTATAGAAGCAGACAGATATTATTAATGCTAATACAGTAAAACATACACACTGTGTAGTGGTTTGAATAGACTTCATGTGTATATGACAGAAATAAAAGAAAAACAAATATTTAAAAGAATGCGGAGTTGCCACCGGATTCTTTTAAATATTTGTTTTTCTTTTATTTCTGTCATATACATGCAAGCCTACATACAAAAACGCCAAAGACATTATTCACGGAATGTGATTTCTCCTGTTTTCTCGTCCATAGCATCTACGATCGCAAGAGATTCTAAGTGTGTCTGTTTTCTTAAGAAATCTCCTCCTGGCTGGAATCCTTTCTCGATCACAACTCCTGCTCCGACCAGTTCTGCTCCGGAATCTTTGACCAATTTCGCTAATCCTTCTAAGGCTTTACCGTTAGCAAGGAAATCGTCGATCAGCAATACATGATCTCCTTCTCCTAAGAATTCTTTGGATACAATGATGTCGTAGACTCTTCCATGTGTGAATGATTCTACCTTTGTTGTATATACATCTCCCGCGATGTTCTTTGTCTGTGTTTTCTTTGCAAATACGACTGGTACATCAAAAATCTCTGCCACAACACAGGCGATTCCGATTCCTGATGCCTCGATCGTAAGGATCTTATTGATATCTTCGCCTTCAAAACGTTTCTTAAATTCTTTACCGATCTCACGGAATAATTTTACATCCATCTGATGATTCAAAAAGCGGTCTACTTTGAGGACATTTCCTTCTTTCACGACTCCATCTTTTCGAATTCTCTCTTTTAATAATTCCATCACTTGGCCTCCACGCTCTTTTGTATTTTAAATAATATTTTAACTACTTTTTCCTCGCTTTGCAAGCATTGCTTGCATTTCTTTTGGATAATCTATATCGCAAAGTTCAGTTTCTTCCAATACCTTGAAAAATCTGGCATTTTCTATGTGTTTTTTGAGGATTTTCTTGCCACCTTGATCTTTTGTAAGCGATAACAATTCTCGTTTATATTTCTTTGAGAACCATACGGGATTTCCAAGGTTTTCTTCTGTTCTGACACAGCCAAGTTCACAAGATTCATCTGCCATAAAAGAGAGAAATCTTTCGATTGTCTCTCTTTTCATATTGGGCTGGTCTGCTACGAAAAATGTATAGAATTCTGCATCTTTCGCTACTTTGATCCCTGCTTTGATCGACCATGAAATCCCATATTTACTTTCTGGACAAAACACTGTCGTTATTGGGTCGTATTGCGTTTGCTTCATAATTTCCTGATACTGTGTGACAACAATGATCTCAAACCCTTCATAATCTTTGCATAGATCGATCAATCGGTCTAATCCATAACGATACATTGGCTTGGTTCCGATCATTTGCAATAATTTATTCTCCTGACCAAAACGTTTGCTGTTTCCTGATGCAAGATAAATGACCGCTGCTTTTATTTTATCCATGTTATATTATTCTTTCTCCAATAATCCCATAACGATCTTTTCACTGGTGATCGGCAATTCTCGGATCCATAATCCGGTTGCATTAAATACGGCATGGGCTAATGCTGGAGATGGTGTGTTGATAACGATCTCTCCAATGGATTTTGCTCCAAATGGTCCTGTTGGCTCATAACTGCTCTCAAATTCTACACGAAGCTTTCCAACATCGACTCTTGCTGGAACTTTATACTGCATGAAAGAATTTTGTTTTACATATCCATTTGGTGTGTAATCAACACCCTCATACAATGCCATTCCGATTCCCTGACCGAGCCCGCCTTCTACCTGAACTCTTGCAAGATTTGGATTGACTGGTGTTCCACAATCTACGACCGCAACATAATCTAAAATTTCAATATGTCCTGTCTCTTTATCAAGCTCAATCTCAACCATTCCTACCATAAATGGTGGTGGGGATACTGGAGAACTGTTTGTCTCTGTCACCTGGAAAGTTTCATTATTGTTGCACATAGATGCTGTTGCGATGTCCACTAATGAAACTTCTTTGCCGCTCTCTGCATCTCTGACTTTCTTTCCGTCAAATTCCAGAGTATCTGTATCTGCAACTTCCATCATCTCAGCTGCTTTATTGAAAATATGTCCCTTTAATTTTTCACAGGCACGTTCCACTGCTTTTCCTGTGACGTAGGTAGAACTTGATGCGTAAGATCCAGAATCGTATGGTGATGTATCTGTATCTGCTCCGCTGACCATGATATCATCAATAGAACATTCCAGACATTCTGCCGCCATCTGGGCCAAGATCGTATCACATCCAGTTCCCATATCCGCTGCTGCAATAGAAAGTGTATACAATCCATCGTCATTTAATTTGATCGTTGCAGAACCAACGTCAACGCCAGAAATACCGGAACCCTGCATCGCCATTGACAGTCCGACACTTCGAACTTTTCCATTTCCCATATCTTTGCATGGATATTTTTCATCCCATTTGATCATCTCTTTTGCACGAGCAAGGCATCGATCCAGAGCACAGCTGTTTGCTGTTTCTCCATAATATGCTGGCATCACATCGCCTTCACGGACCATGTTCATCTCACGGATCTTCGTTGGGTCCATTCCTATCTTAGCTGCAAGTTCACTGACTGCTGATTCCAGCGCAAACACACCCTGTGTCGCACCATATCCACGATAAGCCCCAGCTGACATACGATTTGTATACACAACATCATATGCAAAACGATGCGCTTCCAGATCTCGATATAATGGAATTGATTTATGCCCAGATAACCCTACCGTTGTTGGACCATGTTCTCCATAGGCTCCTGTATTGGATAATGTATAAACATCGATCGCACGGATCTTTCCATTCTTGTTTGCTCCGACACGAACTGTTACCTGCATCTCATGTCTTGGTGAAGATGCGATCTGAGACTCTTCTCTTGAAAAAATAATCTTGGATGGTTTCTTTGTCATCCATGTGACAAATGCTGGATATACTTCGGAGATAGAACTCTGTTTTGCTCCAAATCCTCCACCAATTCTTGGTTTTGATACACGAATCTTTGATTTTGGAATGCATAATGCATTGGATAAGATCCTTCGTACATGGAATACGATCTGTGTGGAACTAACAACGTTCAATCTTCCATATTCGTCAATAAAACAATAAGTTCTGAATGTCTCCATCATTGCCTGCTGATTTGCTTTTGTATGATATGTATGTTCTACAACCACGTCGCAATCTGCTAATACCGCATCGACATCTCCTTCGTGTGTTTCTTCTGTTGCACACAGGTTTTTCTTATTATCTGCACCAATATTACATAATGCTTTCCAGTTATCTTCTGGATGCACTAGCGGTGTATCTTTATCCATTGCCTTACGTGGATCTAAGTTTGCTGGCAATACTTCGTATTCCACACGTAACATCTTGATCGCCTGATCAACGCACTTTTCATTCTCCCCAGCAACGATTGCAACGGGATCTCCAACATAACGGACATGCTGATCCAGAATCTGTCTGTCATATGGGCTTAATTCCGGATATGTCTGTCCTGCCATCGTAAAACGTTCCTGTGGCACATCTTCCCATGTATAAATCGCCTCAATCCCTGGCACTTTCATAGCAAACTGAGTGTTGATCGATTTGATCATTGCGTTCGCATATGGACTTCGAAGTAATTTCACGATCAGACATTCTTTTGGTGCCTTATCGTTTGTAAATACAGGTTTCCCTGTCACAAGTGCCATAGCGTCTTTTTTCATGATCGGCTGGTTAACTACTTTCATTCGGCACCTCCATCTTTATTTTTCTTATATTCCAAAAAGTCTAAGATTCCTCGAAGCTGTCCTTCATATCCAGAACATCTGCAAAGATTCCCCGCAAGGTATTCTTTGATCTCTTCTTCACTCGGATCTGGAATCTCTCTAAATAATGCAATCGCATTCATGATCATTCCTGGGTTACAAAATCCGCACTGTTCAGCCCCTTGGTTCGCAATAAAAGCTCCAAACTCAGCTGCTTCTTCCTGCAATCCTTCTAAGGTATCGATCTTGTGTCCATCAACTCTTGCTGCAAGAATGGAACATGATAAGATTGGCTGGTCATCCATAAATACCGTACATAATCCGCAATTTGATGTCTCGCATCCACGTTTCACACTGTAACAACCAAGATCTCTGACGAGATCGATCAGGAGAGTGTCTGCATCAATCTGTGGGGTTACTTTCTTTCCATTTAATGTAAATGTAATCTCCATGTTTATTTTTCTCTCCTTTCTTCTAACTGTTCAAAGCCTCTTCTTAATAAGACTTTTGATAACTGTTCACGGTAAGCAGCACTTCCTCTCATGTTGCTTCCAAAATTCATCTGACCTGTCACTTCATCTGCGAGTTTTTTTCTTCCTTCATCATCTTTGATCTGTTCCATCCACTGATCTGATAATCTGACTCTGCAAGCTCTGGATGGTCTTGCACCGACAACCGCATATGCCTCTTTCTCACCTAATGAAACAGCGCAGGTCAAAACTGGAAAATCTGTCTTTGTATTTCTATGAGAAAGATAAACACTTTCCTGCGGATGCTTCTTAATTATCAGACGCACTAAAATATCATTTGGATATTTATTTGCTGCAAATTGATCTAATGGAATGATTCCTTCATGATGTAACTCCACATAACTGTCAAACGCCAGAAAACAGCTTAATACATCAGAAAAACCGAACTTTCCAAAAATACTTCCACCTACTGTCGCAAGATTACGGAACTGCACTCCGACAATGTGTGTCACACTTTCTTTTACCGCTCCCTGACTCCATGTATTTAATCCTTCATGAAGTTCGATCTGTCTTAGTGTTACCATTGCTCCGATTGAAAATTCCTCATCATTTTCTTCGATCTGATCAAGTCCAAGACCCGACAGATCAATTGCTTTTTGTACATTTCTTGTGACCATCTTAAGCCACAACATGCCACCGATCACGCAGTTGGTCTTCTTCTGATTCAGCTCATAAGCTTGCTCAAGACTTTCTGCTTTGACGTATTCCTTGATCTTTAACATCTTATTTCTCCTTTAATTTTTTAAAATATCCCTTGTTTATACATTCTTTCACATTCTACAGAGCAACACAGGCAATTGGCAAAAAAAAGAGTACTTTCTGAGAAAGTACTCCTTCAGGTATCGTCCTATAATCCCCAGTATTCTCCATAGGTATCTTTGATGTTCTGTACATCGCTGTCTGTAATTCCATCAATCGTACTCTTAACAAACTGGTAAGTTCTTGGTCTCTTTGATCTTAATGCGGATGGATGCTCCTTATAATCCTTGTAAGATTCTGCAAAATACTCAGATGCTGATTTGATCGCATATGCTTTGTTATATCCATCATATTTATTCTTCTCAGCATTGTAAATTGACTTCCATTGACTCGTTCCAACTTTATCTCCTGCAAGGAAATTAGCAAAATGTCCTAATTCGTGAAGTAATACAGAAGATCTCGCACTCTGAAGTGCGATCTTATGGCTCTTAACGCTAAATACACCTGTCGCTTCCGCATTTTTATCAATCACCATCTTAAACTTCAGATCTTCAAATGCATTCAAGATCTTACCATCTGCCTGAGAACCAAGTGTTCTTAATGTTGTTCCAGAAACACCAGACATCTGACTCAATTCAACCGTTGTTGTCTTGATCGTTCTCTTCTTAGAACCCTTCTTGTCATAATCCTTCTGTGTTTTGACAACTTTTGTATTCACAACCTTACGTCTGGAATGATTCTGAGATGTTGTTGTTCTTCTCTTTGTTGTTTTCTTCGTCGTTACCTTCGGTTTCTTGCCAAGCGGTACTTGAATCCCATCAATTGATGTTGTTGCTTCGCTTGGATGCTGCATAGTATCAACGCTTTCATAGGAAGCCATCTGCTTCTCAAACTTCTCCTGCTAACAGTTATTGTAAAATGTGACTCCACCAAAAACCAATGCAACAGCTACTACTACGGACACCAATCCGACCATGACTTTCTTCTTCATAACTCTCGCCCCTTCTTAATATTAATATCTATACTCTTTGCTTTTATCTCTCAATCCCCATGTGAGAGACACTCACCCTATAATATATTTTTATCGTACAATATTCGCACTTTTTTGTCAATAAATTCCGATGGATTTCAGCCTGTTTCTGACCATATTTCTTAGCGGATCCTTTTTATTATCATTTCTGGATTGGATGCATATAAAATCGCAGTTTCTTTGCTGATCTGTCCTTCTTTATATAGATTGATCAATGACTGGTCCATAGATATCATTCCGCTCCCTGTAGAGGAATAGATCAAACCATCTATTTGATGCACTTTATTTTCACGGATCATATTGCGGATCGCCGGGGTCACTTCCATGATCTCAAACACAGGGATCAATGTTCCATCCATCGTTGGTATCAGCTGCTGGGAGATCACTGCCTGTAATACAGAAGCCAGCTGAATCATGATCTGACGTTGCTGATTTGGTGGAAATACATCTATGATACGTTCGATCGTATTCGCTGCCCTGATAGTATGAAGTGTTGAAAATACCAGATGCCCTGTTTCTGCAGCTGTCATAACTACCTGAATCGTTTCATAATCTCTCATTTCCCCAAGCAATATCACATCCGGACTTTGTCTTAATGCGGCTCTTAAGGAAGTAACATAATTTACAGTATCCATGTTTACTTCTCTCTGACTGACGATACTTTTCTTATGTTGATGTAAAAATTCCAAAGGATCTTCCAATGTGATGATGTGATCTTCTTTTGTTTCATTGATTTCTTCTATCATGCATGCAAGTGTCGTGGATTTTCCACTTCCCGCTGGTCCTGTTACAAGCACAAGTCCTTTGTTTAATTCACTTAATTTCATTACCTACTCTGGTATTCTTAATTGCTTATAGTCTGGCAGGCGGAATGCGATCCTTAGATCTGCGATACAACTTCCATAGTCTCTCATCGATCGCTCCAACTTGTTCATTCGCCGCATTGGATGCCTGATAAAAAGCCGACGTACGTTCCAAATTCTTTTTACTTAACGTATGATCTCCCTTGGCACTTGAAAGTGTCAAAGCCGCAAAAACTGCTAAACAGACCATAGCTAACACGAGCACGATCGAAGCTGCTCCAATCCCTAAAAATGGCATTTTACGATCTTTCATTATCTTTCCTTTCCTGCCTGTATCTTAAAATATCAAGCTGATAAATCTGTTGGTTTTCCCTCCACATCGTAATCTTTCCCAGAACTTTCGCTGGCTGCCTTTCAAGCTTTATCGTCATATGATAACGGGCTTTTGTTTTCTTTATCTCATTCCAATCCTGATCATAATAACACTGATAATCTCCGGCTTTACCATCTATTTGTGTAAAATATTCTTGAAAATCTTTGATGTCATAAGCACCCGCTTCTATCAGTTCTGCAGCTTGTGTTACATAATTTTTTGTCTCTGTCATTTCTCTTGCTTTTGCACTGATGTTATGAGCTTTTACAAATACCTGAAGCAGGATTGATCCACAGATTGCAAAAAAGAATAATACCATCATTAATTCCATCAGGATCAGGTGTGTTCCATTGCTTTTTTGTCTCATACTTCCTCCTAATTCCTGCTGTGTCTGTATACACAGTTCTGATATATCTTGCCATCACTTCCCTGAATCTTTATATGATACAGCTGTTTTGTTTCTATTACAGAAAAATCTTTTACTGCCACAATCTTCTCTCCCTGCATCGTTGTTGTATCCAGACCTTCTCTTACCATTAATTCTCTCAACGCACCCTTTTCCTGATAGAGATATGTATTGTATTTTTTCCCATTGATCTTTTCCGTATGGATCAGGGCTGTGCGTCCATGAAAGCTGCCGATCTCGATGCTGTCCTTTTCATCCCACTGTCTTATCTTTTCTGTTACATAAGAAATATCGATCCGTTCCTCATAATCCTCATTCATCACAGAAGCTGTATGACTATATATATTCGCCCCGATCATACTCAAGGAAAACGCACAAACTGCAAACACTGCAAATAAGATCACAAGAAACATCTGATCTGTCATATGTCTTTGTCATACTCCAATCCATAATGTTTCTCCATATAAGAAAGACTTTCTGGATATCGTCCTTCCACACTGTAACATTGTACCGCCCCTTTGATCACGGCTTCTTTCAGACTTTCATCCATATCAATTCCACTCTTTAATGCCATTGCCATTCCACCTGCGAATCTTGTTCTTGCGCGTTTCCATGCGATTTTCTTCATAAATCCGATGGTTTGTATCTTCGAGATAAATTCAATTCTTGCCTTTTTATAAAAAATAACGAAAAATACTATGATCAAGATCACCACTGCCAAAACTACCAGAACAATTGCTGACTGCCTCATCCAATCTCCAATATTCAATATTCAATAACTGACGTGCAACTCCTGTCATCTCTTGCCCTAATTGCATATATACCTGTTCAAATACTGGCATAACTTTTATAAATAATACTGCAACGATCACTAACAACATCCCGAGCATCGCAACCGGATAAGTCACTGCACTCTTGACCGCATCTAATATTTCTTCTTCCCTCTGGTAATATGCCGCCAATGCTTCCATCGTCTCATCCAGTCTTCCTGTCTGTTCTCCGATCTCCGTCATATGAAGTGCATATTCTGGGAAAACCCCTGTTTTCTCCATTGCAGGATAAAGCATTCCACACATTTCAAGTTCTTCGCGGATCTCTTTTAATATCTCCCTGCCTTCTGTCTGGACATCTCCATCTTCCATAATGTAAATTCCCTCAAGCGATGAAATCCCAGATTTCAAGATCCGCGCCATCTGACCACAAAATGTGATCAGTTCTTCGTTGCTAAGTTTCTTCGCTTCCTTTACTGCTTTCGTCTTACTTGTAAATTCTACATACTGGTTAGGATATAAAAATGGCAGAAATTTATTTTTTAATTTCACCTCAAAACTATCCATCATCAAAACACTGTATTCATCGTCCTGCACATTTTCATATACAGAGATCTGATATGTACCATTTCCACTGGTCAATGGAAAATATGTCGGCTCTTCTGTCCGTTCAATAAAATATTTATATACTTTATTATTCTTTCCGATCACTTCAACACTGATCTTCTTTGCACTTCCCTTATATCGCAGTGCTACATAGCCTTGAGCCACATTCGATATATCAACCACAGCCTCTCCATGATCCAAAACTTCCTTCCCCGGTGCTTCTGGCTTTAATACTCCTGCTTTCTGAGCTGTTATCTGCTTCTTCCGTCCACACCCACCGAATGGTAACATAATGATCAAGCATGTCATGATCAGTATTATTTTTGTGACATACTTCATAAGAATTCTCCTTCGTATTTACTTTCTCTAGTATAACAGATTCACAATATGCCTGCTAATTTTACGTATACAAATGCTCCCTTACATAATTCAAAAACTGCTTCTTTGCATAATCCAATGGCTTATTTTTTCTATAAAATAGTGATATCACAGAATGTAATTCATCTTCTAGTGGTATCATTTTAACTCCAGCACATTTAGCTTCTCTATAAACCGTTGAAAATGTGATCGTAACCCCAACCCCTTCACTTACAAAACTCATGATTGTATTTGCTTGTGGAAATTCAAAAGCTATTTTCGGTTCAAATCCTGCTTTCTCACAACTCTTATAAAACACTTCGTAACTTCCGCTGCCTCTCTCTGGGAAGATAAAAACATCATCTTTCAATTCTTTCAGTTGAAGTCGATCTCTTCCATAAAGCGGGTGTTTTTCATATAACACTGCACACAATTTATCATCATACAGTGGGGAAAAACGGAATTTTTTCTGATCTTCCATCATATTTTCTCTCAAGATCAAGAAATCATAACGATCGGAGTTTTCCTGAATCTCACTTGCGATTCTTTCATCGATCACAAGTTTGATATCTGGATATTCTTTTCTGAAATCCGCTACCAATCTTGCAAAATGATATGGTGCAAGAACCGGCATACAACCAATCTTAATTTCCTGATTTTTCTGAACATTTTTCAGCATCTCTTCATAGGTTCCTGTCATTTTCTTTGCATAAGATAAAAAGATCTCTCCTTCTTTGGACAACTCAAATTTCCTTGTATTCCTGCGGATCAGTGTAATTCCTAACTCATTTTCCAACTTACGGATCTGTTTTGATAATGCACCTTGTGTCATGTTACAGGCATATCCAGCTTCTGTGAAATTTTTCTGTTTACATAATTCCATATAATAATATAATTGCTGTATTTCCATTTTTCCATACCCTTTTCAAATATCTTCGTATATTCCTATTTGGAATATATCAAATCTCAACTGGAATTGCAATACTTCGCTCTCTCTATATATAATAAGAAACACAAAAGGGAATACGATTGATAAAATATGAAATTTTGATGAAAGGAATCGTTGATATTATGAAAAACAAAAAAAGATTTTTTTACCATAGATTGTTATTTTATATTTTAGGACTGTTGATCATGTCTGTTGGTTCTAATTTATTTTTGAAAGCAGCTCTTGGAGTTGCACCTAGCTGTACAATGGCTTTGACATTAAGTTATCTTTCCCCAATTCACAGCTATGCCTTATTTAACTTCCTGATCAACTCTACTTTCTTAGTTTGCGAAGCTCTGATCCTTCATGAATTCGGGAAAATGCAGTTGACTCAGCTTGGTTTGACTTTTGTTTATTCTTTATTTATCGAATTTACTTCTTATGGTTTATTCTTTATTGAACCTCATGGACTTGCCGCTAAGATTTTACTATCTGTCATCGCATGTGCCGTTCTATCAATAGGTGTCGGATTCACGATCAGTTCCGGGTTCGCTGTTATGCCAATGGAAGGACTTGTGAAAACTATCTCTGATAAGAAAAATATAAGCTTTGGCGCTGTCAGAGTTTGTCTGGAAGTTTTATTTACTGTATGTTCTGCGATCTCTTCTTTTGTATTGCTTCCAGAATTACCATCCGTTGGAATCGGAACCGTGATCGCCGCTTTCTTAAGTGGTAATATTACAAATATATTTTCTTCTCTATTTCATAAGAGAATCAATGCCTACCTTGGATTTCAGGCATGATCCTATACATGATCCTATAAAAAAACCGTAATCTCAAATGAACCTCTTGGGATTACGGTTTTTTATTTCACCCTGATTCTTTAGTTTTTGCTTATTCCCATGGATCAATTTGCTGATTCGTCGGTACGACTTTGATCTTCTTTGAAATCGTTATCTTTGTCCCTGTTTTTAATTTTACAGAAATCGTTGCTGTTCCAGCTTTATTTCCTGTGATTCTTCCATTCGAGTCAACAGATGCCACGGATGGATTACTACTCTTCCATGATGTGAAAGATGATGTATTGATCACTGTTGGATACACACCGTACTCTTTCATCATTTTGCCTTGATATGTTGGCTTCATCTGCATTTTTTCTGTTTCCCATATTGTACCGTATCTGCTGTCTAGTTTTAAATAACTCTTCTTTAAATATGAATTCTTTGTCACGATATTTTTTGTAAATTGCTTTCTTGCCTTGGATTTTTCTACTTTCTTTGCTTTGGAACTGCTAAAGTCTAATACCCAGGTATTGGCTTCGTATCCGTCTCTTGACACAACCGTAACTGCTGCAACCCCTACACTTTTTGCATTCGAAAGTAACAGACCTTTTCTATGTGTGGAAGAATTGATCCAACCCTTTACGATCTGCTTCGGTGTAGTTCCTGCGGATTGTGCGCAGTTTTCATAGATGATCTTCTTGTTGATACTTTTTGAAAGCTTTCCATTTGGTCTTCTATGCGGACTTGTTTCTGGAATATAGATCGTTGTTTCAAATCCACGCATAATTGCTGAATTTGTCAATCCTCGATCCATCTTCAATGCTTTGCGTCCATTTTTCTTACGGTATTTGTTCACTTCTTTTAAGATTTTCTGTGCATCGTTATAATCCTGATATCCTGTAACAGATAATTTTCCTGTAGAAGCAGCCTCTACCTTCTTCTGGCTGACTCCTGCAGTTGTAAATAGCATTGCCGCTGCTAATGCAATACTGGCAGCTCTTCTTGATAGTTTCCTCATAAACTTTCTCCTTTCATACTTTTGATCATGGTACCTTTATATAATTTGTGCGCAGATATCATTCAAACAACATCTCTCACAATGAGGCTTTGTTCTTGCCGTACAGACATCCCTTCCATGCCATACCAGCCTGTGGCAGAAATCACTTCCTTCTTCTGGTGGAATAATCTCCCATAATGCCATCTCAACTTTTTTAGGGTCTTTTATCCCATCAACCAATCCAATCCGGTTGACCAAGCGGATACAATGTGTATCCGTAACGATCGCAGGTTTGCCAAAAACATCTCCCATGATCAGGTTGGTACTTTTTCTTCCGACCCCAGGAAGACTTAGGATTGATTTAAAATCGGTTGGGATCTTACCGTTATATTCATCTCTTAAAACTTTCATACATTTGCTGATGTCTCTTGCCTTGCTCTTTCCAAGACCACAGGGCCGTACGATTTCTTCAATATCTGCAACGTCTGCTGCTGCCAGTGCTTCTACTGTTGGATATTTTTCAAATAATCCTTTTACCACGACATTCACCCGTGCATCCGTACACTGAGCCGCCAGTCTTACGCTAACTAATAATTTCCACGCCTGATCATATTCCAGTGTGCAGTCTGCATCTGGATATTCATTCTTCAGACGCTCAATGACTTCTAGTGCTAGTTCTTTTTTATTCATAACAGTATCCTCCTTGAAGGTTGTTTTATCCTTATTATACCTTACATTTTTGCATATTTCTATGCTATAATGATTTTGTATTTTTTGTTCATCGAAAGGAGAATTTTATGAAGAAAAGTTTTTTAAAAGGTGCCTCTATTTTTCTGGCATCTGTATTAACAGTAGGTATGTGTTCTGCTTATAGTGTAAATGCGAAAGCAAAATTTTCTCTACCTAAGAAGACAACATTAAGTTATGACAAAAAAGATAATGGCGGGAATGGTTTTTACACAAATGTGATCTATATCAAGGGAACAAATCGCTCTAATTCAGAATCCATCCTGCGTAATGGTATGAAGGTTAAATCTTCAAATAGAAAGGTTATTTCTACAAAAACTTTTGGAAAAGATTATTATCTTATTGCAGATAACAATCAAGTAGGAATCGGTGTAAAACTTAAGAAAACAGGATCAACAAAAATCACTGCAAAATTTAAATACAGAGGTAAAACTTATTCTGTAAAAACAACAGTCAAAGTTATAAAATACTCAAATCCTTTTAAGAAGATCGTAGTGGATGGAAGAGACTGTACTTCTGATTTTAAGAATAAAAACGGATCTTCGATCTCCTTTATGGGACGTAACATCAAGATCACTCCTAATAAGAACTGGAGAGTAAAATCTATTTATACTTACAAGCCAGGAGCTACTAAAATGAAAAAAGTAAAAGGTTCTTCCGTTACAATCCCAACAAATTGCCGTGCTTTTATTACAATGGAAAATAAAAAGAATAAATTAATAGAAAAAGTTACTTTTGATGAAATGGATACTTCTGAAGATCCTGGATTTATATTCTAGACACAAATTTTAAAACATCCCAGAATCGTCTTTTTATACCTGACGATTCTGGGATGTTTTTATCTTCTACAATTTCTTTATTTGATCTGTTTCATGTTAAATCAATGCCATTCTCTGCCATTTCCCTTGTATGTATCGTTTGACAAACAGGATTCCTCTGAATACCCAGTCTAATGTCATTGCTACCCAGACTCCGAAGACTCCAAGTCCCATCCATTTTCCAAGAACAACGCTGCAGAAGATTCTAAATATCCACATCGTGGCTGATGCTACAACCATACAGTATTTGACATCATTTGCGGCTCTTAATGTGTTCGGGATCGTGAATGCTGGCGGCCAGATCGTTACACAGCATAAAGTATGATATAATAAGATCTTTCTTGTGATCGCTGCTGTTTCTGGTGATAAATGATATACCTGAATGATCAGTGGTAAGATCATAACTACGATGATATTTAATGCGATCAATGCTGCATAGGCTACTTTTAACAGCTTCTTTGTATAGTATCTTGCAGCTTTATAATCTCCAGCTCCGATGCATCTTGATACAACGGTCAGCACTGCAAATCCTACTCCGATTCCTGGGATTAACTCAAATGATGCTACTACATTTCCGATGGCATTGGCTGTGATAGATGATGTCCCAAATCCTGCAACGATACTTAATACCATGATTCTTCCTAGCTGGAACATACTATTTTCAATTCCGTTTGGTACTCCGATATGTAAAATCTTCTGTATTAAATATCCCTTAAAATGAAAATGGATATGTTTGCTTAAATGCACATCCTGATTTTGTTTTGCGAGCAGTCTTACCATAACAACTGCTGCAACAATTCTTGATACTAATGTTGGGATCGCAACTCCTTCAACTCCAAATTTAAACCCATAGATCAAAATCGCATTTCCTGCGATGTTGATACCGTTCATCAACATAGACATATTCATAGAAATCTTTGAATTCCCCATGATACGGAATAATGCGGCGCATCCATTATATATTGCAATAAATGGAATAGATGCCGTGACGATCATCAGATATATTTCCGCGTTATGCATAACTCCTGGTTCAATATTTCCAAACACTACATTTAAAATAAAGTTTTTACATGCATAAATTCCTGCCATGATCACTACAGATAATGAAACAATAAATAAGATCAACTGATCTGCTGTCTTACATGCCATGATATTTTTTCTCTGTCCGAGAAACTGCCCTGCAACGACGGCTCCTCCAGTTGCCAATGCCGAGAACAGATTGATCATCAATACCATAACACTGTCTACCAATGAAACTCCTGATACAGCTTCTTCTCCAACATTCGCTGTCATGATAGAGTCCGCAAGTCCTACCGTTACAGTTAGCATCTGCTCAATGATCAACGGTATAATCAATCGTACGAGATCTTTATTTGAAAACATCCTGTTCCTTGCACTGTCTGTAATTTCCATATTATTTCCTTTCTTTTTCTGTGTTTTGAAGATTATTTCTGTGTTTTGTCTTTTATTTTACAGTTTTTATCTTATCACACTTTTGATTTTGTTCAAGGTCTGATTAAAAATATTTACATTTTCTCATTTTTATACAAAAAATATACAAGGTATCTTTTGATACCTTGTATACATTGCATATCATCGTTTTTTATTTCACATAATCCATGATAATTTCAACTGCTTTCTGGATTCCTGTCCTTGCTGAATTGATCATGAGATCATAATTACCGGGGTCTCCCCATTTTTGTTTTGTATAATAATTATGATAAGAAGATCTCTCCCAATCGGTTTGCTTGATCATCTTCTTCGCTTGTCGTTCTGTCACATGTTCTGTCTCTACGATCCGTTTGATCCGTTCTTCTAGAGGACTGTGGATAAAGAAACTGTAGCAGTTTTCGTGATCCTTAAGCACCACATCTGCACATCTTCCCACGAAAATGCAGGATTCATTCTCTGCTGCCAGTTCATGGATCACATGTGCCTGGATCATAAATAATTTCTCTGGTGTCATGATCTCTTCTGTGTCAACGCCTGGAAATCTGTGTCCGATCGGGACATTGATAATGTGGCTGTAGACTGCATTCTCCTCGTGATTCTTTACAAACTCTTCCGACATATCACTTTCTTCGGCAACTCTTGCCAAAATCTCTTTGTCGTAGAAAGGAATTCCAAGCTTCTTGGATAACTGCTGTCCGACCTCTCTTCCTCCACTGCCGAATTCTCTGGAAATGCATATGATCGTATTTTTCTTCATATTGCAACACCCCTTTTCTTGAATTACTTTATGTATTCCTTTGGTAATTGTATTAACCATCCTGTGACTGGTTTTATTCTTATATCAAAAAATTACAAATTTCTTTTTCATCTTTATCAGGATATTTTCTTATTAAATTATATATTTTCTCAATAATTTCTTGATCTTCTAACAGATCATCTGCTATTTTATCTACCGTATCTCCTTTTTCAATTTTTCTCTGTACTAGTGTCACTAATTTTAAAAGTTCACCTTTCCTTATTCCTATATTCTCTGCACTTCTTAATTGACTCGCTTTATCGCGGATTGCCATTTGTTCCCTTAAATAAAGATATCTCTCACTCTCATCTTGGCTCATCTTAATCATTTCATCCCTCACCTTTTCCATGTAATGATTTCCTTCAGATTCTTCTCTGATTTCTTCCCAAGTACTTGCTGAAATTAATTTAGCCCATTTATAAAGATCTTGTTTTCTTGCTTTTCCTTTTGTCGTTGCTATTTTACTTAATTCTATCACATGAAATTGAAATTTACTACTATACAATTCACCTGTTGTATCATCTTTTAATAAAATTCTATGATAAAATCCAGGACTTTTTAAATAATTAAAATCAAGAATTCCTACATGAATACATGGAGGTAATTCATAATACGATTCTCCCTTTTTTAACCCCTCTGTAAACATCCGACAATTATAAAATAAACTTCTCTCTGCCCAATCTTCCTGATACGTATTTTGCATCTCGATATTAATCTTTTTGCCACCATTTAAGATTAATTTGACATCTAGTATTCCCTCTTTTTCTTCTTTTACTTCACCTTCCACAAAAGGATCCGTAACCTCCAACTCTTCAATATCTGTTTCCTTTAAATGCAACAATGCTATTAAAAATCCTTTTACTATCTCTTCATTCTTAAATATCTTTTGAAATGCATAATTATTGGTCAAACAAATATTTAATTCTTCCTTACTTGCTGCTCTCTTTCTTAATTGCGCTTCATTGAAATCTGTAATGTCTTTATTCCCCATATTTTCTCCTTATATTACAAATTATGTAAATTGTTTCATTTATATTTTAACAGATTTCCATTTATTGTCAATTATTTCTTACCTTTTAATTTTGCTTCCTTACAATCGCATATTCATCGTCCATCTGGAAATAAGGGCAATCCCAATCGCTATAGCTCATAAATCTTGCCATCTCATCTTCATCTAAATTAATATCACATACATAATATTCATAATCTTCATCATACACATAATTACTACAATATTCGCACCCTGCGCTTTTCTTCTTTGCCATATATTCTCTCCTTATTTTTGTGTTTCTTCTATATCTAATGTTACGCCCTGTAAAATCTCTGCAAATTCCAGCAAAGATTCACATTTTCCAAATAATATATCATCGACTTTACTTGTATCCTGCACGATATCTGGGATCATCACTGGATTCATACCTGCTCCATGTGCGGAACGGATTCCATTGATCGCATCTTCTAATGCGATCGCTTTTGATGGATTGACTTTTAATTGTCTGCATGCTTCGATATAAATATCTGGCTCTGGCTTTCCGTATTCGATCATATTTCCTGTGATCACGGAATCAAAGTAGTCAAAAATCCCTTCTCGTTTCAGATTACTTACGGCGTGTTCTTCACTGGAAGATGTTGCAACTCCGATCTTTAGTCCTTTTTCTCTGAGGACTTTCAAAATCTCATGAAGACCTTTCTTGGCTGGCACACCGTCTTCAACCAATTCATAATATGCATCTCTGTATCCATCCAAAAATTTATCAAATGGAAAATCATTTCCGTAATGTTCTAAGAAATATTTCTTACGATTTGTAAGGTTTGTTCCCAATGTATTGACAATATTATGCCCCAGAGGTCCATATCCCAGACGTTCTCCTGCAATATCCCATGACTTCTGTACATAGCGTTCACTGTCAAACATCAGCCCGTCCATATCAAAAACAACAGCCTGTATCTCTTTTAATTTATTAAGATCCATCGTCTCTATTCCGCCTTCCTTGTTGATCATCTTTCTATGATACCACGGATTCCCTTTGATTTCATCTGGTTTACAAAAATCGCACTGACTGTTATCATGGATTTTAGGATTAGGAGGAACTATTTATGAAATCGTCATCGAATTTAAAATCACTATTAAAAAATATTGACCGTAAAGGATATCCTGCATATAAAAATACGCAAGGTACTTATGATTTTGGAACTTATTTTCTTTCCATTGATCATGTACAAGGCGATCCTTTTGCATCTCCATCAAAATTAAGTATTCATGTGAAAGGAAGATCGGCTGGATTTCCTGCTTCTTTTTATGATACAAAATATAAACAGGTTGCACTCTGTGATCATTTGACACGATTATTTTATCAAACTTTATCTAAGATCTCTTTTCGTGCCAAAGGTTCTGGAAAAAGCGGTTTATTTTCTGTCAGCAAATGTGGACAACAGGTTTTAGAACGGACTGCATGTACGATTGATCCTTCGAATGGTGACATCTCTGTTCATTTTGAAGCTGGTTTCCCTGCAAATGGACGAACTGTAAATGCGAGAGAATTGGATAAAATGTTGTTTGGACTGCTGCCAGATTGTGTTTCATCTTCTTTGTTTTATAAAAATATTGATCAAAAAATGTTGGAATCAGTAATTTATTTATCCGAAGATCAACATACAATTCGTAAAAAACTGTCTTCTATGGGACTTGTCGCATTTATTGCAGATGGCTCTGTTTTGCCTAGAGAAAGTGGTATCTCACAGAAACCTTTAAGAAACTGTGTGAAATTCCAGTCACCAGATACTTACCGTGTATCTTTTGAACTTCCACATCAAGGAATGATCACGGGTATGGGAATTCCGAAAGGAATCACCCTGATCGTTGGTGGTGGATATCATGGAAAATCGACGTTATTAAAGGCATTGGAACTTGGTGTTTATGACCATATCAAAGGCGACGGACGGGAATTTGTCATCACTGATCTAACTGCTATGAAGATTCGTGCAGAAGATGGGCGAAGTATTACAAATACAGATATTTCTATGTTCATTAATAACCTGCCAAATGGAAAAAATACGGTTTCTTTTGACACAGAAGATGCCAGTGGAAGCACCTCACAGGCTGCAAATGTAGTTGAAGCCATGGAAACGGATTCTTCTTTATTCTTAATTGACGAGGATACGAGTGCCACCAACTTTATGATCCGTGATGAACTGATGCAGCGTGTAGTTCTTCGTGATCAGGAACCGATCACTCCTTTCATCGAACGGATTCGTGAATTATACGAAAGATATGGTATTTCTTCGATCATCGTTGCTGGAAGCTGTGGATCTTATTTCCATCCAGCAGATCATATCATTCAGATGGATCAGTATATACCAAAAGATATCACTACAGCCGCCAAAGACGCAGCAAAAGATTTCCCTATGGTTTCACTGCCTGAGAAGAAACATCCAGATCCTTGTTTTGACCGTTGTTTCAACGCTGGAAATCATTTGAAGAAAGAACGCAAGATCAAGATGAAAACACTTGGAAAAGATGCTTTTTCGATTAACAAGGATACAGTTGATCTAAGATATGTGGAGCAGATTGCTGATACTGAACAGACAACAGCTCTTGGTTATGCTTTGTTGTATGCGAAACTTCATTTGATGGATGGGAAGAAAGATCTTTGTGCAGTTGCAGATGAATTAATGCAGATGATTGAAACAAAAGGACTTTCTGCACTCTTGGATAGTAAGTATGTGAAAAGTAATCTGGCAATGCCTCGGAAGCAGGAAGTTATGGCAGCAATGAATCGTTATCGAAATCTCTGATTTGTGGATAGTGTTGCATGTATGAGTCAGAAAGAAAATAAGAAAAAATATTTATAAGAATACAGGGTGACAACATGAGCACTTTTTGAATGCGTTTTTTACAAATTCGCAGCGCCCTGTGGTTGATTGTCTGACCGTAGCTGCGGGCATTTTGGCTCGCAGCCAGGAAGTTATCAAAGGAACAGGCGCGGATCAGCGATTTGTAAAAAACGCTTTCAAAAATGCGGAGTGTCACCCTGTATTCTTATAAATATTTTTTCTTATTTTCTTTCTGACTCATACAACGGAACGCTATTCAAATCACTACACAGTGTGTATGTTAAACGGTATTGACTGATAAGTTTTGAATTCGTTGACGGAAGATAAAAGAAACTTACGAAAACCAATAACGTTTAACATACACCCCACCTAAGTTTTCCAATCTTGTAATTGTCCACACTTTAGCCTTCAGGTATATGATAAAAAATAAATAAACGATCGGAAGAGTAGCATTAGAATTTTGCCACGTTTTTTGCGGATTCGCAGCCGGCTTGGTGTGCTGTCTGAGCCTCAAAGAGTTCTGATTTAAACACCCTTGAAGGCGAGTTGCACAAGGAAAGCCGGCGGATCAGCGATCTGCAAAAAACGTGAGCAAAATTCTCTAGCTGCTCTTCCAATCGTTTATTTATTTTTTATCATATACTGAAAGACTACAGTTGGCCAACTTACAAATTACAACTTATCAGAAATCTGTGCATGTAATCCCTGTAATGAATTCACTTCTTCATTTTGATCCTGATGTGCTTTTACATAAGCGATTCCTTCAGCTGCTGCTTTGGCTGCTGCGATCGTTGTATAATATGGAATCTTCGCTTTGATCGCACCTTTTCTTAGGTAACTATCATCGTTCACGCTGTCTTTTCCGACTGGAGAGTTTACAATAATATCGATATTACCATTTGTGATAAGATCAAGGATGTTTGGTCTTCCTTCGCTTAATTTATTGACTTTCTCAGCTTCAATTCCAGCTTCTTTGATCAGTTTACATGTGTTTTCTGTTGCAAGAATCTTGAATCCGTCGTCTGCGAATGCTTTTGCTACTTCTACAACTTCTTCTTTATCCTTGCGATTTACAGAAATCAGTACCGTTCCTCCTAATGGAAGTTTCGCTCCAACACCTTCCTGTGCTTTGTAGAAAGCTTCTCCATAGGATTTGGATAATCCAAGAACTTCTCCTGTAGAACGCATTTCTGGTCCTAGAACTGGGTCTACTTCTTGGAACATATTGAATGGGAAGGCTGCTTCTTTGACTCCATAATATGGAATTGCCTGTTCTTTTAATTCTGGTACTGGTGATGGTTTTCCTGTTAATTCAGATGTGATGATCTGTGTTGCCAGTGGAACCATTCTCACGTTACATACTTTGGATACCAAAGGTACTGTACGAGATGCACGTGGGTTTGCTTCTAATACATAAACTTTATCATCTTCGATCGCATACTGCATATTCATTAGTCCTTTGACATGCATTTCTTCTGCGATCTTTCTTGTGTATTCTTTGATCGTTTCCAGGTTTTCTTCTGAAATATGAACAGATGGAAGAATACAAGCGGAGTCTCCTGAATGAACTCCTGCAAGTTCGATATGTTCCATCACTGCTGGTACAAATGCGTGTGTTCCGTCACTGATCGCATCTGCTTCACATTCCATCGCATGATTTAAGAAACGGTCGATCAGGATTGGGCGGTCTGGTGTTACACCAACGGCTGCTTTCATATATCCTGCCATGCTTTCGTCATCATAGACAACTTCCATTCCACGTCCACCAAGAACGTAGGAAGGTCTTACCATCACTGGATATCCAATCTTTCCTGCGATCTCTAATGCTTCTTCTACTGTTGTTGCCATTCCTGATTCCGGCATTGGAATCTCTAATTTATCCATCATTTCACGGAACAGATCACGGTCTTCTGCAAGGTCAATGACAGATGGAGATGTTCCAAGAATCTTCACACCATTTTTCTCAAGTTCGGCAGCAATATTCAGTGGTGTCTGTCCACCAAACTGAGCGATCACTCCTAATGGTTTTTCTTTATTATAAATACTTAATACATCTTCCACTGTTAATGGTTCGAAATATAATTTATCGGATGTATCGTAATCTGTAGATACTGTCTCTGGGTTGCAGTTTACGATGATCGTCTCGAATCCCATTTTCTTCAGTGCCTGAGATGCATGTACACAGCAGTAGTCAAATTCGATACCCTGTCCGATACGGTTTGGACCTCCACCTAAGATCATGATCTTTTGTTTATCTGTAGATACTGGGTTCTTGTCTTCTGCATTGTATGTTGAATAATAATATGCACTGTCTGGCGTTCCGCTTACATGAACCCCTTCCCATGCTTCTTCGACACCAATTGAAATACGTTTATTTCTGATATCTTCTTCTGGAATCTCTAATAACTGACTTAAATATTTGTCGGAGAAACCATCTTTCTTCGCTGATGTTAACATTTCATCAGATGGCATGTTTCCTTTGCATGCAAGAAGCTTTTCTTCTTCTTCAACTAACTCTTTCATCTGCTCGATAAAGTATGTTTTTACTTTTGTCAGTTCAAAGATCTCATCGACAGTTGCACCTTTTCTTAATGCTTCGTACATGATGAAATGACGTTCGCTTGATGGTGTCACTAATTTCTTTAATAATTCTTCTTTTGTTAAAGTATCAAAGTTGTTCGCATGTCCAAGTCCGTAGCGTCCTGTCTCTAAGCTTCGGATCGCTTTCTGGAATGCTTCTTTGTATGTCTTACCGATACTCATAACTTCACCAACGGCACGCATCTGTGTTCCAAGTTTGTCTTCGACACCTTTGAATTTCTCAAACGCCCAACGTGCAAACTTGATAACGACATAGTCACCGTCTGGTACATATTTATCTAATGTTCCGTATTTTCCACATGGAATATCTTTTAATGTTAAACCTGCTGCAAGCATTGCAGAAACTAAAGCGATCGGGAATCCTGTCGCTTTGGATGCTAATGCTGAGGATCTTGATGTTCTTGGATTGATCTCGATAACAATAATACGGTCTGTCACTGGATCATGAGCAAACTGTACATTTGTTCCACCGATCACCTGTACAGAATCTACAATCTTGTATGCCTGTTCCTGTAATCTCTGCTGACATTCTTCAGAGATCGTGAGCATCGGTGCGGAACAGAAGGAGTCTCCTGTATGCACTCCTAATGGATCGATATTCTCAATGAAGCAGACTGTGATCATATTTCCTTCTGCATCACGGACAACTTCTAATTCTAATTCTTCCCATCCAAGAATGGATTCTTCTACAAGTACCTGTCCAACTAAACTTGCCTGAAGTCCTCTTGCCATAACGGTCTTCAATTCTTCTTTGTTATATACCAGTCCTCCACCGGCTCCACCCATTGTGTAAGCTGGACGAAGTACCACTGGATAACCAAGCTTATCAGCGATCTTCAACCCATCTTCTACGCTGTAAGCAACCTCGCTTCGAGCCATCTCGATTCCAAGTTCATCCATTGTCTTCTTAAACTCGATACGGTCTTCTCCACGTTCAATACTATCTACCTGTACACCAATTACTTTGACATTATACTTATCTAAAATACCCTTTTTATATAACTCTTCGCATAAATTTAATCCGGACTGCCCACCTAAGTTTGGAAGTAAAGCATCTGGACGTTCCTTTGCAATGATCTCCTCTAAACGTTCTGCGTTCAGCGGTTCAATGTAAGTTTCGTCAGCTGTCTCTGGATCTGTCATGATCGTTGCTGGATTGGAGTTGACCAATACGATCTCATATCCAAGTTTACGAAGCGCCTTACACGCCTGTGTCCCCGAATAGTCGAATTCGCATGCCTGACCGATGATGATCGGACCAGAGCCAATGATCAACACTTTGTTAATATCTGTTCTTTTTGGCATAAAAATAATTCCTCCTTTAGACTTTATTATTATTATATAAGAAAATCAGTGAAATCGGAATCATTTTGTGAAGTTTTTTTAACTATGTTAACTTTGGATTTTCTTACCAATTCATAAGAATTTCTTAATGACAATTTATAAATCGTTTATATTTGTTTATATTCTGTATATTGAATCTCGAAATGGAAATGATTATACTATAACCATACCTCAAGGAAAGACCTAAAAGATAAGACAATAAAAGAATTTCAGGAAACATCCTACAGGTATAGTTTTTTCATATATATTTTTAATCCTCTCTTTTCAAAAAGGAAACCATCACACCCCAGATGGTTTCCTTTTATTTTTGTCAGATTTTCCCGCCTTGCTTTTCATTTTTGCCTATAATATAATGATGTTTGTTACTTTTTTATAGATTTTCAATAAAGAAAGAGAGGAACGTATGTTTTTACATACGGAAAAAAACTATGTTGGAAAACTTATTTAAATTAAAGGAGAATCATACCTCCGTAAAAACTGAAGTCATTGCTGGTATTACTACATTTATGACAATGGCTTACATCCTTGCGGTAAACCCAAGTGTGCTTTCTGCAGCTGGCATGGACCCTACTGCTGTATTATTAGCTACATGTATCGCTTCCTTTATCGGAACTATATGCATGGGACTTACTGCGAACCTTCCATTCGTACTTTCCGCTGGTATGGGATTAAATGCTTATCTTGCCTATACCGTTGTTGGTGTGATGGGTTATCACTGGCAGGTTGCTTTACTTGCTGTATTCGTTGAAGGTATCATCTTCATCGTATTATCTTTGACCAATGTTCGTGAAGCGATCTTTGATGCGATCCCTTTGAATCTTAAGAAGGGAGTTTCTGTCGGAATCGGTATCTTTATTGCCTTTATCGGTCTTCAGAACGCAAAACTTGTTATTGGAAATAAATCTACATTGGTATCTATCACAAACTTTACAAAAGATTTCCATACTGCTGGAATCTGTTCTTTACTTGCAGTTATTGGATTATTGATCACAGTCATTCTTTATATTAAAAAAGTACCTGGATCTATCCTGATCGGAATCCTTGCTACATGGGTGATCGGAATGCTCTGCCAGATAACAGGAATCTATGTTCCTGATTTCAAAACAGGTTATTACAGCCTGTTCCCTACATTTGCAATGACAGATTTTTCAAAATTAGGAGAGACTTTCGGTAAATGTTTCCAGTATGACTTGGGCAAAGTCGGAATCTTTAATTTTATCGCCGTTGTATTATCTTTCTTATTTGTCGATCTGTTTGATACACTCGGAACTTTAGTCGGTGTCAGCACAAAAGCCGGAATGCTTAACGAGGAAGGTAAACTTCCTGGAATCAAACCTGCATTAATGGCAGACGCCGTTGCTACAACAGCTGGTGCGGTTCTTGGTACTTCTACTGTTACAACATTCGTTGAATCTTCTTCTGGTGTTGCTGCAGGTGGACGTACTGGTTTAACAGCTGTTGTTTCAGGATTCTTATTCCTGATCTCAACATTATTTGCACCGCTCTTTACAGCAATCCCATCATTTGCGACAGCCCCTGCGCTGATCATGGTTGGGTTCTTAATGTTTGGAGCAATCTCTGATATCAAATTTACAGATGACAATATGACAGAAGCCGTACCTGCTTACCTTTGCATCATTGCAATGCCATTATTCTATAGTATCTCTGAGGGAATCTCTATCGGGATCATCTCTTATGTGATCTTGAATGTAGTTTGTGGTAAAGCAAAGAAGATCACTCCTTTAATGTACGTACTTGCAGTATTATTCATCCTGAAATATGCCGTTTTATAAGTATAGAAAAACAGCCGTATCATGATCGATACGGCTGTTTTATTCTTATCTCATATTAAATTAAAATGCTTGTCCTACTGAACGATTCTTCTGACACCCCATACAGCTCTGTAATCAGCATTCCGCACATTGATTCCTGTGTCTTTGCTTCCTGCATGAATGATCTGGTTATCTCCAATGTAGATCGCTACATGTCCTACACCGTTCACTACCTGATAGCAGATCAGATCTCCTGGCTGCTTCTCATTCCATGATACTGCTGTTCCTTCATATCTCTGTGCTGTTGAACTGTGTGGCAGTGAATATCCAAAATGTTTATATACCTGCATCGTGAATCCAGAACAGTCAACTCCATTCGTAAGGCTTTCTCCACCCCATACATAAGGATTGCCTCTAAACTGCATTGCGTAGTCTACAACACTTTGTCCTGTTGCCGTTCCATAAACTTCCCATGTATCTTCTTCCGGTTTTGACTCAGATAGATACTGTGAACTTACATAACAATAAACTCCACTATATCTTACCGTTGTCCATCCAGACCGTTCTCCATAACAGGTGATCTGCGTACCTTTCTTGTATGATCCTGCCTTTGCTGCACTTGTCGACGCTTTCTTACGGATCGTCAAAGAACTTGCCATTACATATCTTGTATATGTATCTGTTGTTATATTCGCTGCTTTCTGTGCTGTTACAACAACTGGTTTCTTCTTTGACAGATATCTTGTTGCGATATATCGATAATATCTTCCATATTTGATCTTCGTATAAGATCTTTTCTTCTTGTAGCAGCGAACCTTTGCTGCTTTCTTGTATGATCCAACGATCTTTCCCTTATTTGATGCTTTTTTACGAACCACTACGTTATTGGCTGTTACATATCTTGAATAGGAAGCATATACATCATGTGTATGTGAACTCATGGATAAGACCACCATACAACATATACTTACTACACAGGAAATGAGGATTCCAGTAGTCTTTCTCTTCATATTTCCTCCCTTTAGTTCCATTTTTTACCGACTACTTCTAGTTTACTACCTCATTTTTCATATGTAAACCATTTCGTAATATTTTTTTCATAAATTCTTATGAAAAATGTACCTATTTGCAACATTTTTCATCGTTTTGAATCAAATCTTTGATCGTCTGCATGCCTTCTTCCTTATTATTTTTTAACTACATTATCTTACAATTCTTCGAACACAATTTACTGATCTGTAATTTGCTACTGATGTATGTATTCCTGTCGCCGTGCTTCCTGCATGAATCACACGATTATTTCCAATATAAATTCCAACATGTCCGATTCCATTGATCGCATTATAGCAGATCAGATCTCCCGGCTGTTTATTCGCCCATGAAACTGCTGTTCCATAGCTTCTCTGGAAAATGGAACTGTGTGGAAGATAGTATCCAAAATGCTGAAAAATCTTCATTGTGAACCCAGAGCAGTCAACACCTGTTAACAAGTTTTCAAATTATAGCAATATTGACATATACACATAAAAAATAGCACCTCCACTCTAGCAAAGTAAGGTGCTATTTCTATAGTTTCATACTCGCCGGAAACAGATAGGTTTCGTCTATCGTGCCGACTTCCTTATTATTTTACTTTTATTACTTTTTTCACTTCTGGACCGTTTCCGTATCCTTTTCCTAATGCTGTACTAATTCTGATCGTCAGCTTTTTACCTTTTCTTGCTCCATTAGGAACCCATACGGTATAACTCTTCTTGCTTCCTTTTACCCAGTTGCCAGCAACCCACATACCGCCAACTTTTGGTACTTTTTTCTTTAAAGTTACTTTTACTTTATATCTGGTATAAGTATAAGGTGGTACCCATTCATAACGTGAAACGCGTCCGCCGATCCAGTGTTTTCGCCACCAGCCTCTCACTGTTACCTTTTTCCTCTTTACAACTTTTATTGATTTCACGGCTGGTTTCTTGCTAGATCCTGTTTTCATCGTTACTACGTCAGATGGATCTCCTGTCATACCATTTGCATAAGACTGTAAACGGAACTTGTAATTTGTCAAAGGCTTTAATCCTTTTATCGTAACTGGATTACTGGTACCGCAAGAGTTGTATCCTATTGTTTTTGCTGTCGTCCATTTACCTTTTTTCAGGACCTGAATCCTTACGGAAGTGTTCCGTTTATTCGGATAATCTATCCAGAACTTCGCAGAATTATAACCAGTAGCCACACGTGGTTTCTTCAATTTCTCTGCCGGACTGATCACGTAAGTTGTAAATGTCTTTCCATTTGTTGTCTTAAATGTGATCCATGCATGTCTTCCTGGTGTCGTAGCTTTTGATGGGATTCCATCATAATCAACTGTGTTGGAATTATACCAATCCCATGTCTTTCCACTAAGGTGATCATATACCTCGATGATCTTATCGTCAGAATTCGCTGGCATCGTCTGTGCTATAACTTTTTTCTTGCCTATATCCTCAAGATTGATCTCACTTGGTGAACAAGTAACTCCATTAGCATAAATCCAGTTGTGACCGTTTAGGTTGAACATGAATGTTGCCGGATAATAAGCTGACTTATCAACAGATATACATACATAATATGTATCCTTTGTTAAAGTTATCGGACCTGGATTCCACTGTTCTACCTTACTACTCAAGTCACTTTTTGCTGTAGCTTCTTTGTATATCATTTCACCACGAGAATTATACATTCGAATATAAGTATTGTTAAAACCAAAATGACCGCTTCTTTCTTTTTCAGCCAACTCAAACGTTGGATTGATCACTGCTCTATCACTAACATTAAACTTATACCAACGCTCATCTTTTCCTACCTGGGCTGTAACACCTTCAAAGAGACTGTACTGCATACCAGATAATGGAATTTCTATTGCTGTATCTTGATTAAGACCAATGGCTTTATCTTTACTCTTTACTTCTTTATTGAGATACTCTGATTTCATAGTAATCGTAGCTGAAGTTGAAGAATCAAAAATAACTTCACAAGCATTCTTCATTTTCTGCCCTGGATACAGATAAAGTATATTTGCATCAGCCGGCACTGCATTTTCACGGCTAACACACTCATGACCTCCCACTTTTATCCGCATACGATAATTCTTACTCTTTGGTGTGACATTATTATCCAATGTTATTTTCACTGGTTTCGCTGTTTTATTAGTTATCGTAAAAGAATGCGTAGAATCTGATGATTTAGACACGGTAATAGATGATGATGGTTTTATACTTCCTGATTCATCAACATAAATATCATGCTCCTTTGCATTAACATCAACACCTACTATAAATCCGAATCCAAACACCAAAGCACATAGCAGCAATGCCTTCATAAAATAGTTACATATTCGTCTTTTTCTCTCTTTTTTCATAATTCGCCCTCCTGTTTATTCTCCAACGAAGTTGGGTGGGTTTCCGTTCTAAAACCATTAAGTTTTCTATGAAAATTATAACAAATATGTTCTATTTTTACCCTGTCCTTAAGTACAGGTTTCTTGTTTTTGTTGTATATATAGACTGAATTATCACATATATTTTTCTGGGCTGCTTGGAATAATAAAGTTCTTATTCGTGACTGCAATCGCAAGCCTTGTTTTATTGGCATATCCAGTTTTGGATAAAATATTGGATATATGAAACTTTACCGTTCTTTGGGATATGTGCATGCGTTCAGCAATTTCACTATATTCAAGTCCTTCACATACAAAGCGCAGCACTTCAATCTCTTTTGCGGTAAGCTCTGAACTATCAGCAAGCCCCAGCTTTACACTCGGTGTCTTATCCGGGAAAATACTTTCTCCTGCCATTGTTCGTTCTATGACATCGATCAGGTTCTCCGGGCTGATATCTTTATACCAGAAACTGTCCACTTTCGCTTCCTTGGCTCTCTTTAAATATCCGACTTCTACCATTGAAGTTACGATAATTATTTTTATGCCTGGAAATTCTGCTTTAATTTCTGTTGCCGCTTCTATGCCGTCTTTATTCCCCGCTGTGCATACATCCATCAAAATCAAGTCGATCTGTTCCCGTCTACAAACGGCCAGCGCAACATCTGCTCCATTTACGCTGGCAGAAAGTGCGTATTTGCCACTGTCTAAAAGTATTCTTTCCATATTTTCACGAGGCATCCTCTGATCCTCTACGATCAATACTTTCTTCATTTTTGCTCTCCTTCTTCTGAAATGTTATTGTCAATGCAAAATACGGAATAGACTGTATCTGCATTTCCCCGCCATGATCAAATATATGCCGGGAAAGATTATATAGTCCCCCTTTTGGGACAACTTCTTTCTCCGGTGCTGCCCCATTATTTGTAATGCGAATACGATAAAAATCATTATTTTCCTGCATCGTTATAAAAAGTTCTGTCGCACCAGCATGACATACACCATTCGTCAGACACTCTCTCATCGCAAGTATATATATATTGGCATAATCTTCGTTCTTCGGCAAAGAGCCAATGCATTCTATCTTCACACCAAGAGTTTTCGCATCCTGCAGAAATTGTTCAAATTCTCCTTCCCCAAAAGGCTGCTGATTATCATTCCAGATTGTATTTACCGCCTGACAAAGTAATCTGACCGCATCGATGTAATCTTCACTTCCCTGCAATAAATTCTGCCGGATCGCTGTCAATCCCGCGCCCATCTGATCATGCAGTTTTGTCTTGGCAGCAAGCACTTCCCTTTCTCTTGTCAAGATCAATACATTGTCAGAAAGATATCGAAGTTCCCTTGATATTTCTTTCAGCTTCTCCGTCTGCTTTGTCAAATTTATTTTCTCATGATATTGCTTTGTAACATCCATAAAAACAGCTTCTATATAAATCTTACCATCTCTGTCTCTGACTTCATTTTCCCGATAATCCCATACCTTCCCATCTGGGAAAATATAAGTGTCTTTTTTACCTGCAAGCCTGATCACACCGTTTTGTATACTTGTATGAAGTGCATCTCGTAACTCACTGAATTCTTGCAGATCTTTATGCGCAAGAATCCTAAAAAGCTGATATATCTGCGTATTGGCAAGCTTCACTGTTCCATCAGAATTAAAATAGCAGATGCCTGTCGGAAGAAGATTCATCGCTTCTTTGATCGAATTCCGATTAACTTTTTCTTTTGATATCCTTTTTAATCTGATGCCTTCCCAAATAAGCAAAAAATCAATGGCACCGACAATACACCAAATAACCCATATCGGAACAGGCAACACTTCACAATAGTTTGCTCCCTTATCGATCTGCCCGAACGAATATACCAGATGATTCAACAGGAAAAACAAAAGTAAAAGAACTAAAACATTCCAATTCCATTTCTCCAGGCGCATATCATAAAATATAATAAGCAAAAATAAAGCACCTGCCAGACTGAACAACACCATCGTCATCAACAACGTCTGCATTACTTTTCACCTGCCTTTTTTATGGTAAATGTAAATTTCCATATACCATCTTCATTTTCACCTTGATCCGTCTTGTCAAAGAATGAGTTCAGATCATCTTCACTTTCTACTTCCATACAAAAAACCATCTCTTCTCCACACGGACGAATCTTTACCCACATAAATTTAATAGAATCTACACAGGCTTCTAATATTGATTCAAAAAAGCTATAAATGCGAACCGCATCCCTCACATAAATACGCTCCCCTGCTGGGGCTGTAAGCGCACATTCTATCCCCATCAGCCTCAAGCTGCTAAAAGACTCCTCCAAACAAGCTCCAAGCTCTGCAATATCTGACACGGCTTCTCTTTCTCCAATAAAGATCAAATTCCCATATCTTTTTATGTATGTTCCGATCAAACTGATCTTAGCCAGCAGTCTGCGGCTCTCTGCCAGATCTTCTTCCTCTTCGTATCGAATCAGCAATTCATTCAACAGCCCAATCTGTCCAGCAGTCTGTGTCTGCAGTTTGTCATATAAGCGGTTCTTTTCCCGCAACATATAAATCTTTGCCTTTGTCTGATAATTTTCCTGTTCCAGACAATTACTCTCTTCGATCGTCTTTCTATTTTCTTTCAATCGATCAAGCAACATCATGATATCTTCAATATCTTCCTGCCATAAAATATGTCCGCCCTGAATCGGCCTGTTTTTGATCATTGTTTTCTTATCAATCCTAACTTCTTCCTTCTCCGCTTCCCTCATCACCATTTCTGAAAGCTTCATTGCATTAGCAGAAGTATATATGACATGATAATCCTGGTCTGTGATCTGCGCTCCCATTGTACATACTTCAAATAGCTGTTCATATCCTGTATTTGTCTGAATCAACCCGCAGTGAAGGCAGCTCTCAAATATACACATAAACATCAGACATAACGCCGCTGTGATATCTCCACCAATAACCTGCATCCACTCTGCACCACTTGCATAAATAATGGCATAAATAATAGAAATACAAATCCCTATGATCGGCAAATACTTCTTTCTCCGAGATGACCTGCACTTATAAACCATTAAAACAAATGCCGATACTGCACAAATAACATCCCACAACAGTACGATATAATATCCCCACGCATAACTGTAACCTTTATCCGTCCATACTTCACCTGCCGAAAAAGAAAACACGAGCTGATGAAAATCATTTGTCAAAACAAGCAAGGAGCAAAGCGTTGTAGGAATATATAACAACTTTGACCATTTCGGTAAAGTATACTCTTCTGGCTGTCCAAGAAGAACTGCCATCTGTACCGCAGCCTGGGGAATGAACAACATCGGCAGATAATAACTATACCATGAGTAACGCTCTACATTTACATCCATCGCAAAAAAGTACTTTATACTGCGCACAATAAACCAGAAGATCATTAATCCTGATATAAAAAGCAGTGTATTTTTTGCGGCTTTTTGAACGACTCGCTTATTAATACTGATCCCCCATCCAATATATAGTCCAATATAGATCAATGTTCGTAAAACCCCAGCGATAATATAAATATATCTTGAACTTACCTTGCCTAAAATACGGCATATTATTGCAGCGATCACCAATCCTGCAATAATAATTTTATTCAGATTTCTACTTTTCTGTCGTTCTTTTGTATTACAGCGCACATGCCACTTCCTTTATTTGAAATGTTTATTTTAACACTTACATCATAGCAATTAATATTTTTATTGTCCACGTCTTTGACATATACACATAAAAAATAGTCACCCTGATTCTTGGCGGAACGAGTGACTATTTAAACGAATTTTGCCCGAATCGGATAGGTTTCAGCTATCCTTTCCAGTTACCTTGTTAAGTATATTATAATCATTTTTCTTAGAATTATCAATAATTCTGTAATTGTTTCATATCCTTACTAACAATAAAGACAATCCCTATTGGTATTTTCACTTTTCCTGTTGTAATTTTATCATCAAAAAATAAGTCTTTTTCATAAAGTTGAATACTATAGCTTTGATAAAAAATACATGCTTTGATATTTTTCTTATATCCATTTTTCACATTGACATATTGTGAGGCAGAAATAAGTACTTTATTTTTTGGATGAATATTTTCTTCAACAACTTTTTTTAAAATCCTCAGATTTTTATTATTATAATCTTTATTTACTTGGTATTCTATTGATAATTTTTCACGAAATTGCATGCCACCTTTCGGTGCCTCATACCAAGATGAATAACTTGGTTCTTGTAGTTCCTTTTTTTCATCTTTAGCTTTAATATAATATTCTCCAAATCCAATATCTACAACGTTTGATTTATCCGTTATTCTTTTATTTCCTATGATTTTTTTATCCAATGGAATATATTTAATGCTTTCAACATTTGATACATCTTTTATATAGAAGGATAATAAGCTATTTTCCATATCTTTTGATTTTTTATCATTCGCAAATACATTTTCTGTCTTTCCACTTAATATCAACATACCTAATAAACATATAATTACAACTACATATTTTTTTATCTTGTTTTCTTTTATCATGATTTTTTCATATCCAATCGTATGTTATCAAGCAGAAAATATCTCAAATAAATTCTCTGCTTGATTAAAATCCTTTTATTATCTATTTTTTATAAACCTTCTAATATTTTCCTCACATCTATATCCTAAAACACAAAATAATAATGCTTGTATTCCTCTTCCTACTGCATTATTAATGTCTGGAGTTAGAACAATAAAAAATAAAATAAGATAACCAATTCCTATAATTAAATATCTATTATTTTTTTTATTTTTCAATTCATTTCACCTACCTAAAACAAAACAAATACAATTAATCTTGCTCCTATTCCAGCAAATGTTTTTGGAATTCCTACTTTTTGTAATGCATGCTGAATTGCGTCTGTAATTGTCCCCTCTTCCATAACAATTACTCACATTGATATTATCTTCCTTTAATGAAAAAATCCCGAAACCCGCATAAATGCGTTGTTTCGAGACCTTTAACCGAAAGCGATAGACGGGGCTCGAACCCGCGGTCTCGACCTTGGCAAGGTAATGATAAGAGTATTTCTATTGTTTTTCCTTGTTTCTATGTGTATTTTATAGTATCTATTTCTATTATTTATCTCTATTTTATGTAGTTACTTCCTCAAAACTTCCCCAAAGTCACAAATATTTATTTGCTAATCCACGTATTTTATAGTTTCCTTTTAACTTACTAACAGTATTTGTTGTTTTTGCGTGTACCGCTTGATATGAAATACCTAAACGTTCAGAACATTCTTGTAAAGTCAATTTTTCTATATATCTAAACTTTAGTACTTGTATTTGTGTATCTGTTAGTATGTTTTCTAGTTCTTTCCACAAATCAGACTTTAATTTTTTACAATCGTATTTATGTTCTATCTCCTGTAGGTCGTTATTGCAATCTTTGATAGTATCGCCTATTGTCATATCGTCATTTATTAGTTTGTCCATTGATGAGATACTTACCATATTTACAGCGTCTTTTACTGTTTTTAATCTGCTTTCTGATATACCTAACCTTTCAATAACTTCTTTGTCTGTTGGCTGTTTATCATGCTCTTTTGTGTATTCTTCTAAGAATCTCATATATTTACTAATATCAATATATATATATATATTGGAAGTTTTATAGCACGTTTATTCCTCATATCTCGCCCTATATTCCATTTTATACTATTAGTTAGATATGTTGTAAACTTAACGCCCTTATCGACTTTATATCGGTTCACAGCTTCATACAGATAGATATATGCTTCTTGCATTAAATCATCTTTATCAATTATGTTACCATATCCATTATAACGCTTCAATAATCTGTATAATAGACCAGTATTCTGGTTATATAGTTGCATCATGTTATCATTGACATTCTCGCCTTGCTGTATCCTTTTCACTAATGTTTCGTTGTCTATCATCCTTTTCACTCTCCCTGTACGCAAAAAGAAGCCCTGTCGTGGGTATTAACAAGGCTTCTTTTTTATTAAATTATCAAATTGTTTTACTGTGGTTTAATAGCGATCTCGTCAAGGCTTTCCAGTGCTTCCGCTCCTAATCTGTCTAAGCATCCCGCGTTAGCTCTTCTAAGTGCGTTATTTGTGGATACTGCGTTCATACAAAAAGACTCGAAGCGTTCAAATGCTTTCATTTCGGCTGTTCCGTTGCTCGTTACTCCTAATCTGTATGTTGTCAATAGATTTGTGCCTTTCTTGTTCTTGCTTGCATAGTTACTTATCATTCTAATCATCGTTGTATTAAATCTGTTTTTAAATAAAAGGCTGTCAATTTCTTCTTCTGATACATCAATACCGCTATTTAGCAATGCCATTGTATTATTATCAATCCTATCTGGTGTAACTGTGTAGAATCCCTTTAAATGGATATGGAACTCACTCTTTAAGGCTGTAAGTTTCTGTTTGAGATCGTTATAGATTCCAATACAGCTATTATCATATTCTTCATTAGCAAGCAAATACTCTGTTTTTCTTGCACTGGTCCATGAATCACTTACATTAATTGCACTTCTCGCTTCTTTCCATGCCTTTTCTGCTTTGTCGTGCTTGGCTTCTACTTCATCCCTCTGTTTGCTTGCTTCTTCTGTCAATCTTGCCATTTCAAGGATATATTCGTTAAATGTTTTGAATAAATAGTCGCCGTTATCCATCTTTTTCAACATTTCATCCACTTCATTATTGACTTTATCAACGATTGCCTTGGCTTCTTCATTTCCCTGTTCTGCTAATCCCTCTAACTGTCCGATATTGTACATAACTTTGTTCCCGCTATAGTCCAGTTCATAGCGTTCAGCCTTTACAGTGTTATATAGGTCCTTATCAAAGATTTTATTTAAAATTCTACTCATTATTGTCCTTTCTGCTTTCGCTCATTTTTGAGCAAAAGGCTTTATAAACTGTTTTACTACACGCGTGCGTATCGTGTAGTGATATTGTTCTCTCACGCGTGTATAGTGTCAAGAAATAATGCTATACGCTGTATTTCAACGTCATTCCACGTTCTTTTGTGACACTTTTTTGATACTTTTCTGCTCTGTCCAACTTTGGATAGTCAAATAATGTGCCCTGCGTACTTAATTTGAGTACGTAGGTTATTTTTATCTTCTAAGATGGCGATTTACAACTTTAGAATTGGTATCTCATTTTACTCATTTTTGAGTAAGTTCGAACCCACTCAATTTTGAGTTGGTTCTATTTATCATTTGCTAATTTATTGTATTGCCCGATATCGTTCTGCCTTAGTAACATCTTTTCGCTTAAAGACATACTATTCAGCTTATCAATACCTTTTTCTTTCTGCTCTGGTGGCTGATTCTGATTGAATTTAGTTGTAAAGGCGGGTATCGCTCTATCACTTACAAATACACTTTCTCTTAGCTCTGGTGGCACAATTTCGTCAAACACTTCTTCAATGCTTCTTGTGTTATCTTCTTCTAACGCTTCTAACATTTGTCTGTTGACTTCATTTTCTGTAATGCTATTAATAAACTTTTTACCAGAAAAGAATTTTCTTAAATTTTCCTTGTTGGTTTGTTCATTGATTAGCTTTATTCTTGCGTCCTGTACTTCCTGTAGCTGTTGCTTTAATGTTTCAGCCTGTTCTTTAAGGCTTACCGCTTCTTTAAGCTCTGCTTGTTTCTGTTCTAGTGTTCTTTTCGCTTCTTCTACCTCACTCTTAATTCTTTTCGCTTTCTCTACCTGTTTATTATAGTCTGCGATTGTCTTATAATTCTGATTCCATGCCTTTCTTAGTGGCTCTTTTTTATCTTCTGGGATTTCAATTTCTAATTCTGCTAAAATCTGCTCATAATTCTGCATTGTCTACCTCTCTTTCACAATATACTTTAGCCAACTCTGCAATCTTTATCATGCTATTGGCTGTATTTTCTAAGTTTCTGACAAATTCTTTAACTTCCAGACTGTTTGACGGCTTATAATACCCGCCATCACTAGAACTGATTATAATTTTGCCATTTAGGCGTTCTCTTTCTACTTGCTTTCTTAATGATCTAACATTGCGAAAACCTAACGCCTGTTTTAAATATTCTGTAGATAAGGCGTTTTCTTTGCCTATATCTAATAATTCGTAAATTATTTTTCTCACCAACTTTCTAATTTTTTGTTGTGTAACAATGTCGTTAAATAAAAAATTTTTCATGTTGGTTTCCAATTCCTTTCCTTATTTTCCCGCTACGGTATCAATGTACTTTTTGACTTTTTCCATCGAATTTAACTTTCTGCCGTTAACTCTGACGACTGCGTCCGCCTGTTGTGCTATTGCTTTAGCGGTTTTTCTTCCAACCCCTAACACACAACGTAACTCTTCATCCGTCACTAGTAATCTGTTTTTTAGTACTTCTGTATCATTGCTTGCATACTTTGTTTTTTCCAACTAGTACCACCTCTTCCTTTCTTCCCCTCTTTTTACAATGTTTATTCCTGCTATAACCATCATACCACATCAACAAACGTTTTTGGGTACACTCTTTTTTTCAGTAAATCACTGCTTGGTTTGCTTGTCATTTGCCTGTGATGCTACTATGCAAAAAGTCTGGAAAACCGCATAAAACCATAGGTTCTAGCCTGCGATTTGCCTGTCATGCTGTATGATTAAACGCAAAAAAAGAACCAGACCTAAGATATATAAGTCTGGTCCTTTGTATTATTTACTTGTTACGCTGTAAATCCGTTCTTTCTTAGCTCTCTCGCAATGTCAAATAGATTTAAATAATAATTATTACAAATCATTCTTTCATTGTCTGGAAGTATTTGAATTTGTCGCATCATATCAACGACCGCCTGTTCAAATTCTTCATTGTTTAGCTGTGTAAGTTTAAGAAGTAAGTTCGCTGTGGCTTTGTTTAGCTTGTCAGCCTTATCACTTCTACAGCACTCTACATTGCTTGTATTTTTAATTTCGTTATTCTGCATGATTAAATACCTCACTTGTTTATTAAAATTAATTTATGGCTATTCTGTTGCGTTCTGTGACGCTTTATGTTATGGTTTGGTTGCACTATCTAAACCTTTTTGTTATAATCAAACAACAACAAGGTTTTTGTATTGGTCCATACATGGGTTCGCTGTTCATGTATGGACCTTTCTTTTTATAACTGCGATAATCCAGACAGTATGAAAGCTACTGCTATTACTGGACTTATTAACTGCGTCAGCATTAACAAACACCCAATAACTATGATCACTCGCCCTAAATGTCTATCTTGCATGATTCCACCTCTTTCTTTGTTTAACAAGTGTACCTTAGGTACAGATTGTATTGTTTAGACTGTTGCTTTATTTTGTAATTTTTTTCCTAACTCTTGTAATATATCAAGTACCAATTCAAAATCACTTGAGTATTGCTTCTCTTCTGTTCTTTTTTTCAACTCATCACTTTCATTTTCTGCATCAATAAATAATTTTTTATAATTATCTATAGTTAGTGGCGACAATAAACAATTAATTAATTTTTTCCTAACAGAATCTGACATTTCGTCACTCTTTGGTGCTTTTCCTAAAGACGGACAATACTCATTAAACATATTACCGATTTCATCCACATCTTGTGGGCGACCGGATTTTGCACAATTATTATTTATACTATCCTGTACTATACTATCCTGTACTATACTGTGTTGGCTATTTGCCGGAACTTCTCCGGAAATTGTCTGATAATTAACTTCACACTGCTGTATTGCTTGGTTTCCGTCGTCTATTGCTGTATTATTGTATCCGGAATTTATCTGGTTGTTATCTGTCAAAGTTCCGGATAATATCATACTATCCGCCGGCATTTCTCCGGCATTTCTCCGGAAATTGTCTGATAATTTCCTATATATTCCTTGTTCGTCAATGGTCAGCATCTCTTTTTGACCCGTGTATACTGTGGGTGTTTTTTTTGATGGCTGTATATGGTTTTGCATTTCCCAATGTGCTACAACAACTAAACTATCTGAAAACGGCAGTAAAAAACCTTTTACAATAAGCAATTTTAAAGAATCAACGCTAAATCCTGTCATTCTTCTTATAGCGTTAGGATGGTCAATAAATCCATCATCATCAGCATTTATTACAAGATGAGCATATAGGGCTTGTGATTCTGCCGGCATGTCAAGAAAATCATCATTTTCAAAAACGAATTTACTTAACATTCTCCTGTTCGCCATTTTCTAACACCTCGCTTTCTGCCTTAATACCCATTCTTTCAAACAAATAAGCTCTGTTGACGTTTCCAGAGATAGTCATATAGCCTTTTTCTTTCAGCTCATTGTTTAACTGTCTCATGATTTTGTACGCTGTGGACTTTCCGCAGTTCAATAGTTCGCTTACCTCGTCAGCTTTTGCAAATACTGTCATATTCTTCACTCCCTTTCATAATCTACATAGCTACATAACGCTTTATTAAGGCTTTCTAGTGCTGTTTGCTCGCCTAACACTCCGTAATTGGTACGAAAATGTATGTCGTCCTGTACGTTCTGGATCGTACAGTTATACAGCACATAATACTTGATAAATCCTTTAATGATTTCCAGATCACTAAGGTTTCCGTGTGCTAGATCAAACAACCAGATTTTCATATTATCGTTGTACCTCATATCTCACCGCCTTTCATTCATTCTAAAGCCATGCCACGACCTTTTTTTACTCAATAATCTGTTCTACTTTGACATTTAATGCCTTGGCAAGTCTGCCTGCACACATTGGCGTCACTTCTCTGCTGTTTAGAATCACGTTAATTCGTGCCCTACTGCACCCATAAGCGTTTGCTAATGCTGTGATTGACATTAGGTTATTGCCTAATTGAATATCAATTTTTTCTCTGCTTAATTTTAATTTGTTCACTATATCACCTCTTTCTACAAAAACTTTTGCTTGCATTTATAAGATAACGAAAACTTTTGCTTTTGTCAATATCATTTTGAAAACTTTTGCTTTTGTTTTTTTGTATTGTATGTTATCTTGTATATATGGAGGTGTTGCATGACAGTAGGCGAAAATATCCGAAAAATGAGAAAGATAAGAGGCATGACACAAGCCGAACTGGGAAAGAAAATAGGTGTGTCATACCAACAAATAGGACAATATGAAAACGGAAAAAGAAACCCCAAATTACAAACAATAGCAAAAATCGCTGTTGCTCTTGACGTTTTGTTACTGGATTTAGTAGACACAGACGACCCAATATTGCAAAATGAAATATCTGCTATAAATATACCAGACTTGAACTATATAAATTCTGTTTTAAGGTCAACGCGTTCCCAATATATTTATGAGTTAAATCGAATACTAAGTGATGAAAAAGACATTCAACAATTATTTTGGGATTTATTAACCAATTTCAATTTATTGAATGAGTTTGGAAAAAAGGAAGCTGTTAAACAAATAGAGCTGTTTTCTAAAATACCAGATTATAGAAAAGACGATGATAAACAAGAATAAAAAAATAACCGCCACTTATAAAAAAGTGACGGTGTCCGTTTTACTTTTTAGACAAAAGTAAAAGAGAAGAATTTAAAATTAATACAATTATTATACTAATAAAATACACATAATGCAAGGGATATATAAAAATATTCATTCTAAAGCCATGCCACGACTTAGAAAGGATTTTTATATTATGAGTGTACAAATAGCAACATGGACAAACAAAAAAGGGATTCAGACAAGATATTATGCTGTTGTCTGGAATCCTACCACACACAAAAAAGTACGTGGAAAGAACCGCAAAAAGAAAAAAGACGCTGTACTTGATGAAGCTAAGATAATAAAAGAGCTTGCTTCTGGAAGTCACAGCGTCACAGATCATGAAACATTCGGTCGTTGTGCTGAATTATGGCTTGAAACTGCCCCAAACTTATACAGACCTAGCACATTAAAGACATACAAATATTATTACCATAATTATATTAAGAATGTCTTTGAAAGCTTACAGATTGACCATATACAGCCTTTAATGATTCAAAGGTATGTTAATACCCTTAGTGCAAATTACAAGCCCGAAACGGTAAATAAATGTATTAACATACTATCAAACATCTTTAAATTTGCTATACAGACATTAAGGGTATTAGCTCCGACCGATAACCCAATGATCGGAATTAAACGCCTAAAAGTACCATACAAAAAGAAAGAAACATGGACAGACGAACAAATATCAAGATTCTTGAATAGTCCAGTTATCAAGGCAAACCACTATTACCCAATGTTCTGTGTATCGTTATTGTTAGGTTGTCGCCCCGCTGAAGTCTGCGGTCTGTGTGACGATGATCTAATAAACGAATATCAAGAAATAACCATACACCGAACACTTGATAAAGACGGCAATACAAACGACACGAAAACAACCGGTTCAATACGTGCTTTATATCTGCCCGACAAGCTGTATTGCATCATCAAAGACACACAGACACGCAAATTACAGCTTAAAAGCTACCACCCCGATTATCAGCACGACTTTTTATTTACAACTATTAAAGGACGACCAGTGAACCCAAACCGCTATTCTATGTACTTTAGAGAAGCATTAAAAGAGTTTAACAATAAGGAAGTTGAACCCTTGCCACTGATTCCATTATATAATTGTCGTCATTCATTTGCAACGAACAACTATGAACGTGGTGAGAGTGACAAGGTGTTATCTGATATTATGGGGAATAGCCCAAAGACGTTTATACAATCATACGCCCACATTAGACGTAGACAATCAGACAAGGCAGTTATTGAGTATGTTGAAAAAATATTTTGAAAACTTCCTCAAAAAACTTCCTCAAAAAATAACACGACACGAAACCAGAAAACCAAAAAAGTACTGAAACCGCATAAATACGTGCTTTTCAGTACTTTTTATTTAGAGCGATAGACGGGGCTCGAACCCGCGGTCTCGACCTTGGCAAGGTCGCGCGTTACCAACTACGCCACTATCGCATATAATGACTGTTCCTTTTTCAGAACAGTCATTATTTTACCTTATTCACAGTTTGTTGTCAATCATTTTTTACTAAAATTCCGCAACAACTGTTTTTCCTGCAACTGTTTTTTCTCCAGTTTTATAAGCTACTTTTGGCAGATTAGAATCTTCTAAGACAACAACCATAATATCTGGGCTATATCCTTCTTTCTTGATCAGATCGATATCAAACTCTACCAACTTATCTCCTGCCTTTACTTCTTGTCCACTCTTGACAAAAGCCCTAAATCCTTTTCCATCTAATTTGACTGTATCGATTCCGATATGAATTAAAAGATTTAATCCTTCTTTTGTCTCGATTCCAATCGCATGTAAAGATGGTTCCATTAATGCTGTGATCTTTCCATCTGCTGGTGCAACAACGACACCTTTTTCTGGTTCGATCACAACGCCATCTCCCATAGCACAAGTTGCAAATGCCTCATCTTTTGCCTGTGTCATTGCAAGAGCTTTTCCTGTTGCTGCCGCAACTAATTTACCATGTCTGATTTCTTTTTTCTCTTCTTCTTTGGAGGAAACTATGGGTGTCACCTCTTCTTCTTTGGAAGGATCTGTTCCATGCTGTGCATAATATTCCACATATTCTTCAAAATTACTCTTGATCACAGATACCTGTGGTCCATAAATAATCTGAATTCCTGTTCCTTTTTTGATGATTCCTTTGGAACCAGATTGTTTTAAGTACTGATCTGTCACCTTAGTTTCATCTGTTACTGTGATACGAAGTCTTGTAGCACAGCAGTCAATATCTTCAATATTTTTGATTCCACCAAGTCCTTTTAAGATCATAAAGGAAATTGGATCCTCTGGTGCGTCTGTATCTTCATTTGCTGCACCTTTTTTTGCCTGGTAATCAGCTTTTGTATATAATTTTACCTCTTCTTCGTCATCATCTCTACCTGGTGTTGGAAGATCAAATTTCTCAATGACAAATTTGAACACAAAGTAATATAATACTGCATAAACTGCAAATACTGGAAGGATCATCATCCAGTTACTCTTTGTCTGTCCCTGTAATACACCGTATAACATAAAGTCGATCAATCCACAAGAGAATGTTGTTCCGATACAGATCTTTAAGATATGCATTAATGCAAATGACAAACCTGCTAATCCACAATGTAAGATAAATAATCCTGGTGCAATAAATAAAAATGTAAATTCAATCGGTTCTGTAATTCCTGTAAGGAATGATGTTAATGCTGCTGAGAATAGTAATCCTCCAACAATTTTTCTTTTTTCTGGTTTTGCACAACGATACATTGCATAAGCTGCTCCAGGAAGTCCCGCCATCATGAAAGAATATTTTCCTGTCATGAATCTACATGCTTCTACTGCAAAATGTTTTGTATTTGGGTCTGCCAGCTGTGCAAAGAAGATATTCTGTGCACCTTCTACCATCTTTCCAGCAACTTCCATTGTTCCTCCAAGAGATGTCTGCCAGAATGGTAAATAAAATACATGATGTAATCCGAATGGAATTAATGCTCTCTCTAAGAATCCAAAGATTGCTGTTCCAAAATATCCAGAATGCATAACCAGATTACCAAGTGCAAAGATTCCACTCTGAATCGTTGGCCATACAAAGAAGCAGATAATACCTACACCGATATGTGCGATTACACTAATAATTGGCACAAAACGCACTCCTGAGAAAAATGCTAATGCTGCTGGTAATTGCTGTTTATAAAAGCGATTATGTAATGCTGCTGTTACAAGTCCTACGATAACTCCAGCAAATACTCCCATCTGAAGAGAATCAATACCACAGACACTCGTGATCTGTCCGTTTAAGACACTCTTTGCATATGTTCCGTCCGCTAAAATCTTTCCTGATAATTTTAACATCGCATTAATTGTTGAATTCATTACAAAGAATGAAATACCTGCAGAAAGTACTGCTACTGCTTTTTCATTTTTTGCCATTCCTAATGCTACTGCTAATGCAAAGATCAATGGTAAATTTCCAAAGATTGTATTGCCGACCTGTGACATGATCGTTAAAAGTGCATTCAGGATAGTTCCCTCTCCCATGATTCCTTGTAAATGATACGCTGCGATCGTATCAGCATTAGTAAATGAAGATCCCAGTCCTAGTAAGATACCTGCAATTGGTAACACAGATACTGGAAGGAAAAATGATTTTCCGATCTGTTGTACTACCGCAAATGCGGAACTTTTCTTTTTCTTTGCCATTTTAATCCTCCTTTGTGACAAATTGATACATGGTTACTGTCTGATACACTTCTCCTGCGTCAAATACTGGTGCATCAAACTCTTTTGTGTTAATACTGTTTGGGAAATAATGTGGTTCCATGCAAAATCCACATCCTTTTCCATAAATCACTCCCCCTTTCCCTTTTGTTGATTTCATTGTATTTCCAGTGTAAAACTGTAATCCTGGAAGATCTGAATAAACTTCCATTTTAATACCCTGTTCTTCGTCCAATGCTTCCGCCATTTTTCGGAAACCACAATCTTTATTCCGAATTACAAAATTATGATCATATCCTTTGCCTTTTTCTAGTTGTTCATCTTCGGCATATAGATCATTCTTGATCTTTTTCCATTCACGGAAATCCATCGGTGTATGTTCTACTTTTCTGATTTCTCCTGTTGGGATCGTATCTTCATTGATCGGTGTAAATTCATCTGCATAAATCCTTACTTTTGTATTTTCGATCGTTCCGCTTTCATGTCCACCCAAGTTAAAGTAATTATGATTTGTCAGATTGATCAGCGTTTTCTTATCGCTGACTGCATGATAGGAAACAATCAATCCATTTGTTTCCGTTACCGTATAAATGATATTTGTTACCAATGTTCCCGGAAATCCTTGTTCCCCATCTGGACTTACATAAGTAAACTTCATTGCATGATCATCAATGATCTCACTATCCCATAAGACTTTGTGAAATCCATGTTCTTTGTCACTGTGAATGTTATGTTTTCCACGATTTTTTGCTACATGATACTCTTTCCCATCAATTTCGAATCTGGCATTTGAGATACGGTTTACATTCCGTCCGACAGTTGCTCCAAACATAATTCCATTCTCAAAATATTCTTCCAAGGTGTCATATCCAAGGGCTACATCTTTGATGTTTCCCTCCTTGTTTTTTACAAGGAGAGAAACAATATTTACACCAAAATCAGTAACTTTGACTGCAAATCCATTTTGATTTTCAATCGTGTATAGAAATGCTTCTCTTTTATCTTCTAAAAAGCCAAAACTTTCTTTTGTTACACCCATATCAGCCTCCTGCTTAGTGTCCATGTTCCATTAAGTCCATAACAACAGGATCTGTAGAATGAACTCCTTTTGCTTTAAGTTCTTCAATCTTTTCTTTAAACTGTGGCAGATATTTTGCATGTGCAACTAACAGTTCATCTAAAACTTTTGTTGTATTTTCATTATTTTCTACTAATGGATTTAATACGAATGCTTCTAATGCTTTTCCGTAATCTCCTGTCAATGCCGCTTCAATTGTACATTCTTCCATTGCTTTCATCATCTGAAGCCATCCTTTTTCTGCTGATGGAAGCTTTCCAAATGCCATTGGCTGTGCTCCTGTCGCTGAAATGATGCTTGATACTTCCACGATAGAGTCATCATCTAAGCATGAAATTGCTCCATTGTTTTGTGTACTTACTACCATATGGATCTTCTTATTTGCATAAATTGCACGGATACATTCGCAAGCTGCATCGCTGTAATATGCTCCTCCACGTTTTCCAAGTTGTTCTGGTTTTTCATGAAGTTCTGCATTTTTATAAATTTCAAACAACTCATGTTCTACCTGTTTCATTTGCTCTGCTCTAGTACCACCTTCATTGAATTCTTCAATCGCATGCTCAAGCATTGCTTGTTTCATATAGTAATATCTGTGGTATCCACAAGGCACCATATTCATGCTGTGAAGTAATTCCAATGGAAATTCAGCTTGATAGATATTGGCTGGTGTTCCACCACCTTTTTCATTGATATGATCAATCAAAATTGGTGTCATATCATTTCCATTTTCATCAAATACTTTATGCCAGTGAAAATGGTTAATTCCTACATATCTGTAATTTAACTGGTTGATATCCTTCCCAAGGAGCTTTGGTTCTGCCATCATTGCGATCGTTGGCACGTTGCAAAGTCCGATACATTTTTTCCATCCAAAATGTTTAATTACAGCTTCTGTTACCATTCCACTTGGATTTGTAAAGTTGATCAGCCATGCATCTGGGCATAATTCTCTCATATCTTCTATGATCTGTCCGATCACTGGAATGGTTCGAAATGCTTTAAACATTCCTCCCGCTCCATTTGTTTCCTGACCAAGCATTCCATACAATGATGGAATTCTTTCATCTTTAATTCTGGCATCTAAAAGGCCTACTCGAAATTGTGTTGTAACAAAGTCTGCATCTTTTAATGCTTCTCTTCTGTCTAATGTTGTATAAACTTTTACATCATATGGAGATGCATCCCACATTCTCTGTGCCAGTGCTCCTACAATCTCTACTTTTTCTTTTCCATCTTCGATATCGACCAGCCAGATTTCTTTAATTGGAAGTTCTTCATATCGTTTGATGAAACCTTCCATCAGCTCTGGTGTGTAACTACTTCCTCCACCAATCGTTACGATCTTCACTGTACCTTTCATTGTTCTATGCCTCCTCAAATATGTTCGTTTTCTTTGTTCTGTTTACATCATATAGAGTCAGCTTTTTTCTCACAATGGATTTAGTAGATGCGGATATTTTTTCCCAAAAAAAAGTTTCAGAATCATGAAAATTTCTGAAACTTTTTGAAACTTTATTTCAATTCCAGCCAGTATTCTTTGTTTGCTTCGATCATTTCATCTAAAATTTCTTTTGCCACATTTGCAGATGGAATTGTGCGGTTTAAAGTAAATGCCTGCAATGCTTTTTTATATGATCCTTCGATCACTGCTTCTACGACCAACCCTTCACAAGCATCCTGCTGTTCGATCAGTCCTTTATAAAATCTTGGAATTTCTCCAACTCTTACTGGTTCTGGTCCGTCTTTTGTAATATATGCAGGAATTTCAACCATGGCATCATCTGGAAGATTCTTGACTGCTCCGTCATTTTTTACGATGACAAGCTGCCTGCTTCTCGTGTCATATGCAAGTGCTTTTACCACTTCTACAATAAATTTCCCATGAACTCCTACATAAAATTGTGTCAAATCGATTTTTTCTCCATTTTCTAGTTTCTTAACTGCCTCACGAATCTTTGTTTCTCTTCCATGAATAACCTGCATTCCCCTTGTATTATTAATATCCATGTAATCTACAATGTCATCTCCAAGAAGATAATACTGCCAGTATGTATTTGGCAGATAATCTGGAAAATAGTTGACGATCTTCTTTGCATTCGTAAATGTATGTAACCAGTCTGGATCTTTGACCAAGGCATCTTCATAACTTGCCTTTGATACATAACCATACTCTGCCACATGTTTCTTTAATTTTTCTGTGGCATCTTCGCCATTACACTGTACTTTTGTAAACCATCCATAATGATTCAATCCAAAATAATCCACTTCCAGATTGCTAAGATCTGTGTCTAGGATTTCTGCCATTCTTGCCTCTACCTCAACTGGCATATCACAGATATTTAAAATTCTTGCATTTGGACGTAATGTCTGTGTTGCCTTAGCAACAATCGCAGCTGGATTTGAATAATTAACGATCCAATAAGTTTTTGATGCATATTTCTCACAAACATCGATCAGATGTACCATTGGTCCGATCGTTCTCATTCCATATGCCATTCCCCCGGCTCCACATGTTTCCTGTCCAATGCATCCATGTTTTAATGAAATCTGTTCATCTTTTACTCGCATTTTCAGTCCACCGACTCGCATCTGTGCCATAATAAAGTCTGCATCTGTAAATGCCTCTTCTTCATCCGTACTAATTTTCAATTCCAAAGAAGGTCTTAAATCTTTTACAACTTCTTTTACGATCAGTGACACTTTTTCTTGTCGTTCCTGATCAATATCATATAACCATAATTCTTTGATTTTTAATTCTTCCTCTTCCAAAAGATTTTTTACAATCCCTGCGGTATAAGTACTTCCACCACCACATATCACAATCTTAAATTCTTTTTTCATTGATTTTTTCCTCCATATCCGTCATATTATTTCATGTGCCCTGATTATATTTCTTGAAAATTTCAGACTCAATAGTTCACGCTATTTTTGGAACATCACAACTATTTCATGGACAATCTGCATAAATTTATTCCGGTTATTTGTGCAAATTCACAATAAAAAAAGAAATATTTGAAAACTATACTTTTTTAGGAGAATGATTGATATGATACTAGAACAAATTAAAAATCCTGATTTTTTTAATAATTCTGAACAGAATATGATTTATTTTTTACAAAACAATTTAAACTCTTTTGATCAAGTCACTTTAAACAAAATGGCAAAAGAATCCTTTTCTTCGACTTCTTCTGTTTTACGTTTTTGCAAAAAATTAGGATTTGATGGATTTAAAGATTTCAAATTACAACTGATCCGAGAAGCATCTATTTCTGGTCAGGATCTTAATTTTAATCTACCTTTTTCTCCAGATGATTCTGTTGAAGATATCGGTCTTCATTTATCTGAAATTCTTGCAAATGGAATTAAAAAAACACGGAATCTGTTAGATCCCGTGCAATTAGAAATGACTGCTTATAATATAAAAAAGAGCCACCGTGTATTCCTGTTTGGAAAAGGTGACTCCAGAATTTCTCTTGAGAATTTTAAAAATAAAATGATCAAATTAAATGAATATTTTATTATTGGTGATGAATATCAGAACAATTTTTATACAGTCGGCAATATTACCTCTAATGACCTTGTGATCTTCTGTACTTATAGTGCTATGCATCATGATTACAATTCTTATCTTCCAGTTTTAAAAGATCATAACGTTCCGATCATTACGATTACAAGTAATATTCATTCCAAACTGGCTGTGAATTCTGATATTGTATTACAACTTCCTGATGATGAATCCTTTGATGAAAAAGTTGCCAGTTTTGCCTCTCAAACAAATATGGATTTTATTTTTGATTACATCTATTCTATCATTTTCCAGAAAAATTATATGGAGAATTATCATTCGAAACATGCTAAAGATGTATATACAAATTCCATGATCTATAACAAACTATAATTTAGTATCATTCATCCTGAATATCTCGATCATCCATAAATCCTATGGATTCTTTGAGATATTCAATATTCTTTTCACGGTCCATATTGTAAATACAGCCAAAAACAACATCCATCATATACTGCATCGCAATATGAGATGAGAACTGAGAGATACGATCTCTTAAGTTTTCTCTGCTGCTGATCGTTAATGCACCGGCAACATACTGTGGATATAAATTCCCACCTGCTTTCCCAACATACACAACAGGCACCTTCTTTTGATGCAGCACCTTTAAAATTGGCTTTACAAAGGTTGCTTTTCCAGAATATGAGAGAATGATCGCTGCATGTTTCGGATTACTTGCTAATGCTGTCAGTCTTTGTTTATAAAATCCATGTGGACATTCTACACTACTTTTGCCTGCTGTTAACATCTTATCCTGAAAATTTTCTGCAACATTCATGTTATGTGAATGGGTATAAATGTCTATAACTTCCGCTTTATGTAATAATTGTGCCACTTTATGCAATTCTATAAAATCCATATAATCATAGGTATCATAGATTGCTGTTTCATATAACTTACTCAGTTTCTTTGCGATCATCTGTGGTCCATCTTTTCGTTCAAATGGATAATTTACATCGATCATCTCAATATCTGATTTCATTTCTGAGATATCTTTTGCCAATATGACTTTCAATTCATTGAATCCTTTTAACCCAATCTTTTTGCAAAATCGATGAATGGCTGATTTTGACACAAATGTTTTTTCTGCTAATTCAATAACCGACATATCTAAGATATCTTCTTGATTTTTTAGAATATAATATCCTATTTCTGTTTCAATTGGTGTTAATCCATCTGCTAATTCAATCATATTTTTAAGTGTCATAGGCAGCACCTCTTTATTTTTGATTTATTTCAGTGTTCCTTATTATTTTAACATTGCTATTTTATTATCTCAAATAATTTATTACTTCTACCCAAAAACTATATCTAATTATCAAAAGCCAAACATGCAGCTCCAATCAAACCGCAATCTTCTCCCAACGCCGCTGGCACAATCTTCACATTGCTTTTTAGCGCATCATATACTTTCTCTTTTGCGCGTTTTTCAATCTCTTCGATAAATCCAGGAATCTTTAACGCAACACTTCCACTTAGGACAAATAGCGCTGGATCAAGTACACCATAAAGTGTTGCAATGAAACTTGACAGATATTCATAAGCATCTTCCATGATCATTGCCGCAGTTTCATTTCCTTCCTGTGCAAGTTGATACACTTCTCCTGCATGGGCAGCTTCTAACCCTGCATCATTTGCCCTCTTTGTAATGGCTGTTCCACTGGCAATTGATTCAATGGAACCTTTCTTTAAATCTCCCTGTGATGGACCATTTTTCCATAAAATGCAGTTTGCTACTTCTTGTGCAAATCCTTTTGCTCCACGATAGATTTGTCCATCAATACATAATCCTGCACCAACTCCTGTTGAAATGGTCAGAAATTCTACGATCTTCTTTCCTTTTCCAGCCCCGATCACAGTTTCTGCAAGTCCTGCAAGGTTCGCATCATTTTCTAACTGCACAGAAATACCTGTAATCTTTTCTAGTTCTTTTGTCAGTTCAAAATTATGCCACCCTGGAAGGTTTGGTGGTGTTAAAATAATCCCATTGATCAAGTCTAATGGCCCTGGACAAGAAATTCCGATCCCTTCGATTTTTTCTCCAAATCCTTTGATCACATCATTGATCTGGTTTAATGTTTTTATAGGATTTTTTGGATCTGATCCAAACTGAACTCTTTCTTTGATCTCATATTTCTCGTTGATCAGCGCAACTCTTGTATTTGTTCCCCCAACATCAATTCCTACTGCATATTTCATGATTTTCTTTCCCTCCTATATAAACGAAAAGGGAGACAACCGAAGCTGTCCCCTCTTTATGTTGTTGTTTGTAAATATCTTATTCGTAGTAATATTTAACTTTGTCTGCAGAATCAAATAAGTTAACTTTGTGAGCAATAACTTCTCTACAAGCTTTGATTGGTTCTGGATAGATTTCAAGAGGCTCTCTGTATTCTGGATGAGCATTCAATACTTCTCTACATTTATCATAGAATGCAACCTTGATATCACTTGAAATGTTAATCTTAGAAATACCGATTTTAACTGCTTTTGCGATTTCTTCATCTTTGTTGCTTGATCCACCGTGTAATACTAATGGAATATCAAGAGTATCTTTTAATATCTGTAAGATGTCAAGACGGAGTTCTGGTTTCATATCGCTTGGGTAGATTCCGTGAGCTGTTCCGATTGCTACTGCTAATGTATCAATTCCTGTTTCTTCAACAAAATCTTTTGCCTGATCAGGATCTGTATAGATAATTCCTGTTGTTCCACCTTCGATAGAGTTTCCTGTTGTTCCGATTGTTCCAAGTTCACTTTCTACAGATACGTTTGCAAGATGTGCAACTTCACATACTTTCTGAGTGATCGCAATATTTTCTTCATATGGTAGTTTAGAAGCGTCGATCATAACAGATGTAAATCCTGCCTGAATTGCTCTTACAACTGTTTCATATTTATCACCATGATCTAAATGAATAACAACTGGTACATCTGTTTTAGATGCTTCATAAATCATGCTCTGTATTAAACTGTTTTCAACAAAGTTAAATTCGTCTGGAGACATCTCTAAGATGACTGGGCTCTTCATTTCTTTTACCTGCTGCATAACAGCTTTTAATAACTGATCACTACCGATATTGAATGCTGGTACTGCAAATCCTTTTTCATCTGCTACTTTTAAAAGTTCTTTCATGTTCATTAACATAGTTCTATTTCTCCTTTTTGATGTTGATATCTTATAATGATTTTCCTTCTGATCCAGACAGGTGGATATATTTTTTTACTAATTCCTGGCTATCAATCTCCACCTGATGCATCATTACCCAATAATTGATGTCTGGATCTTTTTTAAGATGCTGTTTAATGCTGTCTACATTGGCATTCATAAAATCACATCCTACATTGATCTTATTGATTCCAAATTCAACACATCTTTTAATATTTTCATCACCAGAACCGCTTCCCCCATGCAGTACCAGTGGCATCTTTGTTTTTTCTTTGATTTCTTTTAGTCTCTCAAAATCAAATTCTGGTACATATCCTTCTGGATAGTTTCCATGAGAACTTCCAAAAGAAATTGCTAATGCATCAATTCCAGTTTCTTTTGCAAATCGTAATGCCTCGTCAGGATTAGTTTTCATATCATCGTCTGTATAATTATCGCCTTCACTAGCACCCATACATCCGATCTCTCCTTCGACACTTGCATCGAACTGTTTCGCAAATTCCACGATTTCTCTTGTCATTCGGATATTACCTTCCAAGTTGTATCTGGAAGCATCTACCATAACACTGGAATATCCATCAACTAATGCTTTCTTTAACAATCCGATTTCTTCCCCATGGTCGAAATTTAAAGCTACTTCAACACTTGCTCTTTGTGCCAGTTTCTTGACGATCGGTGCGATCAAATTGCTGTCACAATGATTTACCATATGTTCCTGTACGATATTGATGATGATCGGTGCTCTTAATGACTGAGCTGCATTGATCACCGCTCTTGCTGTCTCAATGTTAAAGCAGTTGATTGCCATGACTGCATAATTGCCTTCATTCGCACGTTTTAACATTCCCTTCATTGATACATACATAGCTTATCTGTCCTTTCTGATTTTATGAAATAGTGAATCCTGATAAATCAAGATCTTCTTCTTTTTCGTCAACCATTGGTTCGTCTTCTTCTGTTTTCTTTTTCTTGATCAGTACAAGTAAAACACCTGTAACTGCTGTTCCTGCTAACAGTGCGATAAGTGCTGCAAGTGGATTTGACATTGCTGGGATTACAAATACACCACCTGATGGTACTTTACTTCCTACATCAAGACTGAAACTGATCGCTCCTGTAACACCACATCCTGTTGCTGTACAGATAACTGTACGAATGATATCATTCATCGCGATTGGAATAACTCCTTCAGAGATCATGCAAAGACCCATTGGGAACGCAACTTTAATATTTTCTTTTTCCTGTGCCGTATAAATGTTCTTTTTCAGTAATTTTGATAATACTAATGAGAATGTAATTCCAAGTGGTGGAACCATAGCTGCTAATACTTTGATTGCTTCTGGTCCTGTGATTCCTTCTAATAGTAATCCATCACAGATTAAGTTAGGTACTTTACTGATTGGTCCACCAAAGTCAATGCATCCAAGAGCTCCGATGATAAATCCATAAACTGCTTTTGAAGACTGATCAAGTCCTGTAATGAAGTTTGTTAAGGCTTTTGTTGCCATTATAATTGGTGTTCCTACTACGAAGAACATGATAAGTCCAGCAATGATCGCTGATAATGTTGGTACGATCATCATTGGCATTAATGCTTCTGCCCATTTAGGTACTTTCAGATTATTCTTAATGAATAATGCGATGTAACCTACTAAGTAACCACCGACCATTCCACCTAAGAATCCAGCTCCTAAGAATGATGCGATCTGACCCATTAAGAAACCAGGTGCAATACCAGGTCTGTCAGCGATTGAGTAAGCGATATATCCTGCGATAAAGGATGGTAACAATCCCATACCCATAACACCAAGTGTTGTTAATGCACTAGGAAGTGTCATCTTAGATAATTCAGTTACGTTTTCTCCTCCCATTAAGTTACCGATCGCGATCAGTAATCCTGATGCTACGACTAAAGGTAACATGTAGGAAATGGCCGTCAATGCGTGACGTTTTAATTCCGCTCCAAGTTTTTTCATTGTTCTCTTCTCCTTTAAGTATAGTTTTTTGTTTCTCTCTTATTTACCTAATTCATTTTCGATCTTTTCGATCAATTTCTTAGGTGCTTTTACACAAACATTTGTAGGAACTTTGATCGTAGGTTTTCCTTCAAATCTTTCTGTTCCTGTAATAGCAATATCGACTGCAAGGATTACAACATCTGCTTCTTTGATTTCTTCTGCTGTTAATTCATCCTCTGTTCCGATTGTTCCCTGTGTTTCCACTTTGATTGTGTGTCCCATGCTTTCAGCTGCACGGATTAATTTTTCTTTTGCGATGTAAGTGTGCGCGATTCCTGATGTACATGCACATACAGATACGATTTTCATAACTTACAACTCCTTTCTTATTTTTCTTTTGGTTGTTTATTACCTCTTTCTTTATGTTCTAATCATACACCAGCTTTCCTTACTGTGTTCATTAAGAGAGGGCTTTTTAATGTGGCATTTTTTCCATTTAATTATGACATTTTTTCAATATGGGCATTTTAATTAGGGTAGTTTTTTTGTTTCACATTCCACAAGGGAAGTATTTAAATGCGGTAATTTTTTATTTATTTTTAACATATAGAAGTGCAAAAGATCCCTGCTCCTATTGGAACAGGGATCCTAAGAATTATATAGAGTGTTAGGAAACTTATTTATGCAAATACAGCTTTTAGATCTTCTACTGTGCTAGCATTCAACAGAGCTTCTACTGCATCGTCATTACCTAAGGTTCTTGCTACTTCAGCCAATAATCTTAAATGAGTTTTTGCATTCTCATTATCATTTCCAACTGCGAATAAAAAGATCAGTTTTACACCATTTCCATCCAGTGTCTCCCATTCGATCTCATCCTGAACTTTACCAATCGCAATTCCTACCTGTGTTACAGAATCACTTTTCCCATGAGGAATTGCCACATAGTGTCCAATTCCTGTCTGTCCCTGTGATTCTCTCAAATAAATATCTTCTATATAAGAATCAACATCCGCAATATATCCGGCATCTTTTAATTTTCCTGCAAGATGCTTGATCGCTTCTTTCTTATTCTTTGCTGTCATATTTAAGTCGATAACTCTTTCATCTAATACACTTTTAATATCCATTTTTAATTCTCCTTTTAACTTTTCTTTTTACTTATTGAATCAGATACTTATATAACTCAATGTTTGATTTCATACTCTTTAATTTCTCTAATTTTTCCTCTGAATCGATCAATGTTACATATTCTTTATAAAACATCTGAATCCTGCTGATCTCATCTCTGGTACTTAAACGGAACGCCAGTAAAAATACTACCTGAACCTGTTCATTGTCCCACATGATCGGATTTTTTAAGATTGCTATCCCAACTTTTGATTCATTAACCGCTGTCGGTGAACCATGCGGAAGACTGACCCCATTTCCAATCGTTGTTGTTGTTTTACTCTCACGATCCATAACTGAATCATAAAAATCTTCTGTAACAACATGCTTTTCTTCCATTGCCTGGCTCATTATTTTTAAACATTCTTCTTTTGTTTTGACCTCCAGATCAGTAAATATAAATTCCGGTGAAAATAAAATAAAACATTCTGGTGAAAATGGTGTTGCATTTTCTATCATTATAGAATTCATATTGTCTAAATGTGCCCTCAAAGTAGAAATTCCTGTTTCATTTAAGATATTTGGAATGACTACAATTCTCTTATCTTTTTCTTTTCTCTCTTCTGTCGAAATGATAATGTCATAATCTTCATAATCCGCAATCTTAAAGTCATGAATACTTACAAATTTAATTTCATCAATCTCTGGCACAGATTTCTTAATCTTTTCTTTTACTAATTGTGTATGACCCATGTTAAAATTAGAAACCATTACCGTGCGGTACTGATGTTTTTTTCTTTCGATCGCTGCCTGAATATATAACACGATATATCCAATTTCATCTTCTGTAATCTGAAGTCCATAATATTCTTCAAACAAAATACTGATCGCCCAGCTTGCACGAAATACATTCTTATATTCTTTTTTTATAAAATCAATCAATGCATTTTTTTGTGGCGTTCCATAACGAAGTCTGAAAATTGTTGGTCTTAAATGAATGATCAGGCTTTCTTTTACTTTCTCATCTGAAGTGAGATCAACATCTAAAATATCTCTGATTACCTTTAACATGCGATCTACAAAATCAACCAATTTATTGTCATATTTCTTTACCTGACTTAATGTCACATCTACATCTGATATTCCAATAAACTTTGAACACAAAATCTGAATTGATAAAAACAAAACATCTTCTATCAAAAAATGTACATGAAATACTTCTTCTAATTTTTCAAAGATTGCTACCGTAAATGCATATTCATTATATTTCTTAAGGATTTTTAATTCCTCTGGAAAATAATCGCTGACTAATGGTAATGCAAGCTCTTTTCTCTTATACGCAATGCAACAATAAATTAAGATCTCATAAAATGATTCATCTGTGAAATGGTAATCCCATTCGTTTTCTGTTTGAATGATACATTTTCTGATCGCAGAAACATCAATGTTAGAAAAGAAATAATCTATATTCTCTTTGATTTCTTCTCCTGGTTTCTTCATCATGATCAGATTCTTTAATGCAACCCTGTATTCATTTTCTTCACTTTTGAGCCGATATCCCTTTCCTCTTTCATTCACAAGAGAAATGTGGTATACTTCCAGCCATTCTTCGCATTCCTTTAATACTTTCAGCATTGTTGGAACACTTAAGAATAACTTCTCAGCTAGTTTCTGTGTTGTCATTGTCTGCCATGGACGCAAATTAAAAAATACCTTTAATATCTCATTTACTCTATCTCTTGGATCATAATTTCCTACTTGCAGATTTTCATCTGATAATATTTTCTGTATTTCTTCTTTTTGATTTTCATTTGCTTCTAGCCAAATTCCAACTCGTGGTTTCCGCTGTATTTCTCCAAGCTTATTTTCTAATAGGAAGTCACTCAATTCATTTAAGCGATTTCTAACTGATTTCTCAGACAATCCGATTTCTTTGGCAATCTTTCCAGTTGCAATGATCTCTCCATCTGAAATACAATCAAAAATCTGTTTCATATAAAATTTGTCTTTTGAACGTTTCATATTGTTTATCCTTTCAAATTTAATGACTTTCTTTTTTGCACCTCCTGTTGTTTAACTTGAATTTAGTATAGCACGAAACGATTCTTCCAACTTATCAAGAACAGGCTTTTTAATGTGGTACATTTTATCTATTGCAAAAAAAATACGGTAAAAATTCTTTTTTGAAATGTGGTAATTTTTAATTAAAAAAGAAGAACTTCTGTTTATTTTCTAGTTCTCCTTTTGTATAAAATATAAGGGGGCAGAATTCTATCTTCTACCCCTTATATTTTTCTATTAATATTATTGCACCGGACAAGCGGCCCCGACATATTCCATCCTATTTTCTTTCACGCTCGTAATATCCGCATGTTCTCCACAGACACGGCAGTTCTTATTCTTCGATGGAAATTTAACTACTCTTGTATTCATCGTTAATCCATCCATCACAAGCATCTTGCCTGTCAGCAATTCCCCGATTCCTAACAGATACTTGATCGCTTCTAATGCCTGAATACATCCAATGATTCCTGCGACTGCACCGATAATTCCTGCCTGACTGCAGTTTGGCACAGAACCACTTTCTGGTATCTCCTCAAAGATACATCTGTAACATGGCTGGTCTTCTTCTGGAACATAGGTCATAACCTGACCCTGGAACTGTAAGATTCCTGCATGACAAAATGGTTTCTTTAACAACACACATGTATCATTGATCAAGAACTTTGTCTCAAAGTTATCCACAGCATCAATAATAAAATCGTATTCTTTGAACAATTCTTCTGCGTTATCCGCATATAAATATTCTGGATAGGTGTTTACCTTGATATGCTCATTTAATTCAAGCATTGATTTCTTTGCTGATTCTGCCTTATTTGTTCCTTCTCTTTTGCTTGTGTGAATGATCTGTCTCTGTAAGTTTGACACGCTGACATCATCTGCATCCACAATTCCGATCGTTCCAACGCCTGCTCCTGCAAGATATAAAGCCGCTGGTGCACCTAAGCCGCCAGCTCCGATGATCAGAACTTTTGATTTCTTTAATTTCTTTTGTCCGTCACTTCCTACCTGTGGCAGGATGATCTGACGATCATATCGTTTAACCTCGTCTGGTGTTAATTCTTCTGTAGACGAAAACAGATGCAGTCCGTCCTTTGAAACGTCCTGCATCTGTTCTTTTTGGGATGTCACATGTAATAACCATTCTCGGTAACCGCCGGATAAGTTCAAAGCTTCATACCCTTCTTGTCTTAACTGTTCGGCAATTGGGGCGCTTTTCTCTCCATAGTTGCAATATACGATCAGCCTCTTATCCTTTGGAAGTTCCTCGATGTGAGAGAAATCACCAGCCCATTCGTAAGCCTTCGGTATATGTCCATGCTGGTATGCGATCTCACCTCTTACATCTAGGTAGATATAATCATCATCGGACAGTAATTCTACTTGCTGTACCGTGATATCCATATTCTTTCCTCTTAATCTTAATCCTATTCTTCAGCGAATAATGCTGTAGATAAGTATCTGTCTCCTGAATCTGGAAGTAATGCTACAATTGTCTTTCCTTTGTTCTCTGGTCTCTCTGCAAGGATCGTAGCTGCTTTTAATGCTGCTCCTGAAGAAATACCAACTAAGATTCCTTCGCTGTGTGCGAATGCTCTTCCTTCTGTAAATGCATCTTCATTCTCGATTGTGATAACTTCATCATAAATCTTTGTATTCAGTGTGTCAGGTACGAATCCAGCACCGATTCCCTGAATCTTATGTGCTCCAGCTGTTCCTTTTGATAATACTGGAGATGTTGCAGGTTCAACTGCTACTATTTTAACATCTGGGTTCTGTTCTTTCAAGTATTCACCAACACCTGTTAATGTTCCTCCTGTACCAACACCTGCTACGAAGATGTCTACTTTACCGTCTGTCTGATCCCAGATCTCTGGTCCTGTTGTTGCTTTGTGTACAGCTGGGTTTGCTGGGTTTACGAACTGTCCTAAGATGACTGCTCCGTCAATCTCTTTTGCAAGTTCATCGGCTTTGGCGATAGCACCTTTCATTCCTTTGGCACCTTCTGTTAATACTAATTCAGCACCATAGGCTTTTAATAAGTTTCTTCTTTCAACACTCATTGTGTCAGGCAGTGTAAGGATTGCTCTGTATCCTTTTGCTGTTGCAACTGCTGCAAGACCGATTCCTGTGTTACCACTTGTTGGTTCGATGATCGTTGATCCTGGTTTTAACTGACCTTTCTTCTCTGCATCTTCGATCATTGCCAATGCGATACGGTCTTTGACAGATCCTGCTGGATTTAAGTACTCAAGTTTTGTAAGGATCGTTGCGTCTTTCACTCCTGCTTTGTCTGCATATCTATCTGCTTTAAGAAGTGGTGTTCCTCCGATTAATTCTAATGCGCTTGCTGTAATCTTACTCATAATTCTAAACCTCCATAAAAAGTTGTTGTTTTTATTCCGTTTTATTTCCTATTTTTCTACTAGGTTTTCTATGTTTTAGATTATACAACCACATATCTTTATTGTCAACATCTTTTGCATTATTTCTGTTATAGGTTTTTCTTTTGATTTGCTATAAGTTCTCTTTATATTTTTAATCCATAGATTCTTATGATCTGGAGATCAAATGTTCTTGCAGAAACACTCCAATTCCATCGTGATCATTGTCTTTAGTAATATGATCTGCAACACTTTTTGTTTTTTCACTTCCATTTGCCATGACGACTCCGACTCCTGCATGCAAGGTCATATCATAATCATTATCTGCATCTCCAAATGTGCAGAGATTTTCCATCGTAAATCCATGCATCTCCATCAGTTTTTGTAATCCAAAGGATTTTGAGATTCTGGGATCCATAAATTCAAACAGGTGTTGCGTCGTTTGAAGACTTGCACATTTGAAACGTTCATTTTTAAAGGTTTTTGCTCTCTCAATAACTGCCGGCATAGTTTCTGGTTTGCAAACAATAAGAAGTTTTAAACGATCTTCTTTTAAATACTCGTCAAAATCAATGACTTCATATGGAAGCTGATCACCTTTAGATAAAATTTTAATAAGTTCATCTTCTTTCGGAGTATACAAAACTCCATCCCCATGAATTGCAAAATTCACATCCATATCTTTATAGTGCTCCATGATATTTGCGATCAGGTTTCCTGGAAGGGCAAAATTTTCTTCATAATAATCGGTTTTGTAATCATAAATCTCACCTCCGTTGCTTCCAACGATCATATCAACAAGCCCGCCAATTCCCCATTTTCCAAACAACCTTTTTACACTTGGAACATCTCTTCCTGTTGATATTCCAAACAAGATTCCTTGTTCTCGAACTTTCTTTATCGCATCAATTGTTTTGGAGGTAACAATTCCCTTGCTATTTAACAGTGTTCCATCAATATCACACATTATAACTTTTATATTCTTCATAACGTTTCTCCCTTGATTTTGTCCATAAATATTATTTTCTACCAATTTAACATATTCTTTCAAAATAAATAAGTCCCAGAACAAAACTTTACGCTTTTTCTTGGACTTATGAATTTTATATATTTAGAAATCAGATAACAATTATTTTAATTGTAACATCGCACCTCCAAATTTTTGAATCTTCTGCATCATTTTTCAAATCACTCCTTTTCAAAAGTTTATTCACCTCGTACTTCTGCAAATACCTCTTCCAGTTCATTTAATAAATCTTTGACATTCTCAATTCCGACAGACATTCTTAACACACAATCCGTGATCCCGTTTTGTTTGCGGATATGTTCTGGAACATCTGCATGTGTCTGTGTCATTGGATATGTGATCAGTGTTTCCACCCCACCAAGACTTTCTGCGTATTTGATCATTCTTACTTTTTCAAGGATATTGATCGCATATTCTTCCTTCGTAAGTTCAAATGTAAGCATTGCACCAAATCCTCTTGCCTGCTTTTTCATGATCTCGTATCCCGGATGTTCTTTGAATCCTGGATAAACAACTTTCTTTACGATATCCTGTTCTTTTAACCATTTTGCGATCTCGATCGCATTTTCCTGTGCACGGTCCATGCGGACTCCTAAGGTTTTGATCCCTCTCTGGATCAGGAAACAGTCAAATGGTGCTAATCCAGCTCCTGTTGTCTTGATCAGGAAGCGAAATCTTTCACTGATATCTTCTCTGTTTGTAACTAAGAATCCAGCCAGTGTATCGTTGTGGCCTCCAAGATATTTTGTTCCGCTGTGTACAACAATATCTGCTCCGAGATCTAATGGATTCTGGAAATATGGAGATAAAAATGTATTGTCAACGATCAGAAGGATGTTATGTTTCTTTGTGATCTCAGCTAATGCTTTGATATCTGTGACGTTCATCATTGGGTTGGTTGGTGTCTCGATATAAACTGCTTTTGTATTTTCTCTGATATATGCTGCAACATTTTCCTTGTGGCAGTCTACACTGGAAAATTCGATTCCGTTTTTCTCAGATACGTGATTAAATAGACGGATGCTGCCACCATACAAATCTGCATCCACGATCAGATGATCGCCCGGTTTGAATAATTCCATCATCAACGTGATCGCTGCCATTCCTGAGGAAAATGCCAATGCATCGATTCCATTTTCCAGAGAAGCAACTGTCTTCTCCAGATGTTCTCTCGTTGGATTCTGCAGGCGGCTGTAATCATAACCTGTGCTTTGTCCGACCCCTGGATGTGCGTATGTTGCTGACTGATAAATTGGGTAACTGATCGCACCATAGTGGTTGATCGAATTTTCTTCCTCTTCTAAATGAATACATTTTGTCTCTATTTCTCTTGCCATATATATCTCCTGTCTCATCCTATGTTTTATTCTATCTCAAATTAGTTCTATCCAAAAAAATGTAAGAACAGCATATAACTCACTGTTCCAAGTAAAATGCTGATCAGCGTATTATGTTTCCATTTGTAACTGACTGCAGTGATTGCTGCTGCGATCAGTTTCCATAAACCATCTGCCATAAAGTCATCCCCGACATCTTTCAGGCAATACACGATCAGTACTGCCATGATTGAAGATGGCAACACCATTCCTAATCGTTTGATCTGATCTGGAAGCTCTTTTCCTTCCTGAAATACAAGAAAAGGGAGGGCTCGAAGTCCAAATGTGATCACGGCAGAAACGAAAATCGCAATCAATGCTATTTTTGTGTTCATTATTTTCCCCTTTCTGCCTAAACTTCCTGTTGTTTGCTATTCCAGAAGATTAAAACTCCTGAAACGATTACCAATGCTGGTAACATAAATGCCCGCTGTCCAAAGATCATCAAGGCGATCACTGCGATCAGAATTCCTGCAACCGCTGGAAAATGCTTGTCCGCTTTCTCCCATTGATCGATAAAAATGATGATAAATAATGCAGTCATACAAAAATCAATTCCTGTTAATTCAAATGGGATCAACTGCCCGATCAGACCGCCCATCACTGCTCCAAACATCCAGTAACATCTGCTGAAGAATGCAACGAGAAACATCTCTTTTCTGCTGTTTTCATCTTTGTCTTCGATCGTGCAGTTTACTGCATATGTTTCATCTGTCATCGTATGGATCATATAAAGTTTCTTTCTTCCCATCTTACGGAATGTCTCCAAAAATGAAAGGCTGTAGAAGCTCTGTCTGCTGTTCATCAACAATGCCGTCACTGCGATCGTAACGATTGATGCCCCGCTACTTAAAAATGTGATCAGGACAAACTGAAAAGCTCCTGTATACACAGTAAGGCTTGTAAGAAGCGAATAATACCACGCAAATCCTGCATTCTCCATCATCATTCCATATGCCATACTGACAAATATATAGCTGCACATGATTGGTATGGATTTCATAAATGCTTGTTTTGTTACACTTTTTACGCCTTGCATAAATCCTTCACTACTTCCCCTGCGATGATCAGTCCTGCGACAGATGGTACAAATGCTGTACTGCCTGGAATCGCTCTTTTCTCTGTACATTTGTGCTGTGCTCCTGGAGGGCAGATACAGTTTGTTCTGCAATTGTTTGCCATATCATCTTTTGGTTTGATCGGCATTTCTTCTGAATATACAACTTTTAATTTCTTAACTTTTCTCTTCTTTAATTCTCTTCGCATAACCTTTGCAAGAGGGCATACTTTTGTCTTATAGATATCTGCCACTTTAAACTGGCTTGGATCTAATTTATTTCCAGCTCCCATACTGCTGATGATCGGTACATTCTTTTCCTTTGCTGCCATAACTAATGAGATCTTTGCTGTCACTGTGTCAACGGCATCAACGATGTAGTCATATTCCTCAAATGGAAATTCATCGGCATTCTCTGGTAAGAAGAAACATTTGTGAACGTTGACTTTCGCATCTGGGTTGATCTCTAAAATACGGTCTCTCATCACTTCTACTTTGTATTTTCCGATTGTTTTTCTTGTTGCGATGATCTGGCGGTTTAGGTTTGTTAAGCAGACTTTATCATCGTCAACAAGGTCGAATTCACCGACACCGCTTCGTACTAAGGCTTCGCATACATATCCACCAACACCACCGATTCCAAAGACAGCAACTCTGCTGCCTGCTAATTTATCAAGTGCTTCTTTTCCAAGTAATAGTTCTGTTCTTGAAAACTGATTTAACATTTCTTTCTCCTTTTATTTAGAATAAAAAAGCGGATGCTTAGCATTTCTATTCTTGTTATGCTGCGCTTCCGCTGGTATTTTTGTATTTCCTACTATTTCTATTGGTTTTATTATATGCAAACGATGATTGGATGTCAAGACTGGTGTTGTTATTTTTATGTGTCAACAAACGATTGTTAAACTCCTTACAAATTCAACATTTTGTAGATTTCTTCTTTCTCCGCCTCTGGATTCTCTTTTATTAATGTATAAATAGGTTCAATTACTATCGTATCTTCTTCTGATTCTTCTGCAATCTGTGGCAAAGTTTTATTTTTCAAAATTTTCTTTTGAACTAATGAAATTAATTTTAATATTTCTCCTTCCTTACGTCCAATCCTCTGTGCACTTTGTATCTGACTTGCTCTGTCACTCTCTGCCATCTCTTCTCTCAGATACAAATATCTTTCCCTCTCATCCTGACTGATCTTTATCATCTCTTCCAGCGCCCTTTCCATATACTTATTACCTTTTGATTCCTGTTCCAATTCTTCCCATGTCTGTGCAGCTATCAACTTTGCCCATCGATATAATGGTTTTTTCTTTTGTTTCTCTTTTACGTACTTTAGTTTCTTCAATTCTATCATATGAAATTGAAATTTTCTACTATATATCTCTTTGGTTTTTTCATCCATCAGACTAAATTTATGGTAATAATTCGGACTTATCATTTGATTAAAATTTAAAATACCAACATGAATACATGGTGGAATTTCTCCATAAGGATGTCCTTTTTTTAATCCATCTGTAAACATTCGACAATTATAAAAAAGGCTTCTCTCTGTCCAATCATCTTGATAGGTGTTTTGCATTTCAATGTTAATCTTTCTGTTTTGATTTAAAATCAATTTGATGTCCAGAATTCCTTCTTTTTCTTCATCATTTTCTCCCAGTGTAAATGGATCTGTAATTTCAATTTTTTTGATTTCATATTCTTTTAAATCCAGCAATGCCATTAGAAATCCTTTTACAATTTTAGTATTTTTAAATATTTTTTGAAATGCATAATTGTTTGTTAGTTTTACTGTTATTTTTTCATCACTAATCGCTCTGATCTTTAATTGTTCATCATTGATTTTATTTTTTAGCTTTTCTGTCATATGTATCTCCTTATGTTTCTTTTATTTACATGGATTTATTTTACATTATTATACATTTATTTACAATATGCTTTTACATTTTATTCCATATGTTTTAAATTCTTATTTGTAAAACAAAAATAAGGATATGAGTGTGAATTCACTTTCACGCTCATATCCTCATTTCTCGTAATCATTTCAAAAAATTCGATCATCTATGATAACATACTATCTCAGAAAAAAGCTACTGATATATCCATCCTTCCAAGATCCTTTGAAAGAGATTTTACTGCTTGCTTCTAAATGCATTTTTTCTCCATCAAATTTATATTTATAGATACTATCATTACTTAGTATATACAAATAGCCCTCTTTTGTTTGACATTGAATTACATTATGCTTGAATTTATAAACTTTGCTTTCTCCTGTTTGTGGGTTTAACAATGAAATTGCTTTTCCCATTCCACTGGTTAGATCACAGTGTGTAACAAACAATTTATTTTTATACGGTAAAATTTGCTGTGGATTTATTTCTTTTAATTTGAGCTTGCTGATCTTGTCTTTTTTTAAATCCATCTGATACAAGATTTTGTCTGTATTTCCTGAAGAAAAATAGAGATTTTTATCATCTGAATAGAAAAACACGGATTCATCTTCGCTGTGATTTACCTTTATTTCTTTTACCTTCTTTAATGTTTTCCGATCGATCTTCATTAAATAATTAATCGTTCCTTCTTCCTGATCGACCTGTTTTTCTACATAAACATAATTCCCTGCACAATGTAAATATCCAAACATTCCAACAGATTCTTCATATCGCTGTATCTCCCCCGTCTCTTCGTTATATTTTGTCAGAGTCGATACACCGTTTATCCAGTTTGTTGTATAGATATCACCATCCTTCTCATCAAAAGCAAAAAGTCCCGGCCGTCCTATTTTATATAACTTTATTTTTTGTGTATTATGATCAAGCTCCATTACTTCTTCTCGCTCATTTACATATGGAACTCCTTTTGGGATCATATACACTTTATCATTCACTGTCTTTGGAATATCATACTGACTCGCAATATTTCCGATCTTCAACTTCTTTTGTCCTGTTTTTTGAAGTTCGTCATTATAATATAAAATATTGCTTTTATCTTTATTCCCTATTGAGATAATGACTCCAAGTTGATAGGAATTATTTTGTTCTGGTTTGTAAAAATATATGACAGCCGATACAATGATTAGAATACTTATTAGAATTATGCTTCGTTTTTTCTTCATATCAAATTGCTCCTATTTTTCATATTCTTAAATCAACTAGCCTTGTTTTTTCTCATTGATTATATCAATTACAATACTCAAAACCAAATACAATAAAAATAGAACTATATCCTGCACTATAATTTCTTGTCTTGTATACGGAATATATTTTTGTGAGCTACTTAAAACGGTAACAATTCCTAGAAATATTACCAATTGAATTATATTTTTACGAAATGTTTTTAATCGCAATTTTTTTTCATCCTTTTGCTCCTTTCTCTTAACCAACAACATATCTTACTTTATTCATACTCATTACTGATTTATGAATTTTATAATATACTTTTATTCCTTTCTTTTTATAATAAGCTTTATGAACCGCCTTCTCTAAAGCTGAATATCCTCCATAGGATGATGCCAAGGAAACTGCTGAAAGCCCCCATCCACATCCAGGTACTGCTGATATCATTAGAGAAATTGCTGTTGTTGCAACTTTTGTCTTTTTTAACCCCTCTTTATACAAATACTTTATTCCTGAATATTTTATATATCCACATTCAACTTCTGGATAGTAAGCACTATTAGCTTTTCTAATTTTACTTCCCGTATTATCATTAGAATTACAAACCCTGCAAATTATTGCTATCGCTGCGGTTATTCTTTTATACTTCTCATGACTATACCTCCTCGTATAATATCTTTTAGATACATAAATACATGTATCTAGTTACCAAATAAAT
>OHMN01000031.1_pt1 | contig 128316 bp, 131 predicted proteins | sample 1569361 | NCBI WGS metagenome assembly OHMN01 (sample SAMEA3541508, study PRJEB24748) | human gut metagenome | biome: human gut; feature: human-associated habitat; material: faeces | place: China | collected 2012
GGTGGACAATGGTTTTGCGCCGACCGAAACGGAGTGTAGACTTGCAGAGACATTCTTGAATATTTTACTTAAAACTAAAGTCGAATGATCTGTTTTTGGTATTCATTTTTATAAGGTGTATGATACTTATCTGTCACAACACTTTCGTACAGATCGGATGCGAAAATATCTTGCTCCAGAATATGAACATCTATGCCGCCAGGCTGAGATAATTTTGTAATAATTGGAATGCCAGCGCTCTTTTTTAAAGAAGAGAGTACCCATGAGGATTCTTGGCGAAAACCAAGAAGTCTGGCATATCCACACCTGGAATCTGCTGCCTGATACGGTACATCACATTTGCAGATGCCAAGTAAAATGTGAATCAGACATCTGCTGATGCGGGAGTAAGTTACATTTTTTGTTTTTATCAGGTCGCAGAACTGGCTGAAAGTTAAAAAATCATTTCTAAATGTGATGATCCGGTTTGCAATCTCCGGTGTAATATCCAGATATCGCGTCAGTGTATCCTTTGTTTCGGTCAAAAGCTTTGCTTTTAAAAGCAGGGAAAAATCATCTGCAAACACAGGAAAGCATTTGTGATAGTTTTCTTTAAAAATCTTGTGGCAGTTTTGCGGCAGTTCCCGAAGTATATGTTGAATATCAGGATTGTGATTCACATTTTTTGCAAGTTCACAATCCTGTAATCCCTGACGGAGTGCAGAGGCAGAGCTGAAAAGGGCACCGAGTGTCTGGTCATGATATCCGGCTCCTTCGCGCGTAATTGTTACTGGTTCGATAGAACTGTTCAGACAGGAAAGCGCTTTTAGATATTCAATACCCAGAATATTATTTGGCGAATCCAGAATCGCGCTGATCTGTTCGGGGATACAGGACAATGATTTGTTTTTGCCTAAATATTCAATAAAAGCCAGTTTTCTTGCGGCAGGAAATGCATTTCCATTTTTTAAATGTTTTTGAAGGAGAACTTTGTAATGCGCGGGTTCCTTACAAAGAACATCGGCAATCTGTTGTAATATTTTTATTTCGCCGCACTCACTTCCAAAGCACAGATAATCTACACAGCCGAGAGCTTCAAGGAGGCAGACCGCACCGGTGGCAAAGTATTCTGCACTTCCGGTTGCGTAACAGACTGGTAGTTCTAAAACTACGTCGGCACCACATGCAAGTGCCATCTGGGTACGCAGATGCTTTGGCATGATGGAAGGAATTCCACGCTGAACATAGTTGCCGCTCATAATAATAATTGCAGCATCAGCGCCTGTGATTTTCTTTGCTTTTTCTAGATGGAATTCGTGCCCTTTGTGAAATGGATTGTATTCCGCGATAATTCCAACAATTTTCATACACTTTCTCCTTGTCACTGTTAATAAAATTTATTATACTATAACTATGTTTTGCTTGCAAATGAATGACAACAGGCAGGAGGGTATGTATGGAAGAGGAACAGATGCTGACAAAAGAACAGATTCTTGATATGCTTGATGCAGGTCAGTACAAAGAATTAAAAGAAGAACTGGGAAATATGTACCCCGTCGATATTGCCGAGACACTGGAAGATTTTGAGCAGAAACCGCTCGTTATGGTGTTCCGTCTCCTGGCAAAAGAAGAGGCTGCTGAGACATTTACTTATATGAACAGTGACATGCGTGAGGTACTGATCGGGGCACTTACCGATTCCGAGTTGGAAGAGGTCATGGAAGAGATGTATCTGGACGATACGGTCGATGTCCTGGAAGAGATGCCTGCGAATGTTGTGGATCGTCTTTTGATGGTTACCGATGAAGAGACAAGAGCCCAGATCAATCAGCTTTTGCAATATCCGGAAGACAGTGCCGGAAGTATTATGAATGTGGAGTACATTGCACTCCGCAAAGAGATGACGGTTGAAGAGTCTATTTTAAAAATCCGTCAGGTTGGTCTGAATCGTGAAACTATCTACACTTGTTATGTTACGGAAAAACGAAAACTGATCGGACGGGTCGATGTCAAAGAACTTCTGACAACCGGTGAATCTAGAACAATCGAAGAGATTATGGATACGAATGTGCTTTACGCGCATACAACGGACGATCAGGAAGATGTAGCTATGATGATCAATAAATATGGTCTTATTGCCCTTCCAATCGTGGATCATGAAATGTGCATGGTCGGTATCGTAACTGTTGACGATGCCATGCTTGTAATGCAGGAAGAGACAACAGAAGATATCAGTATCATGGCCGGTATGTCTCCAAGTGAAGAGACTTATTTTGGAACATCTGTTGTGGAACATGTAAAAAGCAGGCTTCCATGGCTGTTATTTCTGATGCTTTCTGCGACAGTGACACAGATGATCATGAACAGCTATGAAAGTGCACTTGTAGTTATGCCACAGCTTGCCGGTTTTATTCCAATGCTGACAGGAACCGGTGGAAACTGCGGTTCACAGAGTTCTACGCTGGTTATTCGTGGATTGTCTGTAGGAGAAATAGAATTTCGGGATTTATTCAAAGTTATATTTAAAGAAGTCCGGGTGGCAGCAGTAGTCAGTGTGATATTGGCGGTTGTGAATGGAATCAGGATCATCGTTATGGGACAAGGAGATGCGCTCATTGCATTATCCATCGGTGGAACCATGATCTGTACCGTCCTGATTGCAAAAGTCGTAGGCTGTACCCTTCCGATGCTTGCTTCCAAGATTGGGCTCGATCCTGCAATCATGGCTACTCCGCTGATTTCTACCCTTGTAGACATCAGTACAGTAACCGTATACTTCATGATCGTCAGCCAGGTATTTCATTTGTAAAGACGTTTTGTATTTAATCACAAACAATTCTAATGTACTGAATTTAGTACGCAGATACAACTTGTCCATGCCAATTCTTTGTATTATAATGAAAACATTGAAATAACTGAATACAAATGAAAGGAGTCTTTAAGTCATGGGATTTATTGATGATATTAAAGCGAGAGCAAAAACAAGTAAAAAGACAATTGTACTTCCGGAGACAGAGGATATCAGAACATATGAAGCAGCAGAAGCAGTTCTGAAAGAAGGAACAGCAAATCTGATTCTCGTCGGCAGCGAAGAAGAGATTGCAAAGAACAAAGGTTCTTTTGATATCAGCGGAGCAACAATCGTAGATCCTGCAAAGAGCGAGAAGACAGACGCCTACATCGCAAAACTTGTAGAATTACGTGAGAAAAAGGGAATGACAGAGGAAAAAGCAAGAGAACTTCTTCTGACTAATTATCTCTACTATGGTGTTATGATGGTTAAGATGAAAGATGCTGACGGAATGGTGTCAGGAGCATGCCATTCAACGGCAGATACATTAAGACCAAGCCTTCAGATCCTGAAGACAAAACCAGGAACAAAGCTCGTAAGCGCATTCTTTATTATGGTAGTACCAGATTGTGAGATGGGTGCCAACGGAACATTCCTGTTTGGTGATTCCGGACTTGAGCAGAATCCGGATCCGGAGAAACTTGCAGCAATCGCACTTTCATCCGCAGACTCCTTTAGACTTCTGACAGAAAAAGAGCCAGTTGTAGCACTTCTTTCACATTCAACAAAGGGAAGCGCAAAACACGCTGACGTAGATAAAGTTGTAGAGGCTACAAAGATTGCAAAAGAGAATGCTCCGGAAGGACTTCTCATTGACGGAGAATTCCAGCTTGATGCAGCAATTGTTCCGTCAGTAGGAGCATCTAAAGCACCGGGAAGTCCGGTTGCAGGAAAAGCGAATGTACTGATCTTCCCAGACCTTGATGCTGGAAACATCGGATACAAATTAGTTCAGAGACTTGCAAAAGCAGAAGCTTACGGTCCTCTTACACAGGGAATTGCAGCGCCTGTCAATGATCTCTCCCGCGGTTGCAGCGCTAAGGATATTGAGGGTGTAATCGCAATTACAGCAGTTCAGGCAATGGCAGAAGATAAATAAATTTCATATCTTTAATGATCAGCCATATGCATTTTGCACAAAAAATATGCATATGGCTGAAAATTTTTCAAATTAGGGATAGACATTAGGGACGAAAGTCCTTATTATATAAGTTAAGAATTCTAATCTAAAAGAGAGGTAAATGAAATGAATGTATTAGTAATCAACTGTGGAAGTTCTTCACTGAAGTTCCAGCTCATCAACTCTGAGTCAGAGAAAGTACTTGCAAAAGGACTTTGCGAGAGAATCGGAATTGATGGAAGCCTTACATACCAGCCAGCAGGCGGTGAGAAGGTCAAATCTGACAAAGCTATGCCTACACATACAGAGGCTATTCAGTTTGTAATCGACGCATTAACAGATGCCGAGACAGGTGTTGTTAAGAGTCTGGATGAGATTGGGGCAGTCGGACATCGTGTCGTACATGGTGGAGAGAAGTTTGCAAGCTCTGTTGTAATTACTGATGAGGTAAAAGCTGCAATTGAAGAGTGTAATGATCTTGCACCACTTCACAACCCGGCAAACTTAATCGGTATCAATGCATGCCAGAAGTTAATGCCTGGAACACCGATGGTAGCTGTATTCGATACTGCATTCCATCAGACAATGCCGGAGAAAGCTTACATGTATGGTCTTCCATATGAGTATTATGACAAATACAAAGTAAGAAGATATGGTTTCCATGGTACAAGCCACAGCTTTGTATCTAAGAGAGCTGCTGAGCTTGCAGGAAAATCTTACGATGATCTTAAGACAGTTGTCTGCCACCTTGGTAACGGTGCAAGTATCTGTGCAGTAGAGAATGGAAAATCCGTAGATACATCTATGGGTCTTACACCACTTGAGGGACTTGTAATGGGAACACGTTCCGGAGATATTGATCCGGCTATCCTTGAGTTCGTAGCTAAGAAAGAGGGACTTGATATTTCTGAGCTTATGACAATGCTCAACAAGAAGTCAGGTGTATATGGACTTTCAAACAACCTTTCAAGCGACTTCCGTGACCTTGAGAACGCAGCTAACGAAGGAAATGCTCAGGCTAAAGTAGCTCTTGAAGTATTCGCTTACCGTGTAGCTAAGTATGTGGGAAGCTATGTAGCAGCTATGAATGGTGTTGATGTAATTGCATTTACAGCAGGAATCGGAGAGAACTCAGGTACAGTTAGAAGTGCTGTTCTGAAATATCTTGGATACCTTGGAATTACTGTAGATGAGAAGGCTAATGACACTCACGGTGAGGAGATTACAATCTCTACACCAGATTCAAAAGTTCTTGTTATGGTTATCCCTACTAACGAAGAGCTTGCAATCGCACGTGAGACAGTAGCATTAGTTTAATCTGAAACTATTGTAAAAAGTTATTGATATGATTATTTACACCCTTCCGTACGAATACGGAAGGATGTATGTCTGTAGTAATTACAAGATGTAGAATATTTTCCGGACAGAACAAAGTATCATGTATAGTTCGAAAAGAAGATGCATATAAAAATATTTGGAATAATCAAAAAATAATTTCTAAAATGTAGTTGACAAACAGCTTTTCCATGATATAATAGACAGGTATGAATAGGGGTGATTAATATGTTGATTGACCTATCCAATGTCTTATCCGAACCACACAGATCTGTTGATGCGACAGTTCCATGTGAACTTAAAATATTTCGGAATGGGCTTGGCGAGTATCCGGTCACTGAAAGTTCTAATGTTCATGTAAAGATTAATTATATGGAGAACGGAAAATTTCAGATAGAAGGAACTTGCAAGCTGACTGTTGAGATTCCGTGTGACAGATGTCTGGAACCGGTGGCGACAGTATTCGATTTGAATATTTCACGCATCACAAAGGGAAATGTCACAGATGAGAGTGAAGTGGAATCAGAGGATTTAGACGAAGCAAATTATATTGACGGATATACACTCGATGTTGATCAACTGATCAGTAGCGAGATTCTAATAGGGTGGCCGACGAAGATTCTGTGTAGCGAAGACTGTAAAGGGATTTGCAACGTATGTGGTCAAAACCTGAATCAGGGAACTTGTAACTGTGAAGATACGAGTCTTGACCCTAGAATGTCAGTTATCCGCGATGTTTTTAAGAATTTTAAGGAGGTGTAACCTATGTCAATTTGTCCAAAGAACAAATCTTCAAAAGCTAGAAGAGATAAGAGAAGAGCTAATTGGAAGATGAGTGCTCCGAACCTGGTAAAATGCAGCAAATGCGGCGAATTAATGATGCCTCATAGAGTCTGCAAGGCTTGCGGAAGCTACAACAAAAAAGAAATCATTGCTCAGGACTAATGAGTAAGAAATGAACAGAAAAACTGTATTTCAAGAGTTGAGAATTAATCAGCTTATGAAATACAGTTTTTTTATTTTATTCAAAAGACGTATGGTTCTTACTTTTTTATTGGTTTTTTGGCAAATAGTGGACAGAAAGGAACAATTAAGGTATATTTAAAATAGTTATTTTTACCATCGTTTTAATCATATGAATCAACTAAACAACATTATGATGTCAGAGTTTGGAAACTTCAAGCTGGGCGATTTTGGAATCGCACGTACGATGGAAAAGACTACAGGCGCCTGCCATTTGTTCCCGAAAAGAAATGTTAGAAGCAATTACAGACTGTAAGCTTTCAAAGGAAAAGGAAATTGAACAAACAGAAGTCTATGAGGATGAGTGCTGGGATGATTATGATGGAGAGACGATTGGAAGTTAAGGATTGATAAAATGAAATTCTGTGGTATAGTAAAACCTGAGTAAAATAGAAGTAGAGGGACAGATTATGAATGACATTTTATACCGCGCAGCAGCGTATCTGCTTATTATTGCACTTGGAGTTTTTCTGAAGAAAGTCGGATTTTTTCATGAACAGGATTTCCGTACACTTGCAAAAATTTTGTTAAATATCACGTTGCCATGTGCAATTATCTATTCATTTTCAAAAGTAGATTTTCAGATTTCGCTTTTAACAGTGACGGGACTTAGTCTTTTTGTTGGAATTCTTATGATGTTTATTGCGTTTTTTACATCGAGAATGACAGGAAAAAAAGGGAATATTCCATTTGATATTTTGAATTTATCAGGATATAATATCGGAAATTTCTGCCTGCCGTTTGCACAGAGCTTTTTAGAGCCGCTCAGTCTTCTTGGCATCACACTATTTGATATGGGAAATGCTTTTTATTGTAACGGTGGGGCAAAGGCAGTTGCGGAAGTATTCAAAAACTCCATACATATGGTGCCGGGAACAGAGACAGCTACCAAAACGCAGTTAAAAAATTCGCTGAAGACTATGGGGCGGGCATTGAGTAGATCCACACCGTTTCTTGTCTATTTTGGGATGTTGATTGTTCTGATTCTTGGGATTCCGATTCCCAGACTTGTATTGTCAGTTACACAGATTGGCTCCAATGCCAATGCATTTACGGCGATGCTGATGATTGGAGTCGGATTCAAACTGAATATTAAAAAAGATGGAATCAGTCATGTGATCCGGATTCTGCTTACGCGTTATGCAGTAACCATATCATTTGCTACGATTGCTTTTTTCTGTCTGCCATTCCCACTGCAGATCAGACAAGCGCTTGTTCTTGCATTTCTAAGCCCGATTGCCAGCGCCTGCCCGGCTTATACAGATGCTCTGGGAGAAGATTATGAGCTTTCCAGTACAATTAATTCCATTTCGATGCTGATCAGTATCGGACTGATCACAGCTGCATTGATTGTCATGTTGTAAAGATACGTGTTGATTTTTCCGGTGATGTTTAGTAGAATATTACCAGTAGAGACAGGAGGAAATATCATGTCAGAAATTACAACAGTAGTACTGGATGCTATGGGTGGAGATAATGCTCCGGCTGCTATGATTGACGGTGCGATTGATGCCATTTCCAAGGAAAAGAATGTAAAAGTCATTCTGGTCGGTATTGAAGACGTCATAAGAAAAGGGCTGGAGGGTAAGAATTATGACCCGGAGCGCATCGAGATTGTTAATGCGTCAGAAGTGATCGAGACAGCAGAACCACCGGTACATGCCATCCGCAGAAAAAAAGATTCCTCAATTGTAGTAGGAATGAAGCTTGTAAAGGATGGAAAAGCAGATGCTTTTGTATCTGCAGGAAGTTCAGGCGCGATTCTTGTGGGCGGACAGGTAATCGTTGGCAGAATCAAAGGTGTTGACCGTGCGCCATTAGCTCCGCTTATTCCGACGGAAAAAGGAGTTTCTCTTTTGATTGACTGTGGTGCGAATGTAGATGCCAGACCGGCACATCTTCTCCAGTTTGCAAAGATGGGTTCCATCTATATGGAGAATGTTCTTGGTATAAAGGATCCGAAAGTTGGTATCGTCAACATTGGTGCAGAAGAAGAAAAAGGCAATGCACTGGTCAAAGATACATTTCCGCAGCTGAAAGAGCTTCCGGGTATTAATTTTATCGGAAGTGTGGAAGCAAGAGAGATTCCACATGGCCAGGCAGATGTTGTTGTGTGTGAAGCATTTGTCGGGAACGTAATTCTGAAGCTTTATGAAGGACTGGGGGCTGTTCTTGTCGATAAGATCAAAGGTGGTATGATGTCGACCCTTAGAAGTAAGATAGGTGCACTTCTTGTAAAACCGGCGCTTAAGACAACTTTGAAGACATTCGATGCTACAGAGTACGGCGGAGCACCGCTTCTTGGACTGAACGGTCTTGTAGTTAAGACCCACGGAAGTGCGAAAGCAAAAGAAGTGACGAACACGATCATTCAGTGTGTCACATTTAAACAACAGAATATCAGTGAAAAGATTAAAGCAAGTATTCAGGCGGAAGAAACTGCCGCTGAATAATAGAATGAACAAACAAGCAAAAGGAGACGTAATTATGGAGTTTGAAAAACTGAAAAAAATTATTGCAGAGGTCTGTGATGTTGACGAGGACAAAATTACAATGGATTCTACATTCAAGGATGATCTGGACGCAGATTCATTGGATGTATTTCAGATTGTTACAGCTATAGAGGACGAATTTGAACTTGAGATCAGTGATGAAGATGCTGAGAAGATCGTTACGGTAGGAGACGCTGTTGAGCAGATCCAAAATGCAACTGGAAACAACTAAGATATTTTAAGTGAGAAAGTCCCAATAAGGGCTTTCTCTCTTTCTGACTATAGGAGAATGAGCATGAAGAGAAATTTAAAAGAACTAGAACAAAGAATCGGATATACATTTCAGGATTTTGCGCTTCTTAAGAAGGCGATGAGTCACAGCTCCTATGTGAATGAAGAGCATCTTCCGAAGTATGAATGTAATGAGCGCCTGGAATTTCTGGGTGATGCAGTACTGGAACTTGTGTCCAGTGAATTTTTATTTTTTGAACACCCGACAACTCCGGAAGGTGAATTAACAAAGACCCGTGCCAGCATGGTCTGCGAACCGGCGCTCGCATTTTGTGCACGAGAGATTGAACTAGGAGAATATCTGCTTCTCGGAAAAGGAGAGGATGCAACAGGAGGAAGGAAGAGAGAATCTGTTACTTCTGATGCTATGGAGGCACTGATTGGTGCAATCTATGTAGACGGTGGTTTTGCTAATGCAAAAGAGTTTATCAACCGATTCATTTTAAAAGACCTGGAGAATAAAAAGCTCTTTTATGATAGCAAGACTATCCTGCAGGAAATTGTGCAGGCACATTTTAAAGAAGAACTTTCTTACCATCTGGTTGGGGAAGAGGGGCCGGATCATGATAAAACCTTCCAGGTCGCACTTCAGATTGGAGAACAGGTCTATGGAATCGGAAAAGGCCGTACCAAAAAGAGCGCAGAACAGGAAGCAGCCTACAAGACCATTCTGATGCTCCACAAAAAGAATATAAAGTAGGTGTTGTATGTATTTAAAAAGCATAGAAGTGCAGGGGTTTAAATCCTTTGCAAATAAGATAAAATTCGATTTTCACAACGGTATTACAGGAATTGTCGGACCAAATGGAAGTGGTAAGAGTAATGTAGCCGATGCGGTGCGATGGGTACTTGGTGAACAGCGTGTCAAGCAGCTTCGAGGCGGCACAATGCAAGATGTTATCTTTTCCGGTACAGAGAACCGTAAACCGTTAAGCTATGCGTCTGTAGCAATCACATTGGATAATTCAGATCATAAACTTGCGATTGATTTCGAAGAAGTTACGGTAACAAGAAAGTTATACCGTTCTGGTGAAAGTGAATATCTGATCAATGGCAGTGCATGCAGGCTGAAAGATATTAATGAATTATTTTATGATACAGGTATCGGTAAAGAAGGATACTCCATTATCGGGCAGGGACAGATTGACAAGATCTTAAGTGGTAAACCGGAAGAGCGGCGAGAGTTGTTTGATGAGGCTGCCGGTATTGTGAAATTCAAAAGACGTAAGAGTATGTCTGTGAAGAAGCTGGAAGAGGAACAGCAGAATCTGATCCGTGTCAATGATATTCTTTCGGAGCTTGAGAAGCAGGTCGGCCCATTGGAACGTCAGTCTGAGAAAGCAAGAGAATATCTGAAGAAAAAAGAAGAACTGAAGACTTATGATATCAATATGTTTCTGTTAGAAGCAGACCGCCTGAAAGAGCAGATCCGGGATGTGGAAGCAAAAGATAATCTGACAAAGGCTCAGATGGGAGAAGCAAACCGCTTGTATGAAGATACAAAGCAGGAATATGAAAGTATTGAAGAACAAGTCGATACGATGGACGCGTCTATTGAGACTTATAATCGCAAGCTTACTGAGACAAGCATGTTAAAACAACAGTTGGAGAATCAGATTGCTCTTTTGAAGGAGCAGATCCACAGTGCCAGAATGAATGATGAGCATTACGCGAATCGTGCCCAGTCCATTGAACGGGAACTTTCTGAGCGTGAGGAACAGCTTGGTACTCTGATTTCGGATCAGACAAGACTTCAGGCAGAATTAGATTCCGGCCGAAAAGCAGAAACACTTGAAAAAGAGAATCTGAACAAGCTTCAGATCCGTATTGCAAGTCTTAGTTCTGATATTGAAAAGAACCAGAATGATATTCGGGAAATTCTCGGAAACCGTGCATCCACAAAAGCTCAGATTCAGAAGTTCGATACTATGATGGAACAGATTCAGGTGCGGAAATCCGGACTGAACCAGAGATATTTTGGTGCGCAAAGTGAAGCCGGTCTTCAGAAAGAACAATATGAGACATTTTATGCGGAATTAAAAGAAGTATCAGATCAGATTATTTCCTTTGCAGAAGAGAAGAAGAACTATGAATCACAGATTCAGGAACTTCAAAAGTCTTTAAATGAAAAAAATGAGCAGATCCGTGCAAGTCAGAGCGCTTACCACAGAGAGCATTCACGCCTGGAGTCTCTTAGAAATATGACTGAACGCTATGACGGATACGGTAACAGTATTAAGCGTGTTATGGATAACCGCAGTCATGAAAAAGGGCTGTTAGGTGTTGTTGCAGATATTATTAAAGTAGAAAAAAAATATGAGACAGCCATTGAGACGGCTCTTGGCGGCAGTATCCAGAATATTGTTACAGATAACGAACAGACAGCAAAACGTATGATTGAATTTTTGAAAAAGAATAAATTCGGTCGCGCAACATTTCTCCCACTGACGCAGATCCGTTCCCATGGAGGAATTGCTCAGCCACAGGCATTGAATGAAGCAGGAGTTATCGGTCTTGCAGACACTCTTGTTATGGTGGAAGACAAGTACCTGGAACTGGCAGGCTCTCTGCTTGGCAGAACACTGGTTGTCGATCATATTGATCACGGACTTGCCATTGCAAGAAAATACAGGCAGTCTATTCGAATTGTAACGCTGGAAGGTGATCTGATCAATCCGGGCGGTTCTATGACTGGTGGAGCATTCAAGAATTCCAGCAACCTTTTAAGCAGACGCCGTGAGATAGAAGAGCTGGAGCAGGCTGTCCAAAAACTCCGTGCTGATGTAGCAAAGACAGAGCAGGAGATCGCGGAGTTGAAAAACAATCGTTCCGGTTACTATGATAAAATCGAACAAATCAAAGATTTACTACAGAAAGCATATGTCCGCCAAAATACAGCGAAGATGAATGCCGATCAGGCAAAGAGCAAGATCGAAGCAGCGAATCAGACTGCGCTGGAAATTCAGAAAGAGACACAGCAACTGGATCAGGAGATCAGTGACATCATGGATAATCAGCAGTCCATCAATGTGGAGCTGGATACGTCCGAACAGTTAGAACGTGACCTGAATAAACAGATTGAAGAAGGGCAGACAAAGTTAGATGATCTGAAACATCAGGAAATATTACAGCAGCAGGCTTCGGAAAATGCACATTTATCCTGTGCTGCTACAGAACAAAAGGTTCTGTTCGTAATGGAAAATGCAGAACGTATTCAGGAAGAGATGCAAAAATTCCGCGAAGAGTTGAAAGGGCTGGAAGCAAGTAAAGGCGGTACGAGCAAAGAAATCGAGGAAAAAGAATCTCAGATTCAGGAACTGCGCCAGACGATTGAGAATTCCGGAGAATTATTTGTGGAAATTCAGGATGAGATTGAAAAAGCGAAGAAGACACGTGAAGATCTGAACCAGCGCCATAAAGATTTCTTGCAGAAGCGTGAAGATCTCTCCAGGCAGATTTCTGATCTGGATAAAGAAATCTTCCGTCTGGAGAGTCAGAAAAACAGTTATGAAGAAGCTGCCGAGAAGCAGATCAATTATATGTGGGAAGAGTATGAACTCACTTATAATCGTGCGATGGAGCTTAGAAATGAAAATTTAACGGATGTTGCGAAGATGAAAAAGCGTATTCAGGAATTAAAAGGAGAAATACGCGCTTTGGGAAATGTTAATGTCAATGCCATTGAGGACTATAAAAATGTATCGGAGCGATATGAGTTCTTAAAGACGCAGCATGATGATCTCGTGGAAGCAGAAGCAACACTGGAAAAGATTATCGCAGAATTGGACGAAGCGATGCGAAAGCAGTTCACAGAGCAGTTCGCACACATTTGTCAGGAATTCGACCACGTATTCAAGCAATTGTTCGGAGGCGGAAAAGGTACACTGGAACTGATGGACGATGAAGATGTTCTGGAAGCAGGAATTCGTATTATTGCTCAGCCGCCTGGAAAGAAACTGCAGAATATGATGCAGTTATCTGGTGGAGAGAAGGCTCTGACAGCAATCTCATTATTATTTGCAATTCAGAATCTCAAGCCATCCCCGTTCTGTCTGCTTGATGAGATTGAGGCAGCACTGGACGATAGCAATGTTGACCGTTTTGCACAGTATCTGCATAAGCTTACAAAGAATACACAGTTCATTGTCATTACACACAGACGTGGTACAATGACTGCAGCAGACCGTCTGTATGGAATCACCATGCAGGAGAAAGGAATTTCGACGCTTGTGTCCGTCAGTCTTCTGGAAGATGAACTGGACGATTAGAGAATGTGCAGGTAAGATAGAACGTAGAAGTATGTCATGCAATTGCATGACGCGCACCTCGCAGCAAGAATGCCTCGGCATTCTTGAATGGCAGGAAGCCGGCCTTGAAAGGAGTAAACGTATGGCAGAAGAAAAGAAAGGTTTTTTCAGACGACTTGTCGATGGTCTCACAAAGACAAGAGATAATATTGTGTCCGGCATGGACAGTATTTTTAACGGATTTACACATATTGATGAGGACTTTTATGAAGAACTGGAGGAAGTCCTCATCATGGGCGATCTCGGAGTTCAGGCAACTTATGATATTCTGGACAAATTAAGAGAAAAGGTAAAAACCCAGCATATCAAAGAACCTGTTGAATGCAGACAAATCCTGATTGACAGCATCAAAGAGCAGATGGACGTCGGAGAAGCTGCTTATGAATTTGAAGAGAGAACTTCGGTGGTCATGGTCATTGGAGTGAATGGTGTCGGAAAGACAACTACGATTGGTAAATTAGCTGGAAAACTCCGCAGTCAGAATAAAAAAGTTGTGCTGGCTGCCGCAGATACATTTCGTGCTGCAGCGGGAGAGCAGTTGAAAGAGTGGGCGAACCGTGCACAAGCAGAATTGATCGGAGGCCAGGAAGGTTCTGATCCTGCAGCCGTAGTCTATGACGCAGTTGCAGCTGCCAAGGCAAGACATGCCGATGTACTTTTGATTGATACTGCCGGACGACTTCACAATAAGAAGAACCTGATGGAAGAGCTTCGTAAAATGAATAAGATCATTGACCGTGAATTTCCGGACGCATATCGTGAGACACTGGTAGTGCTAGATGCCACAACAGGTCAGAATGCACTTGCTCAGGCAAAGGAATTTAATGAAGTTGCTGATATTACCGGTGTTATCCTGACAAAAATGGATGGAACTGCAAAAGGTGGTATTGCAGTTGCAATCCAGGCGGAACTTGGTATTCCGGTAAAATATATCGGTGTCGGCGAGACGATTGACGATTTGCAGAAATTTAATTCTGATACATTTGTAAATGCATTGTTTGATGTAAAAAGAGATAATGATGAAGCAAAAGACGAGGAAGATACAGCGTCTGAAGAATAGATATACTAAAAACAAAAGAAATAAAGCAGGAGCGACTGAAAGATGTTAACATTAGAAAAATTTGAAGAGGCAAGCGAAATTGTAAAAAACGTAACTCTTCCGACGAAACTGGTATACAGTGAAAACTTAAGCCAGCAGACGGGCGGTAAGGTTTATCTGAAGCCGGAAAATATGCAGTATACAGGAGCTTATAAAGTGCGTGGCGCATATTATAAGATCAGCACAATGTCTGAAGAGGCAAGAGCAAAAGGACTGGTGGCTGCATCAGCCGGAAACCATGCACAGGGTGTTGCATACGCAGCACAGAAATTCGGATGCAAGGCTACAATCGTTATGCCAACAGTAACACCATTGATCAAAGTAAATCGTACAAAAAGCTACGGCGCAGAGGTGATTCTTTACGGAGATGTCTATGATGATTCCTGTGCGTATGCCGAAAAACTGGCCCAGGAGCGCGGAAGTACATTTGTGCATCCGTTTGATGATCTGGACATCGTAGCAGGTCAGGGAAGTATTGCAATGGAAATTGTGCAGGAGCTTCCGACCGTCGATTATATTCTTGCGCCAGTTGGCGGCGGCGGATTGATTACAGGTGTATCTACACTTGCAAAAATGTTGAATCCAAAGATTAAAGTAATAGGTGTTGAGCCTGCTGCTGCGCCAAGTATGACAATGGCACTTGCTTCTGGCGAGCCGGTTACATTGGACAGTGCAAATACCATAGCAGACGGTACTGCAGTAAAACGTGTCGGAGACCGCATTTTCGAGTATGCAAAGAAGAACATCGACCAGATGCTGACTGTAGAAGATGATGAGCTTGTCGGAGCTTTCCTCGATATGGTCGAAAATCATAAAATGATTGTTGAGAATTCCGGACTGCTGACAGTTGCAGCACTCAAGCAGTTAGATTTGAAAGGAAAGAAGGCGGTTGCAATTTTAAGTGGAGGCAACATGGATGTTATCACAATGTCTTCCATCGTACAACACGGACTGATTCAGAGAGACCGTATCTTTTCAGCATCTGTATTACTTCCGGATAAACCGGGACAGCTTGCGCTTGTTGCTCAGACGATTGCTGATGCCCAGGGAAATGTTATAAAACTGGAACATAACCAGTTCGTTAGCACCAACCGTAATGCTGCCGTGGAGCTTCGTATTACAATGGAAGCTTACGGTACAGAGCATAAGAACCAGATTATGAAGGCTCTGGAAGAAAAAGGATTCCGGCCAAGAGAAATCGGTGCAAAATTATATTAGCTGGGAGATGACGCGCACCTTGCAGCAAGAATGCCGAGGCATTCTTGAATAAAAATAGCATAGAAGAGAAAACCAGAAAGAGCAAGATTCAAAAAAAGTTTCTTGTTTTTTCTTTTTGCTATGAGATTTCTGAAGGATTTTTTCTTTGTCTCTTGACATACGAGAGGTAATTGTATACAATTATACATGAAGTGCATTATATAAAAAGAAAGGTGACTTTTTAGTATCAGAAAGATTCCAGGAGGTCACGAAGAAGGTTAAAATTATGGAAGAGTATCAGGACCGTTCTCTTAGAGGAAGGGTATTTGAAAAATTGAGGGAGGATATTTTATCCGGTGTCTATAAGGATTGTGATGAACTTAGGGAGATTACAATCGGTGAGGAGATGGGAGTCAGCAGGACTCCGGTCCGTGAGGCACTTAGGCAACTGGAATTGGAAGGACTTGTAAAGATTATTCCTAATAAAGGAGCCTATGTAACAGGTATTACGCCGAAAGATGTTCAGGATATTTACATGATTCGTTCTCTATTGGAAGGTATGTGCGCCAGATGGGCGACAGAGCATATCACTCCAGAACAGATTGAGCAGCTGGAAGAAATTGTTCTTTTATCTGAGTTTCATTTGAAAAAGGATAAGGACAAAGTTGTTCAGGTGTCAGATCTTGACGGTAAATTCCATCATGTTCTATATGAAGCATCCAACAGCCGGATCATGGAACATACGTTATCGGACTTTCACAAATATGTAAAGATGGCACGTATGTTGTCTGTAGGCGCAAAAAACCGGGCTGAGAAGTCCATCGAGGAGCACAAGGCAATTTTGAAAGCAATCAAAAAAGGGAATGCTGATGAAGCGGAAAGACTTGCAAATCTGCACATCATGCATGTAATGGAAAATCTTCATATCGAAATTGAAGATTAATGTTTCAAATTGTAAGAATCATATAAGTAAAGTTTATATAGTGGCAGGAGGACAAAGACATGGCGAAAATTAAAATGACAACACCAATTGTAGAGATGGACGGAGATGAGATGACAAGAATTCTCTGGAAGATGATCAAAGAACATCTTCTGAATCCATTTATTGAGTTAAATACAGATTATTATGATCTTGGACTTGAACATCGTAATGAGACGAATGATCAGGTCACATTTGATTCCGCAGAAGCAACAAAGAAGTACAAAGTAGCAGTAAAATGTGCAACAATTACACCGAATGCTGCGCGTATGCCAGAGTATAATCTGAAGGAAATGTGGAAAAGCCCGAATGGTACCATCCGTGCAATTTTAGATGGAACTGTATTCCGTGCACCGATCGTTGTAAAAGGAATCGAGCCATGCGTTAAAAATTGGAAAAAGCCAATTACCATTGCAAGACATGCTTATGGTGATGTATATAAAAATACAGAAATCAAAGTTCCTGGACCTGGAAAGGTAGAGCTTGTGTATACAGGAGATGATGGAACACAGATCAAAGAACTTGTCCACAAATATGACGGACCAGGGGTTGCTCAGGGAATCCATAACCTCTGTGGTTCTATCGAGAGCTTTGCCAGAAGCTGCTTCAATTACGCATTAGACACAAAGCAGGATCTCTGGTTCGCAACAAAAGATACAATTTCTAAGAAATATGACCACACATTCAAAGACATTTTCCAGGAAATCTTTGATGCAGAATATAAAGAAAAATTCGATGAAGCCGGTATCGAATATTTCTACACATTGATCGATGATGCTGTAGCGCGTGTTATGAAATCTGAAGGAGGCTACATCTGGGCATGCAAGAACTATGATGGAGATGTTATGAGCGATATGATTTCTTCTGCATTTGGTTCTCTTGCCATGATGACATCCGTACTTGTATCACCGGAAGGATATTACGAGTATGAAGCTGCTCACGGTACAGTACAGCGTCATTATTACAAGCATTTGAAAGGTGAAGAAACTTCTACTAACTCTGTTGCAACAATCTTTGCATGGAGCGGAGCTCTTCGTAAACGTGGTGAACTGGATCAAAATCAGGAGCTGATGGATTTTGCAGATAAATTAGAGAAGGCAACGATTGATACAATTGAGGAAGGAAAGATGACAAAAGACCTGGCTCTTATCACAACACTTCCGAATCCAACAGTGCTAAACAGCGAAGACTTTATTAAAGCGATTGCTGAAAAGTTAGTATAGAAAGAGTTGAAATGCATGGAATACTGGGATATTTATGATAAAAACAAACAGCTGACCGGGCGAAAAATGAAGCGCAATGACTGGTGCCTGAAAGAGGATGAGTATCACTTGACAGTGTTAGGTGTGATCCGCCGTCCAGATGGAAAATATCTGATTACCCGCCGCGTTCTGACAAAGGTATGGGCACCAGGCTGGTGGGAAGTTTCCGGAGGCGCTGCACAGGCAGGTGAAAGCTCCGAGGAAGCGGTACGTCGTGAGGTACTGGAAGAAACAGGATTGGATGTAAATGGCTGTGTGGGCGGTTATATGTTTACCTATCACAGAGAAAATCCTTTAGAAGGCGACAATTATTTTGTAGATGTCTATCGTTTTGAGAAGGATTTTAAAGAAGAAGACCTGCATCTTCAGACAGAAGAGACTGCAGGATATAAGATTGCAACAGCTGATGAGATCAAGGCTCTGGCTGACGAAGGAATCTTCCTGCATTATGATAGTATCAAACGTGTTTTTGAAGAGTAGAAAAATGGGAAGAGCTGGCTTATTCAGCCAGCTCTTCCCATTTTTCATATAAAGTTTCAAGTTCAGCGTCAATTTCTGCACGTTCTTTTGCAAGTTCCTGACATTTTACTGAATTCGTATAAACTTCCTCCTGCGACATTAGAATATCAATTTCAGCACTTCTATCTTCCAGAACACCGATCCGTTCTTCTGTCTTTTTGAATTCATTAGCGCGTTTCCGTTCTTTTGCCTGAGCTTCTTTTTGTTCCTGCCAGCTTAACTTTGAATCAGAGGCCAAGTCAAAAGCTGCAGAAGAGGAATTATTTTCTGAGCAAGACGTATTGGAGTATGCGGCTGTCAGCTCTTCTTTTTTCTCAAGATAATAATCATAATTTCCAATATAATTTACAAACGTATGATTAACAAGATCCATGATACGTGTTGCAGTCTGATTGATAAAGTAACGGTCGTGTGAAACATAAAGAACCGTTCCTGTGTAATTATTCAGTGCATGTTCCAGAATCTCTTTTGATGTAATATCCAGATGGTTGGTCGGCTCATCGAGGATCAGGAAGTTCGCTTCAGAAAGCATCAGCTTTGCAAGAGACACGCGTCCACGTTCGCCACCACTTAAGTCACCAATAAGTTTAAATACATCATCTCCGGTAAATAAAAATGCTGCCAGCACTTTACGGATCTGCGTGTTATTAAGATTAGGATAGTCATCGGAAATCTCCTGGAAAATAGTTTTTTCCATATGCAGAACGTGATGTTCCTGATCGTAGTAACCAATCTTTACATTAGAACCGAGACGGAAACTTCCAGAATCAGCTTTGAGTACCTGATTTAAAATCTTAAGGATTGTTGTTTTTCCGGTTCCATTGTCTCCAATAATCGCGACATGTTCCCCTCGCTTGATTTCGAAGCTGACATTTTCAAATAAAATCTGTGGTGGAAATGCTTTGCTTAAATGCTCGACAATTAAGACATCATTACCGCTGACACAGGAAGGTTCCAGTGTTAAGTGCATATCTGTATGCAGTTCCATCGGTTTTTCAACCGGAGTCATCTTATCCAGCATCTTTTCACGGCTTTCTGCACGCTTAATGGATTTTTCACGGTTGAAGGAGCGAAGCTTTTCAATGACCGCTTCCTGATGCTTAATTTCCTGCTGCTGATTCAGATACTCTTTCATTCTGGCTTCACGGAGCATTTCCTTTTTCTTGGCGTAATCTGTATAATTGCCCATGAAAGTGGTAAGCTTGCCCAGTTCGATCTCGACGACTTTTGTTACAACCCGGTTCAGAAAATACCGGTCATGAGAGACGATCAGTACTGCACCGGGATAATTCAGAAGATAAGTTTCCAGCCATGAGATAGAATTTAAATCCAAATGGTTGGTTGGCTCGTCCAAAAGCAGAATATCCGGCTTTGTGAGGAGCAGTTTTCCGAGAGAGACACGGGTTTTCTGACCTCCGGATAAAGTCGCGACCGGTTTTGAGAATTCTTCTTCTGTAAATCCAAGTCCCTTTAAAACACCAGTGATTTCACTTTCGCAGGCGTATCCATTTTCACGTTCGAATGCTGCTGTGAGCCGCTGGTATGTATTCATACGTTCTTCCAGACGTTCTCCGCTTAAATGTTTCATTTCCTGTTCGATCTCACGAATCTGCCGCTCCATGTCAAGAATATCGGCTTTTGCGGTGCGCACCTCCTGATAGATCGTATGGTCATTATTCATATCCTGATGCTGTGCCAGATATCCCATCGTCTTGCCGCGTGTCAGAACAACATTGCCGCCGTCCGCCTGTATCTCACCAACGATCATCTTAAGAAGTGTTGTCTTTCCGGCACCGTTCGGTCCTACGAGAGCTGCTTTTTCGTGGTCTTCTATATGAAAGGAGCCGCCGGAGACAATTACTTCTTCTCCAAAGGCTTTTTCGATATTGTGACATGCAAGTATCATTCTATCCTCCTTGATAAAAATCCTGTGATTTTGAGAAATAAAGATGCCGTAGGGCTGCGTCCGGCGCCGCGGACGCATAATTTGGGCATCATCTTATACTATTATAACGAAAATACTACAAAAAACAACTAAAAAGTTTGACATTATACTAACGATTGCCTATAATAATGAGTAGAAATTTTTTAAGGAAGGAGGTACGGATCATGCAAAACAGGGGAATTTCACAGGCAGTAATCCGTAGATTACCCAGATATTATAGATACCTTGGGGAGCTGATCGAGCAGGGAGTAGAACGAATTTCTTCCAATGAGCTTAGTAAAAGAATGAAAGTAACAGCTTCCCAGATTCGTCAGGATCTTAATAATTTTGGCGGATTCGGGCAACAGGGATATGGCTATAATGTAAAATATCTGTACTCAGAAATCGGAAAAATTCTTGGATTGGAACAGGATCATAATATTATTATTATTGGTGCTGGTAATTTGGGGCGTGCACTTGCGAACTATGCATCATTTGAAAAGCGTGGATTTATCTTAAAAGGATTGTTTGATATCAATCCGGAGCTTGACGGGCAGGAAGTTCGTGGTGTTCCAATTCATATGATGGACGAGCTTCCGAAATTTGTAGATGAGAACAGTATCGATATTGCAGCATTGACGATTCCAAAGGATGAGTCAATCAAAGTCGCAAAATTTCTGGCAGAACACAATGTTCACGGAATATGGAATTTTGCACATACAGATCTGAATCTCCCGGAAAGTGTGATTGTTGAGAATGTACATTTATCCGAGAGTCTGATGAGGCTGTCATATAATATATGCCGCTACAAGGAAGAACATAATTAAGGAGATGACGTGTAAAGACAGGTTTGTTCAGATAGCATCCTGGCTTTGCACGTTTCTTTCTATCAGGAGGAATCAAAACTATGAGATATTTGCCAGATGCTAAACAGATGAAAACGGCAGATTCATTTACGATAAATGAACTTAAAATCCCGTCCCTGGAACTTATGGAACGGGCTGCCAGAGCATGTGTAAATCACATTAAAGACTGGAAAATTAATTTAAATAAAATATGTGTCCTCTGTGGTTCTGGAAATAATGGCGGGGACGGCTTTGCGATTGCCAGAATGTTTGCATGGGAAGGGTATGACGTAACAGCAGTTCTGGTCGGAAACAGAGATCACTGCACACCAGAGACTGCCCATCAGATAGAACAGTTGAAAAATACAGGAGCACAGTTTAAGGAGCAGTTTGAGCAAGAAGCATTTGAAAGTGAACCGTATACTTTAATTATCGATGCAATTTTTGGAGTTGGACTTTGCCGGGAGGTTGGAGGCAGATATGCACAGATTATAGAGTGTGTGAATCAGTCTGATGCAGTCCGTATGTCCGTGGATATTCCTTCCGGAATTTGCGCAACTACAGGAAATGTATTAGGAACTGCAGTGTGTGCAGACTATACTGTGACAATTCAGGAGACGAAAGTTGGTCTTGTACTTGATCCGGGAAGAAGTTATGCTGGAATCTGTGTATCCGAGGATATCGGAATTGTATCACTTCCACTGGAAAGAGATGAGGAAACAGTTTGTACACTTGAGGGCAGTGATTATGCAGCACTTCTTCCGAAACGAAATGCGGACTCCAATAAAGGAACTTACGGAAAGCTTCTTATGATCACCGGAAGCAAAGGTATGTCAGGTGCTGCATATCTTGGCGCACTTGCAGCTTACAGGACAGGTACCGGGCTGGTGCAGATCTATACTGCTAAAGAGAATCTCGTGATCTTACAGAGCCAGATTCCAGAAGCGATCATTACAACTTATGAAAAATATGATGTCAATGAACTACATCGCTTGATCGACTGGGCAGATGTCGTAGCTATAGGTTCCGGACTTGGGACAAAGAAGACTGCAAGGAAGATTTTAAAAGAAACCATTGCATATACAAAGAAACCTTGTGTCATAGATGCGGACGGACTTAATATTTTGTCTGAACATATGGATTATCTGTGTGGTGCAGATTGTGAACATTTTATCTTTACACCACACATGAAAGAATTTGAACGGATCAGCGGCTTGAAGATTGCTGAAGTAAAAAAAGATCGTATTGCAGCACTTCGTACATTTGTTAAAGAATATGGCGTTACCTGTGTACTGAAGGATTCCAGAACAACCATTGCAAAGCCGAGAGAGCGGGTAGCGGTAAATCTATCCGGCTGTGCGGCTATGGCAAAAGCCGGATCCGGGGATGTGCTGGCAGGCATTATTGCATCGTATCTCGCACAGGGACTTTCTGAATGGGAAGCAGCGCTTCTCGGTGTTTATATTCACGGAAGAGCTGGTGAGATTATAGAGAAGGAACAAGGCGCATACAGTCTTCTCGCAAGGGAACTTGCACAAAAGGCAGGAACAGCCATGACGATACAGGAGGAAAACTAGATTATGAAACAATACAGCAGAGTATGTGAACGAGTGGATCTGGATGCAATTTTTTATAATTTCCAGATGATGAAAGCAAATATCAAAGATGGGGTAAAGATGATCGCAGTTATCAAAACAGATGGCTACGGACATGGTGCAGTCCAGATCGCCCGGTTACTGGAACCGGTAGACTATATCTGGGGCTACGCGGTTGCAACACTGGACGAAGCTGTCGTCTTGAGAAAAAATGATATAAAAAAACCAATTCTTGTGCTTGGATGCATTTTCCCGGATCAGTGGGAAGCAATGATTGAAAATGAGGTCCGGATGACTACTTACACAGTAGAAATGGCGAAAGGAGTTTCGAATCTTGCGGTCAAAATGGGAAAAGATGCATATATTCATATTAAGCTGGATACCGGAATGTCAAGACTTGGTTTCCAGATTCATGAAGACAGTGTAGATGCAATTGAAGAAATTTCAAAAATGCCGGGACTTAAATTAGAAGGAATGTTCACACATTTTGCAAAAGCAGATGAAACAGACAAGGCATATACAGATGTTCAGATTGGAAAATACAACTATATGCGTGATGAACTTAAAAAACAAGGTGTCATATTTCCGATTTACCACTGCTCAAATAGTGCCGGTATCATTGATATTAAGAAAGCGAACATGGATCTGGTACGTGCCGGAATATCCATTTATGGATTGTATCCTTCCGAGGAAGTAGAAAAAAAGAATGTTCCGTTAAGACCGGCCATGGAACTGATCAGTCATGTCTCTTATGTAAAGACAGTTCCGGAAGGAACTCCGGTCAGCTATGGCGGAACCTATGTGACAGAAAAAGAGACTTCTCTTGCGACCATTCCGGTCGGCTACGGAGATGGATATCCCAGAAGTCTTTCTAACAAAGGTTATGTACTGATCCATGGCAAAAAAGCACCAATCCGCGGAAGAGTTTGTATGGACCAGTTTATGGTCGATGTGACAGATATTCCAGATGTAAAATTTGGTGATAAAGTAACACTGGTCGGTAAAGATGGTGATGAATTTCTCCCGGTGGAGACTTTAAGTGATTTGTCTGGAAGATTTAACTATGAATTTGTCTGTGATCTCGGAAAGAGAATTCCAAGAGAATACATTCAGAATGGGCAGGTCATAGAACAGGTCGATTATTTTGATGTGTAATAGTAAGAAAGGGTAAAAGCCCAGACTGGGATGCCTGTGAATGGATTTTGCTTTATTCTTGCATGAAAATATAAGAATACTTCCGAAAAAGCTGGAAATACTTGTAGTATCATAGTAAAATCGGAGTGTGGACATTGTGCAGGTAAGACGTGGTGATATCTATTATGCAGATTTGAGTCCGGTGGTCGGCTCAGAACAGGGAGGGATTCGTCCGGTGTTGATCATTCAGAATGACGTAGGAAACCGTCACAGCCCGACTGTCATATGTGCGGCGATTACTTCCCGTATGAATAAGGCGAAGCTGCCGACTCATGTAGAGATAGATGCAAGAAAATATCAGATTGTAAAGAATTCTGTGGTATTATTAGAACAGATCCGAACCATAGACAAACAGCGCTTAAAGGACATGGTTTGTCACCTGGATAAAGAAATGATGTACAAAGTAGATGAAGCAATCAAAGTCAGTTTTGAGCTTCATACATAATCAAAGGAGTGAAAGAAAGTAGAATTATGGACGAGGCCAGACAGGGGACCGCGGATAAGCTGATCCGTAATGTGTTCCGATACATGGATAAGAACGCCCGGGATATCATGACTCACAGGAAGAATATTGTGGCGATAGATGAGGAGGAATCTCTGGAAGATGCACTGCATTTTATGCTGGAGACGAATTATTCAAGATTTCCGATTTACAGAGGAAGTATTGATGAGATCATCGGTTTTATGCATTTGCGTGAGGCCATGACATGCTATTTGAAAAACAATTACAGAAATGTTCCGGTCAAAGAATTACATTCTTACATAAGACCTGTAGATTTTATACCGGAGTCTAAGAATATTGACCGCCTTTTTAAGGAGATGCAGGCAAAGAAAAACCACATCGTAATTGTTATGGATGAATATGGGCAGACTTCCGGTCTTGTGACACTGGAAGATATACTGGAAGAAATTGTCGGAAATATTATGGACGAGCATGACGTGGAAGAAGAATTGATCATTGTACTTTCTGCCAGTTCCTATATCGCGAGCGGTATGCTGGAGCTGGAAAAACTGGGAGACCTTTTGCATGTTACATTTGACACGGAAGAGTATGGAACACTCAATGGCTTTATGATTGACAAGCTGGAACGTATCCCGAATGAAGGCGAAGAGTGCATTGTAGTATATAAGAACTACCGATTTACCGTTCTGGAAGTGAATGATAACACAATTCAAAGAGTAAAGATTGAAAAACTTCCGATGGCGTGATAGAATAAAGAACGTGTGAAAACAGATAGAAAAGAGGAATAGAAATGTCAGGACATTCAAAATTTGCCAATATTAAACATAAGAAAGAGAAAAATGATGCAGCAAAGGGTAAGATCTTTACGAAAATCGGAAAAGAACTTGCAGTTGCCGTAAAAGAAGGTGGAAGCGCTGATCCGGCTAACAACAGCCGTCTGCGTGATGTTATTGCAAAAGCAAAAGCTAACAATATGCCGAATGATACCATCGACAGAAATATCAAAAAAGCCGAAGGGGATGCCAATGCAGCAAACTACGAGCACATTACATATGAAGGATATGGTCCGAACGGAACTGCTATCATCGTAGAGGCTCTGACAGATAACAGAAACCGTACAGCTACGAATGTAAAGAATGCATTTACAAAAGGCAAGGGAAATGTAGGAACACCTGGATGTGTATCCTTTATGTTTGATAAAAAAGGTCAAATCATTGTAGATAAGGAAGAGTTCGACGGGGATTCTGATGAACTCATGATGACCGCACTTGATGCCGGAGCAGAGGACTTCTCAGAGGAAGAAGACAGCTTTGAGATCTTTACAACACCGGAAGATTTCAGTGCTGTACGTCAGGCTCTTGAAGAAGCTGGAATTCCAATGGCAGGTGCAGAGGTTACAATGATTCCTCAGACATATGTCGAACTGACAGATGAGAAAGACATCGCAAATATTCAGAAGACTCTGGATATGCTTGATGATGATGATGATGTTCAGGATGTTTATCATAACTGGGACGAGTAAAACATAAAAAGGGGATAAACTTATGAGTAATTACAAGATTGAAACAAAATGCATCCAGTCCGGTTATGAGCCGGGCAATGGAGAGCCGCGTGTACTTCCGATTTATCAGAGTACAACATTTAAATACAATAGCAGCGATCAGATGGGTCGTCTGTTCGCATTGGAGGAATCCGGATATTTTTATACAAGACTGCAGAATCCAACCAATGATGCAGTGGCAGCAAAAATCTGCGATTTGGAAGGCGGAGTTGCAGCAATGCTGACATCTTCTGGTCAGGCAGCGAACTTCTATGCCATTATGAATATCTGTGAAGAAGGAGATCATATTGTATGTGCTTCTGCATTATATGGCGGTACCTATAACTTGTATGCCCATACAATCAAAAAGATGGGCATTGATGCAACATTTGTTGATCCGGAATGTACGACAGAAGAGTTAAATGCCGCATTCAAAGAGAATACAAAAGCTGTATTTGGTGAAACCATTGCCAATCCGGCTCTTGTAGTATTAGATCTCGAGAAATTTGCAGCGGCTGCTCATGCACATGGCGTACCGTTTATTGTGGATAATACATTTGCAACACCGGTCAACTGCCGTCCGTTCGAGTGGGGTGCAGATATCGTAACACATTCTACTACAAAATACATGGATGGACATGCCACATGTGTCGGAGGAGCTATCGTTGACAGTGGTAACTTTGACTGGGCTGCCCATGCAGATAAATTTCCGGGACTTACAACTCCGGATGAGACATATCACGGAATCGTATACACAGAGAAATTTGGAAAAGCTGCGTATATTACAAAGGCGACTTCTCAGTTAATGAGAGATTTAGGTTCCATTCCATCACCTCAGAATTCATTTATTTTGAATCTTGGACTTGAAACGCTTCCATTACGTGTGGAGCGTCATTGTGAAAATGCTCTGGCAGCTGCAAAATATCTGCAGGCACATGAAAAAGTAGCGTGGGTAAGTTGTCCGATGCTAGAAGGTGATAAACATTATGCACTTGCTAAGAAATATATGCCAAACGGAACTTGTGGAGTCATTACTTTTGGTCTGAAGGGTGGAAGAGAGGAAGCAGTCCGCATGATGGACAGCCTGAAGATGATTGCAATCGTGACTCATGTAGCCGATGCAAGAAGCTGTGTTCTCCATCCGGCAAGTCACACACACCGTCAGATGAATGATCAGGAGTTAAAAGAAGCTGGAGTACAGCCGGATCTGATCCGTTTCAGTGTTGGAATTGAAAATATTGATGATATTATTGCTGATTTAAGTCAGGCACTTGAACAGGTATAAAAGTATTTAAATACCTCCATACTAAGAAAAAAGTATGGAGGTATTTTTTATGGAAAAAGAAACAACTGAGGAAAAAAGAAATGAAATGAAAGAAACCGGCAGCATGAAACTTGACTCTAATAACCGGAAACATAATGTACGTCTTCTGACAATTATTGGAGAGATTGAAGGTCATGAAGCAGTATCCGGGAATACAAAAGCGACAAAATACGAACATCTTTTGCCAATGCTGGCTGAAGTAGAAGACAGCGAAGAGATTGATGGACTTCTGATCCTTTTAAATACAATGGGCGGGGATGTGGAAGCAGGACTATCTATTGCAGAAATGATCGCTTCTATTAGTAAACCGACAGTTTCTCTAGTCCTTGGAGGCAGCCATTCTATCGGAGGACCGCTGGCAGTGGCGGCAGATTACTCATTTATCGTCCCGAGCGGAACTATGATCATACATCCGGTCAGATCAAATGGCATGTTTATTGGAGTACAGCAAAGTCTCCAAAATATGATCCGGACTCAAAAACGCATTACAGGGTTTCTTGCAGCTCATTCCCATATGAACGAAGAACGTATCGAAGAACTGATGCTTAATCCGACGGAACTTGTCAAAGATGTCGGCACACTTCTGGAAGGAGAAGATGCGGTCAGGGAAGGTCTGATTGATGAAGTTGGAGGAATGAGCCATGCATTAAGGAAACTTCACCAGATGATTGACGAAAAATAATCATTCATGTATACTATAGTGTGATATGTTTTGCGCATAAGGGGGAGTAAAAAATATGGCTGCAAAGTCAAAAAAGAAAACTGGCAGAAAGCAGACAAAGAAAAAAAAGACCGAACAAAGTTTTTTAGGGGAGGAAATCTTTGTCTGGGTTACTCTGGCAGTCAGTATTTTGCTATTGATCAGTAATTTCGGATTTGGCGGAAACATTGGCGATCATGTATCCGGGGTTCTAAAGCACGGCTTTGGGATCGTTGCCTATCTTGTCCCATTTTTACTGTTTGGAATCGTATCATTTTTAATATCAAATAAAGAAAATAGAATCGCATATATAAAATCTGCGCTTGTGCTGGTTTTTATGATCCTTACCTGTACACTTTTAGACCTGATCCATGAGATGGGCGGAAGACTTGGGAGCTTTATTGCAAACCTTCTTATACCCGCAGTCGGAGTGGCAGGTACATATGTAATTGTAATAATCTGTATGATTATCTGTGGAGTGATCATTACTGGTAAATCTGCTTTAAAGGGAGTAAAAGCAAAAGGTGATCAGGCTTATGGCCGCGCAAGAGAAGATGCCAAAAAAAGACGTAAAATTTCAGAAGAACGTAAAGCCAAGCGTGCTAAGATGCGTGAGCAGGAACAAAAAGCTGCCAAAAACACAAACTCTAACGAAAAACGATCGGATCACCGCGTAACGGGAGTTTCTCTGGCAACCAGACTTTCTGATAAGTTCCAGTCACCGGAGATGAAGGAAATAAAGAGTAATCCGGAAATGATACCGGCAGAAGATAAAACAAAAAAACAGCCGGATTTTGTGATCAACAGGGCTCCTGATATTCCAATAGAAGATATTCCGGAAGAATCAGATGTGACGGAGGAAGCCTTTGATTTTACACAGGCAGACAAGAATCCGACAGACTCTTCTTCGGGAAGTTCTGTGCGTAAAAGTAAGATGGGGGCAGCTCCGGTTGCCGATGAAGTTGCGCGTGTTGCAGCAGAAGCTGCGAAGACAACAGCGGCTGTAAGAACAAAAGCATATAAAATGCCACCGGTATCACTTCTGAATCGTGGTAGTGAAGGACGTCAGGAATCGGATGCAAAGCTTCGGGAAACTGCTATGAAGCTTCAGGAGATTCTGGCGAATTTTGGAGTAAATGTAACAGTTACAAATGTAAGCTGTGGTCCTGCTGTCACGCGTTATGAGCTTCAGCCGGAAATGGGTGTGAAAGTAAGTAAGATTGTCGGACTGGCAGACGATATCAAGCTGAACCTGGCCGCCGCAGATATTCGAATCGAGGCACCGATTCCGGGAAAAGCAGCTGTAGGAATTGAAGTTCCGAATAAGGAAAATTCTACAGTCATGCTTGGGAATCTTCTAGCGTCCAAAGAATTTAAAGACAGTACCTCTAAAATATCGTTTGCAGTTGGAAAAGATATCGGAGGTAAGGTTGTCGTTACAGATATAGCAAAGATGCCACATGTGCTGATCGCAGGTGCTACAGGTTCCGGTAAGTCTGTCTGTATTAATACATTGATCATGAGCATCCTTTATAAAGCAACTCCGGATGAAGTCAAATTAATTATGATCGATCCTAAAGTTGTAGAATTAAGTGTTTACAAAGGCATTCCACATCTGATGATCGACGTGGTGACAGACCCGAAAAAGGCAGCTGGTGCTCTGAACTGGGCAGTAGCTGAGATGACAAGGCGTTATCAGGCATTTGCGTCATTGAATGTACGTGATATCAAAGGATATAATGCGAAAATTGAATCTATGCCGGATCATGCAGATGAAGCAAAAGGACATAAGATGTCGCAGATTGTCATTATTGTAGACGAGCTTGCAGATCTTATGATGGTTGCTCCTGGCGAAGTTGAAGAAGCAATTTGCCGGCTGGCACAGCTTGCAAGAGCAGCAGGAATTCACCTGGTCATTGCAACACAGCGTCCGTCTGTCAATGTTATCACAGGATTGATTAAAGCAAACATGCCGTCAAGAATCGCGTTTTCTGTAACTTCTGGAGTTGATTCCAGAACCATCATTGATATGAATGGCGCTGAAAAATTACTTGGAAAAGGAGATATGCTCTTTTATCCATCCGGTTATCAGAAACCGGTACGAGTCCAGGGAGCTTTTGTATCGGATAAAGAGGTGCAGAAAGTTGTTGATTATTTAATTGACAAAAATGGCAATGCCAATTACGATGAAGAAGTTGTCAATCATGTAAATACATCCAATATTGGCATGGTATCTTCAAACGGACCAGGTGCCGATGAAAGTAATGGGCGAGATGCCTATTTTATAGACGCAGGTCGTCTTATCATTGATAAGGACAAGGCTTCCATAGGGATGCTGCAGAGAGCGTTCAAGATTGGCTTTAACCGTGCAGCACGTATTATGGATCAATTGTGTGAAGCGGGGATTGTCGGTGGCGAAGAGGGAACAAAACCGCGCAAAATCCTCATGACACCAGAAGAATTTGAACAATACATACAAAATATAAATACTACTGAATAATCAGAGGAGGTCAGTATAGACAATGAAATGCAGGTATTGTAAGGCAGAAATACCAGAAGGGGAATTATATTGTAAAAAATGTGGGCGAGAGGTACAGATTGTACCAGATTACAATCCACTTGAAGAAATGTTAACGGCTCAGATCCAATTAGATGGCAATGAGCAGGAATCGGAGCTCGATCAATATATAAATCAAAAACGCAGAAATAATAACAGGACAGGACAATCTGCTGGCAGAAATACAGGAAGAAGTGCATCACGAACAACAGCGGCTATGACTGGAAGAAGAATGACCGGGAATACTACGGGGCAGATGCTAACTGAAAAGGAAAGAAGAAAACGGCAGAGCGCAAAAGCAGCAAGAAAGAAAGCTTTGCGCAGAAAAAGACGGATCGTCCTGCTTATTATGGCTGCAATCGTAGTATTGGCAGGTGCCGGATTCTATGTTGTATATCAGAATTCCTATAACGGGATTATGAAAAAAGCACAAAAAGCCGCGCAGTCAAAAGATTATACCACTGCAGAAGCTTATTATAAACAGGCAATTTCCAAAAATACTAAAAAAGCAGATGCTTACACAGGTCTTGCAGATGTTTATCAGTCACAGGATAAGACAGATGAAGGTACAACATTATTTGAAGAAGCAGTTAGCAAGCAATCTGGTAATGTTGAACTTTATAAAGCTTGTATGGATTTTTATTTGAAATCAGATCAGAACATGGAAATTCCAGAACTTTTGGATTCTGTCAATGACTCCATGTTGGAGAAATTAAGTGATTATGTTGTAGATGAACCAAAGTTCAGTTTGGAGGATTCTACGACTTATGATGATGTCCAAAAATTACTTCTGACTGCAGATAAAGATACAATCTACTATACAACGGATGGTACAGATCCTGATCTGACAAGTACGAAGTACACTAGTGAAGGCATACAGATCAGCGAGGGTGAGACAACCATAAAAGCAATTGCTGTCAACAAAAAAGGGGTGCCGAGTGCAATCGGTAAGAAGACTTACACGGTAGAATTTCCTGTAGAAGATGCACCGGCGGTCTCCCCGTCAACAGGCCAGTACGATGAAGCAGTTCCGATTGAAGTAAAAGTACCGGAGGGATATACTGCATATTACACGACAGACGGTACAGACCCGACAACAGCATCTACAAAATATACCGGGCCAATCGACATGCCAAAGGGAGAAACTCTTTTTAAAGTCGTACTTGTCAATGGAAAGGGGCGTATGAGTGGTATTACCACTAGAAATTATATGTATGATAACCAATAATTGTTATCTTATTATGTAAAAAAAGAAAAAATTACCAGAAAAATATTGCGTTAAATTATTATCAATGCTATAATGCAACTGTGATAATTTTTTAACGCAATTATTTTATGGAGGAGAAAAATCATGGCAAGATTTACATTACCAAGAGACATTTATCATGGAGAAGGAGCTTTAGAAGAGCTGAAGAACTTAAAAGGTAAAAAGGCAATCGTTGTTGTTGGTGGCGGCGCAATGAAACGCCAGGGATTCCTTGCAAAAGTTGAAGACTACTTGAAAGAAGCTGGAATGGAAGTTGCTCTTTTCGAAGGTGTAGAACCAGACCCGTCTGTTGAAACTGTAATGAAAGGTGCAAAGGCTATGCAGGAATTCGAGCCTGACTGGATCGTAGCTATGGGTGGTGGATCACCGATTGATGCAGCAAAAGCTATGTGGGCTTTCTATGAGTATCCGGAAATAACATTTGAAGATCTGATCACACCATTCAGTTTCCCGGAATTAAGACAGAAAGCAAAATTTGCAGCAATCCCTTCAACCTCCGGAACTGCAACTGAAGTAACAGCATTTTCTGTTATCACAGATTATGCAAAAGGAATCAAGTACCCTCTGGCAGATTTTAACATCACACCAGATGTTGCAATTGTTGACCCGGCTCTTGTAGCTGAACTTCCTGTAAAGCAGGTTGCTTACACCGGTATGGACGCCTTGACACATGCAATTGAGGCATATGTATCTACATTGAACTGTCCATATACAGATCCGCTTGCACTCAAAGCAATCGAGATGGTATTTGATTATCTTCCGGCATCCTACAGATGCAATATGGAGGCAAGAGCAAAAATGCACGATGCACAGTGTCTGGCTGGAATGGCATTCTCTAATGCATTACTTGGAATCGTACATTCTATGGCTCATAAAACAGGAGCTGCATTCTCTACAGGACATATTACACATGGTCTTGCAAATGCAATGTATCTTCCATATGTAATCAAATATAATGCAAAAGATCCTGTAGCAGCTAAGAGATATGCTGAAATTGCAAGATTTGTAGGACTTGGTGGAGCATCTGAAAAAGCACTCATCAACAGTCTTTGTGAGAAAATCAATGAATTTAATGTTATCTTAAATATTCCGGCTACATTAAAGGATTTCGGAATCAAAGAAGATGAATTTAAAGAAAAAATTGCTACAATCTCTGAAAATGCTGTTGGAGATGCCTGTACAGGTTCTAATCCAAGAACAATTGATCCAGCTACAATGGAAAGACTGTTTACATGTATTTATTATGGAACAGAAGTTGATTTTTAATTAACAACAATGTTAAAAAAATAATTTTAATAAAATAATGACGAAACGGCAGGTATTATAATAATATTTGCCGTTTTTGGTGCGGTTTTCAGAATTTATTTAGAAATTAAATTCACAGCAAGTTACTTGATATTTTCATAACAATGTTGTATCATTATATAGATGATTATTATTATTCCCGGTATTTCAATGGGGGTTAGAATTAGGAGGAAGCAAGATGTATAAGATATTAAAAGCTGAAAAATTAGCTGACAAGATTTATCTTATGGATGTTGAGGCACCACGTGTTGCAAGACACTGCCAGCCTGGACAGTTCGTTATCGTTAAGATGGACGATAAGGGAGAACGTATCCCACTTACAATCTGTGACTATGACAGAGAAGCAGGTACTATTACAATCGTATTCCAGGAAGTCGGAGCATCTACTGTAAAGATGGCTGACTTAAAGGCCGGGGATTCATTCCGTGATTTCACTGGACCTCTTGGTTGTGCTTCAGAGCTCGTTGAAGAAGACATAGAAGACTTGAAAAAGAAAAAAATCTTATTCGTAGCAGGTGGAGTTGGAGCTGCTCCTGTATATCCACAGGTAAAATGGTTACATGAACACGGCGTAGCAGCAGATGTTATTGTCGGAGCAAAGACAAAAGATATGCTGATCCTTGAAGATGCTATGGAAGCTGTATCTGGTAACTATTACCCATGTACAGATGATGGTTCCTACGGACATGCCGGAATGGTTACAACAATGGTCGAAGAACTTGTAAATAATGGAAACAAATATGATGTATGTATTGCAATCGGTCCAATGATCATGATGAAATTTGTCTGTCTCCTTACAAAGAAACTGGAGATCCCGACAGTTGTCAGCATGAACCCGATCATGGTTGATGGTACAGGAATGTGCGGTGCCTGCCGTCTGATCGTTGGAGACGAAGTGAAATTCGCATGTGTAGACGGACCAGAGTTTGACGGACATCTCGTTGATTTTGATAACGCTATGAAGAGACAGCAGCTTTACAAGACAGAAGAAGGTCGTGCAATGCTGAAATTACAGGAAGGTGACACTCATCATGGTGGATGCGGAAACTGCGGAGGTGACAAATAATGGCAAATGTATTAGAGAGAGTTCCTGTAAGAGAACAGGATCCAAAAGTAAGAGCAACAAACTTCGAAGAAGTATGTTATGGATATAACAAAGAAGAAGCAATGGAAGAGGCACAGCGCTGTATCAACTGTAAGAATGCAAGATGTATCCAGGGCTGTCCTGTATCTATCAATATTCCAGGATTTATTAGTCATGTAAAAGAAGGTAATATTGAGGAAGCTTATAAAGTAATCGGAGAGTCCTCAGCACTTCCTGCTATCTGTGGCCGTGTATGTCCACAGGAGTCCCAGTGCGAGAGCAAATGTATCCGTGGAATCAAAGGTGACCCGATTTCAATCGGTAAACTTGAAAGATTCGTTGCTGATTACGCTCTTGAGCATGACATTAAACCTGCAAAACCTGAGAAGACAAATGGACATAAAGTTGCAGTTATCGGTTCTGGTCCGTCCGGACTTACATGCGCCGGAGACCTTGCAAAGCTTGGTTATGAAGTAACAGTATTTGAGGCACTTCATGAGCTTGGAGGAGTACTTGTATATGGTATTCCAGAGTTCCGTCTTCCAAAAGAGAAAGTCGTAAAGAAAGAAATCGAAAAAGTAAAAGAATTAGGTGTACATTTTGAGCCAAACGTAGTAATCGGTAAATCAACAACAATCGATCAGTTGATGGAAGAGGAAAACTTTGAAGCTGTATTCATCGGTTCCGGAGCAGGTCTTCCGATGTTCATGGGAATTCCGGGAGAGGCATCAAACGGAGTATTCTCTGCAAACGAGTATCTGACAAGAAGCAACCTGATGAAAGCTTTCGATGATTCTTATGATACACCGATTGCAGCAGGTATGAAAGTTGCAGTTGTCGGTGGCGGTAACGTAGCAATGGATGCTGCCAGAACAGCACTTCGTCTTGGAGCAGAAGTACATGTAATCTACCGTCGTGGCGAGGAAGAACTTCCAGCCAGAGTTGAAGAAGTACATCATGCAAAAGAAGAGGGAGTTATCTTTGATCTTCTTACAAATCCAAAAGAAATTCTTGCAGATGAGAATGACTGGGTAAAAGGAATGAAGGTTGTTAAGATGCAGCTTGGAGAGCCTGATGCATCAGGAAGACGACGTCCGGAAGAAATTTCAGGATCAGAGTACGAGATTGAACTTGATACAGTTATCATGTCTCTTGGAACATCTCCAAACCCATTGATTGCTTCTACAACAAAAGGTCTTGAGACAAACAAGAGAAAATGTATCGTTGCAGAAGAAGAAAATGGACAGACATCAAAAGCATGTGTATTCGCTGGCGGAGATGCTGTAACAGGAGCAGCAACAGTAATCCTTGCTATGGGTGCCGGAAAAGCCGGAGCAAAGGGAATTCATGAATTATTAAGCAACAAATAAATTCTTGAATGGGGACGTAGTAAAACTTTAAAATACTACGTCTCCATCATTGATTTAGGGTGTCTCTTTTTTCATAAAAGGGGTGCCCTTAGTTTATGAAGTTGACTTTTTTATTGACACTTCCAAGTCTTTTGTATAAAATAATATCAGAATTAGTTTAGACTAACCTCCGTAGATTAATTTAATACTGTTATTCTAGGATATCGAGATTCTGAATATAATACTAATAGATAATAAAAAGGAGTGTTTGATACATGACAATTTTCTGGGGACTAATGATACCGTTCATCGGAACAACGCTTGGGGCATTATGCGTATTATTTATAAAAAATGAATTAAAACCTGTGATTCAAAAGTCTTTACTTGGTTTTGCAGCGGGAGTTATGGTTGCGGCCTCTGTATGGTCACTTTTAATTCCAGCTATGGAAATGTCTGATCATCTGGGACAACTGGCATTTTTACCGGCTGCTGTTGGCTTTCTTGTCGGCATTGTATTTCTTCTTGCATTGGACCGCCTCATTCCACATCTGCATCTTGGGAGTGAAGAATCAGAAGGTCCTAAAGCTTCATTAAAGAAATCGACGATGCTGATTTTGGCAGTTACAATTCACAATATTCCGGAAGGAATATCTGGTGGCGCAGTATTTGCAGGACTTCTTATGAATAATTCAAAAGTGACACTTGCCGGAGCATTTGCACTGTCTATCGGCATAGCAATTCAAAATGTACCAGAAGGCTTTATTGTTTCACTGCCTGTCAGAGGTGAAAAAGGGCGGATAAAAGCTTTTTTATATGGTATGTTTTCTGGAATTGTGGAACCAATTGGTGGTGGTATAACAATTTTGCTTGCATCTAAAATTACACCTGTATTGCCGTATCTACTTGCATTTGCAGCAGGTGCTATGATTTATGTTGTAGTGGAAGAGTTAATTCCGGAATCATCTGAAGGAACCCATAGCAATGTCGGCACAATAGGTTTTTCGCTTGGGTTTATATTAATGATGATATTAGATGTAGCGTTGGGCTAGAAAGCATAAAGATGAATAAAAGGAGAACATGTTCGATAAAGTAACATGTTCTCCTTTATTCTTTTAATTTATAAACTTACACTAGTTATGACGATTGATAACAGAATGTAAAAAATCTCATTTACTTGTGATAGGGTTCATGATTTATAATTCGATAACTGCGATATATCTGTTCCAATAAGATCACACGCATTAATTGGTGAGGGAACGTCATTTTTGAAAAGCTGAGTGCATAGTCTGAGCGTTTTAAAACTTCTTTGCCAAGACCAATAGAGCCGCCTATAATAAAAATAATATGACTGATGCCTTGAATGCCAAGCGTGTCGACTTTTTCGGAAAGTTCTTCAGAGGTCAGCATTTTGCCACGAATTTCCAATGTAATTACATATGAATCTTCTTTGACATATTTCAGGATTCGTTCGCCTTCTTTATCCCGGATTGCATTTTCAACAGTCTCGCTTGCGTGATCCGGCGTCTTTTCGTCAGCAACTTCGACAATCTCAAGCTTACAATAACGGCCGAGCCTCTTACTGTATTCTGCAATAGCATCTTTTAAATACTTTTCTTTTATTTTTCCAACGGTAATTAAAGTAATTTTCATAAATTTCTCCAGTTAAAAAATATCTTCCGTAAAAAATAGCTGGATATTATTCGTCCCAGCCCTCGTAAAACCGAATATTTACAGAAATATTACGAATAAATTCCCCTTCTTTTAAGTCAATATCTTCCTCGTCAGATACATACGGGATGAATGGATCTTCTTCTGTAAGTTCCAGACTCAGCCAGTTTCTGGCGGCCTCATTGGCATCATCTATGGCATCATCTATCGTGTCACCTTCTCCGTAACAACATTCTAAATCAGGGAAATAGCCCTTGTATTTTCCATCTTTTTCTTCATGAAATACTGCTGGATATATAAATTTCATTTTTGTGTCCTTTCTAAACTCTTCTATATCATAGGCAGATCAGACTGCTTATGATGCTTCAGATTCAATGTATTCTCTTATAAGTCTTTTACATTATATCACGACTTAACAAGAATACAATAGAAAACACTTTTTAATTATTCTTTCATTTTTCTGTGATTCACTAAGTTATTCTGCACAAGATATGCTATGATATACTTATAATATTAAAATTGAATTCAGGAGGTTCTAGAACAATGACAAGAGCAGGCGAACGTAAGATTGCAAAAAAAGAACAGGTAAATGGCGGAGCAGGTCATGTGCTTATGGAGGCTCTTTTAAATGAAGAAGAACGAGGAGAGCATTGCCGTATATTTTCTCAGGTAACCATTGAGCCAGGCTGTGAACTTGGTTATCATGAGCATCATGGAGAAACTGAGACTTATTATGTACTTTCCGGCAGTGCGACTTATATGGACAACGATAAAGAATACGAGATCAAAACCGGCGATGTTACATTTTGCAAAGATGGAGACGGACATGGAATTAAGAATCACGGAACAGAACCAATTGTATTTGTAGCACTTGTATTAAAAAAATAAAAATCTTTTTATTTTATAAAGAGGTAATTACAGGAGGAAGCTTATGAAATTTTTATTTGCTTCAGATTCATTTAAAGGGAGTTTATCTTCGCAAAAGACAGCAGAACTTCTGGCAAAAGCAGCCCGGGAGATATTTCCGGACTGTCAATGTGACAGCATTGTCGTTGCAGACGGTGGCGAAGGTACAACAGCGGCAGTACTTGCGGCTACAAATGGAAAAAAATTACCTGTGCAAGTTCATGGACCTCTCTGGGAGGATATTACAAGTAATTATGGCATGCTGGATGAAAATCGTGCAGTAATGGAAATGGCTGCAGCTTCCGGACTGCCTCTCGTTCCAGAAGAGAAAAGAGATCCGCGCTATACTACATCTTATGGAACTGGAGAAATGATTGCAGATGCTCTTAGAAGAGGATTCCGGGATATATCCATAGCCATCGGTGGCTCTGCTACAAACGATGGTGGAATCGGCTGTATATGCGCCCTGGGTGGAAAATTTTTAGATGAGAATAATCAGGAATTAAAGGGTTGCGGCGAGGATTTGATGAAAATTAGAAAAATAGATCTTTCTGGACTGAATCCATTGATAAAAGAATGTAAATTCACGGTAATGTGTGATGTCACAAATCCGCTTTGTGGAAAAGATGGAGCTACTTATACATTTGGCAGACAGAAAGGTGCAACCCCTGAGATTCAAAATGATCTGGAAGCTGGTATGTGTAATTACCGGGACATTATTAAAGAGCAATTTGATCTGGATATGGATAATATACCGGGTTCCGGAGCAGCTGGTGGTCTCGGGACTGCTCTTATGGTATTTTTAAACGGAACATTGAAATCTGGAATTGAGACGGTACTTGATCTTGTGGATTTCGATGAACATCTGAAAGATGTCGATATTGTCGTAACCGGAGAAGGTGCTACAGACTGGCAGTCTGTATTTGGCAAAGTCATGCAGGGAGTTGGTGTACACTGCAAAAAGCGCCATATACCAGTTGTAGCGATTGTCGGAAGTATGGGAAGCGGTGCAGAAGATATCTTCGATTATGGAATTGAATCTATTATCACAACGGTAAATAATATTATGCCTCTGTCTGATGCTTTAAATCATGCTGAAGAATTATATCTTGGTGCAGCAAGACGAATGTTCCGACTCTTAAAAGCAGGAATGCAGATGCGTTAACAAATAAATTGTTATATTTTATGATATTCTTGAATGAACTTGATCATCTTACGAACGGCAGTACTCTTTGCAGTGCTGCCATTCGTGACTAAATAAATTCTCCGAAGGGGCAGTTTTTCTTCCAACGGAATCTGATATACATCACCTTTGGTCAAAGCTAGTTCAGCCATTTTCTTAGGATAAAAACCGATTCCAAGGTTATGAGTGATCAAAGGAAGCATCTGATCGGTTGTCGCGGTCTCCATATCCGGTGCAAAGGAAAGTCCCTGTTCCAGAAAAAAACTGTTATATAATTCTCTTGTACTGCTATTTTCATCAAGACTAATAAATGGAAGAGAAGCAATATCTTCAAGCTTCTGGGTATGTTCTGCAAGCTTTTTGTATTTTCTCCCTCCGATTAGTATTTCGCGGTAAGAGGCAAGAGGTATTTTCTCCAGTGGACTTTTGATGTCAAGTGGTGTTGTCACCGCAGCAAAATCCACAATATCACTTCTTAATGCCTGAATTGCCTGTGGCGTCGAATGATTCGAAATACGAAGTCTGACATGCGGATATTGTTCATGAAATTTTTCAAGTCTTGAAAGTAGTACCAGTCTCAGCGCGTTTTCGCTGGCACCGATGGATACTAATCCATTCTCCAGTTCACCATTCTGACGGATTTCTTCTTCGCCAATCTGTAACTGTTCATATGCAATTGCTACATGCTCATATAATTTCTTTCCCTCTGGTGTTAGCGAAATACCACGGTTAGACCGTAGGAAAAGAGTGCATTTTAATTCTTGCTCCAGGATATTCATGCAGCGTGTAATATTGGGCTGATTGTTGCCAAGCATTTTTGCTGCTTTTGTAAAGCTCTTATAACGTGCTACAAAATAAAATATGCGGTAATAATCGTAAGTAATCATATCTAGTCCTCTCATTCCAAATTGATATATCCATGATACTAAATATATCTTTTACATTTTGACGTAAGACAACTATAATATATAGCAGATAAAAAATCAATAAGAAAAGAGATGAATAAAAATGGCAACCATATTTCCAAGAGAAGAAAAAGCAGAATACTTATTTGACAAAATTCTGGAAAATCCGCAGGCATGCGAACGGTTGATGGAAACATTTTATGAATCAGTAGAATCTGACGGCGAATATTCAGGAGAAGTATTGCCGCCGGAGAAATTTGCAAAAGCTTTATTTGACGCTTATAAGAATAAAGATCTGACCGCTTTCCTTCTGGCAATCTGTCAGCACAGCATGTTCGATCTTCTTAGAAATGCATACCTTGTTCCGTTTCGTTTTAATGCTGACGGACATACCAATCCTTATATTTTAACGGATGGATCCGGCAATCTGTTAAATGATTGCAAGAAAGCTGTACCTGACAAAATGTATCATAAATTCCAAAAAGTCTACGCACAAAATGATGATGTGAAAATGTATCTGGCAGAAGGATATCGAAAAAGGCATTGTTATGATGAAGTGACTATGGAAGTAAAAGATTATCGAATGGGAGAGCAGTTAGGTGTCTTGCTTGTATATGAACTGCCGGATACTATCAAAATGAAAGAGACTGAAGCTCAGTCTTATGTCGCCGTTATGGATCTGGTTATGCAATTGCAGGAAGAATTGCCAAAATCCATTGTTTATTATGGACAAGAATGTCTTGAAGAAAAAGGCGAGCATTTTGATGAACTTGGAGTTTTTCTTCCATTTACACATTTTTCAGAACGACTGGAAAAACATATTGAGACAGCGAAGAAGATTGTTTATCAATATAAAGAATAATTTGTCATATAATCTATAAGAAAGAGGAACTATTCACTTGAAAATGAACGGTTCCTCTTTTAGTTCAGTTGAGAAGACTCCCAATTATATAAGTGACAAGTGAACTTATATAATTGAGAGTCGAATCTTTGAATTTACGTGCAATAACGAAATGTTTTATCTGTCAAAATCCTTGCAAAAATCAATCCAAGCGGCAATGCAAGTATGATCATAAATGCGGCAGCGAACCACTCTGCTGATGTATGCAGGGACATGATTCCCAGATTATAAATAGCACGGTACAAATAAAGGCCAGGTACCATAATTACTATAGAAGGTACCGTTACGGATATTCTTGGAAATCCCGCAACATTTTTAATCATAGAAGCAAGAATTCCTGCGACAAGCGCGCCGATAAATGCAGCAGCAGCTGGGGGCATATTTGCAAGGTCCACCATTTCCAGACGAAGAGTATTGGCAACGGCTCCGATACATCCGGCTGTAGCTGCCAGTTTTCTTGGACTGTTAAACATAACAGAGAATCCGAAAACTCCACAAAAGCTTGCTGCCAGTCGGAAGAGAATTTGTACCGGGACTTGCAAATTTAATGTTAGAAAATCCACCGGCTGCAATTTTAAGATAAGTGCCATAATCCAGGCAGTCATTGTTGCAACAGTGATAATAATGATTGCATAAGTGAATCGTTCCAGACCTGATCTCATATCCAATTTTGCAAGGTCAATACCGCTGGTAATGAATGGAAATCCTGGAATGATAAATAACATAGAACAAATATATCCTGCTTCATGTTGTTCTGACACCCCAAGTATCAGTTTCATCACTTCAAATAATCCTGCATAGACCAGACAGGCTGATGTTACAGAAGCGAAGATACATAAAAATAGTGTAAAATGATGCTTCCCCAGTTTGCATCGGACAAAATTTCCGATACCGGCACCTGCAAATGCACAAAACATTTCTACCGGTCCGCCTCCAAGTAAAAAGGTAAATGCGCCACAGGCAAGTGCGGCTGCAAGACCAAGTGCGGTCGGAGAGTAGAGACCATGTATTTTTTCAATCTGATCCAGATGAGAATGTAATTCCTCACCAGTCATGTATACACCTTCGGATGAAAATTTATTAATAAACTGTTCCAGACGATTCAGTTTTGATGTATTTACTCCTGTGTTTGTAAGACATAAGGACTGCGAGTAACATTCCTCTCCATCGAAACAGGTGTATTCAATGGACATTAATCCGATGTCTGCAGTACAAGTCAACCCTAACTGTTCTGCGAGTGTATTCATAGATTGTCTGACACGCCAGGCTCCGGTTCCACATGACAGAAGCATAAGACCTGTCCGTCCGATCACAGAAGATTTTTCAATAATTCCAGCATTTGTAATCGGGATATCGTCAATTGCTTCTGCATAATCATGCCATAAAATTTCCATGTGATTTTTGTGGATCACTTGCATATAAATCACTTCTTTCTTCACTGAACTGACCATATCGTCAGCTTAGTATAAATATTTTTGCAGCCATATAAATTATGTATGTTTGATATTTTAATTATACATATATAGCATATTATGTTCAGCTTTAGTATAGTCTTTATTTCTTGTTTGTCAATAATTACTTACTGTCTTGTCACATGTAAAAACATGTGTTATAATTGTCTGCAATGAAATTTCAGATCATATGGGAGGAAAAACATATGACAATTGTAGAAGAAATACAAAAACTAAAACAAGAAAAAAATGCAGTGATCCTGGCTCATTATTATGTCAGACCTGAAGTTCAGGATATTGCAGATTACATAGGAGATTCTTTCTATCTAAGCCGTGTTGCAACAGAGCTTTCTGAGAGTACGATTGTATTTTGCGGCGTTTCTTTTATGGGCGAGAGCGCAAAGATCTTAAATCCGGACAAAACTGTTCTGATGCCGGATCCGACTGCTGACTGCCCGATGGCACATATGGCAGATGTAGAATCCATTAAAAAAGTCCGCGAAGAGTATGAAGATGTAGCAGTGGTCTGCTATATTAATTCTACAGCAGCTTTAAAAGAATATTCCGATGTATGTGTAACGTCAGCAAATGCTGTCAAGATAGTAAAAGCGTTACCGAATAAGAATATTTACTTTATTCCAGATCGGAATCTGGCTCATTTTGTAGCAGAACAAGTTCCGGAGAAACATTTTATCTATAATGAAGGATTCTGTCCGACACATGAGCGTATGGAAGCTGATGAAGTCCGCGAAGCAAAAGAAGAACACCCAGATGCACTGGTGTTATCTCACCCGGAATGTAATACAGAAGTATTAAAATTATCCGATTATATAGGAAGTACTTCAGGAATTATTAAATATGCAACGGAAAGTCCATGTAATGAATTTATCATCTGTACAGAAGAGGGTGTACACTATAAACTCGTTCAGAATAATCCGGATAAACATTTTTACTATCCGAAGACTGTTCCGGTATGTCCGAACATGAAAAAGAATACTTTGGAAAAAGTGCTTCATGTATTGAAGACCGGCAAGAACGAAGTTCATGTCAGTGACAGCCTTCGTGAAAATTCAAAAAAACCTCTGGAACGTATGTTAGAGCTTGGAAAGTAGGCATTTGAATATGAATCAAATAGATAATATGAAAAATGTAAGTAATAGTAAGGAAAATAATTTGCAGGCCGATGTGGTCATTGTCGGCACAGGCGTAGGCGGCTGCTTTTCAGCCTTGAATCTGTCCGAAGATTTATCCATTATTATGATTACAAAATCAGATCTTGAAAGCAGCGATTCATTTCTCGCACAAGGAGGAATCTGTGTGTTACATGATGACGATGATTATGACAGTTATTTCGAAGACACAATGCGGGCTGGTCATTATGAAAACAGGAAAGAGTCTGTAGATATTATGATCCGCGGTTCACAGGATGTAATTCATGATCTGATCGGGTATGGTGTGGATTTTGCAAAGGAAGGTGGTAAACTTCTGTACACAAGAGAAGGCGCCCATTCCAGACCTCGAATTCTGTTTCATGAAGATATTACTGGTAAAGAAATCACAAGTAAGCTTCTTGCACAGATAAAGACACGTAAAAATATCCAGATTATGGAATATACGACGATGACTGACATCCTTATTTCCCAAGGGGCATGTGCCGGGATTGAGGCTGAAACATCTGATTATAAAAAGATTTATATCCACGCTGATCAGACTATTTTTGCAAGCGGTGGAATTGGAGGTCGTTATCAGCATTCTACAAACTTTCCGCATCTGACCGGAGATGCACTTGATATTTCCAAAAAACATGGGATCCGGCTGGAACATTTAGATTATGTACAGATCCATCCAACAACACTTTATTCTAAAAAACCGGGGCGCAGATTTTTGATTTCCGAATCTGTGCGTGGGGAAGGTGCTCTGCTGTATGATAAAAATGGAAATCGATTTGTAGATGAACTGCTCCCAAGAGATGTTGTCACAAAAGCCATTCAGGAACAGATGAAGAAGGATGGGACAGATCATGTGTGGCTGTCATTAGAAAAGATTCCAAAGGAAATAATCCTAAGTCATTTTCCGAATATCTACCAGCATTGCCTGGAAGAAGGTTATGATGCGACAAAAGAGTGGATTCCAGTCGTTCCGGCTCAGCATTACTTTATGGGGGGAATCTGGGTTGACTCCGATAGTCATACCTCTATGCCAAATTTATATGCAGTAGGAGAGACAAGTTGCAACGGTGTTCATGGAAAGAACCGACTTGCAAGCAATTCTCTTTTGGAGAGTCTTGTATTTGCTAAAAGAGCTGCCAGGAAAATCATGTCTGAAAAACAGATGAATAAGGCAACCGCATAAAACAGTAATAAAATGCTATAAAAAAGGAGATTTTCAAAGAGTCATGAATACAATTACGATGAAACTACAGGCTGACCATCTCATCGAAGAAGCCTTAAGAGAAGATATATCAAGCGAAGATGTAACCACAAATTCAGTCATGAAAGAAGCTGTTCAAGGAGAAGTTAACCTGATCTGCAAACAAGATGGAATCATAGCCGGTCTGGATGTGTTCCAGCGTGTTTTTGAACTTTTAGACGAAAAAACAAAGGTACAATTTTATAAAAAAGACGGTGATGAAGTAAAAGTGGGAGAGCTTCTTGCTGTAGTGACCGGAGATATTCGAGTTCTGTTGTCTGGAGAAAGGGTAGCTTTAAATTATCTTCAACGTATGAGCGGAATTGCCACATACACGAATACTGTTGCAAAATTGCTTGCCGGAACTAAAACGAAACTTTTGGATACAAGAAAAACAACTCCGAATATGCGTATTTTCGAAAAATATGCAGTTCGCGTCGGAGGCGGATATAATCACCGCTATAATCTATCTGATGGCGTCCTTTTGAAGGATAATCATATTGGTGCAGCCGGAAGTGTAACAAAGGCTGTGCAGATGGCAAAAGACTATGCACCTTTCGTTCGTAAGATAGAAGTTGAAGTCGAGAATCTGGATATGGTAAAGGAAGCAGTAGAAGCAGGTGCAGACATCATTATGTTAGACAACATGTCTTATGACGAGATGAAAGAAGCTTTATTAATCATTGATGGACGTGCCGAGACAGAATGTTCCGGAAATGTTACAAAGGAAAATATTGAAAAACTGACCGGACTTGGTGTGGATTATATTTCCAGTGGAGCACTGACCCATTCTGCACCGATTCTTGATGTTTCCTTAAAAGGACTTCATGTAATATAAGTCTATGCATAGTGTTGCTGTTGACTAACATTTATTCCTCGGTCTACAATAAGAAAAAAGCAAAGAAGGTGCGAGTATGCAGGCTTTGTCAACAGCTGCACCCGGTAAAGTATATACCATCAAATGGATGTTTGGTCTCCCGGAGGTTTTGAATATCATTCGTAACTGTCAGATTGAGGAGGGCAGTGAAATCCGGGTCTTTGAAAAGTTCAATGGTGGTCTGATTATCGGGAATAAACACAAAAGAATCGCAATTAGCGATGATGCAGCGGCAAGAATACAAGTCTAAAGTGTAGACTTGCAGAGGTGCGCAGTAGAAGTATGTCATGCAATTGCATGACGCGCACCTCGCAGCAAGAATGCCGAGGCATTCTTGAATTTATAATTTATGATACTCTTAAAAAAGTATTTGTCGTAAGAAAAAAAGAAGTATGAGAATCCATTTAAGGTGTTTCATGCTTCTTTTTCTTATACCTGAACAGCATTTTTATCATTTACATATGCAGATATCAGGGAAAAATCTAAATTATGATATCATATATTTTGAGGATAGCCGTATTACTTTTATTTTAATTTGTCAATAGTTTAACAAATATTTCTTGTATAAAATTACATACAAAACACATGAATTGTACTCTCTAAAATGCAATTTCTCAGTGAAATTGCACAAAATCAAGTACAAGCGCTTTTTGATTAATTGTACTCATTTAAATACTTGCAATCGAAAAAAACCGATGCTATACTGTGCCCGTAAAAAGAAATACATATTTAGGAAAAGGAGACGTAAAGATATGGCACAGTACGAACAGTGGGCAGGATTTAAAGGAAGAAACTGGACACATTCTGTAGATGTTAGAAGTTTTATCCAGGATAACTACACTCCATATGAAGGAGATGACTCTTTCCTGGAAGGACCAACTGAAGCAACCAACAAATTGTGGGGAAGACTTCAGGAGCTTCAAAAAGAAGAGCGTGCAAAAGGTGGCGTTCTTGATATGGAAACAGATGTAGTATCCGGACTGACAGCATATGGCCCAGGGTATATCGATGAGAGTATGAAAGACCTTGAGCAGGTTGTAGGTCTTCAGACAGACAAGCCTCTTAAGAGAGCATTCATGCCTTACGGTGGAATTAAGATGGCAGAGCAGGCTTGTACAACTTATGGATATGAGCCAAACCCAAAACTTCATGAAATCTTTACTAAATATCATAAAACACACAACCAGGGAGTTTTCGATATCTACACACCAGAGATGAAAAAAGCTCGTCATAACAAAATCATTACAGGACTTCCGGATACTTACGGACGTGGACGTATCGTTGGTGATTATCGTCGTGTAGCTCTGTACGGAATTGATTTTCTTCTTGAGAAAAAACAGTATGATTTTGAGCGTTACGCAAGACACGGCATGAAAGGTACAGACTTCCGTCTTCGTGAAGAGCTTGCTGATCAGATGAGAGCACTTCGTGATATGAAAGAAATGGCTGCTGCTTACGGTTATGACATTTCACAGCCTGCAAAAGATGCAAAAGAGGCTGTACAGTGGTTATACTTTGGTTATCTTGCAGCAATCAAGACTCAGAACGGTGCTGCTATGAGTGTTGGACGTGTGTCTACTTTCCTTGATATATATATTGATCGTGATATTAAAAACGGTAAGCTTACAGAGAAAGAAGCTCAGGAATTAATTGATCACCTTGTAATGAAGTTTCGTATGGTTAAATTCGCAAGAATTCCTTCTTACAATGAACTGTTCTCAGGAGATCCTACATGGGCAACTCTGGAAGTAGCCGGACTTGGACAAGATGGACGTTCTATGGTAACAAAGAACGATTATCGTTTCCTTCACACATTAAAGAACATGGGGCCTTCTCCAGAGCCGAACTTAACAGTTCTTTATTCTTCAAGACTGCCAGAGAACTTCAAGAAATTTGCTGCTCGCATTTCTGTTGAGACAAGTTCTATCCAGTATGAAAATGACGATGTAATGCGTCCGGTATGGGGTGATGACTACAGCATCTGCTGTTGTGTATCTGCCACAGAAACTGGTAAAGAGATGCAGTTCTTCGGAGCTCGTGCAAACCTTGCAAAATGCTTAATGTACGCAATCAACGGTGGTGTTGATGAGAAGACAAAAGCACAGGTTGGACCAAACTATCAGCCAATCACATCTGAGTACCTTGACATTGATGAAGTACTTGCTAAATATGACGAGATGATGGAGTGGTTGTCCAAGTTGTATGTTGATACACTGAACATGATCCACTACATGCATGATAAATATTACTATGAAGCAGCGCAGATGTCCCTCATCGACACAGATGTAAAACGTTCATTCGCTACAGGTATCGCAGGATTCTCACATGTAGTAGATTCCTTAAGCGCTATCAAATACGCAAAAGTTAAACCAATCCGTGACGAGGACGGAATTGCCGTTGACTTTGAAATTGAGGGAGACTTCCCAAGATATGGTAATGATGATGACCGTGCAGATGACATTGCAATCTGGCTTCTGAAGAAATTTATGCACAAATTAAGCAAATGCCATACTTACAGAGAGTCTACACCGACAACATCTATCCTTACAATTACATCAAACGTTGTATATGGTAAAGCTACAGGATCTCTTCCAGATGGAAGAAAAGCAGGAGAGCCATTATCTCCAGGAGCTAACCCATCATACGGTGCAGAAAAAGCAGGACTTCTTGCTTCCTTGAACTCTGTTGCTAAGCTTCCATATGAACTTGCATTAGATGGAATTTCTAATACACAGACAATCAGCCCAGGAGCACTTGGACACAATGATGAAGAGAGAAGTGTAAATCTTGCACACGTATTAGATGGATACTTTGATCAGGGAGCTCATCATCTGAATGTCAATGTATTTGGCACAGAGAAACTGATCGATGCTATGGAGCATCCAGAGAAACCAGAGTACGCAAACTTTACAATCCGTGTATCTGGATATGCTGTAAAATTCATCGACCTGACTCGTGAGCAACAGTTAGATGTAATTTCCAGAACATGCCATAAAGAGATGTAATTTTCACACATATAAGACCTCGTGTTTGACAATGCTCTTCGCGGGGTCTTATAGTTAATTATGTAAATTTTCAAAATAATAAACCATTGTTGAAAATACATTTTTAAAAATATATAGATAGGAGATTGTTATTATGGAAGGATACATTCATTCCACAGAAAGTTTTGGTTCTGTAGATGGACCAGGAGTTCGCTTTGTCATTTTTACTGCAGGATGTCCCATGCGTTGTCAGTTCTGTCATAACCCGGATACATGGAATATGAAAACGGGTACACTGACTTCTACGGATGACCTGATCAAAAAAGCCCTCAGATATCGTTCTTACTGGGGGGATGAAGGTGGCATTACTGTCAGTGGTGGTGAACCGCTTCTTCAAATTGATTTTCTGACTGAACTTTTTAAAAAAGCAAAGGAAAATGGAATTCATACAACACTAGATACAAGTGGTAATCCTTTCACAAGAGAAGAACCTTTCTTTAGCAAATTTAATGAATTAATGCAATATACAGATCTCATTTTGCTTGACATCAAACACATTGATGAAAAGGAGCATATACGTCTGACAGGGCATACGAATAAAAACATCTTAGATCTGGCAACTTATCTGTCTGATATGAAGAAGCCTGTCTGGATCAGACATGTTCTTGTTCCTAAGCGCAACGACAAAGATGAATATCTGGACAGACTGCATGAATTCATTCTGACTCTTCATAATGTAGAACGCGTAGAAATTCTACCATATCATACACTTGGTGCATACAAATGGAAAGAACTTGGTATGGAGTATCCATTAGAAGGAATTGATCCTCCGACTGCTGAGCGTGTAGAGAATGCCAGAAAACGTCTTGGAGCATTTTAAATAATACCAATTTATAATTTGATAAAAGAAACATATAGCTTATGATATTTTAAAGCTGTGTGTTTCTTTTTTACTTCAGTAATGAAAGACATACCTTCGTTCATACATTATTACAAACGATATTTTCATAAACTGAAAAATGGAGTTTTATGAGTATAGATTTGGAAAATAGCAAAAGAAAAGCTGCCAAAGCATCCAAATTTCCAGAAGATGTTGTTCTTGGAATGCCTAATGTTGAAATTCTGGGACATTCTGAAATGCGAATTGAAAATTATCGGGGACTGATTGAATATACAGATCAACTCGTTAGAGTTCAGACAAAAATCGGTCAGATACGAATTACCGGAAAGCACCTTCAAGTTGATTCTTATACAAATGATGATATGAAAATTACGGGGAAAATTCAGAATATTGAATATCAGACATAAGGTGGAGGATTCATTCATTGCTTTTAAAAATATATCAATATATTCGAGGATATGTAAGAATCCGGATTACCGGTCATCGTATGGAACGTTTTATTAACGCATGCAATTACCGAAAAATAAAAATCTGGGATTTATCAGCCAGCGATGGCTCTTACGAAATGAATCTATGGGTAAAAGATTTCAAAAAGCTGCGTCACATTTCTCATAAAACTTCCACAAAAATTACGATTGTAAAAAAATATGGACTTCCTTTTTATCTGTTTGACCATCGAAGACGCAAGCTTTTCTTTGCTGGCATATTTGCTGCCACCGTTTTGCTATTGATCATGTCTGGTTATATCTGGGATATTGAAATCCTTGGCACACATACACAGACCGAAGAAGTCATAAGAACATTTCTAAAGGAGAATCATGTAAATACCGGCATACGTCGCGGAAACATTGATTGCGACCGTATTGTAAAAGATATTCGGAAAGGATTTGACGACATCATCTGGGTATCTGCATCTATAGAGGGGACCAGACTAATCATTCAAATCAAAGAAAACGAAGATGCTAAAATAGATAATAAAACAGATAATAAAACAGATATAAAAGAGGATATATATCCAAATTCTGATGCTGGGACGGACCTTGTTTCAGATTCCACAGGGACTATTGTACGCATTATCACTCGAAAAGGTATTCCTATGGTGCGGGAGGGAACATCTGTAAATCCCGGTGATATTCTTGTTTCCGGTCAGATTCCTATTCTTAATGATGCAAAAGAGATCACAGGATATGAGTCCTGTCATTCAGATGCTGATATTTTCATCCAGACTCAGATTCATTACGAGAATACTTTGCCCAGAAAATACATAAAAAAAACAAGTGTAAAGTTCCCCCGTTTGTTCTATCTGTATTTTCGCATTGGTAAATATCGTCTGTCACCATTTTTCATCTGGTCTCCGTATGAACACTATTCAAAAAGCACAATGGAGTCACGGCTGAAACTTCTAGATCATTTTTATCTGCCGGTATATATCGGCGTTGTAGGTCTGACCCCTTATAAACCTGTTATGAAAAAATATACAGATCAACAGCTTCAAGACAAATTGAACAGATATTTCTTAAGATATTGTGAAGATTTAGATAAAAAGGGGGTAGAAATTATTCAGAATGATGTTAAAATAGACACAGGGTCAAAAGAGGGAGCTATATCTGGTACACTGACCATCATCTGCAATACCGGACAGTCCCGACAATCTGAGATTCCGCAGCTTCCGAATAATCGGGAAGAACAAATTGAACAATTAGGAGAATAAGATATATGGGAATTATGGAAACTGTTCTTGAAATCCCGGCTGAGCATGAAGCAAATGTATTCGGGCAATTTGATGCTTTTGCAAAAAAGATTGAGCGCTCCCTTCATGTGACACTGATTTCCAGAGATGGTGTTGTCAAGATCATGGGGGACAGCAATGCTGTAGAGCGCGCAAGAAATGTACTCTCACAGCTTCTTGAATTATCCCGTCGAGGTAACACGATTTCAGAACAAAATGTGAATTATACGCTGGCTCTTGTCATGGAAGACAGTGAAGATAATGTCTTGGAAATTGATAAAGATATTATCTGTCACACCTTACAGGGGAAGCCGATAAAACCAAAGACACTTGGGCAAAAACAGTATGTAGATGAAATTCGCGAAAAAATGATTGTCTTTGGACTAGGTCCTGCCGGAACAGGAAAGACATACCTGGCCATGGCTATGGCAATCACTGCATTTAAAAATAATGAAGTTGGTAGAATCATTCTGACAAGGCCTGCCATTGAGGCGGGAGAAAAGCTTGGATTTCTTCCGGGAGATCTGCAAAGCAAGATTGATCCTTATCTGCGTCCGCTTTATGATGCTCTTTATCAGATTATGGGAGCAGAAAGCTTTTTAAAAAATTCTGAAAAAGGACTGATTGAAGTTGCACCACTTGCATACATGCGTGGTCGTACATTAGACAATGCATTTATCATTCTGGACGAGGCTCAGAACACAACTCCGGCGCAGATGAAGATGTTTTTAACAAGAATCGGATTTGGCTCAAAAGTTGTAATTACCGGTGATGAGACACAAAAAGATTTGCCAAGTGGTCAGACTTCCGGACTTGATGTAGCTGTCCGTGTTGTCGGCAAGATCAATGACATTGGAGTATGCCGCCTTACAAGCAAAGATGTTGTCCGCCATCCGCTTGTCCAGAAAATTGTAAAAGCTTACGAAGAATACGAGACAAAGACACAGAACAAATCAAGAAATCGCAGCCGAGAGAAAAGGAGAAAATCATGACATTATTTTATGAAGAAGAAGGAGCATTAAAGCTCCCTTTTGATTGCCAGGCGCTTGCCCGTGAAGTCATAAATGGCGCATTGGAATATATTCATTGTCCATATGAAGTTCAGGTCAATCTCTTACTCACTATGAACGATGAGATTCATGAGATGAACCGGGATTTCCGTAACATTGATCGTGCAACAGATGTACTTTCTTTCCCGATGCTGGAATATGAAACTCCGGGAGACTTCTCTCATTTTGAAAGCGAAGAAGACTGCTTCGATCCGGAGACAGGTGAGCTTCTGCTTGGAGATATTGTGATTTCCAAAGAAAAAGTCATCGCACAGGCTGAAGAATACGGTCATTCCGTCAAACGTGAATACGCTTTCCTGATTGCACACTCGGTCCTTCATCTTTCCGGTTATGATCATATGGAAGAAGAGGAACGTATAGAAATGGAGACTCTTCAGCGTGAAATTTTAAATGAGCTAAATATATTACGTTAACATGGAGTAAATTATGAGTGAAAACAAAAGTGAAACCGGGAAGAACTTTCTCGTTCAGGGTTCCATTCTGGCTATAGCCGGAGTCATAACTAAAATTATCGGAGCAGTGTACCGAATTCCCCTCGTAAATATACTTGGTGATAAAGGTATGGGCTACTACGGAGTCGCGTTTCAGATTTACGCGATTGCACTTACACTGACTTCTTACAGTCTGCCCCTTGCAGTATCCAAGCTTGTCTCTGCAAGACTTGCAACAGGACAATATAAAAATGCATATCGCGTCTTTCGGGGTGCCATGACATTTGCAATTGCAGCAGGCGGTATCGTCGGTGCCATCATATTCTTTGGCGCTGATTTTATCGCATCGAATCTGATGGCAATGAAAATGAGTACGTTAGCCTTACGAGTACTTGCTCCGTGCATTCTGATCGTGGCAATCCTTGGTGTATTCCGTGGATTTTTCCAGGGAAATGGATCCATGATTCCGACAGCTGTTTCCCAGATCATCGAACAGATTGTCAATGCAGTTGTCAGCGTAGTCGGTGCTTACATGCTCCTTAAGGTTGGTAAAGAAGTTGCTGCCCAGAAAAATAATGATTCTTATGGTGCGGCTTATGCAGCATCTGGCGGTACACTAGGTACCGTGATGGGAGCACTTGCTGCGTTATTATTTTTATTTTTCTTATTTTTAGCTTTCCGGAAGAAATTCCGCCGTCAGATGGAGCGTGATCGTGGAAATAAAACTGAAAGTTATAAGAGAGTTTTTAAAGTGCTTCTATTAACGATTGCACCTGTTATTTTAAGCGCAACGGTCTACAATCTTTGTGGTGTTGTAGATAATGCTATGTTTGGGACAATTATGTCTATTCAGGGGCATAAGGAAAGCGAATATGCCGCCCTTCTTGGTATTGTAACCGGAAAATACGATACACTGATGAATGTGCCTCTTGCGATTTCCAGTGCCTTTGGATCTTCCTTGATCCCAAGCATTGTACTTACTGCAAAGACCGGAAACCGCAGACAGGTTCATGAAAAGATTGATATTTTTACGCGTTTTAATATGATTATTGCGATTCCATGTGCAGCCGGATTTATCGTACTGGCAAAACCACTTTTGGATTTATTATTCTTTACAGAGAATAATACTCTTGGCGGTGTATTATTACAGATGGGAGCAATCTCTGTTGTATTTTACAATCTTTCTACTGTAACGAATGCAGTGCTTCAGGGACTCGATAATATGATGGTACCGGTAAAGAGTGCCGCCATCTCTCTTGTTATACATATCATTTCCCTGTTCCTTATGATGGTTGTTTTCAAATGGGGCATTTATGCAGTTGTTTTGAGCAAGATTGTTTTTTCTCTTTCTACCTGTATTTTAAATGCACACGCATTGAGAGAACGAATCGGATATGTTCAGGAGCAGAAGAAAACATTTGTCATACCGGCAATTGCCTCGATCATTATGGGGATCGTTACACTTGTTGTACATTTGTTATTTGAATTGTTCGTAGGAACAAGAATTGCAACTGTCATTGCATTGTGTGTTGCTGTTGCAGTTTACGGTGTTGCGCTTGTACTTCTTGGCGGTGTAACAGAAAAAGAGCTATCTTCCATGCCAAAGGGACCAATGTTAGTCAAAATATGCAAGAAAGCTCATTTATTCCGTTCCTAGGCTGTTCTTAATGCTGCATGACACGGATCATGAATAGAAGTAAATAATAAAGTCAATACTGTACTTAAAAAGGAGATATTTCCATGAAAAGTAAGTACAGTATTGGCTTTTTAAGTTGTTGTGCATGCCTGATCATTGCCATGACATTTGCATATCAGTTCAGTTATCAAAAAGCAAAGGCGAGAGCTGAAAAACTAAAATTAGAAGAGCAGCAGACCATGGAAAATGAAGATTCATCTTCTGTCACGACCGGCAGCAAGGCTTCCAAAAATGACTGCTATTATCTGATGGAAGTGAACGGATACATTGTTGTGTATTTCAGCGATAAGAAAACACCTTATGAGTATACAGACATTCATTATGATGAACTTCCAGAACTTTTAAGACAGGAAATCAGAAATGGAAAGTACATTGAAAGTACCGCTGAGCTTTATGGCTTTCTCGAAAATTATTCCAGTTAATGTATCCTGGATTTTTCTGTAGACTTCTTGTTCCGGATAGTGTAAGATAAATAGATGACGTCTTTATTAAGAAAGGAACGAAAGCACATGGACGAAAGCAAAATTGCCCGTATTAATGAACTCTATCACAAATCCAAAGAGGTCGGATTAAGTGATGCAGAATTAAAAGAACAGCTTATCTTAAGAAAAGAATATATTGACAGCGTCCGCCGTAATCTTAGGGGACAGCTTGACAACATTTCTGTCAAAGAGGCAGATGGAAGTATTACGAATCTAGGTGAAAAATATGGAAACAAAAAAGTCCATTAGGCAGATTATCCGTAAGCAACGCAAAGAACTGGATCCAATTATCTGGCAGTCACAGACGGCTGAAATCTGTCGTAAGACATGCGAACTGGATGTATTCCGGGAAGCAACAGATATTTATTGTTATATAGATTTCGGAGGGGAAGTGGGGACTCGGCCACTTATGCTGGAAGCCTGGAAACTCGGAAAAACTGTCTGGGTTCCGAAGGTTCACGGCGAAACAATGGATTTTTATGAAATTACTTCTTTTGATGAATTAAAACCTGGTGCTTATGGTATTCTCGAACCCGATGCCGGAATACCTGCATCGGCAGACGACGGACTTATGATCATGCCAGGAGTTGCCTTTGATACAAACCGCAATCGTGTCGGCTATGGAGGCGGTTATTATGACCGATATCTGAAGTCACATCCTCAGCTTCGTACACTAGCACTGGCTTTTGATATGCAAGTCTTATTTGAAGTCCCGGCAGAGGAACAAGATATTAAGCCACAGTTTCTTGTGACAGAAACAAACATTTATCAGGAAGGATAATATTATATATGGAATTACCAAAAGATCCAGTCATGCTTCTTAGCGTGATCAATACAGAACTCAGAGATAAATATCCATCGCTGGACGCACTATGCGAAGACCGCGAAATCACGAAAACATCTATTACAGATACGTTGAAAGGGATTGATTATGAATACGATAACATCAGGAATCAATTTGTCTGATCCTGCACCGCATAAGGAACCGGAAAGACAATATTATTTCATAGAAAAAGCGAAAGAATACGTAAGAAAAGAAGCAGAAGAAGCAGGAAGGCCGATGACTTTCTGCGTCACAACCTTTGGGTGTCAGATGCACTCGGTAACAAAGAATTTGATATGTATGACGTCATAATCAATAAACTCCGTAAACTCAGTGCTTACGGGGTTGTTTTTATTTGTAGAGTAACGTATGGGAAAGACCATTGATGAATACAATTTCTACAATCTTGCGTTCTCTGACTACGATATGGTCAATTACAGAATTCATGAATTGTTTTAAGGATTCTTCATCAAGCGTGGCAAGTTCTTTGTAGTCAACAAATTCTCCACTGTTTATTTTATGCATCAACAGAAATTCAGATGCCGACTTAATAAATGCAACTTGATCTACATTGGTTGCAATTGGCGCGCTTAGTCCCTTAATTTCATTTTCAATCTTTACTCTGTCAGCTTCTAATGACGATTTCATTTCAAGAAATTCCTTTTCGTCCATTCCGTCATCACTAAAGAGATATACTTTTTTTAACCGTTCCACAGCACGATTTACTTTCTGCAACCTCTCATTCAGCTCAGATTGCTTGGAATCAACGTCAGTCTGTTGTTCTTTGGATAATGTTTCAGCAGACCATAGAGCGTTCTTAGAAGCGCTATAACCGGATATTAACTCCAATGTCTCTTGTAGACTGTCATTCGCAATCCCGGCTATATTTGAGAAGTTGATATGGGAGAGCAGTACTTGTTCTAATGACTTAGTGTCTTTTATGAATTTCCTACTTTTAGATGCATCAACCATAGCAGCTATATAGTTAATCATAAACGGACCTATCTTCACATCACTGACGTTTAAGTTGTCGCAATGATTCTTTTGATACTTTCCAGTACATGCGTAAGAGGATGGTCTGAATCCGCTTCCTTTACGGCGGTCTTTTGCTGTTACTTGGTAGTTGACTCCACATTTTCCACAGACAATTAATCCGGCAAACACGTTACAGTTTTTACGAATTGTATGCATAGAGGATGTATTTAGTTTTAAAGTATTTTCATCCATGCGTTTGTTGACTAGTTCCCATATTCTAGGTTCTACCAATGGTGGAAATGCATTTTCAATGAAAACAACTTCTTCATTTGGTTTTTTGCGTCCCCTAGCGCTTTCTCTGTAATTATACCGGTATGCTCCTTTATTTATTGGATTTCTCAAGAAGTCAGCAACAGTTTTGGACGTCCATTCGCCACCACGCTTGGTTGGAATGTTATGTGCGTTATTGTAATCTCGAATTGAAACCGTTGAGCCTCCATTAAGATACATTTCATACATAGCAATGGCGTACTGAGCTTCTTTCTTGGAATGCACTGGACATTGTTTTTCTTCATCCCAATCCCATCCGTAGGGAACCCTTGCACCATTCCATTGTCCGCTCTGTGCCCTACCAATCATAACGTCTGTGACACGCTCTGATGTGAGCTTACGCTCCAATTCTGCAAATACTAGGATAATCTTAAGGATAGCCTCGCCGATTGCGCTAGAGGTGTCAAATTGCTCGTTCAGCGAGATAAAGGTTACGTTGTTGTATTTGAAATCATCATACATGAGAGAGAAGTCCACAAGATTTCGTGAGATTCGGTCAATCTTGTACACAATCACATGAGAGACTTGTCCTGACTTTACTTTTCCCATCATTCGTTCAAATGCCGGACGCTTGGTATTCTTACCGGACTTTCCTGCATCTTCGAATATTTCTATGCGATTCTTGTCAATGTGCAGTACGTGTTCGCAATAGGCTTTCAGTTCTTTCTTCTGGAATGGGAGAGAGTCTTTATCTACTTGGTATCCAGTTGATACACGGACGTAGAGCGCTACGATTTTCTCATTTTGTTCTGCCATAAATATCATTCCTCCTTAAAAATGAGTATAAAAAATACAGCCAGCAAAGAACATTCGTTCCGCTTGCGTGACTGCCTGGAAGATGATAAACTAAATTTGCGGGATTTGGTATTATCTTCCAGATAGTGCCAATTGGCTCCGGTGTTGGTAGCATCGGGGCTTTTATTTTATTGTGCTAAGTCATGTTCTTATTATCACAGACATATAATTGTTTGATAGCTCCGTGAAATATTGCTGAGAGCGAAGTTTTTCTGTTAAAAAATTCTGTTGAGAAACAAGATATTTTACTTGCTCATTCGTATCACACTTATAAATCAACTCTATGTCTTCACCTTTAAAATTCGCATTAACAAGAACTACATTTACATGCATATTTTCTTGGAATAACGTAGTGTATATTCTAGCCATGTCCTTCAATATTTTTTGCCCTTGAGCCTCCAACTCTGGAGATATGACTTGCTGTTTGACTACATATTTGTACAGGAAATCCCTGTCCCATAAAATAATTTCTGCTCTGCTGGCTAAGTCTTTTGCTGACTGAGTAAAATAACTATTTGTCATCACAATTCCAATCTGGCAATTATAGTATTGCATGCCAGCAACAACTTCTTGCACTGCTTTATTCCCTACGTTACTAGAATAACGCTTACACTGAATAGCGCAACGTATTCCATCTTTTAATGCAATAACATCAACGCCTTGATCGCCACTTGCTTTTGTTACGTTAATATCATAAAAGCCATTTGTTTGAAGTATTTGTGCGCAAAAACGCTCAAATTCATATCCATTCATATTATCAATATCTAGAATGGATTTCTGAGTAACAGCGGTTGACGATTGGCTCGCTGGCTTAAAAAGTTGGTATCCACATTCAGTACACCATTGACAATCATCGCTAAGTAATTTTCCGCAATTGGGGCATTTAACTTTTACAACTTCTTTTACCCTTGGATTTTTTATTTGGTATGCAATCCATAATATAAGGTCTAATGGCAGCATGGCTACGATAAAAAATATAATTGTTATAAATGCTCCCTTTATAAATCCAAAATAGTTGATTGTTGAAGAGCAACAAATTGCCGTAATCACTATTGTCGGGATTGGAAATAAAAATTTCAATATTTTATTTTTCATATGTTCATTCCTTTATACCAATATATTCCAGATATAATTTCTTTTGTTTTACAGATACTAGTATCATGAAAATACTATTATCTCAAATCATGTACGAAAGAAATATTTCTGACCGCCAGCTTGAAAGAATGTCTGGCGTGTCTAAATCAACAATTCATCGTATTGCGAACGAAGAAACATCTCCAACATTGGAAACACTTGAGAAGCTTGCTATAGCTCTTCATGTTCGCATATCAGACCTTTTTGAGTCTGATTACAAGTAAATGTCCCATATACGGGACGATTCCTTATTTTTCCATAAGTTTTTGCAACCTCCCGTGTCTATAATTATAGAAAGGGGCGAGAACCTGTCGAAAATCATCATTGCATTTTACATCCGATTGATGTATGATTGCTTTAAGGAATTTTCGAACATGCGTTCTGCTAGAACGGGAGGTACATAGCATATGGACGAACAGGATTACAAAAACATTATTATTGAATACGTAAAGAGGATTTCTGATAAGCGTTTACTGGAGTCCTTATATTACATTATTCAAAAAATGTGTAAGGGATTTTAATTGTTCCCAACTACGAGGTTAATATAATCCTCAATTTTATCTAATTCTTTATCCGAGGCATTGTAAATCAAAGTTACGATGCTTCGGAATCTTTCATCATCTTTTAGTCGGAATGCTATTTGATTCTCAGTACTAGGAGTTTCAGAATAATCTTTAGTTTCTAATAAATCTGAAAGCTCAATCATTAGCCATGAAGCTATATCAACCAACTTATCAGTTCTTGGCAATTTTTTCCCATTACACCAATCAGATGCAGTCGCAGACGATACTTCCATTCTTTTATATAAATCAGCTTGCGTTTTACCTCTTTGAGCCAACCAATATAATATGTTTTTGGAAAAAATAGTTTTTAATTCTTCGTTATCTAACGATCCCATTTTGTTACCTCCTTGTTAATATGAAGTATAAACCAAAAGCTAGCAAAAAGCAATCTAAAAGTTAAAAAAAGTTAGCAAAAAGCATTGACACGCTAGCTTAAAGCTAGTATAATACAACATGTAGTCAAGAAAAATACAAAACACAATATATAGAATGGAGGCGAGTATATGACGTTGGCTAACAAACTTCCTATAAAGTCATTTAGAGTCGCAAAAGGATATACACAACAGGAAGTTGCCGAAAAAATTGGTGTATCTAGGAATACATATATGAAATGGGAAAATTATGAAAGTTTTCCAGATGCAATGCAACTGATAATGCTGGCAAATTTATTTGAGTGTTCTATGGACGCTTTTTATTTTCCAGTAAATGCTAGCTAAAAGCTAGTATTACGAAAGAAAGGAGACGAGATGAACGAATTACTAAAAATCAATTATGACACAGAGACTCCAACAGTCTCGGCAAGAGATTTGCATGAAAAATTGAATATTGCTATGTGCAACCTAATTACTGGGTATTGCCTAAGGTATTCCGGTTTCCGAAAGATGAGGAGGTGCAAATATGATTATTTTATTATTTTTCGTTTTTTTAGGTTTGACGGTTTTAACTATATTAGCAGATGTAGAAGATTTGGCATTTCTTCCACTTCTTGGAGCATTTGTGTGCTTGATTGTAGGTATTGTCTTGTGCGTAATCGTAACAGGCAGGTCGGTTATAGACAAAAAAATTGCAATGTACCAAAAAGAAAATACAAAAATAGAAAATCAAATGGACGTGCTTGTATCGCAGTATATGAAATTTGAGACGGATACATACGGAGAATTGAAAAATGAAAGTTCTATCACACTCGTATCGCTGTATCCTGATCTAAAATCAGACGAGTTGGTAAAGAAGCAAATTGAGGTATACGAATCAAATAATAAAGAAATAAGGGAAATGAAAGAACAGAAGATAAACTTAAAAGTTTTGAAATGGTGGTTATATTTCGGAAAGTAGGTGTGGCAAATGCGATATACAGAATATCATGCTGGGAAAGCAGTGATCAAGGACAGGAGCTTGCTGGCTGAAGCTATGGAGAAGTTAGCGAAACTTGAGGATAAAGAAGAAAGTGGCGGTTGGATTCCATGTAGTGAGAGGATGCCTGCGGAACAAACCGATGTTCTTGTGACTGTAAAATATAGTGGATTTATGGGAATGCACGGAACATGGATAAAGATAGGTCATTTAGAACACTATGGTTGGGATGGAGATTGCATTGGTGGAACAGTTATTGCCTGGATGCCACTGCCAGAACTGTACAAAGGAGAATGATAATATGACTGAATTTAAACCATGTCCGTTTTGCGGTTGCAGAGACGGGAGAATTGGAATCCGTAGAACTGGTAGTGATGGATATAGAGTTACCTGTGCAAGGTGCGGATGTCTCGGACCTCATGTATCAGTGAATAAATGGGACGGGAAGAAAGAGATTGCACAGAAAAAAGCAAAAGAAAAATGGAATGAAAGGCTAGGAAATAAATGAGATTAATTGATGCAGATGAATTTATAAAAAAATTCAGCTATGCAAAAGCCAACACAGAAGAAGAAAACATAATGTGTGCAACAGTTAGGAGAATGGTTAAAGAACAACCGACAGCGTTTGATGTGGAGAAAGTACTGGATGAATTAAAACATGAAGAATCAGAAGCACTTAGAAGATATAGTGAATCAAAAGGAACGGCTTATGCATTTTCAGATAAATGTTCTTGTGATAATTTGAAGAAAGCAATAGAAATTGTAAAACGAGGTGGAACAAATGAAGAATAAACTAGATGCTGTGTTGAACCGAATCCAGTTGTATTCGTATTTGTTGCCAACTGTAAAAGTCGGTAATGCAATTATGGATTTCAGAGAAAAACATACGTTACAGAGAAAAGAACGAGGCGGAAGAGATGATTGAAGTTATAAAAGCGATTTTAATAGCAATTGGGTTTCTTGTAGTTGCGTACACGTTTTCGTTGTTTTTAGCCGGTTGTGCGAAAAGTATTGGCGATTGGAGAAAAAGGGGCTGTAAAATCAAGTATTTATGCAAGCATGAATATGATATTGAATTTGTAGACAGGTCATATGGTGAAGTATTATTGAAATGCAGAAAATGTGGAAAGATGAAGAAACTCAAAAACTTGAGTCGTGAAGTTGTAGATAAACTTTGGTGAGGTGGAAGAGTATGAATAGAGAAATACTTTTTAGAGGAAAACATATCCATATAATGGATAGTAATGAGCATCTCAACGGAACATGGGTGCATGGCTATCTTAGTGACAAGAATTATATCTACGATAAAAGTCTCGATGGTGAATTCCTGGTTGATGAAAATACGATTTGCCAGTATACAGGATTAACCGACAAGAACGGAAAGAAAATATGGGAAGGGGATATAATTAAATACCATTTTGGAGAAGTTTATGCGCCGGTAAAATTCGGAGAATATCAGAGTTGTTTTGATAGCACATCAACGAGCCATGTCGGATTCTATGTGGACTGGGACGAAACTGTAACACGTAAGGTAACGCTTGATACTGGCGCACCGGTATTCGAGAAAGTTACTCTTACTCCTAACCCAGTTGATTGCGGTAAGACATTCGTTATCTCTGTTAAGGTAACTGACTAGCCTAACGTGGTTATTAAGCTGGAGGGAGTTGTTGATAGCGTACCTGTGGTTTTTACAAGGAGAGATGGGGATTGGTGGGAAACCACTGTCCCCAAAAACCTTAATGGGATGTATGTTGTAGAACTTACCGCTACAGATGAGGCAGGGAATATAGCTTACACAGCGAAATATATACTGACCATAGACATTACAGCCCTAAGAGTAAAATTACAACGCTATCCATATAGCGCAAAAGTAAGAGTAGGACGGTATTTCGCGAGATTGAAGTAATAATGGGAGGAGTAACATGCAAGTCATAATTGATTTTGGCGAAACGAGACATATAATGCTGGAGGTTGTTTCAATTAAAAATGATGAATTTGTTATCTCCTCAGCTTCATATGTACTACGAAACGAACAGACCGGAAAAGACGAAACAGCTGGAAGTTGCAATATAATAGAGCATTTAATTGATACTGTAATTGAACCGAAAGAAAGGGGAGAATATCAGTTGATAGTGACTTACAAAATTGCAGACGAGACGCTGATTGATGCAGTGAAAGTGGTGGTGATGTGATATGGCTCAGCCTATGATCGCCATTACAAATGTGAAAATAAGTCCAAACCCAGTTAAGACGGGTGAATCTTTTAAGATTGCCGTAAAAATAATTGAACTTACAGAAGATAATATCAGACTTCCTTACAGACTTGGACGCACTGCATCGTCCGGTCCGAAAGTATAAGCTTGTATTTCAGAAAGGAGAATGTTATGGATCCAGAAATCAAAGGAACAGAACTTGATGAAAATGTAGAACCTACAGAAGAAGAGATTAAAGAAGCAGAGCAGGAGGTAAAAGGATAGGTCAACATATAATGTACATGGTGGACACTCTTTGGTATGCCGTGGAGCGTCCGGTTATCTTGATGAGGTAAACGAGGACAGAAAAGTTAAGAACAGAGTTATTTCTGCATTGCAGTCAGCAGGACATACCGTCTATGATTGTACAGACGATGCCGGAAAGACTCAGGGACGCAACCTTGCCAGCATTGTCACAAAATGCAATGCACATGCCGTAGATTTGGATGTATCCATCCATTTGAATGCTGGTGGTGGAAAAGGCGTTGAAGTATGGTGTTATGGTGAAAAGACCAAGGATATTGCAGCAGCTATTTGCGCAAATATCTCTGCAACGCTCGGAATCCCGAACAGGGGAGTAAAATACACACACAATCTGTATGTTCTGAGAAAAACACATTCTCCAGCAATTCTTATAGAATGTTGTTTTGTGGACAGTCAGAACGATGCATCACACTGGAATGCTGATAAGTGTGGAGATGCGATTGCGTCTGCTATTGCTGGAAAAACGGTAGCTGGCACGACTTCAAGTGGAAGTGCGCCTGTGGCAAAACCAGTGGCAAAACCAGCGACATCTACTGGAAATGACTGGGTACGCAGATTGCAGACAGCGTGTAATACGCAGGGGTTTTCAAATCAGAAAGTTGATGGAATTCCAGGAAAGAACACTCTCGCAGGTTGCCCGACCTGTAGAAAAGGAGCAAGGGGAAATATCACGAGATTGATTCAGGAGAAATTGAACAGTCTTGGATATAACTGTGGCAAAGTAGATGGAATCTTTGGCGCCGGAACACGCGCAGCAGTAATCGCATTCCAGAGAGCACATGGACTCAGTGCAGACGGTATTGTTGGCAAGAATACATGGAGAGCTTTGCTTGGACTGTAAATGCTGTATTTATATTTTACTTCTTGGAGGGTAAAACCTCCGGGAAGTATTCCTTGCGCAATTAAATAGCAATAAAATAGGGAATAAAGATAATCTCATCAGTATGCTTGTTGCTAACGCAAAAAATGTAGAAGATTGTCTTACGCAAACAACAGAAAGTGGAGTCTATCACTGGTATTCAGCTAAGAATCAACCGTCCACAGGTGGATATATGATTGTGTTTAAGTATAACAGTAATACATCTATGAGACTCGCACTGACTGATAGCGGTGCATATTATTCTACGTATCGAGCTGGTGTTACATATGGATCCTGGGAGAAATTGTAATTACACATATATCACCAGTAGATTGAGCGTAGTTGTTCCGCCAAGTCCGGAATAATAATTACTATTGCACCTGACATATACTTCTGACCAGTCTGGGAGTGCTTGGATTGCGACTTTTCCGTACACCAATGCATTGTTAGAATTTGTTGTAGCGCCAGGGATTGCAGAGACAATTTTTCCACCGTTTTTTATTATGGAATTCACCTCTGCTGAAAAATCAACGAGTAGATTTACATCGGTTGCTACAGTTTTGCTGAAACATTCCACTTTTTTATTGCTATTTAGTTCTATAAAATCATCATTTCTCGAATATCCATTGAAAAATCAAATTCCCTAAAGTATAATAGTCTGAGTTAATTCTGTTTATTTTATGAAAGGGACTTTTAAAATGAATACATATAGAGACGTAGACGATATCGATATAACTCAAGAAGCGCCAACAACTGAGCCTGAGAGACAGTATTATTTTATAAAAAAAGCGAAAGAATATGTCAGAAGAGAATCAGAAAAGGCTGGTAGACCATTGACCTTTGCTACCGTAACCTTTGGGTGTCAGATGAATGCGCGCGATTCGGAAAAATTACGTGGAATTCTACTTGAAATAGGCTACGAAGAAGCGTCTGAAGAAGAGGCAGATTTTGTAATCTTTAATACATGTACTGTCCGGGAAAATGCGAATACGAGAGTTTACGGACGCCTTGGCCAGTTAAAGTCACATAAAAAGAAAAATCCACATATGAAGATTGCCTTGTGCGGCTGTATGATGCAGGAACCGGAAGTTGTAGAAAAACTTCGTACAAGCTATCGCTTCGTAGATCTTATTTTCGGCACACATAACATTTATAAATTTGCGGAACTAATTACTGCAGTTTACGAAAGTGGCCGCATGGTCATTGATATCTGGAAAGATACTGATAAGATTGTCGAAGATCTTCCAAACGACAGGAAATATTCCTTTAAATCCGGAGTCAACATTATGTTTGGCTGCAACAATTTCTGTAGTTACTGTATCGTGCCATATGTAAGAGGACGTGAGAGAAGCCGTAAACCAGAAGCAATTGTGCGGGAAATCGAACGTCTTGTAGCTGATGGTGTTACAGAAGTTATGCTTCTTGGACAAAATGTAAATTCTTACGGAAAGAACTTGGAAGAACCGTTGTCCTTTGCAGAACTACTACAAAAAATCGAGCAGATTGAGGGACTTCATCGAATCCGTTTTATGACTTCCCACCCGAAAGATCTTTCTGATGAATTGATCGAAGTGATGGGTAAGAGTAAAAAAATCTGTAAACACCTTCATCTTCCCGTACAATCCGGAAGCAGTCGTATTTTAAAGAAGATGAACCGCCATTATACAAAAGAACAGTATCTGGAACTGGTAGATAAAATCCGTGCCGCTGTGCCGGATATCTCTCTGACAACAGATATTATTGTCGGATTTCCTGGTGAGACAGAAGAGGACTTCCTGGAAACTTTAGATATTGTAAGAAAAGTACGATACGACAGTGCGTTTACATTTATCTACTCCAAGAGAACTGGAACGCCTGCTGCCACAATGGAAGATCAGGTTCCGGAGGATGTTGTAAAAGATCGTTTTGACCGTCTCCTGAAAGAAGTTCAGACAATTGCAGCAGAGGTATGTGCTGTACACGAAGGAACCATTCAGGAAGTGCTGGTTGAATCTGTCAGTGACCATGATGACCATATGGTGACCGGACGACTCAGCAATAACATTCTTGTTCATTTCCAGGGAGATGCATCTATGATCGGCGATTATGTCAATGTGAAGCTGGATCAATGTAAAGGCTTCTATTATATTGGAGAACAGGTATAGAAAAATATACCAGTGATGATATTGATAAAACGAATAGAAAACGCTCACACTATTTTGTAAGAACAGATAGTGAGGGCGTTTTTATATGAAGAATAGCTTATCAAAGAAAAACATTTATTTAAAAAATATAAGTGAATATCTTGTACTATGGGCTGTCGGAGGATGTATTTATTATGGGATTGAAGTCTTATTTCGCGGTTTTTCACATATAAGTATGTTCATGCTTGGCGGACTGTGTATGCAGTTTTTTACATGGCAGGGACGGCTGACAGAATGGCAGGATGCTCTGCCAAGACAGATTACACGTTGTACGATCTTTGTTGTGAGTATGGAATTTATCACTGGAATTATCGTAAACAAATGGTATCACCTGGCAGTTTGGGATTATTCGGATATGCCATTGCAGTTATGGGGGCAGATTTGCCTTCCCTTTGCGCTTATTTTTTCTTTTTTATGTACTATGGGTATCCTTCTGTCCGGATATCTGCTTCATTGGTTCTATAGAGAACCAATACCACATTACCGCATTTGGTAGTGTTACATCATCCGTTTTGATATTTGATAAACATGTGGCAGGTAGTGATAACTAATCTTTTCCTGTTTGTCTAAAATTTCGACTTTCATGAAACAGGATGAGATGTTATAATATAAAGATGCCGAAGTTTCGAGATTGCCAATGGCATTCCTGAATTCACAAGTATTACACAAGAGGAGATAAAAAAGTGGCTGAATTAACACCTATGATGCAGCAGTATATGAAAACAAAAGAAGAATACAAAGACTGCATTTTATTTTATAGACTGGGAGATTTCTATGAGATGTTCTTTGATGATGCGCTGGTAGCATCAAAAGAACTGGACATCACCCTTACCGGAAAAAACTGTGGACTGGAAGAACGTGCACCGATGTGCGGTGTCCCGTTCCATGCAGTAGACGGTTATTTGAACCGGCTCGTATCTAAAGGTTACAAGGTCGCCATCTGCGAACAGATGGAAGATCCGGCAACTGCAAAAGGAATTGTCAAACGTGAGGTTGTCCGGATTGCCACACCTGGAACGAACCTGGATATGCAGGCATTAGACGAGACAAAGAACAACTACATTATGTGTGTTGTCTACATGGAAGATCGTTTTGGGTTGTCTGTCGCTGATGTTACGACCGGCGATTATTTTGTTACGGAGATTAATACAGAAGAAAAACTGTTTGACGAAATCTATAAACTTATGCCGTCGGAACTTATCTGTAATGAAGCATTTTTCATGAGCGGCATGAACATCGAAGATTTGAAGAACCGCCTTGGAATTACCATTTATTCACTGGATCCATGGTATTTTGATGATGCAATCTGTCAGGATACATTAAAAGAGCATTTCAAAGTCGGATCATTGACTGGTCTTGGTCTTGCAGATTATGACTGTGGGATCATTGCTTCCGGAGCCCTTTTGATCTATCTGAAAGAGACTCAGAAGACATCTCTTTCCCATATGTCGCGTTTGATTCCATATGCCGCCGGAAAATATATGCTCCTTGACAGTTCTACAAGACGGAATCTTGAACTTTGTGAGACTTTAAGAGAGAAGCAGAAGAGGGGGAGCCTTCTCTGGGTACTGGATAAGACGAAAACCGCCATGGGCGCCAGAAATCTCCGGAAATATATTGAACAGCCACTGGTTCAGAAATATGATATTGAGAAACGTCTGGATGCTCTCAATGAACTTTTAGATAACGCGATTTCAAGAGAAGAAATCCGGGAATATCTGTCACCGATCTATGATCTTGAGCGTCTGGTCAGCAAGATTACATATCAGTCTGCGAACCCGAGAGATATGATCGCATTTGAAAGTTCTCTTTCTATGCTGCCACATATCAAATATATTTTAAGCGAGATGACAAGTCCTCTTTTGAAAGAACTTTATGAAGATTTAGATACGCTGGAAGATCTGTGCACACTGATCAAAGATGCAATCCAAGAAGATCCGCCGCTTGCCATGAAGGAAGGCGGTATTATCCGCGACGGGTATAATCCGGAAGTCGATAAGCTCCGCTCGGCTAAGTCTGACGGAAAAGACTGGCTTGCAAAACTGGAAAGTGACGAGCGTGAGAAAACCGGCATCAAAAATCTAAAGATTAAATACAATAAAGTATTCGGCTACTATCTGGAAGTGACCAATTCTTTTAAAGATCTGGTTCCGGATTATTATACAAGAAAGCAGACCCTTGCCAATGCAGAGCGTTATATTATTCCGGAATTAAAAGAACTGGAGGATACGATTCTCGGTGCGGAAGATAAGCTTTATTCTCTGGAGTATGAGCTTTACAGTGATATCCGGAGCCGTGTTGCCAAAGATGTTGTCCGTGTCCAGAAAACTGCCAAAGTGATCGCCCAGATTGATACACTGGCTTCTCTGGCTCTTGTTGCAGAGCAGAATAATTATGTGCGTCCGAAGATAAATGAAAAAGGTGTCATTGACATCAAAGACGGCCGTCACCCGGTAGTTGAGAAAATGATTCCAAATGATATGTTCATTTCCAATGATACATATCTGAACGATAAAAAAGACCGGATCGCAATTATAACGGGACCGAACATGGCCGGAAAGTCTACCTACATGCGCCAGACAGCCCTGATTGTTCTGATGGCTCAGATTGGTTCTTTTGTTCCTGCCTCCAAAGCCGACATCGGTCTGGTAGACCGTATCTTTACCCGTGTAGGAGCTTCCGATGATCTGGCAAGTGGTCAGAGTACATTTATGGTCGAGATGACGGAAGTCGCAAATATTTTAAGAAATGCCACTAGCAAGAGTCTTTTAATACTTGACGAGATCGGCCGTGGAACGAGTACATTTGACGGGCTCAGCATTGCCTGGGCAGTCATCGAACATATCAGTAACAGCAAACTTCTTGGTGCTAAGACTTTATTTGCCACACATTACCACGAGCTGACTGAGCTGGAAGGCAAAATAGATAACGTGAATAACTATTGCATTGCTGTTAAAGAGAACGGTGACGATATCATTTTCCTTAGAAAAATTGTCAAAGGTGGTGCGGACAAAAGTTATGGTATCCAGGTAGCGAAGCTTGCAGGGGTGCCGGAGTCTGTTACTGACCGGGCAAAGGAAATTGTAGAAGAACTGGTTCAGACGGATATTACAAGCCGGATCAAAGATATTGCTGTTTTGGGTGCCCCAAAACCTAAGGCGAAAAAATATGATGACGTGGATCTGGCTCAGATGTCATTGTTCGATACAGTGAAAGATGATGACGTGTTAAAAGAGTTAAAAGAGCTTGATCTTGGAAACCTGACACCAATTGAAGCACTCAATACCCTTTATCAGCTTCAGAACAAATTAAAAAACAGGTGGTAGACCATGAGTAAGATACAGGTATTAGACCAGATTACAATTGATAAAATTGCCGCCGGGGAAGTCATAGAACGTCCGGCATCCGTAGTCAAAGAGCTTGCTGAGAATGCAATTGATGCCGGTGCGACTGCTGTAACTGTCGAGATCAAGGAAGGCGGCATTACATTTATGCGAATCGCTGACAACGGAATCGGAATTGATAAAGAAGATGTCCGTGCTGCATTTTTACGCCATTCTACAAGTAAGATCCGAAGTGCAGAGGATCTTGCACACATTTCATCTCTTGGTTTCCGCGGTGAAGCACTTTCCAGTATTGCAGCGGTCTCTCAGGTAGAGCTTCTGACCAAGACAAAGGAAGCAGAATTTGGCGTGCGATATAAGATTGCCGGTGGAAAGGAAGAATCACTTGAAGATGCCGGTGCCCCGGATGGCACGACATTTTTGATCCGGCAGCTTTTCTACAACACACCTGCCAGAAGAAAGTTTTTAAAAACTGCTATGACAGAGGCTAGTCACGTCGGAGACCTGGTCACAAGACTGGCGTTGTCTCATCCGGAAGTTTCCTTCCGTTTTATCAACAACGGTCAGGTTAAACTTCATACTTCCGGCAATGGAAATTTGAAGGATGTCATCTATCATATATACGGACGGGAGATTGCATCGAATCTGATTGAAGTAGATTTTGAAAGAAAAGGAATCCACATTACCGGATATCTTGGAAAGCCCTTGATTTCCCGCGGCAACCGTAATTTTGAAAATTATTTCGTAGATGGAAGATACATTAAGAGCAGTATCATCTCCAAGGCAATTGAAGACGGATATAAAGATTTTACTATGCAGCACAAATACCCATTTGTCGTGCTTTACCTGGACGTAGACACAGAACATGTAGATGTTAATGTGCATCCGACCAAGATGGATGTCCGTTTTAATAATCAGCAGGAGATTTATAATACCCTGTTTGCAGCTGTCGATGACGGACTACATGAACGGGAGCTGATTCCCGAAGTGACATTGGATGATATAAAAATTCCAGAAGAACCGAAAGATTGTAAAAGTAATTTTCCAGAAGAACCGAAAGAGTCGAAGATGGATCTGCCGAAAAAAAGTGAGGCAGAACATACCGAAAAGCTGCGAACCTCTTTGCAGTCACCACAAAATGAAGATGAAAAGCTGCAATACTTTATGAATGAGATGAAGAAGAGAGTATATTCTTACCATGAAGCGCTGCACGAAAATAAGCAAGAAACAACACCTGCTTCTTCCAATACAGATGCCTGTGACCTACAGAAAAATGTACCAGTGACGTATTCCTATAAACCACAGAAAAATATGCCAGCTCCTGACTCCTATAAACCGCAGAAAAGTGTGCAGGCACAAAGCTCATATAAACCACAAAGAAATGTGCAGGCACAAGGCTCGCAGATCGCAGAGTCGCCAAATTATACTGCAAAACAAGTTCCTGCGGAAAAGCCACAGCAACTCAATTTCTTTGAAGAAAAACTTCTGGAGCCACAGGCAAAAGCTGAACATAAGATTATCGGCCAGGTCTTTGATACTTACTGGCTGGTAGAATTTCATGATAACTTATATATTATCGACCAGCATGCAGCTCATGAGAGAGTTCTGTATGAACAGACATTGAAGGGCATGAAGACACGGGAGTTTACTTCTCAGCTTATTAGTCCGCCAATCATACTGAATCTGTCTATGCAGGAGGCAGAACTTCTCAGACTTTATATGGATCAGTTCACGCGGATTGGTTTTGAGATAGAAGAATTCGGACAGGATTCCTATGCAGTCCGCGCTGTACCGGACAATCTGTTCAGTATTGCAAAAAAAGAACTGCTCATGGAGATGATTGACAGTCTGTCTGATGAAATCAACCGAAATGCGCCATCTAATCTGATTGACGAAAAGATTGCATCTATGTCCTGTAAGGCAGCTGTCAAAGGAAATATGCGATTGAGCGCTGCAGAAGTAGACACATTGATCACGGAACTTCTGTCACTGGACAATCCTTATCACTGTCCACATGGGAGACCCACCATTATCGCCATGTCAAGGCGCGAACTGGAAAAGAAATTCAAACGTATTGTTTAATATCGAATATGAAAAATGTAAGGAATGATATATCATGCAAAAACAACCTTTAATCATTCTCACCGGACCTACTGCAGTCGGTAAAACAAAGGCTTCCATTGGTCTTGCAAAAGCAATCGGTGGTGAGATTATTTCTGCAGATTCCATGCAGGTCTACAAATATATGGATATTGGTTCCGCAAAAATCCGTCCGGAAGAAATGCAGCATGTTCCACATTACTTAGTAGATGAACTGGAACCAGACGATGAATTTCATGTTGTCCGTTTTCAACAGATGGCAAAAGAAGCTATGAAAAAGATCTATGCTGCCGGGCATATTCCAATTGTAGTAGGCGGAACCGGATTTTATATTCAGGCACTACTTTATGATATTGATTTTACAGATAATGATAATGACACCTCGCTCCGCGCAGAATTAGAAACATTTGCAGAAGAACATGGCGCAGAGGCACTTCATGAAAAACTCCGCGAAGTGGACCAAAAGTCGGCAGAAACTATCCATGCAAATAATATAAAGCGAGTCATTCGAGCATTGGAATTTTATCAGAAAACCGGAATGAAAATTTCTGAACACAATGAAACAGAGCGGCAAAAAGAGTCGCCCTATCAATTTGTATATTTTGTCTTAAATGATGACCGCAAGAACCTGTACCGCCGTATAGATCTACGAGTCGACCAGATGATAGAAGAGGGGCTTGTCGCGGAAGTTAAGGCTTTAAAAGCGCGTGGCTATGACCGCAGTATGGTTTCTATGCAGGGACTTGGATATAAAGAAATTCTGGACTATCTGGACGGAGCATGCACATTAGAAGATGCCATTTACAAAATCAAACGAGATACAAGACATTTTGCAAAACGTCAGATTACATGGTTCAAGCGAGAGAAGCATGTGACATGGATTAATAAAAAAGATTACAATTATGATGAAGATAAGATTCTGGAAGTGATGCTCGAATCTATTAAAAAAGATATTTTGGAGGAACAATCATGTTAAATATAGAAGATATGTATCTGGAAATGGGAATCCGCAGAGAGGTTTACGATTTCGGAAGCCAGATTGAAGGAACTTTAAAAGAACGTTTTGATGCCATCGACAAAGTGGCAGAGTACAATCAGTTGAAAGTCGTGCATGCAATGCAGAAATGTAAAGTCAATGCCGGCTGTTTCAAATACGCCAGCGGATACGGTTATGACGACCCTGGACGTGACACACTGGAAGAAGTATACGCAGAGATTTTTCATACAGAAAGTGCTCTTGTAAGACCGCAGATCACATGCGGAACTCACGCACTGGCACTGGCATTGGCTGCAAATCTGCGCCCGGGCGATGAGCTTCTATCTCCAGTCGGAAAACCTTATGACACATTGGAAGAAGTCATTGGAATCCGCCCATCGAATGGTTCTCTTGCGGAGTACGGAATTTCCTATCGCCAGGTAGATCTTCTGGAAGGCGGTGCATTTGACTATGACAATATCAAAAAAGCAATCAATGAAAAGACAAAGCTTGTAACAATCCAGCGTTCCAAAGGATATCAGACAAGACCAAGCTTTTCCGTCTCACAGATCGGAGAACTGATCGCATTTGTAAAGAGTATCAAACCAGACGTTATCTGTATGGTCGATAACTGTTACGGTGAATTTGTAGAGATGATTGAGCCAAGTGATGTGGGTGCAGATATGGTCGTTGGTTCCCTGATCAAGAACCCGGGCGGTGGACTTGCGCCAATTGGCGGATATATCGCAGGACGAAAAGATCTGATTGATAATTGTGGATACCGCCTGACTTCTCCAGGACTTGGAAAGGAAGTTGGTGCATCTCTCGGTGTCATGCAGTCCTTCTTCCAGGGACTTTTCCTGGCACCGACTGTGACAGCAGGTGCTTTAAAAGGAGCCATCTTTGCAGCAAACATCTACGAAAAATTAGGTTACAGTGTCATTCCAAATGGTACGGAGAGCCGCCACGATATTATTCAGGCAGTAGAACTTGGAACACCGGAAGGTGTCATCGCATTCTGTAAGGGAATCCAGGCTGCTGCCCCGGTTGATTCCTATGTCACACCAGAACCATGGCCGATGCCAGGATATGACAGTGATGTTATTATGGCAGCCGGAGCATTTGTTCAGGGATCCTCTATCGAGCTGAGTGCCGATGGCCCGATCAAAGAGCCATATGCAGTGTATTTCCAGGGCGGACTTACCTGGCAGCATGCAAAGCTTGGAATATTAATGTCTTTAGAGTATCTGGTAAGAGAAGGCCTTGTAACAAAGTTATAATATAAAGTTAAGGAGTTCAGATATGAAAACACTTGCAATTGTCGGAGGCGGTGCTTCCGGTATGTTGGCGGGCATCACCGCCCTTGAGACAAATCCAGACATTCATGTCATTATCTTTGATCAGAAGGATATTCTTGGAAAGAAAATTTTGTCTACCGGAAATGGGCGCTGTAATCTGACAAATAAAAACATGTCTTTGGATTATTTCCGAAGTGATGAGCCGCAATTGATTTCTTCTGTTCTAAAAGCCTTTGGATATTCGGATACAATTCGTTTTTTCGAAAATCTGGGACTTCTGATGAAATCCAGAAATGGATACATTTATCCAAGATGTGATCAGGCATCTGTCGTCCGTTCTGTTCTGGATAATCGTTTAAAAGAGTTGGGTGCAGACATCAGACGTGAGAACGCAGTGACATCCATATGCCGGACAAAAAAAGGATTCCAGATTGAGACCGGCAGCGAAAAAATTCAAGCTGACCGCATCATTTTATCAGCCGGCGGGAAGGCTTCTTCGAAACTCGGCTCTGATGGCAGCGGTTATACCCTTGTCAAATCACTGGGGCATTCTGTTGTGCCGGTTGTTCCGGCACTGGTGCAGTTAAAAGTAAAGGATTTTGCCTTTCAAAAAGCTTCAGGAGTCAGGACAGATGCAAAAGTAACAGCCTTGATCAATGGGCGTATGGCTGCCTCAGATACCGGTGAACTTCAGATTACCAATTATGGCATATCCGGAATTCCTGTATTCCAAGTCAGCCGCTATATTTCCAGGGCTTTATATGAAAAGAAAAATGCGCAGGTTATGATTGACTTTCTGCCGGAATTAGAGGAAGCTTCACTTAGAGAACTATTTAGCAAAAAGCTTCAGCACCTGAGCGAGAACCAAAAGGCAAAACCGGAAGACCTTCTGACCGGAATTCTTCACACAAAACTAATTCCGGAAATACTCCGAATCTCAGGCATCCGTTTTTCTGCGAAACTAAATATGATCAAAGATGCAGAACTTACAAGGCTTTGTGAGGTCATAAAGTCTTGCAGGTTAAACATTTCTGATACCAATGGGTTTGATAATGCACAAGTTAGCGCAGGCGGTGTCAGCTTAAAAGAAGTAGATATGGAGACAATGCAGTCCTGTATTACAAAAGATCTCTATCTTGCCGGAGAACTTCTTGACGTTGATGGAATTTGTGGCGGTTATAATCTACAGTGGGCATGGGCTACCGGTTATCTGGCCGGAAAACATGCAGCATCCGGTCTATAGCAATTGCTTTAAGAAACATATAGATTCGGCCGATTCATAAAAAAGTGAGGGAAAAAATGGAATTACTAAAACTGGTAATTGTGGACGATGAACCAATTTTATTACAGGGACTTTTAGATACCTATGACTGGGAGAGTATGGGATTTGAGGTTGTTGGATCTGCCAAAAGTGGAGTTCAGGCGCTGGATGTCATCAGACGTGAACAGCCACATGTAGTTCTAACTGATATTCGAATGAAGCAAATGACAGGACTTATGGTTATGGAAGAAATTCAAAAAGAACAGATCTCATGTCTTTTTGTAGTACTTAGTGCATACCGTGATTTTGAATATGCCAAACATGCCTGTGATCTTGGTGCCTACGCATATCTTTTAAAACCAATCGATGATGAACAGCTTCGCTCTACAATGACCGGAGCCTATAACACATGTATCAAACAGCTACGCAGTGAAGAAAAATACGAAAGCTGGGAACAACTTCTTTTAAAAGATGATGACAGTTTTCTGCAGGTCGTAATACAAAAATATGTTCAGAATCTAATCCCGGAGGAGAAGATTACAGAAGTATTCTCTGTACTTCATGATCTGCCGGATAATCATGATTTTTTTATCACAGTGTGCGCCGATATTGATTTAGTTTATAAAATTACAAATTCTTTAGATTATGAAGCATCCAGATATGCCGTAATCCAGGAAATAGAAGCACATGTTTTTGAACATTTTTCGTACTGGAAATTTGAAGGGGAAGACGGCAATTATGTTTTCATTATAAAAACTCAGCAAAAAAATGCAGTAAGGCAGATCAAAACTTTATTAGAACAGGCAAAGAATGAAGAAAAATGTCCGGTCATCGCTTCTATTTCCAAGCCATATAAAGGAATATCCGGAATCCGGAAAAGCTATGAAGAAGCACAAAAATTATTTGGAATTGCCAGTGCTTCCGGTGCCAGTGCGTTTACAATTCCAGAAGATTTAGAAGAGCAGGAAGACGATTTGAATCAGTTTTCTGAAGACAGGGAAATCCGGATCATAAACAGCATACGGAAAAACGATTTTGTGGAACTAAAAGAAACATTTATTGATTTTATTTACCATCTTCCAAAAGAAGAAGCACGGCAATGCCAGTACCTTCATAAAGTTATGCTCCGAGTACAGTTCATGCTTCAGGACACCTATGGTATGAACGAGGATATGAAAAATCAATTTGCAAATTATTATTCTAACCTGAATCATCTGCCGGCTGTAAAAGCAGTAGATGTCTGCTATAAAATTTTATGCCGTGCAATAGAACTGCGTCAGGAAGAAGCCGGAAAAAATGAAACGGGTTATTTTAAAGAATATATGGCAGAAGCTGTCGCTTATATCGAAGAACATCTTCAAGAGGAAGACTTGTCAATCATTGCAACAGCAGCTCATGTATATTTAAACCCAGTTTACTTTGGACGTATCTTTAAAAGCACCTTCCATATGACATTTAAACAGTACCTGGTCAAAAAACGTATGGATAAAGCAAAAAGAATGCTGGAAGAAGGGGATACCAGTATCCGAACAATCTGTGAAGAAGTCGGTATCAGCAATCCTTCTTATTTTTCACAATTGTTCAAACAATATACCGGAAAACTGCCAAGTGAGTATAAAAAGGAATACGAAGTATGACGCATAAACATTTAAGTTCAGGTATCCAGAAAAAATATTTAAAATCCACGTTTATATTACTTTTTTTTGCACTTTTATTATCAATGATCGGAGTATGGAGTTATATGCACCATACTTTAAAAAATAATATTATAGAAAAATACAAGTTTGCAGACGAGAAGATGGGAATTTTACTGGATAATCTTTATACGAAATCAAAAGAAGTTACCGCAGAAGCTATTCTTAATGAAACGATCCAAAAAAGTCTGAACGCAGAAGAACTGACTGATAATGAAAAGAATGCCGTTGGCAAATATTTTTCATATCTGGATCTGGATTCTATTCAAGACTATTGTTATATGGATAATAAAGGAAACGTATATACCAGATCCTATAGTTATGTAAATGCTTTTGACATTAAAAATACTGTGTTTCAGAAGAAGCTTGGTACAGAGTATGCAAAAACAGTCTGGTTCATTGCTAAAGATACCGTCTTTAATGGAAAAGAAAATTCCTTGTTCATCACCCGATATGTTCATTCTCTGGACTATCCAAGTGAACCGGGAATTATTATTCTGAAAATGAAACCTTCCTTTTTGAACCATATCATAACGATGGCTTCCGAAAAGACAGATTCTGATATTATAACCGGGATTATGGATCAGAATGGGAATATTTATGCTCTGAATCAGGAAAACACTGCCTTGCCGGACAATGTGACGAAAACTTTGATAAATGCATGTAAGAAATCCTCCGATACGGGAATTATTCTCAATGGAGAGACTGTAACGGGTGGTTATCTGTCTGCTTACTATCAAAAGGACTGTTCGTTTTCCATCTTTACATATGTGCCAAATAATGTTGTTACAAGTCAGACCACTCAGATTTTAATTGTATTGGTTCTGATTTACCTGATTATTGTAGTATTAGCCCTATTACTCAGTATCTTGTTCTCTAATCGGTTTACCAGACCGATTCAGGAAATCACCACATATATGACCGGATTTGACGGTGGAGATTATACACATATGCCGGAGCTTCACACAAACACGGAATTAGATCAGATTGGACATTCTTACAATGAAATGCTTGGCAATATTGAACAACTTGTCAATGAAATTAAATTACAGGAAAAAGAACTACGCACCAGTGAATTAAATATGCTGATCAGTCAGATCAATCCACATTTTCTGTATAATACGCTGGATACCATCTATATGCTTGCACGTATGAACAAAGAGGAAACGACCATGCGTATGATCCAGGCTCTTTCCAAATACCTGCGCCTCTGCCTCAGTAAAGGAAGTGAGATCGTATCCGTAGAAGATGAGCTGGAAAATGTGAAAAGCTACATGGAAATCCAGCAGATTCGAAACGCAGATCTGTTTGAATATGAAATTGACTGTCAGGTCAATGCAAAAGGAAACAAAATCCTGAAGCTGATTCTTCAGCCATTAGTTGAAAATGCAGTAAAATATGGATTCAGTGAAATCTATGAGGGCGGCTATATCCGGATACGGATTACAGAAGAAAATGATGTTCTGGTGCTGTCTGTCTATAATACCGGCATGCCAATGAATAAAGATATGGTGGAAAAAATCAACGGGCTTACACATTTGCCTATTTCTCAGATTAAAAAGGCATTTCCTGACAAAAAACATGGATACGGTGTATTTAATATACTGACTAGACTGCGGTTAAAATACGGTGATAAGATTACATATTACTACGAAACAACCGATGCTAGTACAACTTGTACGATAAAAGTGCCAAAAGGAGGTGAGCAGGAATCATGAAAAAACAACATATCAAAAAAACAATCCGAAGTATGTTTATATTTCTACTTATAATCTGCCTGCTGACCGGCTGCAAAACATCTGAAAAAAAACAGACAGAAGAATCCAAAGAGCCGGTAAAAATATCCATTATTCTGACAGTGGATCCATCTACCGGAATGAAAAACGAACAGAAAGTAGTGGAAGCATTTAATAAAAAATACAAAGGAACTTATGAACTGGATGTTGACTGGATTGTAGAGACAGAAAATGACTATCGTCAAAATCTGAAACGGTTGAATGCAACCGATGAACTTCCGGATATTATTACAGATCTTCGAATGCTTCCTTCTTTTTATCAGAAAATGATTGCAGAAAACCGAATTATGGATCTGACTCCATATATTGATGCAGATGAAGAGTGGTCTTCCATGATCGAACCCATTGTACAGAAAGGCTGCACTTACACAGACGGAAATATTTATCTTGCACCAATTTCAACTGCGGCTTTTTCCTGCTGCGGTATATTCTGGAATCAGGAATTATTCCGTCAGGCCGGCATCGATTCCTTTCCAACAACATGGGATGAGTTCTGGGCGTGTTGTGACAAACTTACAAAAGCAGGTATCACGCCGCTGGCACTACATACAGATGGAACTGGCTGGGCTCCTATGTTACTGGCAAGTGCCGCAGTCGCTTCTTCATCGGAAGAAGGTGCTGAATTTATGAATCTGATTTATCCGGACACCTACCAGAATGCTTCCGGGCTGGAATTGGCCAATACCTTAAAGCGGCTATTTTCCTATACAACATCGAATGCCATGTATAATGATTTTGACACAGCTTACAATAACTTTTTTGACGGGAAAGCGGCTATGATCCCAAATGGATATTGGATGATCGACCAGATTCCTGACGGATGGGAACAGTATGTTCGTTTTTCTTCTTTCCCTGAAAATGCACTGGTTTCTTCACCAGAAACATTTGGCTGGGCATTGACCTCCGGCTGCAGTGAAGAAGTAAAAGAAGGAGCACTTGTATTTTTTAAATTTCGGACAGAATTTAATCTTCTGGAAAAAGAAACGATGCTTTCAATGGAGGGAAAATACATAAGCCAGGTGGAACGCGACTACCTGAATGCATTTTTGAATTCTCCGAAATTTGTTCCGAATTACCAGGTCAAATGGAATTCCGTTTTCCAGGAAAATACTCTCTCCAAATACCTGCCGCAGCTTGCGGAAGGGCGTATCACCCCGGAAGATTTTCTAAATTATGCAGATGACAGCATCCGACAATTTGAAGAAGAGCAATAACGGAAAGTTTATTTTTTTACATTAGAGGTTTTTTAATTGATACAGCTTTATGCAAATTTCCTGCTAAGATATGAGTAAATCAAGAGAATTAAAAAAGATTCTCAGAAAGGCGAGGGAACAATTATGAAAATGCGTAAAGTTGTATCAATTTTACTTGTTGCAGCAATGACTATCGGAATGGTAACTGGCTGCGGCAGCTCATCGGACAAAAAAACTGCAAAGTCCGATGCAAAAGGAAAAGTGTATTACCTGAACTTCAAGCCTGAAGCGGATGAGCAGTGGCAGGAGCTTGCAGAGAAATACACAGATGAAACGGGCGTTCCGGTAACTGTACTCACTGCTGCATCCGGTGAATACGAAAAAACATTAAAATCCGAAATGGCAAAGACAGATGCTCCTACATTATTCCAGGTAAATGGTCCGGTAGGACTTGCAAGCTGGAAAGATTATTGCTATGACCTGAAAGATTCTGATATAGCAAAAGAGCTGACAGATGATGACTTTGCTCTGATGGACGGAGATAAGATGGCAGGTATTGCTTACGTTGTTGAGAGTTACGGTATCATTTACAACAAAGAGCTTCTTAAAAAAGCAGGTTACTCCGCATCAGATATCACAAACTTTGACAGCTTCAAGAAAGTTGTGGAAGACATTACAGCAAATAAAGACAAACTTGGATTCTCTGCATTTACATCAGCAGGTATGGACGGTTCTTCTGACTGGAGATTTAAAACTCATCTGGCAAACCTTCCAATCTACTATGAGTATAAAGCAGACGGTATTGATAATACAGATGCAATCAAAGGTACATACCTTGACAACTATCGTCAGATCTGGGATCTGTACATCAACAACGCAACTTGCGAGCCAACTGCTCTTTCTACAAAGACAGCTGATGATGCAACTGCAGATTTCGTAACAGAAGAGGCTGTATTCTATCAGAACGGTACATGGGAATACAACAACATCAAAGATATTGGTGATGATAATCTTGGAATTCTTCCTATCTACATTGGTGTAGACGGAGAGGAGAATCAGGGAATCTGTACTGGTACAGAGAACTACTGGTGTGTAAACTCCAAAGCTTCAGAAGATGACATTCAGGCTACTTTAGACTTCATGAACTGGTGTGTAACATCTGATGCAGGCGTTAATGGTCTTTGCAAAGAAATGGGATTCACGATTCCATTCAAAGCAAATCTTGATTCTGATAACCTACTTGTAAATGAAGCAAACAAATATCTGGAAGATGGCAAAACTCCTGTTTCATGGAACTTCTCAACAATGCCTTCTGAGGAGTGGAAGAATGGTGTTGGTTCTGCATTAACTGCATATGCAGCAGATCAGACAGATGCGAATTGGGCAAAAGTTGTAAGTGCTTTTGTAGACGGTTGGGCAACTGAAGCAGCAGCTTCCAAATAAGAAATATCAAATATGAATCGTAAAATATTCATGCGGCGGGCAGGATCAATTCTCCCGCCGCTTTTAAGGAAAGGGGGCGCCTTTTATGCAAAAGGCTGTAAAACGTTATATGCCCATATTCGTACTTCCAACATTCTGTGCGTTTATCTTGGGCTTTATCATTCCTTTTATCATGGGAATCTGGCTTTCATTCTGTAAATTTACAACGGTAACAGATGCGAAATTCGTCGGATTTTCCAACTATAAAAAAGCTTTTGAGGACACGGTATTCCGTCATTCTTTCTGGTACACAGCATTGTTTGCAGTTGCATCTTTAATTATTATCAATGCCGTTGCTTTCGCTCTGGCAAGTGCACTTACCAAGAATATGCGTGGTACTAATATTTTCCGTACGATTTTCTTTATGCCGAACCTGATTGGTGGAATTGTTCTTGGTTATATCTGGCAGTTAATTTTTAATGGTATTCTTGAAAAATACGGAACTGCACTTGCATTAAACGAATGGTACGGATTCTGGGGACTGATCATTCTTGTAAGTTGGCAGCAGATTGGTTATATGATGATCATCTATATTGCAGGTCTTCAATCTATTCCGGGTGATGTTATGGAAGCGGCACAGATCGATGGTGCCGGAAAATGGACAAAATTATTCAAAGTCACGATTCCAATGATGATGCCATCCATTACCATTTGTATGTTCTTATCACTGACAAACGGATTTAAATTATTTGACCAGAACTTATCACTGACAGCCGGTGAACCTTCCAAGATGTCTGAGATGATGGCACTGAACATCTTTAACACGTTTTACGGACGTACTGGATGGGAAGGTGTCGGACAGGCAAAAGCCGTTCTGTTCTTTGTTCTTGTCGTTGCAATTAGTATGATTCAGTTACATATGACTCGTTCCAAGGAGGTGCAGCAATAAATGAAAAAGGAAAGAAGTGCTCTTAGCACAGCCGGAACCGGTATATTTACAATTGTAGGAATTGTCTATATACTGCCTATTTTAATCGTACTTATGAATTCTTTTAAAAAGAAGGTTTATATTAATAAACAGCCATTCCAGCTTCCGGATGGAAAAACGATGGCCGGACTTGAAAACTACATGACTGCAATTGATAAATATAATCTTCTAAGTGCAGTTGGCTGGACAGTATTTATCACTGTTGGATCTGTTCTTGTAATTCTTGTATGTACTTCTATGTGTGCATGGTACATTACAAGAGTCAAATCTAAATTTACTAAACTGCTTTACCTTTTATGCGTATTTTCAATGGTCGTACCTTTCCAGATGGTTATGTTCACCCTGTCACTGGTTGCAGACCGTACCGGACTACGTACGCCTTGGGGTATCATTATTATTTATCTGGGCTTTGGTGCAGGTCTTGCAGTATTTATGTTCTGTGGATTTGTCAAATCAATTCCAATCGAGATAGAGGAAGCAGCAATGATAGACGGCTGCACACCGATCCGTACATTTTTCAGTGTAGTACTTCCGATCATGAAGCCGACCTACATCTCTGTTGGTATTCTCGAGACAATGTGGATCTGGAATGACTTCCTTCTTCCTTATCTGGTACTGGATCTTAACAAATATAAGACAATTTCTATCGCAATCCAGTATATGAAGGGAAGCTATGGACGTGTTGATATGGGTGCTGTTATGGCTGCTCTGATTCTTGCAGTTATCCCTGTCATCATCTTTTATCTGTCCTGTCAGAAACATATTATCAAGGGTGTGGCAGCAGGAGCCGTTAAGGGTTAGGTACATGCCTGAAAAAAAGGAGTTTATATCATGAGACAAAGTGGAATTTTAATGCCGGTATCTGCACTTCCAGGTACATACGGAATCGGATCATTTTCAAAGGAAGCATATAAATTTGTCGACTGGCTGCAAAAAAGCGGCCAGTCACTATGGCAGATTCTGCCGCTTGGACCGACCAGTTATGGAGATTCTCCTTATCAGTCTTTTTCGACCTTTGCCGGAAATCCTTATTTTATTGATCTTGAAACACTGACACGAGAAGGACTGCTTGAAGATGACATATGCACTCAGGCAGATTTTGGTAATAATCCGAATCAGATAGATTATGGCAAGCTTTATCAGAACCGATTCCATATCTTAAAAATAGCTTATGAACATGCAAAAGAACGGCAGATTCTGAATTCTTCTGATTACGTGGATTTTCTGAACGAGCAGAATGAATGGCTTGCGGACTATGCTCTTTATATGTCTGTAAAAAATCATTTTCATGGAGCTGGCTGGAATCTCTGGGAGGAAGATATCCGTCTTCGCAGACCAGATGCAATTTCGCATTATCAGGACTTACTTACAGATGAAATTCATTTTTATCAGTTTCTACAATACGAATTCTACAAACAATGGAACATGTTAAAAGAATATGCAAATCAAAAAGGGATTCAGATTATTGGAGATATCCCAATTTATGTTGCTTATGACAGTGCAGATGTGTGGGCACACCCAGAGTTGTTCCAATTAGATGAAAGTGGACAGCCAACAGCAGTAGCCGGATGTCCTCCGGATGGTTTTTCTGCTACCGGACAGCTTTGGGGAAATCCTTTATATCGGTGGGATTATCACAAAGAAACCGGATTTTCCTGGTGGGTAAACCGGATCCGAGGTTGTTTTAGACTATATGATATTATGCGAATTGACCATTTCCGGGGCTTTGATGAATATTACAGCATTCCTTATGGTGATCCAACTGCTGAAAACGGGCACTGGGAAAAGGGGCCTGGTATGGATTTATTTCACAAAATAAAACAAGAACTTGGTGATCTTCCAATTATTGCTGAGGATCTTGGATTTTTGACAGATTCCGTAAAACAACTTTTAAAAGATAGTGGGTACCCAGGTATGAAAGTTCTTCAATTTGCTTTTGATTCCAGGGAAGACAGTGATTATCTTCCACACAATTATCATCCAAACTGTGTTGTATACACCGGTACCCATGATAATGATACGCTTCAAGGATGGTATCAAGCTTTAAAAGAAGAAGATAAAGAAATGGCTTTGGAATATATTGGAAATCGATTTACTCCGGAAGCAGACATTCATTGGGATTATATTCGGCTCGCTATGAGAAGTGTGGCAGATACATGTATTATTCCTGTTCAGGACTACTTAGGTCTTGGCTGCGAAGCACGCATAAATACCCCTTCTACATTAGGTGGAAACTGGATCTGGCGTTCAGACGCAGACAGCTTCACGGATAATCTGGCAGCAAAAATTAAAAAAATTACTCAATTATGCGCGCGCAGTTTACAACAAAAAGGAGAGTAACAATGAATTACAAAAAATATTTGGAAGACCAGCTTCAGACATCTATTGAAGCAGCTGATCATAAAAGTGTTTATTATGCACTGCTTCATCTGACAAAAGAATTATGCAAAGAGAAAACAGCAAATCAAGGGACAAAAAAGATTTACTACATTTCTGCAGAATTTTTGATTGGAAAACTTCTTTCCAACAATTTGATCAATCTTGGAATCTACGATGATATAAAGAAGCTTTTACATGAAAACGGAAAATCTCTGGAAGAAATTGAAGAATTCGAACCGGAACCATCACTTGGAAATGGCGGGCTCGGACGCCTGGCTGCTTGTTTTCTTGATTCTATAGCAACACTTGGACTTCCGGGAGCTGGAATTGGTCTGAATTATCATTACGGTCTCTTCCGACAGGTTTTTGAAAACAACAAGCAAAAAGAGTTAAAAAATCCTTGGATTGAAAAAGAAAACTGGCTTATAAAAACAGATGTTCATTTTCCGGTCCAGTTTGGTTCTTTTACTTTACAGGCGTCTATGTATGATATTGACATTCCCGGATATGGTAACGGAATCAACAAACTACATCTTTTTGATGCAGACTCCATTGATGAATCACTTGTGACAGAGGGCATTCATTTTAACAAAGAAAATATTGCCAAAAACCTGACTTTATTCTTATACCCGGATGACAGTGATAAAGCCGGACATCTGCTCCGTATTTACCAGCAGTATTTTATGGTCTGCTGTGGTGCAAAGCTTATTTTAAAAGAACTAAAAGAACAGAATTTTGAACTTACTTCGCTTCCTGAACATGTTGTCATTCAGATCAATGATACCCATCCATCTATGATCATCCCGGAACTTATCCGGCTACTTATGGAGCAAGGCATTGACTTTGATACTGCAACTGATCTCGTATCCAGAACATGTGCCTATACAAATCACACGATTCTGGCAGAAGCTTTGGAAAAATGGCCGCTCGATTATCTGAATGAGGTCGTGCCGCAACTGGTTCCGATTATTGAAAAATTAGACGCTAAAGCAAAAGAAAAATATAAAGATGAGTCTGTTGCGATCATTGATTCGCAAGACCGTGTGCATATGGCTCACATGGACATTCACTATGGCTTTAGTGTAAACGGAGTTGCAGCCCTCCACACAGATATTTTAAAAAACTCCGAATTAAAAGCTTTTTATCAGATCTATCCGGAAAAATTTAATAATAAAACAAATGGTATTACATTCCGCCGCTGGTTGATGCACTGTAATTTGGAACTTTCGGAATATATCAGCAGTCTGATCGGTGATTCCTGGAAGAAAGATTCCTCGAAACTTGAAAAACTTCTTGAGTATCAGAACGATACTAAGGTATTGAATCATTTTCTTAAGATCAAGCAGAAGAATAAGCAAAAACTATGTATGCATTTAAAAGAAAAGCAAGATTTGGACATTGATCCGAATTCCATTTTTGATATTCAGATCAAAAGACTGCACGAATACAAAAGACAGCAGTTAAATGCGCTTTATGCCATTTATAAATATAAACAGATCAAATCCGGCCAGCTTCCACAGAGGCCGATCACCATGATCTTTGGGGCAAAAGCTGCACCTGCTTATACACTTGCAAAAGATATCATCCATCTGATCCTTTGCCTCCAAAAACTTACGTTATCAGATCCTGAGGTATCACCTTATTTAAAAGTGATTATGGTTGAAAATTATAATGTTACAGAGGCATCTCATCTAATTCCTGCCTGTGATATTTCTGAACAGATTTCGCTTGCATCAAAAGAAGCAAGTGGAACCGGCAATATGAAATTCATGCTGAACGGAGCTGTGACACTGGGAACTATGGATGGCGCCAATGTTGAAATCTGTAATCTGGTCGGAAAAGATAACATTTATATTTTTGGTAAATCCAGTCAGGAAGTGATTCAATTATATGAGACGTCCGGATACCATTCTGACCAATATTACGACAATGATCCACTGATACAAAATCTCGTTGATTTTATTATCAGCAAAGAAATGATACGTATCGGTGACCCGGAAAACCTGTGCCGGTTATACAAAGATTTGATCAGTAAAGACTGGTTTATGACTTTGCTCGATTTAAAAGAATACATTGCTGTGAAAGAGAACGTAATGGCTGACTACGAGGATCGTATGAACTGGGCTGGAAAAATGTTAATAAATACTGCAAAAGCCGGATATTTTTCTTCTGACCGGACCATTGCCGAATATAACCGGGATATCTGGAAACTTTAATCGTATACTTGTCTGAAACATAAATATGAGCTATACTAAACCAAGGTCATTTTTCGCGAAAGCTAAAATGGCTTTGGTTTTTTCGTTGCCAAGCATACGACAAAAAGGTCCGGTGGACCTTTTTTAGTTATCGATTACATGTACAAGGAGGAAAACATGATCAGAATCAGTCAGTTAAAGCTTCCGGTTACTCATAAAAAAAGTGACCTTGAAAAGAAAATATATACAACATTAAAAATTTCCAGCTCAGATCTTCTGGCCTGGCATATTGAAAAAAAATCTCTGGATGCCAGAAAGAAACCAAATCTTTTTTATGTTTACACGATTGCAGCAAACGTTCAGAATGAAAAGCGGATCATTAAAAAGAACCGGAATAAAAATATTACAATAAAAGAAGAAAATGATAGCTATCATTGCACTCCGACCGGAACACATGTACTGACTTACAGGCCTGTTGTAATCGGAACCGGACCGGCCGGGCTGTTCTGTGGTTATGCGCTTGCGCGTATGGGATACCGTCCAATTCTTTTAGAACGTGGTGCTTCTATGGAAGAGCGCCAGAAAGACGTACAAGATTTCTGGAAAACAGGCAAACTAAATCCTGAGTCTAATGTCCAGTTCGGCGAAGGCGGTGCAGGTACATTTTCTGATGGAAAGTTAAATACGCTTGTGCACGATACCCATAACAGAGGAAAGGAAGTCCTGCGTCTTTTTGTGAAATATGGGGCACCGGAATCCATTCTTTATGATGCAAAGCCACATATCGGAACTGATATTCTGGCAAAGGTCGTTAAAAATATACGTGAGGCAATCATCTCTATGGGTGGTGAAGTTCGTTTTCATACAAAAGTGACAGGAATCCGTACAAAACGCAGCATTGATTTTTCAGATGAGCCGGCACTTGCGATGCTTCATCTGGAAGATACCAAAACAAACATCGGAGAAGATTTACTGACGGACGTTGCAGTACTTGCCATTGGTCACAGCGCCAGAGACACTTTTGGGCTTTTAAATCTCTCAGATATAAAAATGGAGCCAAAACCATTCGCTGTAGGCGTACGCGTAGAACATCCACAAGATATGATTGACGAATCTCAATATGGTAAAAATGCACCCGAGAGCCTTCCTGCTGCTGCATATAAATTAACAGCTAAGGCAAAAGATGGCAGAGGTGTCTATACTTTCTGCATGTGTCCAGGCGGTTATGTAGTAAATGCTTCATCTGAAGAGAACCGACTTGCAGTAAACGGCATGAGCTATAGCGGGCGAAATGGCAAAAATGCCAATAGTGCAGTAATCGTAACCGTCTCACCGGAAGATTTCCCAGAAAAAGGCATCCTCGGAGGTCTGGCTTTTCAGCGCCAATTAGAAGAGGCTGCATTTGCTGAAGGACAAGGGAAGATTCCGGTCCAGCTTTTTGGTGACTTTAAGAAAAATGTGCCATCTTCCAGTGCAGGTGCTATAGCCCCACAGATGAAAGGTGCTTATAGCTGGGGCAATGTAAGGAGCATTTTCCCTGAGTTTATTGCGAGATGCCTGGAAGAGGGAATTACGGAATTTGGAAAGAAAATCCCAGGCTACGACCGCGATGATGCAGTCCTCTCCGGTGTAGAAAGCCGTACTTCTTCACCAGTCCGTATTCTGCGTGACGAGACTTTGCAAAGTTCTGTAAAAGGACTTTATCCATGCGGGGAAGGTGCAGGATATGCAGGCGGTATTACATCAGCCGCCATGGATGGACTGAAAGTGGCAGAAGCTGTCAGTCAAAAATACATGGCTTTCGACAATCCTAAGAATGTTTAAGAATTTTTTAAGGGTATAAGTCTATACACATTTTCAGAAATGTGCTAAAATGTATGGAGTTTTCAGATAGAAGAAACATGAGGAGGAGTACATATGAAAGGAGCAGGCGGAAAGAACTCCTGGGCACTTTTTCTGTTGTTATTAACAGGAATCGTCCTTGGAGGCTTTATTGGCATGCTGGCAGAAGGGGTGCCGGCACTTAGCTGGCTTGGCTATGGGCAGACGTTCGGGCTTGATACACCGATTGTAGTCAATCTGGGACTTCTGGTCATTACATTTGGTCTTACGATCAAGATTACAATTGCCAGCATTATAGGCGTTGTGATTGCAATTATCATTTACCGCTTCTTATAGTCTACCGAAGAGAATCATCGAATCTAAAGGAATATATGAATCAAAAAGTTACCATGAAAGAGATACCGAGTGCCGACAGGCCTTATGAAAAATGCGAAAAGCTCGGCGCCGGTGCTCTGAGTGACACAGAACTTTTAGCTGTGCTGCTTCGGACCGGTACGAGAGGGGAGAATGCTCTCGAGCTTGCCAGCCGTATTCTTTATCACAACGGCGAAAGCGGAATTCTCGGTATTCATCAGTTCAGTATTGAGCGATTGAAGAAAATTCACGGTGTCGGACGCGTGAAAGCAGTCCAGCTATCCTGTATCTCAGAGCTTGCGAAGAGACTTTCCAAAGCCTCTGCCGGGGAATTATTAAGTTTTGAAAATCCGGATTCGATTGCAAGGTACTACATGGAAGATCTCCGGCATGAAAAGCAGGAAATCATGAAACTGCTCATGCTGAATTCCAAATCAAAACTCATTGGCGAAACGAATATATCAAAAGGAACGGTGAATGCTTCCTTAATTACGCCAAGAGAATTATTTATTGAAGCATTACAAAAGAATGCTGTATTTGTTATTATTTTACATAATCATCCAAGTGGTGAGCCGACACCAAGCAGAGAAGACCGGCTCATTACAAGGCGCATTCAGGATGCGGGAGCTCTAATCGGGATCGAGCTTTTAGATCACATCATCATTGGGAATAATTGTTATGTGAGTTTTCGCGAAGAAGGAATGCTGTAGAAAGGATTTGAATCATATGGCAAGGAACACCTATGGACTGGATCTGGGATCCTACGAAATCAAAGTCTATGACAAAAAGCAAGATACCATCTGGAAAGAAAAGAATGTGCTTGCAGTTCAGGATAAAAAAGAAATTATTGCAATCGGTGAAGATGCTTATCAGATGTATGAAAAGACTCCACCGGATATTGAAGTTGCATTTCCAATGCGTGACGGCGTTATTTCCCGTTTCAATGATATGCAGAACCTGCTTCAGAATATTCTAAAAAAGAACCGACATTTCAGCCGGGGTGCAGAATATGTGATTGCGGTACCAACTGATGTAACTGAGGTACAGAAAAAAGCCTTTTTTGACCTTGTGATCCATTCAAATGCAAAGGCACGAGAAGTTAATATCGTAGAACGTTCCATTGCCGATGCAGTCGGTCTTGGTATTGATGTGCAAAATACAACGGGTGTTATGATTATTAATTTCGGTGGTGAGACAACCGAATTATCCGTCCTCACCGAAGGTGGTATCGTCTTTAACCGCCTGTTAAAGCTTGGCGGTACAACACTGGATCAGGAAATTGTGAATCTTGTACGGAACAGTCATGATTTTTTGATTGGAAGCAGAACGGCAGAAATATTAAGACAGCAGTTCGATGTTTTTAACGGCGATTCTGAGACCGCTTTCTCTGTAGCAGGAAGGGATCTGATCACCGGACTCCCTATGCGAAAGACCATTTCCATCACACTTGTAAGAGCCGCATTTAAAGATACTCTTCTGGAATGTATGAAAGCCGTCCGCTCTATGTTGGACCGTACACCGCCGGAGATCCGGAAAGCTATTTACCAGAATGGGATTTATCTGACTGGTGGAATTGCGAATATGAGCGGTCTGGATGCTTATGTAGAAAGTATGACTAAAATCCACACAACTGCTGCCCAAAAGCCGGGCATTTGTGCAGTGAATGGGTTAAAGAAAATCATGCTTTCCAAGGATCTCAGTAAATTAGCATACTCAATGTTAGACGAAAGTTATAGGTGGATGAGATAATATGAAGATAAAAAACCAATCCTCAATTCCAAGTAAATACTGGTTGGCAATCATTGCAGTCATCTGTGTGATTCTTTTGGAAATCAATCAGGTGACAGACGGCGGGGGGCCGCTTCGATTTATCGGTAATTATACAGTTGTTCCAATGCAGAAAGGTATCAGCTATGTTGGAAGATGGTTAAGTGATCTTTCTGACAACTTTGAGACACTTCAGGATATGAAAAAGCAAAATGAAACTTTGCAGTCCAAAGTAGATGAACTGACTATTGATAATACAAGACTTCGCCAGGACGAATACGAATTAGAACGTCTGCGCGATCTGTACAAACTGGATCAGAACTACTCTGATTACGAAAAAATCGGTGCACATGTCATTGCGAACAACGGGACGAACTGGTTCAGTGATTTTACTATAGACAAAGGAAGTGCAGACGGCATCAAAGTGAACTGTAACGTACTGGCCGGGAGCGGGCTGGTAGGACTTGTCACAGAAGTTGGTCCCCACTATGCGAGAGTACGTTCAATCATTGACAATTCCAGCAACGTAAGTGCTATGATCCTCTCTACTTCAGATACCTGCATCGTGCGTGGAGATTTGAAATTAATGGACGATGGACGTCTTCGTTTTGAAAAGCTGGCTAATAATGACAATGACATAAAGGTCGGTGAACAGGTTGTTACTTCCTATGTAAGTGACCGCTTTGTTCAAGGTCTCTTTATCGGATATATCAGTGAGATCAATGTGGATTCCAATAACCTGACTCGTTCCGGTTATATCACACCTGCGGTAGATTTTAGCAAAATTCAGGAAGTCCTTGTTCTCACAAAGACAAAAGAAGATATGACGAACGGGGCAGACGATAAGTCTGCTTCCGACACAACAAAGGGAGAGTAGTGATCTATGAAACGAAAACTCATAACACTGGCAATTATCATCCTGTGTTTTCTCTTGCAAAGTACCATTTTCCCATCACTGGCTTTTGCCTGCGTACAGCCAAATCTTTTTATAATCGTAACAGCATCTTTCGGATTTATGCGAGGACGTAAAGAAGGTATGGCTGTTGGTGTGATCTGTGGACTTTTGACAGACGTTTTCTGGGGAAACACAATTGGATTTTATATACTTTTATATACTGTGATTGGATATTTAAACGGAACGTTTAAACGTTTGTTTTATGATGAAGATATTAAACTGCCTTTAGTACTTATCAGTGGCAGTGAACTAATCTACGGTGGCGTTATTTGCTTTTGCGGATATATCCTGAAAGGTGACTTTAGTTTCGGAACCTATCTGATTCATATCATCCTGCCAGAACTTGTATACACTATTTTAGCAACTTTGATCGTATATCAGATCATCTTACACATTAACCAAAAACTAGAAGCAGAAGAGCAAAGGAGTGCAAGCCGATTTGTATAATTTGTGGAACCGGGTCAAATCCGGCGTAAGTGAAATCGTAAAATCAAGAATATTTATTGCAATTATCGTGTTCTGCGTCTTGTCAGCAGTATTACTTCAACGAGTATTTTATCTGCAGATTGTGAAAGGACAGAACTATACCGACAAATATGAACTTCAGATTCAGAAAACAAAAGAGGTCGAAGGAACCCGCGGCAATATTTATGACCGCAACGGTGTTCTGCTTGCCTACAATGAACTGGCTTATTCTGTTACCATTCAGGATAATGGAGACTATGATAAAAAATCCGAAAAAAATAAAGCTTTAAATCAAATCGTAACAAAAGTTATTAATATTGTAGAAAGTAATGGTGATTCCGTCATCAATGATTTTGGTATTATTCTGGATGCCAATAGTGAATACTCTTTTGTAGCAGAAAGTGATACCCAGCGCCTGCGTTTCATCGCAGATGTATATGGCAAAAAAACCATCGATGAATTGTCGGACAAGCAAAAGTCCCAGTCTGCTGCCGACATCATGCATTACTTATGTACCGATAAAACTTACGGTTATGGTATCAACGAGGAAAAACTGGACAAGACTATGATTTTAAAACTGGTCAATGTACGTTATGCAATGTCTCTGAACAGTTATCAGAAATATATCTCTACTACGATTGCATCCGATGTCAGTGACCAGACTGTGGCTGATATTATGGAAAACAGTGATTCTCTGCAGGGTGTTAACATTGAAGAAGAATCCTTACGCCGATATACAGACAGTAAATGTTTTGCAAATGTAATTGGCTATACCGGACAGATTTCAACAGACGAATATGATGCACTTAGTAAAGAGGATCAGGAAATTTATTCCAAAACGGATACTGTCGGAAAATCCGGACTTGAAAAAGTCCTGGATTCCACACTTCGCGGCAAAAAGGGTGAAGTGAAATTATATGTAAATAACGTTGGTAAAGTTCTGGACACCGTTCAGTCTACAGAACCAAAAGCTGGCAATGATGTATATCTGTCTTTGGATGCCAATCTTCAAAAAGCAGCCTATAATATTCTGGAACAGGAGCTTGCCGGAATTCTTCTTTCCAAAATCCAAAACACTTTGGATTTTGATCGGAATTCTGTCAGTGACGGAAGTGACGTTATGATTCCGATTGGCGATGTTTATAACGCACTCATTGCCAATGATGTTGTAAATATGACTCATTTCAGTGAGAATGATGCGAAATCAACCGAACAAGAAGTTTATAATACATTTTCCGGATACAAAGAGCAGGTTCTGGCAAGTCTTTCCAGTACACTTGCAGATCCTAATGCAGCTGCATACAAAGATGATTCTAAGGAAATGCAGGCTTATCTGAGTTATATTGTTACAGATATATTGACAAATAATACCGGCATTTTAAATTCCAGTGTCATCGACAAAAATGATGAAACCTATAAAGCATGGAAAACAGATGAGACCATCAATGTTTACACATTTTTAAACTATGCTGTTTCTCAGAACTGGATTGATACCTCAAAGCTTCAAAAATATACAAGCAATGGTGGTAAATATTCGGATTCCTCGGAAACTTTCCAGGCAATTATTTCATACTTAAATGAGCATTTAAAATCCGATAACAGTTTTGACAAGCTGATCTACAAATACATGATCAAAGCCGGATCCATTACTGGTCGTGAACTTTGTATGATTCTCTACGAGCAGAACATACTTAATTATGATGAATCTCAATATAATGCACTCGCAAGTGGCGCAACAACAGCTTATGACTTTATGCGTGGAAAGATCCAGACACTGGAGATTACACCTGGACAGCTCGGTCTGGAACCATGTACAGGTTCTTTTGTCATGACAGATACTTCCACAGGCCAGGTTCTGGCATGTGTATCTTATCCGGGATATGATAATAACCGACTTGCAAACAATATGGACTCAACTTATTACAATCAGCTTGTAACAGCAAGTTCCCGTCCATTCTACAATAATGCGACACAGGAAAAGACCGCACCGGGATCTACTTACAAACCTTTGTCTGCCATAGCCGGACTAACCGAAGGTGTTATCAGTACAGATTCCCGTCTTCCGTGCCATGGTATTTATGAAAAGATTGAACCAAATCCAAAATGCTGGATTTACCCAAATGCACATGGCAGTCTGGATGTGTCAGGTGCAATTGAAAACTCTTGTAACAGTTTCTTTTATGAAGTCGGTTACAGATTAAGTCTGAAAGACAACGGAATCAATTCCATCAGCCAGGATAATAATCAAGGTGATGCAACGAATGCTTACTATTCCAGTGAACTTGGACTCCAGAAGCTTTCAAAATATGCTCAGATGTTTGGACTTGGAACCACTTCCGGAATGGAAATTCCAGAGGCTGATCCACAAATTTCCGATGATTCTTCTGTACCATCTGCAATTGGACAGGGTACCAACAACTACACGACAAGTCAGCTTGCCCGCTATGTTACTACGATTGCAAATAAAGGAACACTTTTTGATCTGACACTCCTGAACAAGACCACTGATGTCAAAGGCAATGTCATTGAAGAATCACAGCCCAAAATCGATAATACTCTGTCAGATATTTCTGCGAGCACATGGGATGCTGTACACGAAGGAATGCGTAATGTAGTACTTGTATCTCATAGTAGTACATTTTCGGATATTAACAGGAGCGGATTCCAGTTATCCGGTAAGACCGGAACAGCTCAGCAGAGTAAAACGCATCCGGACCATGCGCTTTTCATAGGATTTGCGCCAAGCGATTCACCGGAAGTTGCTTTTGCAACTCGTATCGCCAATGGTTATAGTTCTACTTATGCAGCAGAAGTAGCCAGAGACGTTATGAAATATTATTACCAGCTCACTCCGGAAAATGAATTGATAACCGGAACAGCTTCAAGCATTGGTTCAAATGCTTCAAATGAAGGCTAGGAGCAGCTTGCCCTTCAAAAGACAAAATGGTTCATGAAACACATAGCGAAAAGAAAATTCAAAAGCATGAAACAAAGCCATTGACAGGAGGAAGTTATTCATGGGCGAAGTAATTGTTATTACATCAGGAAAAGGCGGTGTAGGTAAGACCACTACAACAGCAAATATTGGTGCGGGACTCTCTTGGTTAGGAAAGAAAGTCATTGTCATTGATACCGATCTTGGTCTTCGCAACCTTGACGTAGTTATGGGACTGGAAAATCAGATCGTCTATAATCTGGTCGATGTGATTGAAGGAACCTGTCGATTGAAACAGGCAGCAATCCGGGATCGCAGATATGAAAATCTCTATCTGCTTCCGTCTGCCCAGACAAAAGATAAATCAGCAATTTCACCGGAACAGATGAAAAAGCTGGCTTCAGAATTGAAAGAGGAATTTGATTATGTACTTTTAGACTGTCCGGCCGGAATCGAACAGGGATTCCAAAATGCAATAGCCGGAGCTGATCGTGCTCTTGTTGTCACAACACCGGAGGTTTCCGCAATCCGTGATGCTGACCGCATCATTGGACTGTTGGAAAAAAATCAGATTCGCAATAGTTCGCTGATCATTAATCGCATCCGAATGGATATGGTCAGACGAGGGGATATGATGTCCATTGATGATGTGACTGAAATTCTCTCCATTCCACTGATCGGAGCCATTCCTGATGATGAGCAGGTTGTTGTTGCCACGAATCAGGGGGAACCAGTCATCAGCCTGGATTCCCTGGCCGGAAAAGCCTATACAAATATATGCAAGCGTATTCTCGGCCTTGAAGTACCTTTCTTGAATCTTTCCGGACATCAAGGACTATTTTCAAAGCTGTCCGGTGTCTTTCATAAAAAATAGGAGGGTACATACAGCATGTTAAAAAAATCTTCTGTGTCTGTTGCGAAAAGCAGATTGAAACTGCTGATCGTGTCAGACCGCATAAGCTGTTCTCCGATAGAATATGAGAACATTTCCAGAGATTTATTCCAGACATTATCCAAATATCTGGAACTTACAGAAGATAACTTTCATGTTGAAATATACAGAACACATATTTTCATTTCATATGTAGGAGAAGAAACGTGAGATTACCAAGATTAACAAAACCTTATAAACTCAGAGATTACAAGTTCAGCCTTGTTTTGCTTGTATTTGCATTATCCGTAATTGGCATTATGGTTGTAGGCAGTGCGAAGGCATCTGTTCAGAACAAACAGATTTTTGGTGTCTGTGTAGGATTCGTTCTTATGATTATTGTATCTTTGATCGATTATATATGGATTCTTAATTTTTACTGGATTATATACGCAGTCGCAATATTAAGTTTGTTATCTGTACTTGTCTTCGGACACACAGCCAACGGCGCAAAGCGTTGGATTGACTTGGGATTTACAACTTTTCAGCCATCAGAGCTTGCAAAAATTCTTTTAATTTTGTTTTTTGCAAGATTTCTTATGGATCACAAAGATGATATTAACGATGCAGTCACATTGATTAAATATGCAGTGCTTGCCGGAATTCCACTTGCTTTAATTCTGGTAGAGCCGAACCTTTCTACTACGATCTGCACTGCACTTGTCATCTGCCTGTTGATCTATGTTGGAGGACTGAGTTACAAATTTATCGGAACTGTACTTCTTATATTAGTTCCAGTGGCTATCATCTTTTTAAGTATCGCCGTCCAGCCAAACCAGCCATTTTTGAAAGACTATCAGCAAAAGCGTATTCTTGCTTTCCTGGAGCCTGAAAAGTATGCCAGTGATGAAGCATATCAGCAGAATAACTCTGAGATGGCAATCGGATCTGGTCAGCTTACCGGAAAAGGTCTGAATAACAATACTACTACCTCTGTAAAAAATGGTAACTATATCTCAGAGCCACAGACGGATTTTATCTTCGCCATTATTGGCGAGGAACTTGGGTTTGTTGGATGTTGTATTATTATTGCGTTATTACTACTTGTTGTGATACAATGTATATTGATTGGAATGCGATCGCGGGATCTCGCTGGAAAGATCATATGTAGTGGCGTTGGAGGTCTGATTGGATTCCAAAGTTTTATTAATATAAGTGTAGCAACGAATATGCTTCCGAATACCGGAGTACCGCTGCCATTTATCAGTTATGGCCTGACATCACTTGTAAGTTTATATATCGGTATTGGATTTGTCTTAAATGTCGGACTGCAACAAAAAAAATATCAATAAAGGAGTGAACGCAATGAATATAGGTCTTGTCGCTCATGATTCAAAGAAAACACTGATGCAGAATTTCTGTATTGCTTACCGTGGAATTCTGAGTAAACACGAACTTTATGCTACCGGTACAACTGGAAGACTCATCGAAGAGGTAACGAATCTGAATGTTCACAAATATCTGGCTGGTCCACTTGGTGGAAAGGAACAGCTCGGAGCTCAGATTGCTCAGAATGATATTGATGCATTAATTTTTTTAAGAGAACCTATGAACCCAAAACCTCATGAGCCGGAGGTCAATGATTTATTCCGCCTTTGCGATACTTATAATATTCCAATGGCAACAAATCTTGCAACAGCTGAACTGATTATTTTAGCAATTGACAGAGGAGATTTAGACTGGCGTGAAATGTACAGATAACTCTTCCAAAAGCAGAAGAGCAAGAAATAAACGTAATAAAAGAAAAAAACAAATAAGAAACAGATGGGTCGCATGCCTGTCTGTTATTCTTATGATACAGTGTATTGCAGCTGTCAATATCTATAAAGACAGCAACAAAACAGAAGCTCTGGTACAGGAATATGAAACTTCCAATTATACAAAAACTTTGTATCGGGGGCAGCTATTTGCCGAAAATCTGTGTACAGCATCTGAAGACATTCCGTTATCTGTTAAATCTTCCGATACTGGTTCTGACTCAGTTTCCGAAAATGCTTCTGCTGCTGGCAATCCACTTGGCTTTGAACCGGAGACCGTACATGCAGTAGGGCTTTTTGACGTGAATAACGCCGAAACAGATTGTGCTTATAATATTCATAAGAAAATCTATCCTGCAAGCACAACGAAGATTCTGACCGCCCTGGTTGCTTTGGAGAATGGGAATTTATCTGATACGGTCACAGTGGCTGATGAAGCTGATTCTGGTAAATTTGCAGCAGATGAACAGACATGTGGCATCAAAGCAGGAGATCAGCTCACACTGGAAGATCTGTTGAACGGTCTGCTTTTATATTCCGGCAACGACAATGCCGTTGCCATTGCTGACCACATTGCAGGCAGTACAGAAAAGTTTGCAGAGATGATGAATGCTGAAGCAAAAAAACTCATGGCAACAAACAGTCATTTTGTGAATCCAAGTGGTCTTCATGACGATAATCATTATACGACTGCTTATGATCTCTATCTGATTTTTAATGAATGTATCAAACATGATGAATTTGTAAAGATCATTAACAGCAGTTCTTATACTGCACATATTACCGGCGCAGATGGAACAAAGCGAGATGTGAAATGGGAGCCTACCAACTATTATGCAAAAGGAGAAGCAACTCCTCCTGATAATGTTACAATCATCGGCGGCAAGACCGGTACAACAAAAGGAGCCGGAAACTGCCTGATTCTTCTTACAAAGGACAGTTCTGGAAATCCTTACATTTCCATTATTATGGGAGCCGGATCAAAGCCTCTTCTTTATCAGGATATGACATCTATGCTCAGTAAAATTTAGTTGTACTAAAAAAGTATATTAAAAGGGGCATCCTCATAGGATACCCCTTGGTTTGTTCTTAGCCTGCTTTATGAGCAGACATCTGTCATATCTTTCATGCGACCGTACAAGCTGATCAGGTAAAGTCCACAGATACCTACGATTGTATAGATAATCCTGGATAACCAGGACAGATTTCCAAATAAGAAAGCTACCAGATCAAACCGGAATATCCCAACGAGCAACCAGTTGACAGCCCCGATAATTACAATTGTAAGAGCTGTATTGTCAAACCATTTCATATAGATTCCTCCTTTTTTGTACTACCTATATTATGTACAAAGTTCAAGGATTTATGCAAAAGGACCATATTTATGTATTACACTTATTCAGATTATTTAAAAAATAAATATCATGAAAAGGTTTATAAACTTCCTGTCAATCTTCCTGTTACCTGCCCAAACCGTTTAAACGGAGCATGTGGCTGCGATTTCTGTGCGGAACAGGGAACAGGATTTGAAGCTTTAAATCCTCAATTATCTGTGACAGAACAATTAACTCTGACTCGAGAAAAGATTGAAAAAAAATATCATGCACATAAATTTATTGCTTATTTTCAAAACTACACGAATACATTTTTACCCATTGACAGATTTGAAAAATATATGCGGGAAGGCGCAAGCTTTCCGGATGTTGTAGAAATTTCCATTTCGACCAGACCGGACTGTATCCGCTCTGATTATTTGGAAATTCTTGAAAAAATCCGTTCAGAATTTCAAGTAGAGATTACTTTGGAACTTGGACTTCAGACTGTAAATTACCATACATTAAGAAATATACATCGCGGACATACATTAGCCGAATTTATTGATGCTATGTGGATGATCCGAGATTATCACTTTGACACCTGTGCACATGTTATTCTCAACTTGCCAGGTGATGATCTGATTGATGTTATTGAATCTGCAAAGATACTGTCTGCACTTCAGGTCAGCACAGTCAAACTCCATTCTCTCTATATTGCTAAAAACACAAGGTTGTGTGAAGCTTATGAAAATGGTACAATAACTCTGTGTTCAAAAGAAGACTATATCACACGTGCAATTACATTTTTGGAATACCTTAATCCAGAAATTGCCGTGGAACGGCTTTTCAGCCGTATCCCCGAAAATGATGCCGTTTTTTGTAACTGGGGCACAAGCTGGTGGAAACTAAAAGATGAACTACTTAGCACGATGCAGAAAACAGACAGCTACCAGGGAAAAATGTATCATTATTTACATGGAGCAGCTTTAAGGTCTTTAGATGGCTCTGATAATTTATAGTACTTTGTCTGCTTTGCAGATTTAAATATTACGACTTGTCTAAGAATCTTGAATCATTAAAAGGAGGCCGACGTTGGCAGAAAATCATACTACAAACATTACTGCATTTCGGAAAAAATGGAATATTAATATCGGAATTGTCATCTTTGGAGTGGTATTCATATATCTGCTTGTCACGGTTCTTATGTACCTGACAAGTAAGCATATTTCGGCATATGAAGTCAGAGAGGGCAGCATTTTAAAAGATAATGCCTATACCGGACTGGCAATCCGCAATGAAGAGGTCGTGACTGCCGAGCAGTCAGGTTATATTAACTATTTTGTGTCAGAAGCCAGCAAAGTTGGTGCAAAAACAAAAGTATATTCTCTTTCTCCAAAACAATTAGAATTTAATGACACAGTTTCTACAGATTCGCAGGAACTGACTGCCGAAGAACGAGATTCCATCTATTTAAAGACCCAGTCCTTTAGTGAAAATTACAATGGCTGCAGTTTCAACGAGGTTTATTCTTTAAGAGATGAAATTTCCTCTGTTCTGGAAAGCAAATCTAATCAAAGTCGTCAGGCACAATTAGATGAGATGGTACAGGCAGGTACTGACGGGCTTCAGGTATTCAATGCTCAGTCCGACGGTGTGATTCTTTATTCTACAGATGGATATGAGAATCTGACCGTCAGTGATGTCACTGCTGATATGCTTTCAAAAAAGAACTATAATTCCGTAAACATAAAAAACAATTCAAAGGTAAATTCCGGAGAAGCTATCTATAAACTTGTGAAAGATGATGACTGGTCACTGGTCATTCCACTGGATGATAAAACAGCTAAAAATCTGGCTGATACGAAAAGCGTAAAGGTTCAGTTCACAAAAGATCAGGTAAAAGAACGTGCCTCTTTTCAAGTATACAGTGCCAAAAACACAAACCTTGGTATCCTTACATTTCATACTTCCATGGTCCGCTATGCGAAAGACCGTTATCTGGATATTGAATTAATTTTAGAAGATGAATCCGGACTTAAAATTCCAAAGTCCTCTGTGACAAAAAAAGACTTTTATCTTGTACCGGAAAATTATCTGACACAAGGCGGCAACAGTAAAGAAACTGGTGTTTTAATCAATAACGATTCTGACGATGCCCAGTTTAAAAAAGTTGATGTCTATTATCGAGATACAGAAACTGGCATGGTTTATCTGGATCCAAATGCATTTGATAAAAATACAACTTTAATAAAACCTGATTCAACTGAAACATACAAACTTAAGAAAACAAAATCTTTACAGGGAGTCTATAATATCAATAAAGGATATGCTGTATTTAAACAAATCCATATACTGTGTGAAAGTGATGAATACTATATCGTTGAATCTGGAAATTCCTATGGTCTGGCTAATTATGACCATATTGCACTTGTTGGCAAAGATGTAAGAGAAAATGATATTGTTTATTAAGGAGCTGATAAAAATGTTAAAAGAAAATCTGGAAAATGTAGAACAGAAAATTCAGGCAGCATGCGAAAGAAGTGGGCGTGACCGCTCAGAAGTTACTCTGATCGCAGTCAGTAAAACCAAACCGGCAGAAATGGTCCAGGAAGCTTATGATCTTGGAATCCGTCTTTTCGGTGAAAATAAAGTTCAGGAAATCATGGATAAGTCGGAAGTACTTCCTGCTGATATTCACTGGCATATGATTGGCCATCTTCAGCGCAACAAGATCAAATACATCATTGATAAAGTGGATTTGATTCATTCTGTTGACAGTTTGAGACTTGCCGAAGCGATTGAAAAAGAAGCAGCTAAGAAACATGTAATTGCAAAAGTCCTGATTGAAGTAAATGTAGGAAGAGAAGAGAGCAAATTCGGATTTCTTCCGGAAGAATTAGATGATTTTGTTGAAAAAGCTTCTGATTTTTCACATATTCAGTTTATGGGACTCATGACAAGCGCTCCATTCGTTGATAATCCAGAAGAAAATAGACCAATTTTCGCAGAATTAAGGAAATTATCTGTTGACATAGCGCGTAAAAACGCCCATAATATGTCTATGAGTATACTTTCCATGGGTATGACCAATGATTATGAAGTTGCAATTGAAGAAGGTGCAACAATGGTTCGTGTGGGAACAGCCATTTTTGGTGCCCGTAATTATGCTCAAACAAACGTAAGATAGGAGATATTACAAAATGGGAGTATTAGATAAGTTTTTGGACATCATGAAGTTAAGTGATGATGATGAGTATGATGATGATGACTTCTTTGATGATGACGAATATGATGATGAATACGAAGAAAAGCCAAAAAAGAGTATCTTCCGCAGAGAAAAGACTCATGATGAAAGCGACGAAGACGATTACGAGCTTCCTGCCAAGTCTCAGCAGCGTCCGGCCCGTTCTAATAATAAAGTAACTCCGATGCGTCAGCCAGCACGTCGCACAGGTGTAAGCATGGAAGTCTGTGTTATTAAACCGACATCTGTAGAAGATGCCAGAGAAATCACAGAAACATTATTAAGCGGACGTACTGTTATTCTGAATCTGGAAGGACTGGATCTTGAGGTTGCTCAGAGAATCATTGATTTTACATCTGGTGCTACATATGCAATCAGTGGAAATCTTCAGAAGATATCCAATTACATCTTCCTTGTCACACCTACTAATGTTGACATTTCCGGAGATTTACAGGATTTACTGAACACTTCTCTTGACACATCTTCAATGCGTACAAGATTTTAATTAAAAGTTTTTCAGAGTATTTATAATAGTGAGTGTTTATGAATAAAGAGGAACAATTATTGGAAAAACGGCTGATTGAATTATCTAATCTTGCATTCAGCCGTGATATTGTTACATTTTCAGATTTTCTGAATTTGAATGAATTGAATATCCTGCACAGGACCCCGAAAGATCAGTTTAAAGCGAGGTTCGAAACGTATGGAGGTTATGAGTTAGCAGAGCGTCAGATGGTTGCATTTCTACCTGATGCTCTTTATTATGACTACGGTTACCCAATGCAGGCTCTTAAGATCTGTCCGGTGAACAAGCGTTTTGCAGAAGATCTGACACATCGTGATTATCTGGGGGCTATTATGAATCTTGGAACCAGTCGTACCAAGATCGGAGATATTATTCAAACAGACGATGGTGCTATTGTTTTTGTAAAAGAGGAGATTTCAGACTATATTATGAAAAATCTCACACGAATCAGGCATACAACTATCACCGTGGAACGCAGAGAACTTTCAGATATTTCCTATGAACCTCATTTTGAGGAATTGAAAGGAACAGTTCCTTCCGTGCGCCTTGACACTGTGCTTTCGGTCGCATACCCACTTTCCCGGAGTAAGCTGACCACATATATCGAAGCTGCAAAAGTGTTTGTAAACGGTAAACTGATCACGAATAATGGCTATCATCTGAATGAAGGAGATTTGATTTCCGTCCGTGGACTTGGACGAATCGCTTATGCAGGAATTCTGTCCGAGACAAAAAAAGGACGTTACATGATTTCTCTTAGAAAATATATTTAAAATATCCGGAATATGACAGTATTTTTGAAACTTCGAATCAGAAAGGACTCTTATAAATTATGGATTCAATAAAATCACGCGGCAGACATTATATTTCAGCAATATTACTTGTATTAGTTGGTGTATGGTTCGATCAGTTCACAAAAACTTTAGCTGTGGATCATCTAAAAGGGCAGGAGCCTTTTATTCTGCTCAAAAATGTGTTTCAGTTTGAATACCTGGAGAATCACGGAGCAGCATTTGGCATTCTGCAGAATAAACAGATTTTCTTTTTTATCATTGTACTGATCATTTCAGTATTTATTATCTGGTTCTATCTGCATGTTCCAATGACAAAAAAACTACTGCCATTACGAATCTGTGCCGTATTTATTTTCTCTGGTGCAATTGGCAATTTTATTGATCGGTTAAAACTAGGATATGTCGTAGATTTCTTTTATTTTAAACTGATCAACTTTCCAGTTTTCAATGTAGCTGACATCTATGTAACAGTCGGAACATTTATACTTGCTTTTTTATTGTTGTTTTATTATAAGGAGGAAGACCTTGACAGAATATTTCACAGTTGAAAATGAAGAAGGAGACCGTATTGACCGTTATCTTGCCGAGGAGATGCCGGAACGATCCAGATCATATCTACAAAAATTAATTAAAGAACAATATATTAAAGTCAACGACAAGCCTGTAAAAGCCAATTACAGGCTTGTTTTAGGTGACAGGGTAGAAGTATGTATCCCAGAGGCAAAAGAACCCGATATCGAGCCAGAAAACATTCCTCTGGACATTTTATATGAAGATGAAGATGTGATTGTCGTCAATAAGCCAAAACAAATGGTAGTCCATCCTGCTCCTGGGCATTACAGTGGAACACTGGTTAATGCTTTAATGTATCATTGTGGTCATGAGCTCTCCGGGATTAACGGTACATCGCGACCTGGAATTGTACATCGCATTGACATGGATACGACCGGTTCTCTGATCATCTGTAAAAATGACATGTCTCACCAGAGCCTTGCTGCACAATTAAAAGAGCACTCTATTAATCGAATCTACGAAGCCATCGTACATGGAAATATAAAAGAAGAAGAAGGAACTGTAAATGCGCCTATCGGACGTCATCCAACAGATCGTAAGAAAATGAGCATACATGCTAAAAATGCAAGAAATGCCATTACCCATTACAAAGTGCTGAAACGTTTTGGCGACTACACTTATATCCAATGTAAGCTTGAAACCGGGCGTACACATCAAATCCGTGTACACATGGCAAGTATTGGACACCCACTTCTCGGCGATCAGGTATATGGTCCAAAAAAATGTCCATTTCCCAAGCTCGTAGGGCAGACCCTGCACGCCAAAACACTTGGATTTATCCACCCACGTACTAATGAATATATTGAAGTAAATGCTCCTTTACCTGATTATTTTTTGAATTTATTAGAGAAATTAAATTAAATTTTCTATGCATTTCGCGCAATTTATAGTATAATGTCTATATATTTAAAGGAGCGTGATAAATATGACGAACACAATAATTACAATCGGACGTGAATTTGGTAGTGGAGGATGCGAGATAGGTCATAAATTAGCCGAAAAATTAGGTATTAAATGTTACGACAAAGATATGCTGGACCTTGCAGCAAAAGAAAGCGGAATATGCCAGGAGATTTTTGAAAGCCATGATGAAAAACCAACAAACAGCTTTCTGTATTCTCTGGTAATGGATACATATTCCTTTGGTTATTCATCCGGAAGTTATACGGATATGCCATTAAATCATAAGGTTTTTCTTGCACAATTTGATGCGATAAAAAAGATTGCAAAAGACGGACCTTGTGTTCTAGTTGGAAGATGTGCAGATTATGCATTAGAAGATAATCCTGAGCTTTTAAGCGTATTTATTCATGCAAATATGGATGCCCGTATCCGCCGTATCGCACGCGATTTTGATCTGACAGATGCAAAGGCAAAAGATATGATCCGTAAGACAGATAAACAGCGTAGCAGCTATTATAATTATTATACAAACAAACGCTGGGGCGATGCAAACAGCTATCAGTTCTGTCTGGATAGTTCCAAACTCGGTATTGAAGGCACTGTTGAGGCAATCCTGAAACTCATTGAGATTAAGGATGACAAAAAATATAATAAGAAAATTTATTAAAACTCAAAATGAAAGGGAGCAAGAGGGATAATTTCTTTTGCTCCTTTATTTACAATTTATTATTGAAATGGGTTAATCCGTTTCCCTTTTACAGCATCTTTACTGTATTCTCTAACTGTATATCTTAATGCATCAATATTTTCCTGCGGTGTTCCAAGTGGAACCTGGCACCCTGGCATAACCATATATCCACATGGATTATCAGATCCATAATATATTACTTGTTTTGTTGCATCTATAACATCATCAATTGTTCCATTTCTCATAACATCAACAGGTGCAATATTTCCTCCTAAAAACATTTTATCACCTACCAATTCTTTTATTTCTTCTAAATTTTCACAATTATCTAAACTAAAATTATTAAATCCAATATCTGCTAAATCCTTCAATATCAGCTTACTATGTCCACAAATATGTAATGATGGTACTTGATTGGTAATCTTCATAATTCCATCAAACAATTTTTTTATATACGGATATGAAAATTCTTTATAGTACTTATGTCCAAGAATGTCTGTAGTAGTTGCTGGGTCAGCTATAGAAATTGAAGTTATTCCAAATTCCTCATTTAATGTTTTCACCCATTTCAAATTAGCAGAGACACAAAATTCTAATAAACGTTGTAATTGTTCAGGTCTTTTTTTCATATCTCTTAATACAAGTTCAATTTGTCTAATAGAGATAGCAGTCGATATTGGACCTGCAACACCTCCAAAAATAGGCATATCTGGAAAATGTTTTATTAGCCGATGCATTTCATCCATCTTTTTCAATAAAAATTTATTTTTTCGAACTTCAAATTCTTCTAATACATCTAACTGTTCGTAGTTCTTCAAAATAGGCTCAATAACCAGATCCTCCGAATTTTCCGGATATCTCATTTTAGAGCCTAATGCTTCCGAAAGACCTCTTAGTCCTAGAGATCCATCGATTCCGGTTTCCCCATACAAATCCCTTTTCCGTTCCAAATGTGCACATTTTGCTTCAAAAGAACGTCTTAATTCACCTTTCGTAAATCCCCAATTGTATGCCAATGCTTCATGGGATAACAAATTATAAGGTAGACAATCAACTTCTTTTCCCTGCATATATAGATTAATTCTCTCTTGTGGGCTAAGTTCCTTTCCTTGTTTTTTGATATTAATATATAGTTCTTCTTTTGTCATATATTTTTCTCCTAAGTTTGTTCATGTAATTATTGTATACCATATTTACATATTTTACTTATTGTTTTTGCAAATATTACCCCCCCCCTATATTATTATTATCAATTAGACATATTTTCAAAATTATTTTACACTTAATTAAGTTGTATTAACAACATCACTACCAAGAGAGGAGAACAAAAATGAAAAAGAAATTTATCTGTATTCTTTTAGCAGCAACTATGGTTTTTTCCTGCGTTGCCTGTGGGAAATCATCTGATTCTTCAAAATCTGATGATTCCAAAACAAATACTTCCGCATCCAGCGACAATACATTAGTTGTCAGTCTCGGAAGCCAGCCAAGCAGTTACAATCCAGATGCAAGTCTGGACGACTCTACAACACAATTAGCCCAATGTATATTTAGTGGTCTTGTAACAATGAACAATAATGAGGAAATCATTCCTGATCTTGCAGAAAAATGGGATATTTCTGATGATGGTCTTACTTACACCTTTCATTTACATAAAGGTGTAAAATGGCATGATGGTGAAAATTTCACATCTGACGATGTAAAATTTACATATGAAAAAATTATTTCATCAGAAGGATTTCTTGCATCAGCTTTATCAGCAGTTGATTCTATGGATTGCCCGGATGATGACACAATTGTAATCAAATTAAAAGAAGCAAATGCAACATTTATTTCTAATCTTGCATGGTACGGTAACTGTATCCTGCCAAAGCATTTATATGACACAAATGAAGATTGGACAACCATTGAAGCAGCAACAACTAATCCTGTCGGAACAGGTCCTTTCAAATTTGTAGAAGCTAAGAGTGGATCAAGCATCACTCTTGAAAAGAATGATGACTATTTTGGCGGTGCACCTTCTATAGATAAAGTTGTATACACTATTGTATCTGATGCAGATACCGCTTATGAGTCATTCATGAATGGTGAAATTGATTACCTTCAGAATGTTCCAGCTTCACATGTAAAAGAACTTGAAGATAATTCTGACTATGGTGTAGGATGTCTTTCTGCTGGACGTCGTTACCAAATGTGCTTCAACATGAACGGAGAGTATACAAAAAACCTTGCTGTTCGTCAGGCAATTGCAAAAGGAATCAATCGTGAAGAGATTTCTGAAAAAGGAACGGCAGGATTACAGGAAGTAGCATATGGATTCTATCCGCCATTCTTAAAATGGGCATATAATGATAAAGCAGATATCGGAGATACCGATGTTGATGGAGCAATTAAATTATTAGAAGATGCTGGTTATACAAAAGATTCTGATGGATATTACTTACATTTAGGTCTTGAAGTATTTAATTATGGTAACTATGAAGACTGCGCAAAAGTTATCAAGGCTCAGTTAAAAGAGATTGGTATTGATGTAACAATCGAGGCATTGGAAGAGGGCGCATGGGGTGAAAAAGTTTCCAGTGGAAACTATGATTTATGTATGCTTGCCGGATTCCAGGGACCAGATCCAGACAATCTTACAAACCGTGTCGGAACTAGTGGAGCCATGAATGTATCTCAGTATTCTAACACAAAAGTTGATGATTTTTTAGCTCAGGCGAGAGTTTTAACAGATCAGACAGAACGTGGAAATCTGTACAAAGAAGTTCAACAGATTTTATCTGAAGATCTTCCGCTTGTACCGCTTGTAGAATATGCAGGATACTATGCTTGCCCATCTAATATAAGCGGAATTCCATTTATTGATACATCTGTAAATGATATTGCACCATTTAACTTCTGTAAAGTTAAAATTAATTAATTTTAAAACTTGAGATAATCTAAAATTAACAGGGAGTATATTTTTATATGCTCCCTGTTTTTGAAAGGAATAAAACATTGAAAAAATTTATTCTAAAACGTATTTACACAGCCTTTATTGTTGTTCTTTTTGTTGTTGCACTAAATTTCTTTATTATCAAACTTGCTCCAGGTGATCCTGTTAATATTATGGCAGGTTTTGATAATCCAAGCGAAGAATTCAAAGCAGCAATTCGAACAAAATATAATCTGGACAAACCACTGATTACCCAATTTTTCACTTACATTTACCGTTTAATCCAAGGTGATCTCGGAAATTCTTATTATTCTAATCAACCAGTCACTTCATTACTTGCAGAACGAATGGGTGCATCCTTGCTTCTATCCGGTACAAGTGCTATTCTTGCTTTTATAATGGGAACGTTCTTGGGACTGGTGGCTGGAAAAAAAGAAAACAAATGGCAGGATAAAATACTTTCTACCGGAACATATATTACAAATTCCATGCCTTCTTTTTGGCTGGGGATGATGTTAATCTTTGTATTCGCATCTCATCTTGGCTGGCTTCCGACTCAGGGGATGTATACTTTACGTGAAAATTATACCGGATTAGCAAAATATATCGATCTCGGGAAACATTTGATTCTTCCTGTAACAACACTCGTACTTGTTCAAATTCCAGGTTATTTTCGTATTACAAAGGCATCTGTAATTCAAGTTATGACTGATGATTATATTACTACTTTTCGAGTTACTGGAATGAGTGAACGAAAAATTTTTATGAAATATGTGCTTAAAAATGCAATACTCCCAGTGATCACTTTGTTCGGAATCAATCTTGCATACATTGTTGCTGGGTCCACACTTGTTGAGACAGTTTTTTCTTGGCAGGGAATTGGTATTTTAATGTACACGGCTATTTCAAAACGAGATTATAATGTATTGATGGGAACTTATCTGATCATTGCAGTCTCGGTTGCCTTTTTCATGATACTTGTCGACTTGATATATGCAAAATTGGATCCACGCATTCACTATGAATAAACAGGAGTATGAAAATGAATTCTAAAAAATTGCTATCTAAATTAAAAGCTTATATTTTATCCAGTCGAAAATTACTAGTAGGATTAATTTTGTTATTTATTATCGTACTTTTGGTTTGTGCAGCACCTTTTTTAACTTCTTATTCACCAACCCACTTAAGCAATGACCTTTTAGTTCCTCCGCTTACAAATGGTCATTTACTTGGAACTACAAATATGGGAGAAGATGTTTGGAGTCAAATCTTATATGGTGGACGGGTTTCTCTGAAAATAGGTATCGTTGCCGCAATTTTGTCTGGAATTATCGGTGTAGTTTTTGGTGGATTATCAGGATACTTTGGCGGAATAATCGATAAAATTTTTACAGAGATAACCAACATTTTCCTAATGATTCCATCTTTTTTCCTGATTCTAATTGTCGTTGCCATATTTGGCAGTAGTATGTTTCATATTATGCTTATTATTGCTTTAACTTCCTGGCCAAGCAATGCAAGAATGATGCGAGCACAAGTTATGACTTTAAAAGAACGTACCTTTGTGAAAAGTGCGAGAGTACTTGGTGAAAATAATTTTAAAATACTTTTTCATTATATTATTCCAAATGGTATTTATCCTATAATCGCCAACACAACTATGAATGTTGCACAGGCAATTATAACTGAAGCTGGTCTTAGTTTTCTTGGACTTGGTGATCCGAACACTTCCAGTTGGGGACAAATGATCATGAACGGAAAACCTTATCTTGTGAACGGATGGTGGATTTCTTTATTTTCAGGTCTTGCAATTATGGTTGTTGTAATTATATTTTATATGATCGGTGATGGTTTAAATTATGCTATAAATCCGAAACTGCAAGAAAGGAACTAATCATGAAAAAATTTACTGTTGATCATTTGAATGTCATTTATAATGGCAAAAAAAGGAAAAAAATTCATGCTGTTGATAATGTTTCTTTTGAACTGACAGCCGGAGACAGTCTTGGAATCATTGGTGAATCTGGTTCTGGAAAATCTACAATGATCCATGCTTTTTTAAGATTATTATCTTCGAATAATACTACAATATCTGGTCATGCATATTTTGATGATACAGATTTACTGACTTGTGATGAAAAATATTTAAAAGAATTACGTTGGAAAGAAATATCCGTCGTTTTCCAAAAATCTATGAATAGTTTAAGCCAAATCCATAAAATAGGTTCACAATTTGAAGATATATATATGGTTCACAATCCTTCAACATCAAAAAAGCAACGGAAAGAAGTTATTTTAAACCTATTTGAAATGGTAAATTTAAGTCCTCACATATATAATATGTATCCATTTGAGCTCTCAGGTGGTATGCAGCAACGTTTAAATATTGCGTTAAGCCTTATGTTTCATCCATCTCTCCTTATTATGGACGAAGCAACTACTGCTTTAGATGTTATTACTCAGGGTCAGATAATCGATGAACTTTTAGAATTAGAAAAGAAATTTTCCATTACAAGAATTATGATTACACATGACCTTTCAGTCGTTGCATCTTCTTGTAAAAAAATACTTGTTATGTACGCAGGTCGTCTAGTTGAATACGGTAATACCGCCGATGTTTTACAGAATCCTATGCATCCATATACAAAAGGCTTAATTCATTCATTTCCTTCTTTATATGGTAAAAAAGAACAATTGCAATCCATCCCAGGTTCTTTACCGGATCTTTCGAAGGAACATGCTGGCTGTATTTTTTCTTCACGTTGTCTAGATGCAACTGAAAAATGTTTTCAAATACGACCAGAAACCTACATATTAAATAATCAACGAAAAATAGCATGTCATCGATATGGAGAGAAAATAAATGAATAAAATAACTAATAGTTCAGTCCCCGTTTTAGAAGTAAAAAATTTAAAAAAATTTTACAAAGCCAAGACAAATTCTCACTTTTTCGGAAAAAAGGAAAATATTGAAGCGGTAGGAGGGATTTCTTTATCCGTAAATAAAGGTGAAATTATTGGTATTATAGGCGAATCTGGCTGCGGAAAATCAACTTTAGGAAAATTATTGGTGAACTTAGAGCCACCAACAGAAGGAGAGATATTTTTTCACGGAATTCCTGTGCAAAAAATGTTACACGAACATCCTGAAGAGTTTCGAAAAACAGTTCAAATGGTTTTTCAAAATCCTTTTGACACATTTTTACAAACAGAAACTATTGAAGATATTATGTTGCGTCCGTTACAGTTATATGCCTCCAATATATCCCATGAAGAACAACTGAAAAAAGTTGTATCTATATTAGAAGAAGGCGGAATTAGTCCCGTACATGATTTTCTTCCTCGCTATCCACATGAATTATCTGGTGGACAGCTACAACGTATCTCGATTTTACGAAGTATGCTACTTAATCCAGCATTCCTTGTAGTTGATGAACCAGTTTCTATGTTAGATGTTTCTGTGCGAGCGGATGTTATTAATATGATTTTAGATTTAAAGCAGAAATATCATACTTCTATTATCTTTATCAGTCATGATATTTCTGTAGTACGTTATGTAGCCGACCGCATTGCAGTTATGTATCTTGGTAAAATCATTGAAGAAGGCGAAACAGAAGAACTTTTATTAAATCCGAAACATCCTTATACGAAATCTTTGATTTCTAATTGTATGAGCATAGACTTGGATCATACAGTGAAACGAATTAAAATTAAAGGTGAAATTCCATCTCCTATCAATCCTGGTCCAGGATGTTATTTTTGTAAACGTTGTTATGCATCAAAAGGCATATGTCAAAAAGTATATCCTGAAAAAACACAAATAACTGATACTCATTATGCATATTGTCATCAATTATACGAGGAAGGAGAGAAGATTATTGAATCTTAACATTGATAATATTTTGAATCATGTACCAAATTACACTGAATTTTACAACACAGACGAACTAAATGAACATTCAGTAAATCTTGCTTCAAAATATCCTGATCGCGTAACTATAAAAAAGCTTGGATATTCTAAACTTGGCAAACCTATTTACTGCCTAAAAATAGGGAATGGCGCAAAAATAGCTTTAGCATATGGTACGCCTCATCCAAACGAGCCGATTGGATCCATGATGCTAGACACACTTTGCAATTTGCTCGTCTCAGATATACATATAACAAAAGAATTAGATTTTACATGGTATATCATAAAATCTTCTGATATTGATGGTCTTGAAAAAAACAAAGGATGGTTAAAAGGACCTTACACGCTTACAAATTATCAGCACCATTTTTTTCGACCAGCATTTGATCAGCAAGTTGAATGGTCCTTTCCTGTCAGTTATAAAAACTACATTTTTAACCAGCCGACCCCAGAAACAATTTGTATTATGAAATTAATAGAAGAAATTCATCCAGATTTCATTTATTCTCTCCATAATAGTGGCTTTGGTGGAGCCTATTGGTATATCACGGATGGAAATGACATTTTATTTTCTTCTTTGAAAAATGCTGCAAAAAAACAAAATATTCCACTTAGTCTTGGTGAGTCTGAAACACCATATTCCCCCAAATTTGATGATGCTATTTTTCAAATGACCGGGTTTACAGAGCGATATGATTATATGGAAAAAAATCTTCCTGGACATAATGCTGAAGTTTATATGAGTGGTGGTGCCTGTAGCTTTGAATATGCAAAAAAATATAATCCAAATGTACGAATGCTTGTATCGGAAGTCCCTTATTTTAGTAACCCTGCCGTATCAGATACATCTTTATCGGATTTAAAAAGAAGAGATGTATTAATAGATGGTTATACGGATTACTTAAATGATGTTTATTACATAAAACCTATCTATCAGAAAATAAATCATCTATTTTCTGATAGCAATCAGTTTTATCTGGCAGTCAAGGAAAGAATAGAAATGTCGGAATCCACCCAAGCAAATCTGAAACAATTAAAATCAAACAATCAGTACAATACATTTGCCACTAAAAGTCAAGTTTTTGATAGTTTGCATACTTTAAAATTTTATTCAAATCTATCTGTGGTTTTATGTAGACGTGCCTGTGCAGAAGAACTTGTGACAAATACCACACTTTCTCCTGACCAAATACATCTATTAAACGAGGCCAAAAAAATGCTTACTGAACGTGAAAATATCAATTTATCAAGAATGGAAGAGGACATTATATATTCTGTTATTCCAATCCCTAATTTAGTAAAAGTGCAATTAGAATCAGGTTTGCTCTATGCACAATATATTCAAAATGTTAAATAAGCTTATATTAAAGCTTTATGATTCGCGAAGTTTTACAGCAGACGCCGCTATACGGCGTCTGTCTTCATCTATAGCCGCATAATGCTTCTTCGTCGTATTGACATCTTTATGTCCCAGAACATCTGCCACAAGATAAATATCACCTGTTTCTTTATATAGCGACGTACCATAGGTACTCCGAAGTTTATGGGGTGTAATTTTTTTGTTCGGAGTCACCTGACGAGCATATTTCTTGACCATATTCTCAATCGCCTGAACCCCCATACGCTTTCTCTGCGTTGATAAAAATAGGGCTTCTTCGTGGCCGGAGAGGGGAGTAATCGCCTTTCTGTCACCTTCAATGTAATTCTCAAGTGCATCCGCAACCTCATCACCAAAATAAACAACCATCTGGCTTCCGCCTTTTCGCGTAACCGTAATTCCATTATTCTTAAAATCTACATCTGTAAGATTTAACCCTACACACTCTGAAACACGGATTCCAGTGCCGAGAAGAAGTGTAAGAATCGCCAGATCACGATTCTTTGTTTTCTGATAATATGCAAGTGCCTGTCCAGTCAGATGTTCACCTGCAGATTCAACAAAATCTAAAAGCAAAGCAACCTCATCTGTATCTAAGCGAATAATTGCCTTATCATGGAGCTTTGGCATATCTACCAGAAGCGTTGGATTTGTGCTAATAGACTGATGTTTAAAATAGTAAGAATAAAAGCTTCTAAGTGCCGACATTTTGCGTTTTAAGCCACGTTCTCCGTTTGTAATAAGTTCATTGTCCTCACGCTTATAAACCTTCAGATATTCCATATATTCTTCAATATCAACCGACTGGATGCGATCCAGATCCTGGACTTTAAACTGATCAATTGTATAATTTTTATAAACGGGATTATTCTCCATAAGGAAATGGAAAAATACCCGGATATCATATGCATAATTGATTCTTGTCTTTGCCGATGATTTCGGTTCCATAGCACGAAAATAGTCCTTTGCAAACGGAGGCAACGTCTTTAGAACTTCACGTAGTCTGAGTGTCTGATCTATCTGTGTCTGTTTATAATAATCACCTGATACAACTGATTTATTTGTAATCTGATTATCTGCCATAATAATAAATCCCCTTTAACCCCTGATTATTTATCAATCTTTGAAAAGTATATCATATTATTGATTTTTCGTCTACATCTTTTGGAAAAATCGGTGTTTGTCGTATAGATTGATTTTACTAATGTGAACATATATATAAATAACACTAGAATGAACTTTAGCCTCCTAAATCATAGCTAAATAAATCTGGATAAATCAATTTCCAATTCGCCATCATAAATCAAAACGGGGATTTTCTGTGTAAAATCATATTCAAACATATTGTCATTTTCAAAATCAAAAACTGTTACTTTTTGCAAGGTTTGGTCTATAACCCAATACTCTCGAACTCCAGCAGTCCGATATTTGAATGTTTTTACAACATAATCCATCCGTTCACTACTTGGAGATACAATTTCAATTATCCAATCCGGTGCTCCATGGCAGCCTTTTTCGTCAAGAATTGATGGATTGCATATTACAGACAAATCCGGTTCGACATAATTTCTATCATCGTTATTCAAAAAAATGGAAAATGGTGCCAACATTGCCTGACAAGAACCTTTATTATTCATGATATGGCTCTGTACACTAAAAAATAAATATCCAAGTATATCTTGATGTGTTTTTGTCGGTGTTCCCATATCATAAATCTGTCCGTCTATTAATTCTGCACGCTGACCATCTGGTAAAGCCAAAATATCATCAACTGTATATTTATGTTGTTCTTTTGGTAATGGCATAACTAGGACCTCCCTTTTATTTATATTATCTAATTAACATTGGAACATTTACAGGTGGATTGCCAACTGAAAATATTTCAAAGTTACATTTCCATAGGTTTTAATTCTTTCTTCTCGTTATCATAAACAAATATTTGACGGCTCAGAATATCACTCGCTTGATTAAACATTTTATTTACATCTTTTAAAGAACGAAGAATCCGTCTCGGCTGCACTGTTGATACAGGGTGAATTCGTACATCGTGAATACTTGTAAATGATACATAATAACTTCCGCCACAAATTTCTGCCAGTTTCTCTAATACTCCAGGATAAAACATTGCAATTGCTCCATTTTTCTTTTTCACTGTCGTAATTGTCGGTGCAAATAATGGATTTATCTTTTCAAGCTTATATCCAAATGCCATAAACGCTCCCTGAGTATATGGAGGATCAATCAAATCTTCTGCACGCAAGTACATACGCGGCGGTGCCCAGACATTCGTATTCCGTAATGCATCTTCCCATATCTCCCCATAATCCTTCTCCCACTTATCAATAAATGCTTTTTGGGCTTTCACAGTACCTAATCCCATTTTCTCATCGTCATAAAGCAATACATATAATACAAGTGCAATATCACCAATCTTCTTGTATACACAATCCTTTAATTCGTATTTATTATCGGTAAAATTTATTGGCCGGACAATCAAACGATTACGAATAAACTCATAATCTGTAATATTCTTCATAATCTCATCCGAACTGTAAAATGATGCTAGCTTGATATTTTCACTGACAATAAAATCAACTCTCTTCCAGCCATATTCCTGATATTCATTGTACAGTTCTTTGGCAGAGAATCGGCAATAAGTATCTGTTCTGCCCTCTAATGTTACAGTTAAATTAATAAAGTCACCGATTAATGTATCCGATTCCACACGATTATATTTTACATTTGTATTCCGTATAAACTCTTTTTCGATATCACTTTCAGCGTTATATCCGTCGGGATAAAATTTATAATTTTCTTCGGAAATGTTCCATTTTTCATTCTTTAGTATATGTTTTTTTAATTCTTCCACAAATGTTAAATATTCCATTTGGTTCCTCCTATATATATGTATGTTATATTGCTAAAAAATGTAAATCTAAAATTAATTATAACAATCTACTTTTATAATTTCTTCTGAAACAGGAACACAGTTTAGTTTTTTAGTCATAAATTCAAATAATTCTGCTTCGTATCCAGCCGAATATAAAAGCTGCATATTATTAATGTGGTCTACAACCATATAATTCTTACCGTTCTGTTGTATAAAATCCACTTTAAAAGCAGCCGTTAAAACTCCGTTCATTTGCTGAAAACGTTTAATACCTTTTACTTTTATATAATACTCTCCATTATCGTTCCAAAATTCATAATCCAAAGTATCACTTTCAGCAGGACTATATAATCTTTGTATTGCTTCCTCCTTCGAAAAGAAAATTTCGAAAATTAATTTTTGCCCTGCATTTTTATATGTTCCGTTTGAAAATGTACTATATCGATTCCAACGTTTTATAATAAGACATATTGAAATTATCATTAATAAAAAGAAAAAACATATCAGCAAACTAAATTTCAATTTTTCACTCACGTCTATGCCTCCCTATAATGAAATTAACTATTTTATTTACGTCTAATATATTTATGATAACTTCTTGTAATTCTATTGTCAATTCTCTTCTTAGTATAAAGACAGGGCATAAAACTATCTCTAATCTTATGCCCTGTCCATGGGTGAGTGTTTATATATAAGAGAATAACATTCTTATATATCTGAGTAATAAAATATATCTTAAACGCTATATTATTTACACAACAGACTAATTATCTTGCCTGTGTGTCATAATAAGCTACTGTAAGGTATTGTCCAGCGTGGATCTGATCTGATGTAAGTCCGTTAATAGACATTACTTCATCAATATAGTCATAAATAGAATCGTAGTCATCACCTCTGTATTCTTTAGCGATTCCCCATAACGTATCACCTTCTTTGATCTCAATGCTTTTGTAAAATTTCTGCTCTGGCTGTTCACTCTTATCGTGGGCGGATACCAGATTGCTTCCAAGTGCAATACTTAATCCAGCAATCATAATAAATGCTACAATCCAAAGTGTTAATGTGTCTCTGTATGTCTTATGCGTTTTCGATTGACACTTTCCTGATTCTGTTCTTCCCATTGTTCTTTCTACTGCATATTCGTTACCCATTCTCATAACTTTTACACTCCTCTTTTTTTGATTCCCTAACATGAAATTCTAAATTGTAACTATATCTTTTTGTAGTATCGAATGAATGTTCTCGAACTTTTGTTCGTGATTATATTATATCGAACAGTTGTTTGGATGTCAATATCTTTTTATAAAAATCCGAACATATTTTCTAAACATTTGTTTGCTTTTTAATATGCCCTGTGATAAAATATAACCATCAAATTAGAGACGCTATATCACTAAACTATAAGTATATAGAAGGGCTGATATGAATATACGGGAGGATTATTATAATTATGGCACAGGGTAAGATTACTCCAAAACAACAAGAGATTTTAGATTATATCAAATCACAGATACTGGAACGTGGATTTCCACCTGCAGTACGTGACATATGTGAAGCTGTTCATCTAAAATCTACTTCTTCTGTCCATTCTCATCTTGAGACATTGGAGAAAAATGGATATATTAAGCGTGACCCGACAAAACCTAGGGCAATTGAGATTTTAGATGAGTCTTTTAATTTTAACAGACGTGAGATGGTCAATGTTCCATTAATTGGTCGTGTAGCAGCCGGAGAACCTCTTCTGGCACAGCAGAATATCGAGAACTACTTTCCTATTCCGATGGAATTCATGCCGAATAATCAGACCTTCATGCTGACTGTTTGCGGTGAGAGTATGATCAATGCCGGTATTCTTAACGGGGATATGGTACTGGTAGAACAACAGCAGACAGCAGATAACGGAGATATGGTTGTTGCATTGATCGATGATGGTGCAACTGTAAAGACTTTTTATAAAGAAGAGGGATTTATCAGACTTCAACCGGAGAACGACTTTATGGATCCGATCATCGTAAGAGACTGCCAGATTCTTGGCAAGGTGATTGGTGTATTTAGATTCTTTAAATAATTTTGACATGCAATTTCCTATTACATTATAAAAAAAACGGTATGACCTGCGCCATACCGTTTTTTATATTCCACTCTTCTGTTGTATCTAAATTCATTTATTAAGATAATTCGTTCATCTCAACGTCTTTTCCATCACTCCAGATTCTCTCTAGATTATAGAATGGACGGTTTTCTCTGTCAAAAATATGAATGATGAGATCACCGTAATCCAGAAGTACCCATGTACCGCTGTTATTACCTTCCTGCTCTTTCAACTCATATCCGGCTTTATGCATCTTCTCTTCTACATTGTCAACAAGTGCACGCACCTGACTGTCACTGGTTCCGTTTGTTATAACAAAATAATCTCCAATGACAGATATCCCAGATATATCGATCACACGAATATCTTCACCCTTTTTCTCATCCAGTGCCTGATATGCTACACGTGCCATTTCCAGTGCCTGATTCATTCTGTCTCCTCCTGTTATTTTAAATTCGCAGGAATGCGAGTGATTTTGTTGCCCGCCACCTATCGTGGACGCCATCGCCCATCGCATATCTGCTATTAATTATTAATGTTTGGAATAAAGTTCATTGTAATATTGATAAGTCTCTTCGGTTGTCTGATCAATTGGCATGTCCTGCGCTTTCAGATACACCAGGGAATCTCGCAAAATACGATACAGACACTTATCAATATCTTCAAATGCCAAATGTCTCACATCCATCATATTGGGCAGCTCTTTGCGCCCCGGCTCCATATAATCTGCAATATATACAATCTTTTCTAAAAGACTCATTCCCGGACGTCCTGTCGTATGAGAGCGAATTGCCATAAGAATCTCTTCATCTTCTATATCATACTTATCTTTCGCCAGATAAGCACCTAATTTTGCATGCAAGAGACTTGGATTCTTTCGTTCGATTTCTGAAATCTCCAGATTGTATTTTTCGCACATTTTTATCTTTGTATGTCCTGGAATGCATTTTGCGCAATCATGTAAAAGTCCGGCAAGTAAGGCCTTTTTCAAATCTGCGCCATAACGCATTGCCAGTGCTGCTGAAGTATACATTACCCCCTGTGTATGGCGATAGCGGTCTTCATCCAGTTCTTTCATTAATTTTTTACTAATTTTTTCGATTTCCTGATCCATACAGTCCTTCCTTTCTGATGTAAGCTTCGACTTCTGCCGGAATGTATTCTGACACAGGTTCTCCTGATTCTATAAGTTTTCTGATTTCATGAGACGATACGTGTTCTAAAGGCATTGCAAGGAACTTTATATGTGCTCCATATTTCCCTTTAAGCATCTGTATCTGTCCATTTAAGGACTCTTTGGTCGCCGCCTCGTCTCTGCACGCTGCAAGAATAATACATGCCTTAAAAAGCCTTTCCGGGTGTTTCCATGTTTCGATTGAAAAAAGGGAATCTGCTCCTATGATAAAATAAAATTCATCGCAAGGATACATTTTCCGAAAATGTTCCATCGTTTTATAGGAATAAGATATTTTTTCCCGATTCGCTTCATATTCCTGCAGATAAAACTGCTTATTAGCTTTTATTGCGATCTGGGTCATGGCAATTCTTTCATGAATATCTGACTCAATAGAAGACTGTTTTTTATGTGGAGGCATTCCATTTGGCATAAACCAGATCTGATCCAGATCGAACTGCGTAAGTGCAGTCTGGGCAAGATGTAAATGTCCATTGTGGATCGGATCAAATGTACCTCCCATAATTCCTATCTTCATAGATATCACCTCACTGATACCATACATTTTTTTGTTACTGCTTCTTCTGATATCATTTACGGAAGGACAATCTTCTTATTCTTATCTTTTCCTTCTTTATAAAGAACAATTTTTTTGCCGATCACCTGAACAACCTGAGAATGTGTACGCTCTGCCAGCATACTTGCCAATTCTTTTGGATCGTCTGCACAGTTCTTCAGAACACTAATCTTAATCAGTTCTCTTGCTTCCAGTGCCTCAGCGATTGCTTTTGTAAATTCTGGTGTCATACTGCTTTTTCCAATCTGAAAGATTGGATCCATAGTCATAGCCAGACCCTTTAAATATGCTCTCTGCTTCGTTGTCATAACGTGATTTTAATTTCCTTTCTATTTTATTTGTAATAATCGAACTGAAGGCCATACATTTTCACAGTATCTCCTTCTTCTATTCCAAGTTCTTCAAGCTGCTCCAGGATTCCTGTATCCTTTAAGAACTTCTGGAAGAACGCAAATCCTTTTTCCGAATCCAGGTTCGTGTAACCAAGCATCTTCTCAATCTTTGGTCCTTCTACTATATACATATCGTCTTCTTTCTCAACTGTATATGGAAGATCCAGATTAATAAGTTCTTCATCTGGGAAGTACTCAGGCTCGAAAATAATTGGCGCAACATCCAGCTTCTCGATCTCAGTAGAAACATAATAAAGAAGTTCTTTGATTCCTGCTCCTGTAACACCAGAAATTGGAAATACTTTGATTCCCTGTGGTTCAAATTCTTTTTTCAAACGTTCTACCGGATTTTCTGACTCACCATCATCGTAAATCAGGTCTATTTTATTCGCTGCAATGACCTGTGGACGGCTTGCGATTTCTGCATTGTATGCATGTAGTTCTGCATTGATCTTATGAATATCATCCACTGGATCACGCCCTTCACTTCCTGCTGCATCTACAACATGAATCATCATCTTTGTACGCTCAATATGTCTCAAAAACTCATGTCCAAGTCCGATACCTTCAGATGCTCCCTCAATAAGTCCCGGAATATCTGCGATAACAAATCCATTGGCGCCTTCAAGATCAACAACTCCAAGGTTCGGATTGAGTGTTGTAAAGTGATAATTTGCAATTTTCGGCTGTGCATTGGTTACTCTGGAAAGAAGTGTAGATTTTCCGACATTCGGGAAACCTACCAGTCCAACGTCAGCGATTACCTTAAGCTCAAGTTTTACCATCAGCTCTTTTGCCGGCTGTCCAGGCTGTGCATACTTTGGAATCTGCATAGTCGCTGTCGCAAAATGCTGATTTCCAAGGCCTCCTTTTCCACCTTTTAAGATGACCTGACGTCTGTTGTCTCCAGACATATCGGCAATGACCTTGCCTGACTCAGCCTCTTTGATGACAGTCCCTTCAGGAACTTTCAATACGATATCATCAGCGTCTTTACCATGGCATCTCTTCTTTCCGCCTGGTTCACCGTCTTTCGCTGCATATTTTCTGCGGTGTCTGTAATCCTGAAGAGTATTCAATCCTTCGTCCACTTCAAAGATTACATCTCCGCCACGACCACCGTCACCGCCGTCCGGTCCGCCGTTGGGAACATATAATTCTCTTCGGAAACTGACGTGTCCATCGCCACCTTTTCCGGATCTGATCGATATTGTCGCTCTGTCTGCAAACATGTTCTTTCTCCTTTTTTATAATAAAATGCTGTTTTATGATAAAGAAAAAAGATGCTGCACATAACTAACAACTAGCATCAGTTATATTGCAGCATCTTTTGCTCATTCTTAATTATGCTACTGGATAGATAGAAACCTGTTTCTTATCTCTTCCTTTTCTTTCAAATCTTACAACGCCATCAACGAGAGCGAATAATGTATCATCTCCGCCACGTCCTACGTTAAGACCTGGGTGAATCTTTGTTCCACGCTGTCTGTAAAGGATATTACCAGCTTTTACAAACTGTCCGTCAGCTCTCTTAGCACCAAGTCTCTTAGACTCGGAATCTCTACCGTTCTTTGTAGAACCAACTCCTTTTTTATGAGCAAAAAACTGAAGATTTAAGTTCATCATGGTTGTTACACCTCCTCGAAAGTTAAATCAATATATTCTTCGTAGTTCTCGTCATCAGCCATTCCTTTGAGTCCGAGAATCATCGTGTTCAGAAGAAGTCCGGCTTCTTTAGAAGGATTACCTTCCAGATGCCAGGAAATTATGCCTGTCTCTTCATCAGAAAATACAGAAAATGCATCTTCTGTATAAAGTTCAATTGCATTCATCGTATTGATAATCAATACCGATGCTGCTGCACACACAATATCCTGTCCTGGATCTGCATATTCAGCATGTCCCTCTGTCTGAAATCCTGTACATTCTTCCTTCTCATTTTGATAAATGACTACATGAATCATGGATAATCTCCAAAAATTAATTATGCATTAATCTTCTCGATCTTAACTGCAGTGTACTGCTGTCTGTGACCGTTTTTCTTATGGTATCCAGTTTTTCTCTTATACTTGTAAACGATAACTTTTCTTGCTTTACCGTTCTCAACTACAGAAGCTTCAACTGTTGCACCTTCAACAGTCGGATTACCAACCTTTAATCCGTCGTTGCTTACTGCGAGCACCTGGTCGAAAGTATAAGTCTCTCCAGCCTCAACACCAAGCTTCTCTACTTTAATGATATCGCCTTCAGCTACTTTGTACTGTTTACCACCTGTTGCTATAATTGCGTACATATGGCACCTCCTATTATCATTACTCGCCAATTACGGTGTCTGCAAAATAATTTTGCAAGACTTTAAAACCTCATTGTGCGGCATACCTGTATATATTAGCATATGATTTTTCAAAAATCAAGTCTTTTTCCAAAAATTCAAAAATAATTTTCAACGCTTATCAAAAACTGCAGAACCGTTCACAATTAATGTGTAATTATAATCCCAGTAATTTTACTGCTGTCCCAGCAAAAATCTGATTTCGTTCTTCCTCTTCCAAAGGCATTTCCTTCAAAATCTCTACAAACTTTTTCTGATCTGCCCACGGAGAATCAGTTCCAAACACAATCCTGTCTGCACCGTGTTCGCGTACCATACGAAGAAACTGTTCTTGCGGCATACGGTCAAGAATCACACCTGTATCGAAATAAACATTTCTTCCAACCAGCCGTTCTTCCACCTCACTCCAGAGTTCATTACCACCCATGTGCGCAAGCACCAGTTTCTCTGGTTCCACTTCATTCAATACTTCTTCTGCCATGGCCGGCGTGCAGTGTATATTATCCGGACACTTCGGATCTTGACCTGCATGCACGCTGATTATCAGTCCAAGCTCAGTAGCATAGGAAATAATTCTCTTATAACGGATATCGTTAAAATAAGTATCCTGATAATCCGGATGAAGTTTGATTCCTTTCATGCCCATATCCTGAATCTGTCTCAGTTCTTCTTTATAATTCTCACTTTCCGGATGCAGACTTCCAAAAGAAATGAGTGTCCCTTCCTGAAAATGTGTTGCAAATTCATTGATTGTATGAAACTGACCTGGTCTGGTTGCAATCGGAAGCACGATAGAATGATCAATACCTGCCTGTTTTGTAGATTCTTTTAGTCCTTTCCATGTTCCATCGGTAAACGGATTCATGTCACCGCCTGTCTTTGACAGGAAATCAATCGTTCTTGCAGCAATTTTATCCGGAAACATATGCGTGTGAAAATCTATGATCATAGTTTCTCCTTTAAATTCTTGTATTTACAAAAATGTCATAAATTGCTTTAATTGCTGCATCAAAATCGTGATTTCTCACACCAATGATAATATTCAGCTCACTGGAACCCTGATCGATCATCTTTACGTTAACATTTGCATGTGCCAGTGCTGAGAATATTCTTCCGGAAGTTCCTCTTGTGGCACGCATACCGCGTCCTACAACCGCGATCAGCGCAAGATCTGATTCCAGTTCCAGGAAATCTGGTTCAACTGCACGATGGATTCCCGCAATCACTTTTTGCTCTCTCTCGGCAAATTCGTCCTGATGAACGAAGATTGTCATAGTGTCAATTCCAGATGGCATATGTTCAATAGAAATTCCATTATCTTCAAATACTGTCAGAACTTTACGACAGAACCCTACCTCTGAGTTCATCATGGCTTTTTCAACTGTAATGGAGGCAAAATCCTTCTTACCAGCCACACCAGTGATCGTAAATCTCGGTTTCTGGCATGTTGCTTCAACAATCAGAGTTCCCTTGTCTTCCGGAGCATTAGTATTCCGGATGTTGATTGGAATTCCTTCTCTTCTTACAGGGAAGATTGCGTCTTCGTGAAGAACTGTTGCACCCATGTAAGACAACTCACGAAGCTCTCTGTAAGTAATCACGTCGATTGCCTTTGGATTCTTGATAATACGCGGATCTGCAATCAGGAAACCTGATACGTCTGTCCAGTTCTCATACATATCTGCATGTACTGCTCTTGCTACAATAGAACCTGTAATATCAGATCCTCCTCTGGAAAATGTATGGATTGTTCCGTCCGGATTAGATCCATAGAATCCAGGAATGACTGCCCGCTCTGTATGCGCCAGTCTCTCGGATAATACTTCGTTTGTCTTCTCAGCGTCAAATTCTCCTTCTTCATCAAAGAAAATGACTTCAGCTGCATCAATAAATTCATATCCCAGATAAGCTGCCATGATAATACCATTCAGATATTCTCCTCTGGAAGCAGCGTAATCTCTCCCGATCTTTTTGCTGAAATTTTCCCGGATCGTCTTAAATTCATCGTCCAGAGAGATCGTAAGCTCCAATCCATTAATAATAGAATCATATCGATCTTTGATAACTTTCAGGATTTCTTCAAAATCCTCTTCTCTGTCATCATCTAAAATTGCCTGTCCGTAACATTTATACAAAAGGTCTGTCACTTTTGTGTCACCAGAATGACGCTTTCCAGGCGCTGACGGAACCACATAACGTCTTGTCTCTTCTTTTCGGATAATAGCTCCTACTTTTTTGAACTGAGCAGCACTGGCCAGTGAACTTCCTCCGAATTTTACGACCTTTATCATCTTTTTTGTATTCCTCCACATAACATAATCTAGTAATGCTGAATAATTTATCATCCTATGAAAAAACTATCTTCTGATATATTACCTTATTTTTCAAGCATCTGCAATGGAATATCTGTATTAAATACGACTCCATTTATGCCCACCTTTCGTGCACCTTCCACATTTTCAAGTCTGTCATCAAAGAACAGTGCCTGTTCCGGAACGATTTTATAACGCTTAAGAAGTATCTCATAAATCTTTGGATCCGGCTTCATACATTTCTCTTTCCAGGAAAATACCCCTCCGTCAAATGTTTTCAAAAAGCTTAATTGCTCCTCTGACTGACAGTACATTTCGTCGGAATAATTGGACAGATAGTACATTTTCATTCCTTTTTCACGAATATACGAAAGCCAACGTTCTGTTACCGGATACGGGACAATGGCCGCGCCAAATCCTTCGAACACTTTGCGGATATCTTCTTCAATTTCCGGATCATTTTCAATAAACGAGTCAAGCCACTCCTGTGTCGTGTAAAGTCCGGAATCACCTTTATCCCAGTCATCACTGCGAAATACTGCATCTGCTACACGGTCAAACATCGTACCTTCATAGCCAAGATCATGAAGATAGTCCTCCCACGCAAAATGTATCAATACATTTCCAATATCAAAAATTACGGTATCAATATTTTCTGTCAGATAGTTATCCATAATTATCTCTCCTTCTTTCAAGAATACCTCGCAAAAAAACCGCTGTTAATCTTTATGAATAACGTCAGCAAACTGTGCGTTTGCGGCTTTTGCAAGATCTTCAGGCAACAAAGTCAATTGCATGCCCAGCTTTCCACCGCTGACATGCATATGATCCAGTTCTTTTGCATCTTCCTGGATCACTGTTGGAAACTGTTTCTTCATTCCGATTGATGTACAGCCTCCCCGCACATATCCAGTCACCTTTGTCAATTCTTTCAGATGAAGCATCTCCAGCGATTTTTCACCTACAACTTTTGCAGCCTTTTTAAAATCAATTTCTTCCTCGATAGGAATAACAAAGACATAATGCCCTCCGCTTTTTCCTGTTGTTACCAGTGTCTTGTATACATATTTATGATCATACCCTAACTTGTCCGCAGTCTCAATACCGTCTGAAAATTCATCACATTCATATTCTTCATATTCATATGGAATCTTCATACGATCCAACATACGCATGGCATTTGTCTTTACTTCTTTTTTACTCAAGTCAATCACTCCTTGTCTTATCGAACAAAGAATGCGCCTCGGCACATTCTCGCTGTAAAAAACACGTCAAACTACTCTTTCTAACTAAGAACAGACCATCGGTGTCCCAAGTGCCTCAAGGGGCACCAGTTTTCCAGCCTCGTCCCTTGCATATACATCGAGGCGATTATAGAACAACGGTGCATCTTCCTGCCCAATATATTTCAGAAATGTTTCCATTACAAGATCTGGTTTCAAGTTCTGTTCGCTACCAGTTGCCAGATATAGATATATATAATCTTCCTTTATTTCTGACCCGTAAATCATCGGCTTAATATCAACTTCTTTTTCGCTCTTCTTTGTCTTCTTCCAAACCAAAATCTGCTCCTGACTTAAAAACTTCTCCCAGGATTCTTTCCATTCAGACGGAATCTTTCTTCGAACATCAGAACTCTTTCCTGATTCCAGTAAAAACACCTGATAATCAGAAGCTGCCGTAATCGTCATACCACTGGCCTTTTTCTCCTCAGAAATCTGCACCATACTTACCATCTCAATTCCTTCTACGCTGACTGCATTCATACGAGCCACCGCTTCTTTTGAATCAATCGGTTCGGTCAATTCAATATCCAGATATTCTCCGTCACTGGTAAGGCCGATTCCTAATGGCTGGGCAAATGACATGATCATATGCGGACTGTATCCGCCGCTGAACGCGATCG
>OHMN01000032.1_pt1 | contig 127776 bp, 118 predicted proteins | sample 1569361 | NCBI WGS metagenome assembly OHMN01 (sample SAMEA3541508, study PRJEB24748) | human gut metagenome | biome: human gut; feature: human-associated habitat; material: faeces | place: China | collected 2012
CTTCTGCATATAGATGAGCATGGTGTTGTTTACCGAATAGCGGTGGAAGCGGGACTTCATTTGTTTGCTGCGTGTTTCTTTCACCTTTTTGGCGATTTGATTCGGTGCATTGCAAGCTTTTGTTCCGGGACGCTGAGAATATGCGAATACATGAACTTTGGAAAAAGAAACTTCTTTTGCAAATTCCAGAGATTGCATAAATTCTTCTTCCGTTTCACCGGGGAATCCTACCATAATGTCAGTTGTAATTGCAGCATTGTCAAATGCATCACGAAGATTTTGAACAATGGTTCTGTATTCCTCTGTGGTGTAATGACGATTCATACGCTTTAAAGTTTCATCACAACCGCTTTGCAATGACAAATGAAATTGCGGACAAAGTTTTTGTTGTTTGGAAAGACGAATAATGACATCTTCACTGAGCTGTTCAGGTTCCAAGGAACCCAAACGCACGCGCTCGATTCCGTTTATGGCGCAAACTGCTTCCACAGCGTCACAAAGATGTAAGTTGATATCTTGTCCAAATGCGGAAAGATTGATTCCTGTCAGAACAATTTCTTTATATCCTTTTTCAGATAATTGGGTGACTTCAGCGATTAAATCGTCTAATGGTTTTGAGCGCACTCTTCCTCTTGCATAAGGAATAATGCAGTAAGAACAAAAACGATTGCATCCGTCTTGAATTTTAATAAAAGCACGGGTACGTTCATAAAAATTTTCTACGGACATACTTTCAAATTTTTCTTTTGTTTGGTGGGGGACAATGTCAATGATTCGTTGACGCGTAGATAAATATTGCAAAATATGAGGCAGTAAAGAAGAACGATTGCTGTTGCCAAGCACAATATCTGCATCGGTCAGATCCCCAGCCAGTTCAGGGAAGGCCTGAGGCATACAACCGGTTAATACGATAACTGCGTGCGGATGCTCTCGACGGGCCTTATGTAGTGTTTGTTTTACTTTGTGGTCACTGGTGGAAGTAACGGTACAGGAGTTCAGTAAAATAATATCAGCATCTTCGCCTGTTTGGCATGCGGAAAAACCACCCTGAAGCAATTGATTTAACATGGCTTGCGTTTCGTATTGATTTACTTTACAGCCTAACGTAATAGTAGAAACTTTCATGGATACCTCTCAATTTTCTTTTCAAATACGTTGTTGGTCAATAAAATGAAACAATATATGGCAACTATGCATATTGATTCTATTTCATTTTAATGATAATATGGTTAAAAGAACAGTCTTACTGGAATGAATATACATGTTTATGGAGGGTCATTATGGAAACAGCAACAATTTTATTGGATAATGGCGACAAAGTAAATAGATTTGTAACTGCAATGAGTAAATATCGCTGCCCGATTCACCTTACGACAAAGCGTTATAAAGTTGATGCAAAGTCCTTAATCGGTATTTTTGGCATGGATTTAACAAAACCGCTTACTGTAGAAATTGGAACGCCCAACCACCAAGTGGAACAGGAGCAAATAGATGCGGTGTTACAAGATTTGGAAGAATTTGCAGTGTCCGTTGCATTATAATTGGCAGGAGTATCCGTTTACTCCTGCTATTTTTATATTTGTTGTTCCAATTCTTCGCTTAGTTCACCCCAAGTGAGCAGAAGCTGCTCACTTTCTTCTTTGAATGCATTCATTTGTTCGGTAATTTCAACAGCAGCTTGATAATCGCTGGAAATTTCAGGTTGCAGCAACGCTTGTTCCAACTTTGCAATTTCTTGCTCCAGATGTTCGATTTTTTCTTCTGTACGTTTTAAAGCGGTTCTTTTTTTGCGGATTTCAGACTCCCGTTCTTTGCGCAGTTTATAATCGTTTACTTTAGGTGTGATGATTTCCTGTTTTTGTTGCTGAATTTTTTGATGCTCCAAATAAGTATCATAGTTACCAATATATTGCTCAATTCCATTTGGGGTAAGTGCATAAATTTTGTCTGCCATTTTATTGATAAAATAGCGGTCATGAGAAATGATAAGCAATGTGCCTTCATAGGACTGTAATGCAGATTCCAGTGCTTCACAAGATTGAATATCCAAATGGTTGGTAGGTTCGTCCAGCATTAAAAAATTTGCTTTTGAAAGCATGAGAATCAGAAGCAATACACGAGCTCGTTCGCCGCCGCTTAATGCGGAAATCGGTTTGAATACGTCATCGCCAAAAAATAAAAATGCGGCCAATCCGCAGCGTAATTCTGTCTGTGTCATAGAAGGATATCTATCCCATACTTCATCCAGTACAGTTTTGTCTTCATGTAATCCGGCCTGAATTTGGTCATAATATCCCGTTTCAATATCGGAACCAAATTGAATAGTGCCGCTGTTAGGGGATTGCATTCCCAATAATGTACGGAACAGTGATGTTTTACCGCATCCGTTAGGACCGATTAAAAAAATGCGTTCCTTGCGATGAATGTCCATGGTAACATGTTCAAAAACCGGTTTTGAATCGTAAGACAACGAAATATCTTTTACGGTTAAAACATCGTTACCGCCCCGCTTTTGAATGTCGAAGTGAAATTCCATTGTCTCTAATTCATCAGCAGGTTTTTCCAAAGTGCTTTCTAAGCGCTCTATCATTTTTAGTTTGCTTTCAGCTGTTTTTATGTTGCGTTCACGATTCCAGCGTCGTTGTTGCTCCACAATACCATAAATACGGTCAATTTCCTTTTTGGTATTGTCATAATTGCGCTGCACGGTTAAATTGTGTTCTGCTTTTAATTTTAAATAGGTGCTGTAATTTCCTTTGTATATGGTGAGTTTTCCATGTTCCAGTTCAAAAGTACGGTTGGTGATACGATCTAAAAAATAACGGTCATGAGAAATGACAAAGACAGCGCCTTTGTAGGAACGTAAAAAATCCTCCAGCCATTGGACTGAAGAAATGTCCAAATGGTTGGTTGGCTCGTCTAACAACAATAAATTTGCTTCAGACAACAACAGTTTGGCTAACTGTAATTTTGCTTTTTGTCCGCCGCTTAGTGACATCACAGGCATTGCCATTTGTTCGTCGCTAAATCCCAAACCGAGCAGTGTGGAACGGGTATGTCCACGAAAGGTAAGCCCGCCTTTATGTAGAAAGGCATCGTTTAAAGCTGCGTGTTGTTCGATCAAATCACTCAGTTTGTCCGATGCACTTTGTAATTGTTGGTTTAAATACTCCAGTTCTTGTTCCATATCCAGCAAAGAGGAGAATACGCTTAATACTTCAGCATAAGCGCTGATATCGGAATCACGGCAGACATGCTGTTCCATATAACCGATATTGGTTTGTTTGGATTGAGCGATACTTCCGTTATCAGGGGTTAATAAGCCGGTAAGCAGTCGAAACAGAGTCGTTTTTCCGCCTCCGTTTACACCTACCAAGCCAATTCGTTCGTTTTCTTGTATTTCAAAAGAAACACCACTGAATATTGTGTCTGTACCATATGATTTTTCTAAACCGCTTACGCTTAATAACGCCATTGTTTTCCCTCATTACTTTGCAGTGTTAATCTTTATTATTATAATAAAGAATGCCAATGAAATCAAGGGAAGAGGAGTATAACAGAATTTATAGATAGTTTTTCCACATATCAATGTAAGCTTGACTGTTTTCTATAAATTCCTCTGCGATTTCTTTTTCTTTTGCTTTCGGTTGTTCCAGTTCATTTAACTTTTTAGTCATATCGATAATTCCCATGGTTGTGCCGTTAATCATCATTTCAGCAATATGCTGTTCTGAGGAATCCAGCAGTGTGTTCATTTGAATGGAACCCCAAAGCATCGTTTGGTCCATCATTTTTTCTTTACTTGGCGTAACGTTATATTCGGACATTGCCTCATTGGCTTTTGCCTGTAATTTTTGATATTCTGAGCATTGATCTTTTAATTCTTTTTTTAAATCTTCCTTTTTAATCTTGGGCAAAAGAATGTTAATGGCATCTATGCCCATTTTAGATGCTTTAGATACTTCGTTTAATAAATTGGTATTTTCGTGATGCATATATGAAAACCTCCATTACATGATTTTCTATAGTTTGCGGAGATTTTTGGGATTTATGTATTTCTGCTTTTGTGAAATACAAAAAAGCACATATTGGAATGATAATATGTGCTGCATTCAATATTATATTTGTTTTGTTAAATCAAAGTTCAATTTCATCTAGATCATCAGGAATATAGAGATTACCCTGATAATATTGTTTTCCTTCTGCTGTATATAGTTCTTTTCGATTTTTCATATTTTTATCTTCCGTATGATATAACAGCAAATTTTTTACATTCATTTTATTTGCCAATTCGCAGGCATCTTTCACGGTAGAGTGATGCTTTTGATATGGAGAAAAAATATTTGCCTGTGAGTATAAGCAGAATGCTTCATGTAAAAGCCATTTACTGTTTTCCACGTATTGCTGTTCACTTTCATGATACGGTTCATCTCCACAACACGTTAATTTTTCTCCATGGTCTAACTCAATACAAAAGCCAAATTGTTTTGCTTTTGTTGAGTGTATATCAAAAAATGTTATTTTTCTGTTTAAAATCATGCGTTCTTCTTTGTCTGTCACGGTAATCAAATGCAGTCTGTTACCTATAAAACGTGTTTCCTGTTTATCCAGCAATTTTTCTGCCATATCTGTTAGAAGGGATATTACTTCTTCATGTGCATAAATATTGGCTTCTCCCGTATAGTTGCCACGATTCAGATTTTGACATATCATACGCAGCATCCAAATAATTCCTAACAAGTGGTCAATATGTTTGTGTGTAACAAATATATCTTTTATTTGTGTCCATGGAATGCCGGCATGCTTAAGTTGTCGCAAGAGAGTACTGCCTCCACCGCCATCAACCAAAAAATAATTGTTATTTTCACTTAATACAAAGCAGGTATTGTAACATTCTGTCACCACTGCATTTCCTGTTCCTAACATTGTAATTTTCATACTTTATTAGAACTCCTTCATATGAAACTAAAATATGTTTTTTATATTATCACAGCTTTTCTTTGATGTCATCTTTTTTATAGTTTGTTCATAAAAAGCTATCATTATTAGATATCATATATCTTTATGCTCAAATTGAGGGAATACTATTTTGGAAAAATTTAGAATTGATTTATTTCTGTTATAACAACCTCATAGCAGAGACAAAGTTGAAAATTTTGATTGTTATGAGAACGTAAAAATTGCAACGCAATTTTTTCTATGCTATAACAACCTAGCAACAAATACAAAATCACAGATTTTGATTGTTGACAAGAACGTTTTAACATTTATAGGTTAGAAATTGTATAACAATTTCTTTCATGTTATAATAACAGCAATGAAACAGGGAGGAATCATTATGAAGTGTGGTATTTCTACATCTTGCCTGTATCCAATGGAAACAAAAGAATCACTTCAAACCTTAACTGACATGGGCTTTCAGGAGTTTGAAGTGTTTTTTAATACGTTTCGTGAAATACAATCACCTTATACATTAGAAATGCGGAAACGTTTGGATGATTATGGCGCTGTTATGCGTTCTGTGCATCCTTTCACATCAGGATTTGAATCTGCTTTGATTTTTACAAATTACCATACACGCTTTTTGGATGGTCTGGAATTTTACAAGCAGTATTTTGAAGCAGCAAATATATTAGGTGCAACAATATTGGTTCTGCACGGACAAAACAATTGCGGCAGATATGGCGGAATTGAGGAAGCGGATTATTTAGAAAAATATCTGGCGTTGTATGAACTGGGGCAGCAGTTTGGAATTACAGTAGCGCAGGAAAATGTAAATGGATTTCGCAGTGCCAATCCTTCTTTTATTCGTCGTATGAGAGAACAATTACAAAATCGCTGTGCATTTGTGTTTGATGCAAAGCAAGCAGTACGTGCCGGATTCGACCCTTATGACATGTGTAATGCTATGGGGAAAAATTTAATCCACGTGCACATCAATGATAATGCACCTCCACAGGATTGTTTACTGCCGGGAAACGGAACGATGGATTATCCCCGTTTATTAAGGCAATTAAAGCAACAGGATTATCACGGCTCTTTTATTATTGAAGTGTATCGCAGAAATTTTGAACAATTGGAAGAACTGAATAGGTCTGCAATGTATTTAAATGAAAAATTATCCAAATATTTTGGATAAACAGGTTGAAGTTTATAGATTTTATATGATATAATCATAAAATAGTAATCAATATGTGGGGGGACTGTTTTATGAAATGTCCGTTTTGTTTTTATGAGGAAAGCAAAGTTATTGATTCCCGTCCAACAGATGAAGGGGAAAGAATCAGACGGCGCAGAGAATGCTTAAAGTGCGGAAAACGTTTTACAACGTATGAGGTAATTGAAACAGTACCTGTCATTGTGATAAAAAGGGATAAGTCGCGTCAAGTATTTGATAGAAGTAAAATTTTAAGCGGTTTGCTTCGTGCTTGTGAAAAACGTCCCGTATCCATTGAAACATTAGAAAAAATTGTAGACGAGATGGAGTTTACATTACAAAACTCGCCTGATAGAGAAGTTCCGTCAGAACGAATCGGCGAATTGGCAATGGAAAAATTAAAAGATATTGACGAAGTTGCATATGTTCGTTTCGCATCTGTTTATCGTCAATTCCAAGATATACAAACTTTTATGGATGAACTGAAATCTATGATGAAAACAAAATAAATTCAAGTGTAAAAACAGAGCTATGCGGACGCATAGCTCTGTTTTTTATTGGTTCAAATAATTTTTTCGATATAGTGACAGTAAACCTTTTAACATTAATTTATCATCGTAAACAATGGAATGATTGCAATGTTTTACAATCATTCCGGCTAATCCTCCTGTTGCCAGTAAAGTTGGCATTTCTTCCAAATCGACGGCAATACGGTCTATAATACCGTCTATCATTGCTGCAGTTCCAAATATAATACCGCTTTGCATACAATGAGTTGTATTTTTTCCAATGATTTGTGGGGGAGCATCTAAGCTGATATGGGGCAATTGTGACGCTTGATTTGACAACGCCTCTAAGGAAAGTCCTACTCCCGGAATAATCATACCACCGGCATAGTTCCCTTGTTTATCAATGACAGAGACTGTGGTAGCTGTTCCCATGTCAAATATTACAATAGGGGTAGGGTATGATTCCAATGCTGTGACAGCATTTACAATTAAATCTTTCCCCAATTGGTCAGGATTATCTATGGTTATGGATAAATCAGTTTTGATTTGATTACTTACCATAATCGGCTCTTTTCCGATTAGTAGTGCAACAGCAGACAAAATGGTCTGTGATAGATTTGGTACTACCGAAGATATAATGCTTCCCGTTATACTGGATAACGCTATATGTCGTATTGTAAGGACGTCTTGAATCAATACGGCGTATTCGTCGACTGTTTTGGTATGGTCAGATGAGATACGGGAGGTAAAGATAATTTCTTCTGTTTTTGTATCAATAATTCCCAACACAATATTTGTGTTTCCAATATCCAATGCAAAAATCATAACAATCCCTTTTCTTCTATTGTTTTTGACTTCGTTTTAGTTTTAATAATACTTTTGCAATTACACACGTAATGATGCCTGCAATCACTGCTTCCGCAACCCCGTTGGTACCTACAACAAACATAATGGTGCCCAGCAGAGCGTCAGAAGCTATATTGTTTGCAGCGGCATAACTGTCGCCAAACATTAGGCCGATAAGTCCCATAACCAATATGGTGTTTACCATGGAGCCGCAAACGCCTGCTACTGCAAGTGAGACAAATTCGGCTTTACTGTTGTGCTTCATTAATTTTTGTAAACCAACATATACAAAATAGGGGACAATTCCCACCAAAATACGTGGAACAAAGCAAATAATTAAGCTGAGCCAACTTCCGTGTTCTTGTCCAGGCAACGGATAAAACGGTGTAAAAACAAACGAAGTTAATGCGGGACTGACTGTATTGGTAATTAAGCTGCAAACACCAAAAAGTGCACCTAATATGGCGCCTTTTTTAGGTCCAAGCACAATAGAACCGATAATAACCGGAATATGGACGATGGTAGCTTTGATTACCACCAAAGGAATAAATCCCAATGGAGTGAAGCCTAATACCAGCACGATGGCCGCGAATAATGCCAATAGAACAAGATCGCGGTACTTTACATTTAATTTATTCAATTTACATTCCTCCTGCTGCTGCTCACAGAGATGCAGCGCAAATTCTTTTTTATTATACTGAACAAATGTATAAAATGCAATAAAAATGACAGAGTTATTTTATATGTTTACTCCTATTTGTGTGAACGAGGTTCACGATTATCTTTTTGGTCTGTTGCTTCATAAATACGATATATGTATTGTTACCACTATATTTTAGTATAGTTTTATATAGTTACACATTGTATTTTCTATTTGGAATATGGAAGATATCTCATATAGCATAGCTATTTGATATCACTGAAATAATCATAGCTTTAGATTTATGGCATAATAAATGTTACTGTCTGTAAAACTGATAATATACTTTTTTAGAAACAGAATGCTGAAATTGTTATGATTGATATAAAGGTCATAACATGTATTCTTTTGGTAATTTTACTTTGAAAACAACAAAAAATTTGGTATACTAAGTAAAATGATTGGAAAGGTATGAACGGTATGTTGAAAAACAAAACAGTCTTGCTTTGCATTTCGGGAGGAATTGCTGCTTATAAAATGGCACATGTTGCAAGTGCGTTAAAAAAGCAGCATTGTAATGTTCATGTTATTATGACCGAAAATGCAACCAATTTTATTACTCCTATTACGTTTGAGGAGCTAACAGGAAATAAATGTGTGGTTCATACCTTTGACAGAAATTTTCAGCATAATGTGGAGCATGTGGCATTGGCGAAACAGGCAGATGTCTGTTTGATTGCTCCTGCAACCGCCAATGTAATTGCAAAGTTGGCACATGGACTTGCAGACGATATGTTAACCACTACAGTTTTGGCGTGCAGATGTCCTAAGATTGTGGCTCCTGCTATGAATACGGCTATGTTTGAAAATCCGATTACACAAGATAATATAGAAACATTGCAGTCTTACGGCTTTACCGTCATTCCTCCTGCCGAAGGATATTTAGCCTGCGGAGACGTTGGTGCCGGTAAATTACCGGAACCCGATGTTCTATTGGAATATATTTATCAAGAAATTGCTTTTCCAAAAGATATGAAAGGACTTCGTGTGTTGGTGACAGCAGGTCCCACGCAGGAAGCCATTGACCCCGTACGATATATTTCCAATCATTCTACGGGAAAAATGGGGTATGCCATTGCCAAAGTTGCTGCGCGTCGAGGTGCTCATGTAACTCTGGTAACAGGAAAAACACATTTACAGCCCCCCATGTTTGTAGATGTTGTTCCCGTTATTAGTGCGGATGACATGTTTCAGGCAGTGGTCAGCCGTCATTTAGAGCAGGATATCATCATTAAGGCTGCAGCGGTTGCAGATTATAAACCTACAACTTGTTATACGCAAAAAGTGAAAAAGAGTACGGAAGATATGACGCTTTCTTTAACACGTACACAGGATATTCTGGCATATTTGGGTGCTCATCGGAAAGAAGGACAATTTTTATGCGGTTTTTCAATGGAAACCGAACGTATGCTGGAGTATGCACATGGAAAATTGGAAAGAAAATTAATTGATATGATTGTAGCTAATAATGTGACAGAAGCAGGTGCCGGTTTTGGAACGGCAACCAATATTGTAACATTGGTTACCAAAGCAGAAGAGCAGGCTCTTCCTTTACAAAGCAAAGAAGAAGTTGCAGCCAACTTATTGGACGCGATTATGAAGGCAAGAACATAAGATTCCGTTAAATACAGAAGGTGTAGAAAAAAGAAGCCCTTTCCCTTTGATACAGTATTCCGTATCGTGGGAAAGGGCTTTGTTATTTCAACAGAGTGTTTGGGCAACTCTGATGAAAGCGGTTATAAAATATTTTGTATATAAGGCAGTTCTGCTTCATTCAAATGTTGAACCATCTCAATGATGCGGTTACATTCTGCTTGAATATCCGCTTCTTCTCCTAATTCTATAAAAGCCGGCAACGCTGCCAAAGAGCGGTCAATTTCTTCCAGCTGCATATGAGACATAAATGTACACAATACCGCATGGTGGTTTTGCCATTTTTCTCCTGCCTGTCTGCTGAGTGTAAGCGCTGTATCTTTATCATCTTGCAGAGAAGTATCGGCAATTTGTGCAATATCTTGTGTGATAGAAGTTGTAATGGATTGGGTGGAAATGACTGCCAAAGTACATATTGTAATTAAGACTGCCAGTAGTCCTGCAGCGGCCCAAAGTCTGTTCATACAACGGATCCTTTCGCTTTTTCAATGATTTTATATTCACCGCTTTTATTCGCAGTCATAATAAAAACATCCTGTATCTCATAGTGTTCCTGTTTTAAAATTTGATATACCCATTGTGTATCTTTTTCACATAATTTTAAAGAAAAATCAGATATTTCACCGTCACTGATAATAACAGTTTCAATTCCTTTATCCGGAACATGTAATTGCAACATTTCTGCAGATACCGTGTCTTTTTCAGGTTTTTTAATTACACTGATTTTTCCGTTTGTTTCCATAATTGCATAAGCAACATCTTGTAAAGAAAAAACATCTTTTTGCCGTAATTGTTCAAATAAATCTTCAATGGTAATACGTAACCTGCGCATTTGTTTTTGGTCGACTTTCCCATCATTAATTAAGATAATAGGACTGCCGCATACAGCTTTTCGAAATCCGGAATGTTTTACCATTAATGCGGATACAACAATTTCTGCAATCACTAAAACGGCAATTGGTACAATACCACTTACCAAAGGCTGTGCGGTATCTTGCATTGGAATGGCGGCGATATCAGAAATGAGCAATGTTACAACCAATTCAGATGTTTGTAATTCGCTGATTTGACGTTTTCCCATAATGCGGATTGCAAGTATGATAAAAGTATATAATAAAGCTGCACGAATAATGGAAATAATCACAATCTATCACCCAATTTCTCATTTAATGTTAAGTATGGTACGCTTTTGAATTTTTTATACAATAAACCTACTTTGTATGGTTATTTTTTCTTTTTCTTAAGAAGATTTTTATTTTATGTTTGCATAATTCACAAGTTGGATAAAAAAGAGCAATTGCAAAGTGGTAAGTTGCTTTTGCAAAATAGCAGTTGGTTTAGTTTTGGATTTGATTCTGGTAAAATTTATATAAGCGAATAGCCAGAATATGGGGGAAATTGAGATGGATATATCCTATGTCGAACTGCATAGAAAGTTAGGAATCAATGTAGCGTATTATAGAAAATTAAAAGGTTTAACCCAAATAGAATTAGCAGAAATGATACAAAAAAGTCGTACATACGTCAGCCAGCTTGAGGCCCCTCAAATGACGGTTAATATGACAATAGATGTGTTATTCAAAATAGCAGAGGTTCTTGAGGTACATCCTGCAAGACTGTTGGAGTGAACTTGTACATAAGAGAGGCGGAATGATGCGATGAAAATCTACAAAAATACAGAAGATTTATCTTTGGGAGAAAGAATAAAATATTTAAGAAAAGAAAACAACTTGTTGCAGGAAGACGTTACTGCTGCACTCGGAGTTTGCCGTTCTACTTGCTCCCATTATGAACGTGGATTTTCTATACCAAGCATTTCCAAATCCATGAAACTGGCTGAAGTGTTTCATACCAGTATCAGCTATTTATTAACAGGGAAACCTGATAAAAATGTCGATAAAGGTAAAAAGAAATAGTTAAAAAAGAGCAAGCTGAAAAGCTTGCTCTTTTTAATTTATGAAATGAAAAAGTTGAATAAAATTGGCAATTTCAGTGAAAAGTATAAAGTAAACACTTGGAAAACAGAATGGAGGAAACAGATTGAGCAGGCAAGAAAAACAACAAGATAATATTCCGCAAAAAATTTCCTCTTCACTATTGGAAAACTTAGTTTACTTGCGCAAACAATTTGACGGAAGTATGGATTTTATCATCCGTCAGTTTAATATTGAAGGGACAAAAGCGGCATTAATTACAATTGATAATTTAATTGACAAACAAACCATTGCCGAAAGTATTTTAAATCCAATTCGAAGAGCTAAATTGAGTCATTTAAACGGCATGGAAAAGATGAAAGAAATTCGAGATAACATACTGACAACCGTAGACCAAGAGCAGATGGTGGAATTTGATAGCTTATTGACCAAATTAATGAGTGGTTTTGCAATGTTGGCAATAGACGGCTGCGATTTTATGCTTTCTATCGGCGTTCAAAGTTTCGCTTACAGGAGTATTAGTGAACCCAGCAACGAAGTGGTACAGAGAGGGTCCAGAGAAAGTTTTGTGGAACCGTTTGTTATTAATATTTCTATGATACGCCGCCGTATGAAAACACCAAAATTAAAATTTGAGCGTATGCAGATTCAATCAGAGAGTAAAACGGATGTTTGTTTGTGTTATTTAAGAGATAAGGTATCTCCTCAAATATTAAAACAATTAAAAAATAATATCAGTAAAATCAAATTGGAAACGGTCATGGCCTCAGGATATATTGCTCCGTTCATTGAACGCAGAGGATTGTTTAATGGGGTAGGGGTATCTGAAAGACCGGATACCGTGTGTGGAAAAATTAGTGAAGGAAGAATTGCCATTATAGTTGACGGTACGCCGAATGTATTGATTGTACCGCATTTGTTTATTGAAAATTTTCAAACGTTCGATGATTATGCAACTCGTCCTTTTTTTGCAACTTTTACGCGTTGGCTGAAAGTATTTGCGTTTTTCCTGTCTATTTTTCTGCCGGGATTTTATGTTGCCAGCGGAACCTTTCATCCTGAATTTTTACCTCAGGTTTTATTAACAAAAGTCGTACAAGCCCAGTCTGAAACACCATTTTCTCTTATGATTGAATGTATTATGATTCACATTATATATGAAATTTTAAGGGAAGCCGGCCTAAGAGTACCAAAACCCTTGGGACATGCAGTGAGTATTGTAGGCGGTTTGGTCATTGGAGAAGCTGCCGTACAATCCGGTTTGGTAGGTCCTCCAACGTTAATGGTCATTGCGTTAACGGCAATTTCTTCTTATGTAGTGCCGAGTCTATATGAACAAACCGCTATTTTACGTTTGATATTTATTATTATTGGAGGAACTCTGGGATTTTGGGGAATTACATTAGGTTTCTGTGCGATTTTAATCAGCTTATGTTCAGAAAGTATTTACAAGATTCCGTTTTCTGCTCCGCTTTCTCCATTTAATTTGAGAAGTATGCGGGATGTTGCAATACGTGCCAGCTGGAAAATACTTCGTAAAGATGTAGAAAAAATACAAAATATGCCGGGCTCCAATGTAAAAAAGAAATGAGGCGTTTTTCATGAGCAGAAAATGTTTAATCAGTGCAGGCCAATTATTTAGTTTGCTGCTGGTCAGCAGCTTAATTATAATGGTCACTACCAACAGCACATGGACAGGCGGAGGAGATTTTCTTGATAACATTATTTCATGTGCCATTGCGTTTGCAGTAAACTTTATTGCAGTTATTCCGCTGGGATTGCTATACCGCAGAAAACCTACCATGAACATTTTGGATCATGGTTATCATTTAACCGGTTGGTTTGGTACAGTAATTGCATTATTTTATGGTTTATACTTTCTTACCATAGATTGTTATTATTTATCTGTGTTTCAGGTATTTAATGCAAATATGATTGAACCTGAAATGCCGTCTTGGTTAATCGTAATTGCTGTACTGGTTGTGGCAGTATATGCAGCTTGGAAAGGTGTGGAATCCATTTCAAGAACTTCTGTTTTTATTTTGGTCATGCTGCTTATTGGTTTTCTTTTTATTTTGGTTACTTCCATTCCGCAAGTAAAATCAGAAAATTTTAAGCCGCTGTTATATAACGGTTGGGACCAAACAATACAAAGTACCATGTTATTTCTGGGCAGAAGTACAGGTATTGCCACATTAGCTATTTTACTGCCTGCAACAAAAGGAAACAAAACAATTGGTTTTACCGTTTGGAATGTAGTCACTTATTTGCTAATGAGCATTATTATAGTGATTATGGTAGGTGTTCTTGGTAATGCAATACAAACACAAATGTTTCCAATGCACACCTTAGCAGCAATATCAGGTATTGGTCCGTTTCAGCGTATGGATTCCATTTTTTTGGGCATTTGGCTTATGGGTGTTTTTATTAAAATATCCATTGATTTATATTTGTTCGGCAGTTGCATGCAGCGTGTATTTCATATCAAACATGGTGGATTTTTTATCATAGGAGGCGCAGTTGCGGTTGGTATTATATCTGTACTCATTACCAAATCAGTTGCGTTGCAGCATCTATTTTTTGATGTATACCTGTTGGCTCCGCTGACTTTATTTGCATCTTTTGTAATACCGCTGATTTTATTATTAATAGATACCATCAAATGCAAAAATAAAACGATTCGACGTATGGAAGAAACGTTGGAGGTGCAACATGAAAACAGCGCGTTGGATTAAATATATACTTGCGATGCTACTGACAGTCAGTTGTTTTGTTTCCCTGACCGCTTGTTCTTTTGGAAGTGACATTAGTAAAAAGATGATGATACAGGGAATCGGAATTGACAAAGACGAGGAAGGATATTTGGTTTCTGTCCATTATTTACGTTCGGGTGAAGAAGTTAAAATGGACTTTATACAATCCCAAGGTACTACTGTATATGAAGCATTGCAAAATTTAACGCTGCAAACAGGGCTGATACCCACGTATTCTCACAATGCTATGGTAGTGTTCAGCAAAGAATGTGCACAGGAAGGTCTGACCAATGTTTTTGACTTTTTTATTCGCTATCATGAAACAAGACCGACTGTAGATTTGTTTGTAGCTCAGGATAGAGCCGAGACATTGTTTCAACTGCAAAGTGAAGGGCAATATGCATTGGCTACACAGGCAAAATCTTTTGCAGAGGCAGACAGTGCTACCAATAAATTTGCAGGTTCTACGGTGTTGGATGTTGCCAATCGAATGTCGTCAGAATATAATGCGTTTGCATTGCCCGAATTAGCCATTGTAGATGAACATGTACAATTGGGTAATACAGCATACTTCAGAGACAATCAATTAATCGGATATTTTAACAGAGAGCAAAGCAGAGGATATGTAGCTGCTGTTTATACCATCCGAAACGGGGTAATGGTTTTGGATATTCCGGATATTGGTACAATCAGCTTAAAGCTGGAGAATACGAGCAGCAAAATAACGGCAGATTTGATAGATGATGTACCTCATTTTCAAATAGACGTATCCTGTAAAGCATATATATCGGAAATCAATCAGGATTTAAGAAAAAAATTGTCGCTGGATGTTTATGAGAAATTTGAAACAGCTTTGAATGAAACATTAAAATTGCAAATAGAAAGTGCGATTGAACAAGCAGTAATCAGAGATAATACTGATATTTTCAACTTTGATGTGGCATTACAGCAGCAACAAACAGAGTATTGGAAAGTACACCGAGATTCATGGGCACAAGAACTTACAAAAATAAAATACACGGTCAACGTGACATCGTCCGTTGACCGTGTACAACAAGAAGCTAGTCCTGCATTTTAGCTTTCTCTTTTTTCTTATTGTGTTTTGGCGCATCTTCCTCTGCAAGTTCGCTTAGAATACGTTCTGCCGCAGTACGTCTTGCATTGGCTTCTATGGAAAGCTCTAAGGCAAGTTTTGTCAATGCATCTTTTCCTTCTTCCGCTGTTTGGTTAACACGCAAGCAAATGTCTTCTAAAACCTTTGCTTGCGTGATGCGAAATTGATCATAGAGTTCTGTTTTTGAAATGTGTTCGGTTAAAGATTTTAATAATTGAGAAATATCTTGAATGGACAAAACTTGCTTTAACATGCATATCATAGTCAGCATGGCAAGATGTTCTTTCGAGTATTTTTTTTGTTCGGGACGTTCCAATACATTATCTTTCACGTAGTTATTGATCATGCTGGAAGTAAGCAAACGAGTATTTTCATTTCTTTCAAACAACTTTAGCTGCTTGTCCATATAAGTGATTACTTGATCCATGTATAAATAAATTTCCGGCATTTTATCCCATGCAATCGCTTCAAATTTTCCAGTTTCTTCTGCCCATTTCTGAATTTGGTCAATGGCTTGCTCCAAAATATTATACACCCCTTTCACAATAGTGATAGAACACTTTATCATATTATCATCTATATTCTTTATTTTTTATTATAACATAAAAGAAATTGCTGTGCAATTTTTAAACTATAAACGCTAAAATGTTCTTGCCAACAATCAAAATTTTAATTTTGTAATTGTTGCAAGGTTGTTATCACATAAAAGAAATGATGATATATGTAATATGAAATCGAAAGATATACCATAAGAATATATTTTTTTGTGACTTTTTCTCTGAGAAATTTGCTATTATTGTAAAAATGATGTACAATATACAGATATACAACGTTTTGTATTTACAATTTATATTTCTTGGCGGTGAATCCATGAGTAATCAAATCAAGCAAGAATGCGTGTCTTTAAGAAAACAACTAATGGAGAAAGAATTTTCCAAAATGAATGCAATGCAGCGTGAAGCGGTTTTTCAAGTAAACGGACCTTTGCTTATTTTAGCGGGCGCCGGAAGCGGAAAAACAACTGTGCTTGTCAACAGAATTGCCAATCTGATTCGGTACGGGAATGCTTATCAAAGCCAAGAGGTTTCTGATGCGATTGATGAACAAGATATCAATGAAATGAAAGCATGTTTGGAAAAAAATCAACCGATTTCAGATGAGACCAGAAGAAAACTTTCCGTTCAGGCTTGCAAACCATGGCAAATTCTTGCCATTACATTTACCAATAAAGCAGCTGCTGAATTGAAAACTCGTCTTGTAACGATGTTAGGTGAGGATGGAAATGATATTTGGGCATCTACATTTCACTCCATGTGCGCACGCATTCTGCGCAGAGACGGAGACCGTTTGGGATATACAAATCGCTTTACTATTTATGATACAGACGATCCCCGCCGTTTGATGAAAGATTGTTGTAAGGCATTAAATATTGAAGAGAAAGTTTTGCCGGCAAAAGCAATTTTGTCTGAAATTTCACGCGCAAAAGATCAAATGATGGATGCCAATGAATATTTGCGCAGAGCAGGAACGGATACACGCAAAGGTACCATTGGCAAAGCATATCAAATGTACCAAGAGCGCTTGAAAGCTGCGGATGCTATGGATTTTGACGATATGATTTGCAAAACAGTGGAATTGCTTCAAAAAAATCCGGATGTTTTAGAATATTATCACAATAAGTTCCGCTATTTTATGGTGGATGAATATCAAGATACCAACCAGGCACAGTACCTGCTGATTGATTTGTTGGCCAGACATAGCGGAAATCTTTGTGTAGTTGGTGACGATGACCAGAGCATTTATAAATTCCGTGGCGCTACCATTGAAAATATTATGAGTTTTGAAGAATCTTATCCAAATGCAAAAGTCATTCGGTTAGAACAAAACTATCGTTCCACAAAAAATATTCTGAATGCAGCCAATGCAGTGATAGCAAATAATATGGAACGTAAAGGGAAAACGTTGTGGACCGATAACGAAGAGGGTAAGAAAATTACCATACATACTTCCTGTACAGAACAGGAAGAAGCGGAATATATGGCAAAACGTATTTTGGAAGAAGTGGCACAAGGAAGAACATTTTCAGATTTTGCAGTATTGTACCGTATGAATACACAATCGAATATCATTGAAAAATTATTTGTAAAATCAGGTATACCATATCGTATGATTGGCGGTCATCGCTTCTATGAACGCAAAGAAATTAAAGATATGATGGCATATTTGCAGGTAGTTAACAATCCTGCCGATGAAATTCGTCTCAGAAGAATCATCAATCAGCCTAAGCGTTCTATTGGAGACAAAACTTTGGCAGTAGCAACAGAAATTGCACAAGGCATTGGCGAAACATTGTTTGAGGTTATCAGCCATGCCGATGAGTTTGAAGCCTTAAAACGCACTTCTCCTAAGTTGCTGAATTTTGCTCAAATTATTCAGGAATTAATGAAAGCTGCGGAAGATGAAGCAGTTTCGTTAGCAGATTTATATGAGCTTATTTTAGAAAAAACAAGTTACATTGAATACTTGAAAACTGAATATGAAGATGCGCAAGACAGAATTGATAATATCCGTGAGCTTGCTTCCAATATCATTCAATATGAAGAAGAGAATTTTGAGGATGCAAGTTTATCCGGATTTTTAGAAGAAGTGTCTTTAATGACAGATATTGATAATTATGACGATAAAGCAGATTCTGTTGTTATGATGACAATGCATTCTGCAAAAGGTTTGGAATTTCCTGTAGTATTTCTTCCCGGTTTTGAAGAAGGTATTTTCCCAGGCCTGCAATCCATTTACAATCCGGATGAAATAGAAGAAGAGCGCAGACTGGCATATGTTGCAATTACACGTGCGGAAGAAGAAGTGGCGCTGCTGAATGCAGAAAGCCGTATGCTGTTTGGTTCTACAACCAGAAACAAGGCTTCTCGCTTTTTATCGGAAATTCCGGAAGAATTGGTAGAACGCTCTCGTTCCCGTTCATGGCAAAAGCCAACACCGGGCACAAGTTTACCAACCTCTGCATATGAAGCCAGAGAGGTCACGACCAATTCTGCCAGAAATTTTGGTCCCGTCAATTTGCCAAAAGCGAAATCATCCGGTGAAAAATTGGCAGTGGGCGATAAGGTAAAACATCTTACATTTGGTCAAGGTGAAATTATATCTGCTACGCCTATGGGAAATGATACTTTACTGGAAATTATGTTTGAAACTGTCGGCAGTAAAAAGATTATGCAGAATTTTGCACGTTTGAAGAAGTTGTCTTAGTGATTATATATAAAAATCGTAGTATACCTTGGTGTATATTGCGGTTTTTTTTATTATTTTTGATTGTATTTTATACAATACTAATATTTTTTTAAAATTTGTATTGATTATTAGAATTTTCAATATTGAATTTATGTGTAAAATCATGTACAATAACATTATTAATTTGGCACTGTAAAGTTTTTTTCACCTAAAACTTTACAGTACTAAAGTGAAATTGAAATTTGGGGGAGAAAAATGATGAAATTTTCAGGCGTAAAGAAAATTTCTGCAGCCGCAATTGCAGCCATGATGCTGGTAGCCGGTATGACAGCATGCGGCAGCAGCGATTCCACCGGTACCGCTGACAGCGGTACTGCAAATGGCACAGATGTTAAGAAAATTGGTATTATTCAATTGGTAGAACATGACTCACTGGATTTGGCAAGAAAGGGTTTTGTTGACGGTTTGGCAGAAGCCGGCTATGTAGATGGTCAAAACATTAAAATTGATTACAAAAATGCGCAAGGCGATATTCCAAACTGTACAACCATCGCCGGCCAATTTGCAAACGATAATAAAGATTTGGTCTTGGCAGTTGCAACTCAAGCAGCACAAGCTATGGCAAGTAAAACAAAGGATATACCTATTTTGGTTACTGCCGTAACTGACCCTGCAGATTCCGGTTTGGTTGAAAGCAATGAAGCTCCTGGCGGTAATGTTACAGGTACATCAGATTTAACACCTGTAAAGGAACAAATGGAATTGTTAACTCAGCTTTGCCCGGATGCCAAAAAAGTTGCTTTACTATATTGTACCAGTGAAGCAAACTCAAAATATCAAATTGATTTGGCAAAAGAAGAAGCTGCTAAATATGGTATTGAAGCAATAGAAAAAACTGTTTCCGATGCAAATGATGTGCAATCCGTTGTACAATCTTTAGTCGGTCAAGTAGATGCAATTTATGTACCCACTGATAATGTAATTGCTTCTAACATGACATTGGTAGCACAAATTGCAACAGCAAATAAGATTCCTTTGTTTGTTGGCGAGAATAACAGCGTTGAAAATGGCGGTTTGGCAACATACAGCGTAGATTATTATGAGCTTGGTAAACTAACCGCAAAACAAGCTGTTAGAATTTTGGAAGATGGAGAAAGTCCGGCTAACATGCCAATTGAATATTTGAGTGAAAATAAACTATATATCAATATGGATTTGGCAAAACAACTGGGCATTGAAATTCCTGCAGATTTAGCGGAAAAAGCAATTGACGTAAAAGCTTAATCGACTTTTATGTATTCGGGAGGTAACTATGGCAACATTGTTAGCACTGGAAGGTGCTGTAGCCCAAGGATTATTATATGCAATTATGACCCTTGGCGTTTATATTACATATAAACTGCTGGACTTTGCTGACCTTACAGTAGACGGCAGCTTTGCGCTTGGCGGCTGTGTCAGTGCAATTTTAATTACAGTAGGGTTGGATCCGTTTACAAGCTTATTAATTGCAACCCTTGCAGGTATGGCATCCGGTGTAATAACAGGATTCTTTAATACAGTATTTAAAATACCGCCTATTTTGTCAGGTATTTTGACAATGCTGGCTTTATATTCGATTAACCTTCGTGTTATGTTGGGAAAAGCCAATGTGCCTCTCGGTCAGGATGAAACTATCTTTACCATTATTCAAAAGTGGATTCCGATTCAGACAGATCTTCTTGTTATTTTAATCGGCTTGGTAATTGTAATACTTGTCATCGCTTTTATGTATTGGTTCTTTGGAACAGAGGTGGGAAGCGCCATTCGTGCAACCGGTAATAATCCTGATATGATTCGCGCTTTAGGTGTAAACACCAGCTGGATGAAAATTATTGCGCTGTTATTCAGCAATGGTCTGGTTGCATTATCAGGTGCTTTAATTACACAATACCAACAAAATGCCAGTGTAACCAATGGTACCGGTATGATTGTTGTCGGTTTGGCTTCTGTTATCATTGGTGAGGTTATTTTCGGAAACCGATTTAACTTTATTTATAAATTATCATCTGTTGTAATTGGCAGCTTAATTTATCGTATTGTAGTTGCACTTGTTCTTCAAGTTGGTTTGGACACACAGGATTTAAAACTCTTTACAGCAGTATTTGTTGCTTTGGCATTGGCTGTTCCTGTATTCAAGCAACGTATCCAACGTTTATCAAACAGAACAGGTAAACCAAAGAAACAACAGGAAAGTGATGAGAGTGAGCAAGGAGGTGCGCCGAATGATTCAACTCAATAATATTTACAAAACGTTTCATAAAGGTACGGTAAATGAGAAGAAAGCATTAAACGGCCTAAACCTCCAAATGAAAAAAGGTGATTTTGTAACAGTTATCGGCGGTAACGGAGCAGGTAAATCTACTATGCTAAACGTAATTGCAGGAGTATATTATGTTGAAAGCGGCTCCGTTATATTAGACGATAAAGATATTACAAAAAAACCTGACTACAAAAGAGCCAGATACTTAGGCCGTGTGTTCCAAGACCCCATGAAAGGTACTGCAGCAGATTTGTCCATTGAAGAAAATTTGGCACTTGCATACCGCCGTGGTAAAACTAGAAGTCTTAGATGGGGAATACACAGAAGTGAGCGCGAAAATTATAAAGAACGTTTAAAGCTTCTGGATTTGGGGTTAGAGAACCGTTTAAAATCTAAGGTTGGATTGTTATCAGGTGGTCAGCGCCAAGCTTTAACTTTGCTTATGGCTACACTGCAGAAGCCAAAACTGCTGTTGTTGGATGAACATACTGCTGCATTGGACCCAAAAACTGCTGCAAAAGTATTACACATTACGGAACAAATTATTGAACAAGATCAGTTAACAGCGTTGATGATTACTCATAACATGAAAGATGCTCTTCGCATGGGTAACCGTTTGGTTATGATGCACGATGGAAAAATTATCTTTGATGTTGAGGGAGAAGAAAAGAAAAAGCTGACCGTTTCTGACTTGCTGGAGAAATTCCAAATTGCAAGTGGTGATGAATTAGCAAATGACAGAATGTTGTTAGGATAAAATAATAAAAGCCGGAGTATAACAACTCCGGCTTTTATTATTTATTTGTTAGTTAGTGTTGGTCGCATCCACAGCCGCATCCGTTGCCATTTTCAGCAACTTTTGGAGGGAAGAATTCATCCGTTGGGAAATCTATTCTGCGGAACAACTCGCATGGGTTATCAGAAGTAGTTACACATTCTTTGCCAGGAATGCAGAAGTCATATGCAGGAATTAACATTTGAACATTTCTTGTAATTTGTACAATGGTAAATAAACCAATGGTAACAAATACACTTTTATTACCGCAGCCTGTATCAAATTCACCACCGTAACGTTTGCAAATACACTCCGGAATGCGGCAGCATGTGTCGCAGCAGTTGCATTCACAAATACGTGCTGACAGTGCAATTGGTTCAGCAACTTGAACAGTTGCTTTTGGCAAGACTTTTGAACAGCCTTGACTGTCTAGGTCGTCTAAATCAAAGTCAGAGCTGAACATTTTTACATTGCCTTCGCTACCATATAGAATAACTTTTTTGTTGAAAATTGCAATTCCGTTTACTGGGATTGGACCGGTTGCAGGTGCACAGAATACATCTACGCATACATCAAAGAAGAATGTCATGTCTACAGAATAGAAGCCTTTGTTAAATGGTACTGGCTCTAAATCAATATAGACTGTAATAACATTTACATCTTTTAGTCTTACGTTTACTGCATCTTCAATTAAACACTGTTTTTCTCTTGTGAAATATACGCGCAAATCCTCCAAACAGTCTTTATCACAGCAGCTATCATATACACGCATTGCGTCTATACATACAGCTTCTCTGAAACCTTCCGGAGTTCTGCAATCATTTGTATTATATTCATGTTCTGCCATAAAATGCTCCTCCTAACAGATTTGTTTCCTTTGTTTTCTATTGTTATTCTATGGCAGTATTATAATTTTGTTACTCTTGATCGCTACTTTAAGGGAATTATACTGTATATTTTTGGGCATTATCAAAATATGTTGATGGCCGTGAAATGTGCAATCAGGCACAAAAAACAGTGGATTTTGAAAGAATTTTACAATTGAGACAAAAAAATTGTCGATTGGGAAATATTAGAAAAACGAGCAGTATAATACTGCTCGTTTTAACTTTGTGTTTTAAAAATTGCATAAATCAATTCATTGTAGGTAAAACAAATCATTTGTTTTGTTTCAGGTAGACTTTGTTTCATGTGTGAAGTCATTAAATTTAAAATACCTGAAGCTGCAAACGAAATTGCCAATTTATAGGTTTCGATATGATAGCCTAATACTTGTAAACGGTTCGTTAGACTGTTTTCAATAATATTTGATAGCCTTGCAATAAATTCAGCGCTGTCCTGTTTGCTGATTAAAAATTGAAATTCAGATAGATGTGCGTCAATATATGTTAATAGATGAAAAAAGGTCTGATTTTGAAATTCTTCCAGAGGAATATGCTGTTCTTTTTTTAACAGTTTTTCAATACGGTACAGCAATTCTTTTTCCAAGTAATCTGTTAAATCGTCAACATTATCATAATGTAAATAAAATGTGCTCCGTGATATTTGGCATGCCTGACATAATTTGCTTACAGTTATTTTTTTCATCGGCATAGTTTGAGAGAGTGAAAAAAAGGTTTCTTGTATTTTTTGTTTTGTTACTTCTGTTTTCAAGTTTTCAGGTCTCTTTCTAAAATTTTTAATAGAATATCATGTTCCTATAAAGTTTATACTAAAAAACACTTATTTTAATTCTTATATAGAATATAAATTGTTTACCTATGATAAAAAAGTATTTTATTGATAAATTTTAGCCAAATAAGGTAAACAAAACAATCTGTTTTGTTTACCTTATTATAAAAAAACATGCTATGCTTATTGGAGTAAAACGTAGTAGTATGGAGATGTAATATATTATGAAAGAAACACTTTGCATAGGCGCTTTGCAAGCAGAAAGCGGAACAAAAACAAATGGATACTATACCGTACCTAAAACATTACACAGAATTCCCGTAACCATTATAAATGGAGCAAAAGACGGGAAAATAATTTTGATTACCAGCGGCATACACGGTGGTGAATATCCCGGAATACAAACGGCAATTGAATTATCTCAAGAATTGAATCCAGCAGATGTTCAAGGTGCGATTATCATTTTGCACCCTGTAAATACACAGGCTTTTTTGCAAAGAGTTGCGGGTGTTATTCCGGAAGACGGAGAAAATTTAAATCGCGTTTTTCCGGGAACCATGGGAGGGACCATTACGCATAAAACAGCATTTTCCATTACAAAAGATTTTCAAAGCATAGCAGATTTTTATATCGATTTGCATGGTGGAGATGTCAATGAGCTGGTAATGCCATATGTATATTATCCCGGCATTGCGGAGGAAACAGTTTCCAATCAAGCAAGAGAATGTGCCTATGTTACCGGTTGTGAATATGTGGTGCGTTCCATAGCAACAGGAGGCGCTTTTAATTCAGCAGCTGCCAATGGAGTGCCAAGTTTGCTGATTGAACGCGGTGGAAGCGGCCTTTGGAGTAAAGAAGAGGTACAAGCATATAAATTTGATGTACTTAATATCCTAAAAAAATTAGAAGTGCTTCCTGGTGAACCGATGTTATCGAATCAACTACCAAAAGAAATCACAACTGCTTTTTATATCGATTCGGAAGTAGATGGATGTTGGTATCCTGCGGTAAAGGTAGGACAAACCGTATCCAAAGGAGAATATATCGGTGTGATTAAAGATTTTTTTGGCAAAACATTGAAGGAGTATTATGCCCCTGAAAACGTAGTGGTATTGTATATGACTGTTACTTTGGGGATTGAATCCGGAACATCTTTAATTGCGTTGGGGCAAATTGATTAAATTTTTTCATTTAATATACAATCTGCTCTTAATGAGAAAAGTTACTCAATAGATGTTTACAACTTTAATAAAAGTGTTTACCTGTCATAATATTTGTTATGTTATGCTTAATACGGTGTTAAGTGTTATTTTTGATAATTTTAGTAGATAAATGTTCCAGAACAAACAGCAAAAGGGGATAACGTCATGAGTCAAATAAAAGAAATTGCCGCATACTGGGGAACACGTGCACAAGGGTATTCCGAAAGATGCAAAATTGATTTAACTGAGGATACAAAATTTGATTGGCTGGATAAAATTTGCAAATATGCTCCTGCAAAGCAACAATTAAATGTGTTGGATATAGGTTGCGGAGCAGGGTTCTTTTCTATCCTTATGGCAAAGGCCGGTCACAATGTAACTTCCATTGACTACACTGAAAACATGGTAAACAGTGCAATGCAAAATGCTATGGATGCAGGTGTAGACATTGAAGTATTGCAGATGGATGCACAAAATCTTGATTTTGAAGATGATACATTTGATTTGATTGTAACCCGTAACGTGACATGGGTCATGGAACAGCCAACCAAAGCTTACAGCGAATGGATTCGTGTATTACAGCCGGGCGGCAGAATGATTAATTTTGATGAAAATCAATATTTATATTTGTTTGATGAGGATTATAAAAAAGAAAAAGAACGTCGCGGCGAACCTGAATACATGAAAAAAGTACATAATACACAAATCATGGAAGAGCTTGCATACAAACTTCCTTTAAGCAAAGAAGTGCGTCCGAGTTGGGATGTACAAACATTGCTGTCATTAGGTGTAAGTAATGTTACTGCTGATGTTTATAACAAACGTGTGATTGAAAAAGACGGAAAAAATAAAGTATTATATAATTCTTTTATTGTTTGTGCGGAAAAATAATAAAGAAAAGACTTTGGAAAGAAAGCACTGCTCAACCGGTTGGGAAATGAGCAATGTGGGGGTGTATCATTATTTGGAAGTACGTAGTGAAACGACTGCTTCAGCTGGTTTTAATTCTGTTTGGAATTACATTGCTGTCTTTTGCGTTAATGCAGACGGCATCCGGAGATACCGTTGATGCCATCCAACAGCAAATGGGAACTTCTATGTCAGAAGAAGCGAAAACAGCGTTACGACATGAAATGGGGCTGGATCAGCCATTTATCGTTCAATATTTTCAATGGATAGGAAAAATCTTTACGGGAAATATGGGGTATTCTTATATTAAGAATCAAGAAGTCTTTCCCATGTTTATGCAAGCATTGCCCAATACTCTGCTTCTAACGTTATCTTCTATTGTTACAACAATCGTTATTTCCATCCCCCTAGGTATTTGGTCGGCTGTAAAACAAAATAAAATTACAGATTACGTCATTCGTATATTTACGTTTATTGGAAACGCGATGCCTAACTTTTTTATAGCGTTGTTGTTAATATATGTATTTGCATTACAGTTACATTGGTTTCCGGTTATGGGCAACAATGGTTTTATCAGCATTATCTTACCGACGTTCACTTTAGCGATTGCTATGTCTGCAAAATATACACGTCAGGTCAGAGCAACCGTATTGGATGAACTGAATAAGGATTATGTCGTTGGAGCACGTGCCAGAGGAATTAAGGAAAAAACAATTGTCTGGGCACATGTTTTAAAAAGTTCCATGCTTACGATTATAACGCTGTTGGCTTTGTCAATTGGTTCACTTTTAGGCGGTACGGCTATTGTAGAATCTATTTTTATGTGGCCGGGTGTTGGTAAGCTGGCTGTAGATGCAATTTCAACCAGGGACTATCAGGTAATTCAAGTTTATGTTATTTGGATGGCAATTATCTATGTTGTAATTAATTTGATTACAGACCTTGTCTACCATTATTTAGACCCAAGAATCCGTATAAAAGGAAGGGAGGGCTAATGGTAATGTCAGGTGGAAATCTAAAACTAAAGAATAAAAGATTAAAGAAAGATTATAGTACCTTAAAACTGGGATTTTTTTTGGCATTGGTTGCAGGCCTTCTGTTTATTGCATGTTTTGGACAATACATTGTCCCGTATGACCCTTATGCACAAGATTTAAATAATGCACTTCAAGCGCCGAGCGGAAGCCATTTGCTGGGAACGGACCGATATGGCAGAGATTTGCTTACACGCATTATTGTTGGTGCCCAAACTACAATTTTTTCAGCTCTGGCATTGGTAGCCGGAATTACAATTATAGGTACAATTGTAGGCATTATTTGTGGTTATGTTGGCGGTTGGATTGACTCCCTTCTTATGAGGATTTCGGATATCTTTTTAGCATTTCCTGAAATGGTATTTGCAATTGCAATTGCAGGTGTTTTAAATGGAGGTATTTGGAGTGCGGCCATTGCAGTTGGATTGATTGCTTGGCCAAGATATGCAAGGGTTGCCAGAAGCCAAGTGCTGTCAATGAAAAATCATCAGTACATGAATGCAGCTAAATTAACGGGTACCCCATGGTATAAGATGATTGTGAAGCATATTATGCCTAATATTATGGGACCAATCATAGTAACCGCAGCTTTGGATATCGGCGCTATGATTATGAATTTGGCAGGATTGTCTTATCTGGGTTTGGGTGTAGTTCCTCCAACTCCTGAATGGGGCTCTATGATGAGCGAAGGACGCAGCATGCTGCAAACATCTCCGTGGATTGTATTGGCACCGGGATTGGCAATTTTTATAACGGTCGTCATTTTTAATTTGCTGGGAGATACTGTTCGAGATATCTTGGACCCCAAACAAAAAAGACGCAGTATTACGAGCAATATGAAAAAAGTAAAAAATATTGTATCAGGTGACAGCAAACGAGAGAAATCACTCGTTTAATTACTGAAAAGTGAATACTCTTAAAAAAATCTATTTAAGGTATACAGTTGTAAAAGATTCTATTAGATTTTTTAAGTAATTATAAAAATGATAGGAGAAAAGAAGATGAGTAGAAAAATGACAAAAGTTTTTGCATTGGCGGCATGCTTGGCATTGGGAATAAGCGTATTAACCGGATGCAGCGGCGGTTCTAATTCCGATACAAATAATTCAGGCACATCGGTTACCGCTACAGATATTGATAATAAAGTATTTAACTATGGTGTTACCGCATATTCAGGCGCGCAGGCAAATGGCGGTATTGATCCGCATTTAAGTTATGCGGGCTGGAGTACAGTACGCTACGGTGTTGGCGAATGCCTTGTAAAAATCAGTGAAGAAGGTACTATTGAGCCTTGGGTAGCAGATAGTTGGACCCTTGTTGATGACCTTACATGGGAAATTAATATCAAAGACAACGTTACATTTTCCAATGGTAAAAAAGTAGATGCTGCAGCTGTAAAAGCCTGCTTTGAACGTTTGATTGAAAAAAATGAACGTGCTGCATCCGGCTTGAAAATTTCCGGTATTGAAGCTGATGGCCAGAAGCTAACCATTCATACATCAGAAAAAAATCCGATTTTAATTAACTGGTTGACTGACCCTTTTGCATGTGTTATTGATGTTTCGGAAGAAGTAAACGGAAATAATCACGTGATAGGAACAGGTCCATATACATTGGAATCTGCTACAACAGACAAAGTTATTGTAAAAGCGAATAAATCTTACTGGAATGGTACACCAAAATTCGGTACTATTAATGTACAATGTTTCTTAGATGGAGATACCATGGCGATGGCATTACAAAATGGTGAATTAGATGCTTGTGCTAACTTAGGTTATGCAAACCTTCCAATCTTTGAAAACAACAGCAATTTTGAAATTAACAGTGCAGCAACTTCTCGTTCTTATATGTTCATTTTTAATACACAGAGCGATGAATTTTCAGATGTAAATGTTCGCAAAGCGGTCACAATGGCAATCAATAAAGAAGGTTTTGTAAATACACTTATGAATGGATTTGGCGAGGTTGCACAGCTGTGCTATCCTGCCTCTTATGAATTCGGTGACAGTAAAGTAAAGGGGCCGCAATATAATCAGGAAGAAGCCAAAAAGCTTTTGGCAGATGCAGGATGGTCTGATACAGATGGAGACGGCTACCTTGACAAAGACGGAAAAATTTTTGAAATTAACTGGGTAACTTACAGAAATCGTATTGAACTTCCTTTGCTTGCTGAATCTGCCCAAGCTTCTCTAAAAGAAATTGGAATTAAAGTGAACATTGATGACCGAGAAAGCAATACTGTAATTGAAGATGTATCTAAAGATTTTGATATTTACTCTTGGGCAGTTGTAACAGCTCCATATGCAGATGGTATTACTTTCTTCAATGAGCTTCTGACCAACTATAATATTCATGGATGGTCCGGAGAAGAATACGATAAATTTGTAGCACTATACAATAAAGCTTCTCAAGAAACAGATTCTGAAAAACGTGCAGCATACAGTGTTGAACTGCAACAGATGTTAGTTGACAACGGTATTTTATGTGTGGCTTCTCACAACACTATGAATATCGTTACCAAAACAGGAGTAACCGGTATTGCACCGCATCCTTCTGATTATTATGAAATTACAGCAGATTTGGATATGGCTCAATAACGAGTAAATAATTTTAAATGAGTGATGACACAGTATGGCAACCATCTTAGATGTTGAAAAACTAAATGTAACCTACAATGGCATTCCTATTCTGCAAAATATTAATATGAAAGTCGCAAAAGGGGAAATCCTTGGTATCGTAGGGGAATCCGGCAGTGGAAAAAGTACCTTGCTGAAAGCGATTATAGGGTTACTGGGAGATAATGGTCGTGTAGAATCAGGGCGCATCAGCTTAGAACAAGTAGATTTACTGAGAATTTCTCCTAAAAAACTGAGGAATATTCGCGGAGCACAGTTAGGTATGGTATTCCAGAATCCGGGAATGTCGTTTAATCCCATTCGCAAGATTGGTGCTCAGTTTTTGGAAGCGCTAAAAAATCACGGAAAGATTGATGAATCACAGGCAACCAAACAGATTCTGGATATGTTTATCAGACTCGGTTTGCGGGACGGCAAGCGTATTTTGAACAGTTATCCTTTTGAATTAAGCGGAGGGATGAATCAGCGTGTTGCCATTGCTCTGGCAATGATTATGAATCCGCAACTGCTTTTAGCGGATGAACCTACCAGTGCTTTAGACGTTACCGTGCAGGCACAATGCGTCAAAGAGATGATGGATTTACGTGAACATTTGGGTACAACAATTATCATTGTCACTCATAATATGGGCGTTGTGTCTCATATGGCAGATAAAGTAGCGGTTATGTATGCAGGCAGTATTGTAGAGTATGGTTCTAAAACAGATGTGTTGAATCATCCCAAACATCCATATACCAAAGCGTTAATTGATTCTATTCCTCAAATCGGCGGTACGATTCCCAAAGGAATTCAGGGACAGCCGCCTGCTTTTGGAGAAGTATTTACAGGCTGTAATTTTTCTCCAAGATGCAGTTTATGCGATGATATCTGTACGCATGAAAAGCCTATTATGCACAGTTGTAAAAATGGCCATGCTGTATTTTGCCATAAATGTCTAAGTGAGGTTTAAAATGAAAGTGTTAGAATTAAAAGACGTCAAAAAGACCTTTCAAAAAAATAAAAAAACCTTTACGGCAGTGGATGGCGTCAGTTTTTCCATAGAGAAAGGCGAGTGCGTGGGACTGGTGGGAGAATCCGGCTGTGGTAAAAGTACCATTGCCCGAATGGTTACACATCTTGAGCAGACCACTTCCGGCGAAATTTTTATGAACGAGAGAAATGTTACAAAATCAAAAGGAAAAGAACTGCGTAACCTATATCAAAATTTACAGATGGTATTTCAAAATCCAAGTGATTCTTTTAACCCAAGAATAAAGCTTGGAAGCAGCATTGGAGAAGTGCTCATTAATTTTGGAAAACCGCGTAGTGAGATAAAACGTACTGTAGCACAATTGCTGGAACAAGTAGGATTGAAACCGGAATTTGCATCGCGTTATCCCCATGAAGTCAGTGGCGGCCAATGTCAGCGTGCTGCCATTGCAAGAGCCATAGCCATTCAACCTGATTTACTCATATGTGATGAAGCGACCAGTGCATTGGACGTTTCGGTTCAAGCGCAAATTGTAGATTTAATTTTAAAGTTACGTCATGAAATGAACATGTCCTATTTGTTTATTTCTCACGATTTGGCTTTGGTACAAAGTATTTGTGACCGTATTCTTGTTATGCACCGTGGACGCATTGTGGAAGAAGGAAACACACAGGATGTGATTGAACATGCTGCACATCCTTATACAAAGTTATTATTGTCTTCGGTTTTTCCAATTCATCCGGATGCGCAATGGCAAATCCCTTCCGTTCCTCAAGTGACAGAAGAAGAGGGAGATGCTTGCAGGTTCTGGCAAAGGTGTCCCCATCGTAAGGAACAATGTAAAAAAGAACGGCCACAGCTTAAAAAAATCAAGGAACATCATTCTGTTGCCTGCCATTTTGTTGAATAAGCAGCATACCAAAAAAGGAACAACCTTTCAAAAGGTTGTTCCTTTTTTTATCTATTTTTGTTTCTATGTTTTGGAATATTGGCATTCTAAGAAAGAATTAAATAGAATCCATCACTTCCCTGATGGAATCAGCACAAATCTTTACGGCCTTTTTCATTTCTTCACGTGTCATGATAAGAGGAGGATTAAAGTACAAAATATCTCCCAAAGGACGCAGAAGCAATCCTTTTTTTAATGCTGTTTTGTATATTTGGTATCCGTATCTATGAGAAGAATCAAACGAAGTTTTGGATTCTTTATCTTGTACCAGTTCAATTGCGTTGATTAATCCAATGGAACGAATGTCGCCTACATAACGGTAATCTTCCAACTCTTCACGTATTAAACTTGTAAGATAAGGAGCATTCCGATTTGCATTTTGTAAAATAGGTTCCTCTTCCAAAATGTTGAGGACTTCAATGGCTGCTGAACATGCCAAAGGATTTCCGCAATAGGTATGACTGTGCATAAATGCTTTTCCTTCCTGATAATCAGAATAAAAAGCGTCATAAATATTTTGTGTGGTAACGGCCAAGGCAGTAGGCAGATAACCGCCGGTAAGTCCTTTGGAAAGACACATAATGTCAGGAGAAATGTCTGCATGATTACAAGCAAACAGTTTACCTGTTCTTCCGTAGCCTACAGCAATTTCATCGGCAATGAGATGAACCTGATATTTGTCACATGCTTTGCGAAGTTTTTGCAAGTATACGGGGGAGTAGATTTTCATGCCTGCGGCTGCCTGCACCAATGGTTCTATCATAAATGCGCATGTTTCATCACCGTATTGCTCAAAAGTTTTTTCAGCATCTTCAAAACATTCCGCCTGACAGGTTTCACAGCTTTTTCCGTACTTGCAGCGATAGCAGTCAGGAGCCTGTACACGTATGATGTCTAACATAATCGGTTTATAAATTTCTGAATATAAATCCACTCCGCTGACAGATAACGCTCCAAGTGTTTCACCATGATAAGCATCTGTCAAAGCCATAAATCGCTTCTTTTGCGGATTTCCGGTTTGATGATGATACTGGAAACTCATTTTCATAGCCGCTTCAATGGCAGAAGAACCATTGTCGGTAAAGAAAAACTTTTCCAAACCTGTCGGTAATTTTTTCTGTAATCTTTCGCAGAGTTCAATTGCAGGAGTATGAGAAAAATTGGAAAAGATAACATGTTCCAAACGGTCTATTTGTTTTTTTACAGCCAGATTAATACGTTCATTACAATGTCCCAGAAGATTACACCACCAAGAGCTGACAATATCCATATAACTGTTACCGTCAACATCATATAGATAGATTCCTTTGGCATGGTCAATGACAATCGGAGGAAGTGCTTCATAATCTTTCATTTGAGAACAAGGGTGCCAGATATATTGTAAATCTTTTTCTGCTAAGTTCATAATCGTCACAGCTTTCTTTTTGATTTTACATGTACATACACTTACAATACTTAAGAAATATCATTGCATAAATGAAGCAATGATTCTGCGCTGACAGACAGCTCGGTTTCATTTGGTTTTACACATGCCACAACGGGAATTCCGGTGAGGCGTTCTATTTGCTTTTTATTATCGCGATGCATAAGGTTGTCAGAATCGTATTGATTTAATATAATTCCGTTGACAATAATATTGTGCTGTTTGGCATATGCTGCGGTTAAAACAGTACTGTTGATGGTACCTAATCCTGCATGAGCAATAATTAAAATAGGAAGATGTAATGTTTGTATCACATCGGTCAACATAATGGGTGAGCTATCCATACGCAAAGGACAAATGATGCCGCCGCTTCCTTCTGCTACCACAACATCAAACTGTGTAGCTATATGATGAAAATCGGATTGAATTTTGTTCATGTCAATTGGACATTTTTCCAGTTCTGCCGCCAAATGGGGGGAAACTGCAGGTTCATAGATGTAAGATACCAATTGTTCAGGCGGGACAGGTAAACCTGATATGGAGGCAACATACGCAGCATCTCCCGGTATCAGTTTGCTTGCATTACGATATGCACCGCTTAATGCCGCTTTATAATACCCGGCATTGACAGACGCTTCTCTCAACTTTTTTAAAATCAATGCAGTCACATATGTTTTTCCTACGTCTGTACCGGTAGCTGTTATAAAAATTCCTTTTTTCTTGTGTATCATAAAAAATTCACCGTATACTTTAATTGTTTTAACATATTCATATCGTCTTGTATGGTAATACCTGAGGTTGTCAGCATATCACCGGATATTGCTGCATTTGCCCCTGATTGAAATGCAGATTTTCCTTTATCGCACATATTGCCGCGCCCTCCCGCTAAACGAATGGCTCCGTTTGGAATTAAAAAACGGAAAATAGACACAATACGGCATAAATCGTCTTCTGTTAGTTTTGGAAGTTCTGCAAACGGCGTACCGGGAATCGGATTCAAAACATTTACGGGAACAGAAGTAATTCCAAGCTTACGAATATCAATTACCATATCAATACGGTCTTCCATCGTTTCTCCTAACCCCATAATGCCGCCGCTGCATACTTCCAGCCCGGCTTTCAAAGCCTGTTTGATTGCCTGAATTTTATCATCATAAGTATGAGTGGTACATATATTCGGAAAATTTCTTCGTGATGTTTCCAAATTATTGTGATATCGTGTAACACCGGCTTCTTTTAATTTGACAAATTGCGGATATGTCAGCAAGCCGTGAGATGCACACAACGAGATATCGCTTTCTTCTTTTAACTTACGATATGTTTCACAAATAGTATCTACTTCTTGGTCAGACAGAGCACGTCCTGAGGTTACGACTGAAAATCTTAAAATACCGTTTTTGTAATTATGTTGTGCTTCCCGTAAAATAGTAGTGCTGTCTAAAAGCGGATACTCTTCCACAGCGGTACAGAAATGGGAAGATTGTGCGCAGTATTTGCAGTTTTCAGAACACTTGCCGCTTTTTCCGTTGATAATGGAGCATACATCAAATACATTATCACAAAAATGTTCTCTCAGTTCATTTGCTGCCTGACATAACTCATCCAGCGGTTGGTCTGCCAGTGATAAAGCTTCTTCTTTCGTGATTGATACACCTTGCAGCGCTTTTTCTTTTAATGTTTGTACTGTATTCATGCGGATAGTTTCTCCTTTTTTAGGATTGGAACCAATCGTTTTCCGATAAAGGCGCAAACAACGCAGGTAAGAATATCTCCCGGCATCGGAAGTAAAAAACAGTATAAGAACAAAGACCATACGCCTGCATAAGTATTGGTGTAAAACATGGCAATAAAGAAGTAGTAGATGGTTCCCAGTGTATAAACAATCAACAAACCAGAAAAGTTGGCAACCAATAAACGTTTGATGCTTGGGCGTGGTACTTTATGTGCAATCAATCCTGTTACCAATGTACCTATTAAAAATCCAATCAGATACCCAAATGTAGGCTGCAATACATAAGCAGGGCCGCCGCCTTGGGTGAAAATAGGTACACCGCAAAGACCGATTAGTATGTATACACCAACAGACAGTGCTCCGTATTTTGGACCAAGAACAATACCAGCAAGAGTAGTAAACAACAGCTGCAGTGTAAAAGGAACGAAAGGCACCGGAATTTTAATAAACGCGCCCACTGCGATTAATGCTGCAAACAATGCACATAAAATAAGAGAGTAGACAGTAGATTTTGATTTTTCTTTCATGAAGCGAAGTTCCCCCTAATGCTAATTTCTCCTGAGTGAAGCGATGTAATGGTTCCGTCTTGTTTTTCAATCATAAGACCGCCATTTTCATCAATATCAATTGCGGTAGCTTTTTCAGAGTTTGTACCTTGAATGACCTCAATGTCTTTTCCCAATACAATGGAGCGCGCTTTGTATTCCGCAATAAACGAACGGTCTTGCAATTGATTGCATAAAGACAGCACATGGTTAATAACGGCTGCAGCAATTTGATTGCGTGTGATACCGGCAGGCTTTTCATGGAATAAGGAATCTACTTTTTGTTGAATGTTTTCAGGAAAAGAAGAAACAGCGGTACTAAAGTTAATACCAATTCCAAGAATAATCGATTCAATTCCGCCGCTTTCAAAGTCTGTCAATGCTTCGGTCAGAATACCGCATATTTTTTTGCCGTTCATATATACGTCATTGACCCATTTGATTCCCGTACGAATATGAGTCACTTCTTCAATGGCTCGTGCTACCGCGACAGATGCCGCTGTTGTGATGAGAACCGCATCATTACTGGTTAGGTTGGGGCGTAAAATGAAACTCATATAGATTCCGCTGCCGGCAGGAGAGTGAAAAGAACGTCCCATTCTTCCGCGCCCTGCGGTTTGTTCTTCAGCCAGAACTACGGTACCGTGAGGTGCCTGCTCCAAAGCCATTTTTTTAGCAACAAGATTGGTGGAATCAACGGTTTTAAACACATGAATCATATCTTGGCTGCCGTTTATTAAATATGGACCAATACCTTCGGCTGAAATTACATCTGTTTCATCAGATAAGCAATAACCTTTATTGGTAACAGAAATAATTTGATATCCCTCTTTTTTTAATTCGCTGATTGCTTTCCAGATAGCTGAACGTGAAATTTGCAGCTGTTGTGCCAGTTCTTCTCCCGAAACATAAGTTCCGCGATTTTTCTCAAGTATTTGCAGTATGTTGCTTTTTGATGACATGATTTTATCCCTCACATAATAATTTTGTCAATTTCTTTTAGTATAAATAGGAAAGAACCAATTGTCAACCTATTTTTAAAATAAGGTTGACAATTGGTTCTTTCCATAAAAAAGCAGCATATTAAATGAAAATATGCTGCTTTATTTATTCTTTATCGTTTGGTTCATGTTGTGCGTCATAAATCGCATTTAACAATTGTGTTGTAAACATAGTAGCATACAGTTTCGCTTCAGATAGTGCAAAGGCCAATACACCGTTTGTATCAATCGTGCCGTCTTCCTTACCAAAAGCTTGCATACGCTGGAGCTTGTCTCCTTGTAATTCTGCTTCTACATTTTGTTGCACAATTGCAGAAAGTTCCGCAAGATCTTTTTTTGTGAGCTCAATTGCCATGTCTTTTTCCTCCCAAATTACTTTTTTATCATTTTATCATGATTCAAATTTAGAATCAAGGTTGTGCTGTCATAATACAAAGAAAGCAATTTGCTCTCGCGTTTTTCTAAACTTTTTTTATACATTTTATTCTTTATGTCTAAAAAACTGACAAAAAGGACCGACTGTCTAAATACAAAATCATACTTAAATGCTATTATAACTGTTACTACCATATTGAAAAGAGGAGAGCATGTTTGAAAAAACGTAACAGTACAGAACAAGTACAATTGCGAGACCCATTAAACGAACAGCACAAAGGCAGAAAAAAATTAATTAGCTGTATTGCTCTCGTTTTGGGAGTTGCCATTATACCGCTGATGTACAGTGGTATTTATCTGGCATCTGTATGGGATACTTATGGCAGATTAGATACGCTGCCTGTCGCAGTTGTAAACCATGACCAGGGCGCGCAAATCAATGGTGAGGAACGTAACCTGGGTCAAGAACTCATTGATAAAATGGAAGAGTCTAAAGATTTGGATTGGGTTATTACAAATGAAGCTGATGCAAAAGCAGGTTTAGAGACGGAAAACCGTTATTATGCTGTCATTGATATTCCTTCAGATTTTTCACAGAATGTAGCAACCGCAGAGGATATAGACAAAGTACCTGCAACCATTACGTATTCAGCAAATGAAAAGCGTAACTACATTGCTTCCACCATTATGAAAAGTGCGGCACAAAGCTTACAAAAAGAATTGCGTGCCAGTGTAACAGAACAAATTACAGGTAATTTGGTGCAACAGTTAAACAGTGTTCCGGGTCAAATGGAAACCATTTCTGAAGGATTTACAACATTGGGAAATGGCACCGGCGCTTTGAGAAGCGGTATGGATGTTCTGCTGCAAGGTTCACAAACCATTACAACCAACTTGGAAACTTTGGATAATGGATTAGAGCAAGCAAAAGACGGTTCCGAACAATTGAATCAGGCACTAACACAGTTGCCTACATTAATGCAAGGCATTGAACAGTTGAATCAGGGGGCATCCGATTTATCTGCAGGATTAAATCAAGCATCACAAGGTGCTGCCGCTTTAAATGACGGCGCCGCTAATTTAACTGATTTAACAAACGGTATTCAATCATTGTCTCAAGGCAGCAGCCAAGTGTCCATTGGTGCACAGCAATATGTAAGCCTGACAAATGGTATTCAGCAAGCTTTAATGGCAAATGGCTATGACGGAGCAAAGGCTGTTCAGACTTTGGCACAACAGCTGCAATCCGCCAGTGGTTCACAGGCAGATTCGTTGAAAGCTATGATTGGTATTATTGGTGGTAACAGTACCGTTATTCAGAATTTAACGAACCAGTATAATGCAATCAAAGATAATCCTGCTTATGCACAACAAGCAGCCCAGCTGCAAGCTTTGATTGGAATGCTTCAACAGGATATGAATAAGGGAAGTGCTTCTGCAGCATCACAATATGCTGCTGCAGGCGCACAGTTGGTAAGTGGTACCAGCCAATTAAATCAGGGCGCAGAACAGTTGGCAGCCGGAACAGGAAAAATTGGTGAGCTGCAAAGCGGTATCAGCAGTTTGAATACAGCGTTATCACAACTAAATGACGGTGGTAAACAAGTAGCAGATGGTACTGCAACTCTGTCTTCCAGCAGTAGTCAGTTAACACAACTGCAGCAGGGAGTCGGCTCATTAAATAGTGCTTTGGGTCAACTTTCCAGCGGAGCTTCACAACTTTATCAGGGCTCATCTGAATTAACAAACGGTGTTTCTTCCGCTCAAGACGGAGTAGTTCAATTAGATGATGGTGTTGCATCTGCAAAAGAGGAATTGGACGGTGCAATTAGCGAAACATCAGAGAAATTAAAAGCAACAGACGGTTTGGAAACATACACTGCAAATGGAGTATCGGTTCAGGCAGATCCATATGAGGCAGTTCCTAATTACGGAACCGCATTTGCACCATACTTTATCTCAGTGTCATTATGGACCGGCGGCTTATCCATTTTAATGAGCATATACTTAGAACCAAACAGAAGAATGAAACGTTTGTCTGTGGATTCTCATTCCAGAGTAATCAGAATGTTTGCTTTCTTAGGCATCGGTGTACTTCAAGCGGTATTGCTTGGTATTGTTGGTCAGTTTGGCTTGGGACTGCCAATCAATAATGTCTTTGGTTTCTATAGTGCGGTTATCTTAGCTTCCGTCACCTTTGTTGCCATCATTCAATTCTTAATGATGTATTTAGGTGATATAGGTAAAATATTGTCTATGGCTCTTATGGTATTGCAGTTGACGTCAACGGGCGGTACCTTCCCAATTGAAACTTCGGGTACGTTCTTTGAAGTGTTGAATAAAATCATGCCAATGACCTATAGTGTAAATTTACTAAAAGAAGTAATCAGCGGTGGAGATGCCGGCATTATCTGGTATAACGTAGGAATTCTATTTGCGTTCTTTGCTGCATTTACAGCAGTTACATTGGGATTGGCTATTTACCAAAATAAAAAGGATAAAAAGAAGAAAGAAATCGAGCACGTAGATACAGATTTAACAGAAATGACAGTTTGATATAAATATATTGAGAAAGGCGCTGACGTTCAGCGCCTTTTTTATGTGAATTTTTTCTGTTTTTACGTGGTATTACAGAGGCAATTATTTATGCTTACAAAATAAGATGTCAATTTATATATGGAAGGAGTAAAAAACAATAAAAGTGTGTAAGCAATGTTAATTTAGAAAGGATACAAAATGAAAAAAAAGAAACTATAAATTCACCCACCTACTCGGAGTTAGACCCAAATCGTAAAGTAATACGAGAAATTCTATCATTACGCGGCGAGAATATAAAACAATTTTTGATGAGTGATAAAACCATTCAGGTAGCCATGTATGATGAACCTGTACATTTTGAGAAAAATGGAACATGGAATGACATTGATAATGATACATATATTGCAAGTGTAAAATTAAAGACAAAATCTTGTGCACTCATAAACAGTGTTAGATGCGATATTACTTTAGGAGTATGTTATATAGACGTAACAGCTCGTTATAGCAAATACTGCTATTTGGGGAGAATGGCAATACATCAGCAATGCAATTATATTGGCTTCCCCGGATGATAAAAATAAAATCCCCAAAGAAATTACTGTTTATCTCAACTATTTTTACAATCAAAACTAGGTAGTATTTGATAATGTCCAGCTGATTCGTGATTTTTCTCAAAGTTATCAATATGATAATGAAAGAAATTTAGTTACAACCAATGACCATGTTAATGAGCAAGGCGGCACCAAATACAATGAACATAATCAAGTGTTGAAAATGCTGACTCCCGGGATAGGTACCTATTATTATGGATATTCGGAGGGAGAAGCAAATAAGAATTTAGCGTATTTGATTACAGGAAATGAATTAACGTATAACTTATCATACAATGAATACGGTGATCAAACCAAAGTTAGACTTGAAAGCTCTAAAACACCGGTATCTAACCATACTTATGAAAAATATTATATCAAAAATGCTGCTACTCATAAATATATTGACGTAGGAGGTGCTGATTTTAGAGATTTTGCCAGTGTAAATACATATGCGCTGAATAAAACACAAGCACAAGTGAGGGTATTGGAAAAATGCGGAGATGATGTTTATTATATTCGCTCAAATGGAGACACCAACCTAACATTGGATGTTCTTAACTGGGATACAACAAATGGCAACAGTCTACAGTTATATCACTATAATGAAGGCAGTCAAAAGTTTGTTATCAAAGAGAATGAAGATGGAACCTATTGCATTATGCCGGAGCATGCGCAAAATAAATGCTTAGATGTGGATGTTCCAACAGATAAATTGCAAATATGGGATATTTCAGGAGTAGAAAATCAAAAATTTGTTTTGGAGGCAGTTGGAGATAGCGAACGTCATTTATACATGGAAGTATCTGCAGAATATGACCAAGCAGGTCGTATGACATCTTCAAAAGATATACTTGGTGTGGAGACAACCAATACATATGATGAGAAACGAGGAACATTATTAAGCTCCACAAAAGAAAATCAAACGATTCATTACACTTATGATTTAAACAATGATAGGGTGATATCCGTTACAACGCAAAATGGGGAGCACACCGTCACCAATGATTATGGATATACGTTAGGTGAATTATCATCTATTACTCATAACGGTACTGTTTTTCATTTTGAGAAAAACGATGAAGCCCATACTGCTACCGTTAAAGTAGGCAATCGTGTACTGTCAACCAAACAATTTGGTCCTGAGGAAGGAAAACTGCTATCGCTCACTTATGGAAACGGTGCAGTTATGGAAAATGTTTATGATGATGTAGGACGTACCATAGCTAAAAAGTATAATGGTACCGAAACGGTGCAATGGGAATACGATTATATGGGTATTTCCAAAGAGATTGATAAAGTCAATCATATTAGTCATAGTTTTCATTATGATTCTCTTGGAAGAGTAGTGCGCCATGACAGTACACAGGGACTGAAAAGTCATGTGGTATATGATAAAATGAACCGCATCTCTCAATATTCCTATAGTATTCCTGGAGAAAGTCTAAATACTACCTATCACTATGATAACAAGAATCAACTGTTTATGGGTCAAACAAATAGCAAATTCACCACAAAAAATGAATATGATGAGTTAAACAGATTAATAGATGAAGAATTTCATATGGATGATTTGACTGCCTCTTATTCCTTTAGATATTATCGTAGAGGGATGGGAGGAAATAAAACCAGTCATTTAACTTATATGCTGAGTTTTAGCGCAAATAATCAGGCCAGAGTAACACAATATCAATACTATGATAATGGCAACTTGGCCAGTATTACAGACCATAGTGATTATGGAGGAGCAAGGACGTATCAATATGACGGAACCAATCAAATGATTACGGAAAGGATTGGCGATAACAGCATTACATATACCTATGATGCTGGTGGTAATATTACCAGTAAAACTGAAAAAGGTATTACTACCACATGGTTATATGAAGATGAACAATGGAGTGATTTGCTTACAAGTTATGACGGACAAACGATTACGTATGATGAAATTGGAAATCCGCTTACTTATCGAGACGGTATGTCCTTTGCTTGGGAAAAAGGTCGCCAGTTAAAACAAGTGACCAAAGAAGATGAAATTACTTCTTATCAATATAATTCATCTGGTTTGCGTACACAAAAGGTTTCTTCCAAATATGGTACAACGACATTTATGTTGGAAGGCGGCCTTATCTTATCCAGTACATCTGAAAATGAAACGATATATTTTTATTATAATGAGAAAAACCAAGCGGTTGCTATGCGTATAAACGATGAAACATATGTATATGAAAGAAATTTACAAGGAGATATTGTAGGTTTACTTGACAAAACAGGTACTTGGGTGGCAAAATATTCCTATAATGCATGGGGAGAACCCATTTATATTACAGACAATAAAGGACATGACATTTCAGGTGACAGAACACATGTGGCAAATAAAAATCCATATCGCTACAGAGGTTACTATTATGATGTAGAAACAGGGTTTTATTACTTAAAGACCAGATACTATGACCCAATTACCTGCCGATTTATTAATCAGGATAATTTGCTTGGAGCAAATAAGGATGTTTATTGTTATAACTTATTTGCATATTGCTCGAACAACCCAACAAATTTAACAGACCCAAATGGTACATTTGCCGGGGCAATATTTGGATTGATATATGCTGCAGCAACAGTAGTAACAGCGGCAGTAGCATCATATGCATTTGGACAATCGAAGCCTAATACAGGAATTACGTGGGAAGATGTAGGTAATGCAATTTGGAACACTATTGTATTTATAGTAGATCCGGTAGGATCTACTGTTAGGGCGTTAAACCCTCCTGCGGTACAAAGTACACAAAAAGAACAGGTGGCAGATAGAGCGAACACTACGCCGATTGTTCATTCTGTTCCTATTCGAACAGGCTGGCCGAAACTTGATAAGCCAAGATTTCCTGTAGCTCCTGAACTGTTTCATCCCAATGGATTGTATATTAGTTTTAGAGAACATATTAATAGAGGATGGGCTGTTAAATGGAATATACCAAATACAAAAATTACTATTTTTGAATGGAATCAAGATTGTACAGATATTGTTGGACAACATTACCATTGCTTAACCCCTGAAATGAACAATAAACATGGAGGAGATCATTATCATCCAGGTGATTTAATACCAGAACCTTGGGCATCATTATATTTTAGTTAGGAGAAGAAAATGAAAATAACAATTGTAAATAAAGAAATTATAAAAAAACTGAGTGTGCATGATGGTATATTGGGACCAATTACTTATAATTATGAAGATAAAAGTTGCATTTTTGAGGTGATGAATCCTGGATGGAATAGACATCAAACGTTTCACATTAAGGGCATTTTATATATGGAAGTACAACAGTGTGAATTTGCGGGCCCAGGACCCAATATATTTTGTTGGTATCATGATGAAAAATCTACTCGCACAGAAGAATTATATCGAAAAAAAATAACAGAACATTATAATTCATTTTCTTTATTAGATGAACGTAAAACACACCATTTCGAGGTTGTTTTTTTGTTTGGATCGGAAGATGAGATACGCTTTATATGCGAAGAAATAGAGTTTCATGAATACCCATACTATAAAGATGAAGAAGATTAAATAAAAAGAAAAGCCTTGTTTTGGTCAAAAGCTAAAACAAGGCTTTTTGTATAGTACTTTAGACTGTTTAAGACAATATTAGAATTCTTCACATTCAATATACAAAAAGATACAGTTTGTTTATAATATATTGTAATGCTAAGCGAAGACAGGGTTTTATTATTTAAAGACCAGATACTATGACCCGATTACCTGCCGATTTATTAATGCAGATAGTTATCTTCAAACAGCACAAGGTTTTTACGACAAAAATGTATTTGCCTATTGTGAGAATGACCCTGTAAACAGAGTTGATACAGAAGGCGATTTTTGGATTTTTGGTATTATTGGAGCGGCAGTTGGAGCGGTTGTTGGAGCAGTCTCAAAAGTCGTAGCGAATGTTTGCACTGGAAATCATTGGTTAGAAGGTGTAGCAGGTGCGGCGGTAGGAGGCGCGGTATCAGGAGCGATTGTCGCAACAACAGGTAATACGGCTTTGGGAAGTTATGCGGGCACGGCAGCAGGTTCAGCTACAGAAGAGATTATTTCGTATACACGGGGAGAGAAGGAACTCAATTGGGATAATGTAAAGCAATCTGCTGTTACTGTTGCAAAAGATACCGCAATAGACGGAACAATTGGTATTGTGACTGACAGAGCAATTCCGAAATTGAAGACCCTGCCAGAACCAAAAACAACAAAAGAATTCATTAAAAATACAGTTTATGATTCCCCGAGAGAATTTTATGTAAATACCAGTACCAACGTAGTAACGAATGGAATAAAAAATATATCAGGGGGAAATAAGAATTCTTCCTCTGGTAATGTTGGAGCAGGTGCAGTAGCAGGTCTTCAACTTGGTGGGTTTAAACCTCCTTTGATTCCTATTTTTAAACCGCAATTAGGGTTATGGTATTTTAGAAGTTGACTGTTTATTTATAGCCTAAAGTTTTGGATTGGAGATATAGAACAATGAAAATAACCGGCAAAGTCTTGGCAATATTTTTTACTATTTTGGCTGTAATATGTGTAATATGTGGTATAGTTTTTTTATTTATTAATGAAATGTATTATATGGCAATATGGTGGTATGGTGTATTAGGATTTGCTTGTTTAATATTAGGTGGTGTTTTGTTAGTTGCGGCACTATATTTTGTAGCATGTTCTGGTGGGACAATGGAGTGGATAGGAAAAACTGTAAGGGCAGAACTTCCACCGAAAATAGTGTTGCCAACAGACACTTTAAAAATAATGTGTCCGTTTGAATGTACATGTGAAAAACATCATGGCAAAAAACATGTAGGAATAGACATTGCTCCACAGACGCCAGACATAGAAGGTGACCCGATTTATGCAGTTACAAAAGGCAAAATATATGTGGATAGAGAAAATGGGGTAGCAAGATTAGAGTGTGAAATGTTTCGTATTAACTATCGCTGTTTAAAAACGATTACAGTAGAGAACGGGGCAAAAGTGAAAGCAGGAGACATGATAGGAACAATGGGAGGAAAAGGAACAGAAGAAGGGGTACATTTACATATAGAATTTTGGAATATAAGATATTCTTTTTTTGCAGACCCATTAATATACTTTAATCCAAAACAATATTTTGATACGGGAAAAGAAAAAGATAATAATAACGAAGAGCAATAAAGAAAAGGGTATGCTTAATATTAAGCATACCCTTTTCTATGTAAAAATAAATTACGAAACATGGACAAAAAGAAACAGAGTAATTATACTGGTGGCAGGTTTTATTGAAAAACTGCTGGATTTATGTATTTTTAGTTAGGAGAAGAAAATGAAAATAACAGTAGAAAATAAAGAAATTATTAATTCAAGAGAAATCAGTACACATGATGGGGAGATGGGACCGATTACTTATAACTATGAAGATAAAAGTTGCATTTTTGAGGTGTTGAATCCAGGTTGGGATATTCGTCAAACATTTCATGTAAAAGGAATTTTGTATATGGAAATGCAATGCTGTGAATTTTGGGGACCTAGCCCACACATCAGTTCATGGTACTGCCATGAGCCAGAAAAAAGAACAGAAGAATTATTTCGCAGAAAAGTTACAGAATATAATAATTATTATTCATTGTTAGATATTAAAAAAGGAAAATATTTTGAACATGTATTTGAATTTATATCGGGCAATGAAATTCATTTTATATGTGAAGAAGTAGAGTTTCATGAATACCCATATTATAAAGATGAAGAAGATTAAATAAAAAGAAAAGCCTTGCATAACTAAAATAATCTCAAGGATTATAATATATTGAATATATCAATATACGGTAATTTTGTGGATATAATCACATATATTTTGTGGTAGTCAACGTAACTTGTCAATAAAATTTCTTTTTGAACATACAAAATCATAAAATTTGTAAATATTTTGCGAAATTTTAACACAACATCTTTTTTGAATTATAAGTTGTGGTATACTTTAATAAAGAGTATGAATTGTAATGTGATAAGTGAGGAATCAAAATGCACGAACCGGAGCTTTCTGTAATAATTCCTGTGATGAACATTGAAAATAGAATTTGCGATGTACTTAATACATTAAAAGAGGACACGAAAGATATTTCAGTGGAATTTTTAATTATTGACAGAGGCTCGAAAGACAAAACAATGCAAATGGCGTTGCGCTTTTTACGGCAGAATCAATTAAATGGTTATGTTATGCAGGAAAGCGGGGGAAATGTTAGCCAAGCATTAAATGCAGGTATCCAATATGCCAATGGAACATACATTACTTTTGTCTTTCCTCAGCGTATTTACCAGTCGTATTTGGAAGAATTTCTAAAAAAGGCAAAGGAAACAAATGCAGAGTTTTTGTTTGGATGCAAACGCCAGGAACAATTAAAGTTTGCAGATTTGCGCAGTACCAGTTCGGTTATTAAGCAATTGACAGGTGTCGATTATATAAAATGTATGATTACCCATAGTATTATCCCTGATGCCGGTGCAGTCGTGGTATCCAATCGGTTTTTGCAAAATCATAAAATTTGGTTTAACGAAAACAGTACATACCGTTATGGTGAAGATTTTGTGTACAAATGTTTCCTTGCAGCCAATCATTTGGCACAAGTAGCTGTTGTTATGCAGGTGGATGATGAAAAATCTGTTTTACAGAATCAGAACCATACATCTCAGGATATTTTTGCACCTTTTGAAGAAGTGGAATGTTTATTACGCACACTTGTATTTTTACAAAGACAATATAGCCATCATGAGAAAATGATAAAATTATTTATGCAGCAAAAAATTCCGGAAACAATTATGCAAATCATAGATGGACTGTTAAAGCAAAAGGTGAAACCTCGTGCTATACGTTCTTATATGCATAAAAAAGGATATGACCGTTTGCTTATCATAGGACCGTATACACCGCATACCTTAAAGGCAAAAATTACAACTTGGCGCTATTTTCCTAAATTTTACCGTTTTGTGTGATAAGTGTTGTAAAAACAGGCGTCTGACCGCCTGTTTTTGTTTTATTTTTCAATGATTGGATTTATAAAATATCTTGAAGAAAAACGCTAGATCTGGTATTATTATAAGATAAATATCACGATATGGGGGTGTATATGTTTGGTTTTGCAGGAGCAGAACAATAATGGGATTTTTTTACAAGACAGAGCGCATTGCATGAATGCAGTTGCGCAAATTATGGAAATGCGTGCCACAGGCGCTGTACCGCTTGCGTATGTACAAACATACGGATGCCAGCAAAATGTGGCAGACGGTGAAAAAATCAAAGGTCAATTGGCAGAAATGGGATTTGCTTTTACAGAAAACCCGGATGAAGCTGACTTTATTTTATATAATACATGTGCCGTTCGTGAAAATGCTGAATCCAAAGTATTTGGTAAAATTGGTGAATTAAAACATAAGAAGAAAAGAAAGCCTTCTTTGGTTACAGCCTTATGCGGCTGTATGGCAGAACAAGACCATGTGGTAGAGCGTATTAAAAAAAGCTATCCGTATTTGGATCTTGTGTTTGGCACTCACGTCATTCATTACTTGCCGCAGCTATTATATGCACTTTTGACCAACGGAAAACGAATCTTTGAAAATGGACACGAAAATGAAGACAAACAAATCGTAGAAGGATTGCCGGTAGAGCGTGACAGCACACAAGTGGGTGCTTGGCTTACGATTATGTATGGCTGTAATAACTTCTGTACCTACTGTATTGTTCCATATGTTCGCGGCCGAGAACGCAGCCGTGAACCGCAGGCAATTGAGCAGGAATTCCGTCAATTGGTGCAGGCAGGGTATAAAGAAATTATGCTGCTTGGACAAAATGTAAATTCTTATGGTAAGACGTTAGAAAATCCGATTACCTTTTCTGAATTATTGCGTAGACTTGACCGCATTGAAGGAGATTACCGTATACGGTTTATGAGTCCGCACCCAAAAGATGCAACTCCTGAACTGTTTGAAACTATGGCAAACAGTAAGCATATTGCACATAGTCTGCATCTTCCTTTGCAGGCGGGAAATAACAGAGTACTTAAAGCCATGAACCGCAACTATACCAGAGAGCAATTTTTGGAATTGGTGGAACAAGCACGTGCTGCTATGCCGGATATTACTTTTACAACTGATTTGATTGTAGGATTTCCGGGTGAAACATACGAAGAATTTTTAGATACCGTGGATATGCTGGAAAAGGTAAAGTTCAATTCTTTATATACTTTTATTTATTCACCTCGTGTCGGAACCAGAGCCGCCTCTATGCCGGATGAAATCTCTGCTGAGGAGAAATCGCGTTGGTTTCAGGAACTTTGGAAAAAGCAAGAAGAAGTTGTTGCCAAAACCAGCCCTGCCATGATTGGCACAACTCAGAGAGTGCTGGTACAAGGCTATAACGAAAAACAAACCATGCTTTGGGGTAAAACAGAAGGAAATATGAACTGTGAATTTGAAGGTGACGACAGTTTGATAGGAACTTTTGTTGATGTAAAAATAACAGAGTCACCAAATTTTGTGCTAAAAGGCACACTGATAACAGAATAATCATAATTAACAATATTGGAGGATTTTAAAATGGATGTTATTGAACTGGCAAGAGAATTAGGAAAAGCAATTCAACAGGATGAACGTTTTTTGGCAATGCAAATTGCACGTCAAAACAGTGACAATGATGATGAACTGCAACAATTGATTGGTGAATTTAATTTAAAAAGAATGGCAATCAATAACGAAGCTGCCAAAGATGACAGAGACGAAGCAAAATTACAGCAATTAAACAGCGAACTGCGTGAAGCCTATGCAAAAGTGATGCAAAATAAAAATATGAATGCTTATAATGAAGCAAAAGAGCTTATGGACAATATGCTAAAACGTATTAACGCAATCATCAGTATTTCTGCAGAAGGCGGAGACCCTGAAATTGCAGACTTAACAGAAGATACCTGCGGAGGTTCTTGCTCCAGTTGTGCAGGCTGTCACTAATGATATATATCGCATTCTATAAGAAAAAGATGAGGTAGAAAAATGGCTGATTTATCACCTATGATGAAGCAATATTTTCAAATAAAAGAGCAGAATCCCGACACCCTGTTGTTTTTTCGCTTGGGTGATTTCTATGAGCTGTTTTTTGACGACGCAAAATTGGTGTCGGCAGAACTGGAACTTACCCTAACCGGCCGTGATTGCGGACAAGCAGAGCGTGCGCCCATGTGTGGCGTTCCGTATCACAGTGCGGAATCTTATATTGCAAGGCTTGTTGCAAAAGGCTATAAAGTTGCAATTTGCGAACAGTTGGAGACACCGGCGCAAGCCAAAGGGCTGGTAAAACGCGATATTGTACGTGTGATTACTCCGGGTACTGTTATGGAAAGCAGTATGCTGGATGAAGCAAAAAATAACTTTATCTGCACGGTTTGTGTCGAAAAAAATGAAGCGGGGATTTGCTTTGCAGATATTTCCACAGGCGAACTGCATGCGACAACCTTAAAAGGAAATTCTTTGGCTGACTTGGAGCTGCAACTAAAAAATGAGTTGATGCGTTTTTCTCCAAGGGAGATTTTAATTAATTCACAGACCTTGGAACTGAAAAATCTTCCCAAATTTTTAAGAGAAAAGCTTTCCACATTACTGGAATGTTTGGAAGACAGCAAATTTACTTATGATACATGTGAGGCTGCTGTACGACAGCAGTTCAATGGAGATACAACACAAGCGCTGCATGTAGATGATAAACCTTTGGTCATAAAATGTATTGGCGCTTTGCTGGATTATTTAAAGCGCACCCAGCGTAACGGCATGGAACGAATGAACCGCATTATGTTATACACCAATGCGCAGTATATGCATTTGGACATGAACGCAAGACGCAATTTGGAATTGACAGAAACCATGCGTAACAAGGAGAAGAGAGGTTCTTTGCTTTGGGTTTTGGATAAAACCAAAACGCCTATGGGGAAACGTTTAATACGTACATGGCTGGAACGTCCTCTTGTCAATCCGGTTCAAATTAAAAAACGTCAATTTGCAGTGGATGAACTGATGAGAAATGTTCCTTTAAGCGACGGTATTACAGAACAGCTTTCCGGTATTCATGATTTGGAACGTTTGATGACTCGCATTGTGTATGGTTCTGCAAATGGTCGTGAACTGCGCAGTCTGCTAGCTGCCATTGAGCGTTTACCTGCATTGCAGCATTTGCTGGAAGGGGTACACTGCGATTTACTTCAAGACATTGAACAGCAAATTGATTTGCTTGAAGATGTAGCCAAGCTTATTTTTTCTGCTATTGTGGAAGATCCGCCGTTTTCCATTCGCGAAGGCGGTATCATCAAGCAGGGATACCATGCCGAGTTGGATCAGTTGAAAAGCGACATGACCAACGGAAAAGAACTGATTGCACAAATTGAAGCAAAAGAAAAAGAACGCACTCATATACCAAAATTAAAGATAGGCTACAATCGCGTATTTGGTTATTATATTGAAATTTCCAACTCTTATAAATCCCAAGCGCCGGCTGAATATATCCGTAAGCAGACATTAAGCAACTGCGAGCGTTATATTACACAGGAATTGAAAGATTTGGAAGCTCGAATTTTGGGTGCTCATGATAAATCCATTCAACTGGAAAGTGTGTTGTTTGAAGAAGTTCGTAAACAAGTGGCGGACCAATTGGTTCGTGTACAAAGTACCGCAAGTGCATTGGCACAATTGGATGTACTGAACTCTTTTGCACGTATTTCCCGTCAGCAAAATTATGTTTGTCCCGAAGTGAATTTGGGAGGAAAGATTGTACTGAAAGAGAGTCGTCATCCTGTTGTTGAAGTGTTATTGGACGGCGCTCCGTTTGTTCCCAATGATGTATTGTTAGATAAAAATGAAAACAGAGTTGCGATTATTACAGGGCCGAATATGGCAGGTAAATCTACGTATATGCGTCAAACTGCATTGATTGTACTAATGGCGCAAATTGGTTGTTTTGTACCGGCAGCATCGGCGGAAATCGGCGTTGTGGACAGTATTTTTACCCGTGTGGGCGCATCTGACGATTTGGCTTCCGGACAGTCTACCTTTATGGTAGAAATGTCTGAGGTAGCTGATATTTTAAAACATGCAACAGACCAAAGTTTATTGATTTTAGATGAAATCGGAAGAGGAACTTCCACATTTGACGGCATGAGTATTGCTCGTGCTGTGTTGGAATATGTAGCTGATACCAAAACATTGGGAGCAAAAGCGTTGTTTGCTACTCACTATCATGAATTAACAGCTTTGGAAGATTGTATGGACAGTGTAAAAAACTACAATATTGCGGTTAAGAAAAACGGTGATGATATTACATTTCTGCGAAGAATTATTCGCGGTGGTGCAGATGACAGTTTTGGTATTGAAGTAGCCAAATTGGCAGGTGTGCCAAATCAAATTGTCACCAGAGCAAAAGAGATTCTAAAAGAGTTGGAAAGTATGCCTCAGGCTGAAGTAACTGCAAAATCTGTAAAAAAAGCCAAAACAGTGCAGGAAGAAGCTCAAATTTCCTTTACACCTGCCGCCAAACACGCAGTGCTTGAAAAATTGGAACAAATTGATGTGAATACTCTTACGCCGATTGAATGTATGCAGACTTTGTTTGAACTGAGTCAATTGGCAAAACAGAATACATAATAAAAAGTTTGAACCATAGCAAAGAAAGCGAGGTGCTTTATGGGCAAAATTCAGGTGTTGGATAAACAAATCGCAGAGCTGATTGCAGCAGGGGAAGTTGTAGACAGACCGGCCTCTGTGATCAAAGAATTGGTCGAAAACGCAATTGATGCAGGAGCCACAGCGATTACGGTAGAAATCAAAAACGGCGGCGTAACCTTTATGCGTGTCACAGACAATGGCTGCGGTATTGCCCGTGAAGATGTTCCTACTGCTTTTTTGCGTCATGCTACCAGTAAAATTCGCAAACAAGATGATTTGGAAGCAATTGGAACCTTGGGTTTCCGTGGGGAGGCATTGGCCTCTGTTGCTGCGGTTGCAAACGTAGAGGTAATGACCAGAACAGCAGATGAACTGGCAGGTACTTTTTATGCAATCAGCGGCGGTGAACAGCAAGCGTGTGAAGATTATGGTTGTCCGCAAGGTACAACAATCATTGTAAAAGATATTTTTTATAATGTGCCTGCAAGAATGAAGTTTTTGAAAAAAGATACAGTGGAAGCCAATGCTGTTTCCGGTGTTATGGATAAAATTGCATTATCTCATCCGGAGATTTCACTGCGCTTTATCAGAGATGGCAGGGAAACTTTACATACACCGGGGGATGGACAGCTGAAATCTGCCATTTACGCAGTATTTGGCAAGGATTTTACCGCAGGTCTTATCCCTGTCGACTATGAATTTGAACATGTAAAGGTTTGGGGATTTATCAGCAAACCTGCAGCTGCAAGACCAAACCGCAGTATGCAGCATTTCTTTATCAACGGCAGATATGTCAAAAGTAAAACTGCTATGGTGGCATTGGAGCAGGCATTTAAAGGTTCCTTAATGGTAGGAAAATTTCCAAGCTGTGTGCTGCACATCGAATTGTCTTACCGTGCCGTTGATGTAAATGTACATCCCAATAAACTGGAAGTGCGTTTTATCAATGAAAAGCCGATTTTTGATGCTATTTATCACGGTGTACAAACGGCTTTGAATCAAGGAGATAAGCCGATTGTCATGGATGTTAAGAAGGTAATTTCTCATCATCCCTTTTATGTGCCGCCGGAAAAACCGGAGCAAATGCAACTAAAAACAACACCTTCCAAACCTGCATTTCAGGCAGATATGAAACAACAAACGCAGCAGACTGCTCCAAAACAGGAAGAAGCTGTTCCTGCATCCGGATTTGCCAAAGAGCTTTTTCAGAATAGCAGTGCAGAGAAGTTTCAAATGAATGACAGCGGAAGTATACAAAATTCTGTTTCCGATGTACAAATTCCCGCTTTCCATCATTATGAAAAAGATTCTCCCAGAATTACGTATGCGGATATTGATATTACTGTGGATGACAGAGAGGATTTTACAAAGTCAAATTCATCGTTGCCTACTACTGAGGTAATACCGCAGGAAAAAGAACAACAAACAGAGAACCCCCATCAAACAGCGATACACGAGGAAACGCCGCAAGAGGCGGAGCGCTCTTCTGATGAATCAGCTGCAAAAACTGATTTAAAGCCGCTGCGCTTAGTAGGCGAAGCATTTGGAACCTATATTATCGCAGAACGAAATTGCGAAGAACTGGTGCTGATTGATAAGCATGCGGCTCACGAACGAATGCTGTACGAAAAGCTGAAAAAACAAGCTCCAGGTTCTGATTCTCAAATGCTGTTACAGCCGATTACCGTTACTTTGAATAAAGAGGAATATACGGCAGTATTGCAAGCACTTGATATCTTTGCAAAGGCAGGTTTTGAATTGGACGATTTTGGTGCAGGCACGATCTTGGTGCGAAGCGCACCTCTTTCTATGGAGCATGATGATGTTTCGTCCGCTGTTATGGAGATGGCAGGATATTTAAGTCAGCAAAAGACAGACATTACCACAGAACACTTGGATTGGCTGTATCACAACATTGCTTGCAGGTCAGCAATCAAAGCGGGCGATAAAAGTTCTCCGCAGGAATTGTTGGCTTTGGTAGAGCAATTGGAGGAGGATGATACCATTCGGTATTGTCCACATGGTCGTCCTGTGAAAGTTGTAATCAAGAAAAAAGATTTGGAAAAACAGTTTGGCCGTATTCAGTAATGTTTTCAATTTCGTTGTTTTTTCTTCATAATGATATGATAGGATACTAGGAGATTAACATGGAAAAACAGGAATTACAGAAAAAAATCCCGTTGGTAGTCATTGTGGGACCAACTGCCTCAGGAAAAAGCAAATTGGCAGTAGAACTGGCACATTGGCTGCAAACGGAAATTGTATCAGCAGATTCCATGCAAATTTACCGCGGAATGCAAATTGGTACTGCCAAACCCACTGTGGAGGAGATGGAAGGCATTGCGCACCATCTCATAGACTTTGTGGAATTGAATGAACCGTTCAGTGTTGCCGATTATGTTGCACATGCAAAAACATGTGTAGAACGCATTGCACAGAAGGGGAAAATTCCGATTCTGGCGGGCGGTACAGGACTGTACATTAATTCATTTTTGGAGAATTTGCAATTTTCGGATGAAGAGAAGGACACAATTTTATGTGAACAGCTGGCAAAAAAAGCGAGGGAGCAAGGGGTGCAGGTGTTAGTAGAAGAGTTGCGTTCTTTTGACCCTCAGTCTGCAGAGAGAATCGATTCTCATAATGTTGGCAGAATCATTCGTGCAATTGAGATTTACAGAACCACCGGCATGACGATGACAGAACATATGGAGCAGTCCCGCCGAATACCTTCTCCGTACTCTGCATGTATCATCGGACTTGATTATACGGACAGAGCCATTCTTTATGATCGTATCAATCGGCGTGTGGACCAAATGCTGCATATGGGATTGGTAGAGGAAGCAAAACAAGTGCTCAGTGAGCAAGATGGTAAAACAGCATTGCAGGCAATTGGCTATAAAGAACTGTTGCCGTATTTTCAGGGGAATTTCACTTTAGAAGAAGCTGTGGAGCATATGAAGCGGGAAACACGACGATATGCAAAACGGCAGTTAACTTGGTTTCGCAGAAATCCCAATATTCATTGGCTAAAGGTGGACGAAATGGAAAGTCACGAACAGCTGGTAGAAGAAGCAAAATCGATTGTAACGCAATTTCAATTTTAGTGTAGAAAGTAAAGGGTTTTCAATGGGTATCTTAAATCATCCAATTTTAAAAAGAATTATCACAATTATCATAGTTGTCCTTTTATTGGTGTTCATTGGTTACCAAATTTGGCGTGCCAATCATTCGTCTGTGGTAACAGAAACGGCTACTTATGCAAGCATTTCCGATACGATACAGGCAGAAGGTGTCATTATTAGGGATGAGACTCTCGTGCAGCAAAATACTGCAGGTGTTATTACCTATCATGTTTCTGACGGAACAAAAATCGCGAAAGACGGCTTAATTGCAACAGTTTACGATACTGCGGAAGATGCTACCACACAACAAAGGCGAGAACAGCTGGAATCTCAGTTGACTACCCTGAAGGAATTAAACAGTGCCAGAACCACAACTACCTACACCAATCCGGATAACTTGGATAAAGATATTCATACAAAATTATACACTTTATTAGAATCCATTCATGAGCGCGACAGAGACCAAATTGATAGTGATAAAGATTCCGTATTAAAGTCAATTAATACACGTCAAATAGCAACCGGACAAGTCACAGATTTTAATGCAAAAATTCAGTCTCTCCAAGACCAATTAACGGCTTTGGGTTCTGTGAAAGGTACAAAGAAAGGCGAAATTACATCACCGTCTTCCGGTTATTTTGTCAGCTCTACAGATGGATATGAGTCTACCTTTAGTTATGCTGATGCTACCAATTTAACGGTGGAGGATTTAAAGACCAAAAAAGACCAAAAAGCCGAGACACAAGATAACAGTGTGATTGGAAAAATATGCGATTCTTATAACTGGTATGTTGCATGTATTGTACCAGCTGACACGGCAACCAGATTGAAAGAAGGTGCTCAGGTATCCATTCAATTACCGTTTGTTTCTTCCGGAGATATTCCTGCTATGGTTGAGGCCGTGAACCAAACTGATGGTACTTCCGAGGCTGCTGTTATTTTAAGATGTAACTATATGAGTGATACACTTTCTAAGGTACGAGACGAAACCATCCAAATTAATATTAATACCTATACAGGCATTCGTGTTAGTCAGCAGTCTGTCCGCTTCCAAACTGTTTCCAAAGATGTAACCGACGAAAACGGAAATACAACCACCGTAACCAAAGATGTAAAAGGCGTTTATATTCTATATGGCAATTCTATTAAATTTGTTGAGATTGTGCCGCTGTATAGTAGCAACAATTATGTCATATGTGACCCTGACCCGGATACAAGCGAGTTAATGACAAGCGAAACATTAACATTATACGACGAAGTTGTGGTAGGAGGTAAAGATTTGTATGACGGAAAAATGGTTAAATGATGAAGAACTTACAGCAAAAATTGCTGCATTGGAGGAAAATTATAAAATTGTAACGGAAAATGTAGCACAGGCAGCAATCAAATCCGGAAGAAAACCGGAAGAGATTACCTTGCTGGCGGCAACAAAAACAGTTCCGGTACCTGTTATTAACAGAGCAATTGAACTTGGAATTACCTGCATAGGCGAAAACAAGGTACAAGAATTGTGCGAAAAGTATGACCAATTGCATCTGGAACATTGTGACTGTCATTTTATCGGTCATTTGCAAACCAATAAGGTAAAACAACTGATTGGTAAAGTAAGCATGATTCATTCTGTAGACAGTGTGAAACTGGCAAAAGAAATCTCTAAAATTTCTCAGCAGCATCATTTGGTAACCGATATTTTAGTAGAAATCAATGTAGGAAAAGAAGAAAGCAAGGGCGGTATATATATTGAGGATACAGAGTCGTTTTTGGGAGAAATATCCACATTATCTGGTATTTCTGTAAAAGGATTGATGACAATACCGCCCGCAGACGAAAATATTACAAAAACAATACATTATTTTGAAAATATGTATAAGAAATTGGTTGACATTAGGTCTAAAAAATTAGATAATATATCTATGAATTGTTTGTCTATGGGTATGTCGGCGGATTACGCACAAGCAATTGAGGCAGGTGCCAATATTGTTCGTGTAGGTTCTGCATTGTTCGGACAAAGAGTTTATAAATAAAACTGATTATCATTGCAGTAATAAAAACAACCGGGAGGAAACGACCAATGAGTAGTGCAAAATTTGTTCAGAAATTTAAAGATATGTGGAATCCACCAGAGGATGAATTTGATGATTACGATTATGATGAGCAAGTAGAAGACGTTTATGAAGAGGAAGAGCCGGCTGAAGAATATCAAGAGCCAGCTCGTCATAGTCATGCTCGCGCTCAAGAAACAAATTCCAACAAAGTAGTAAATATCCATGCACAATCTCAAATTCAAGTGGTTTTATTCAAGCCGAATAACTTTGGTGAAGATACCAGAGCAATTGCGGATGAACTGCTAAAGGTACATACTGTTGTTTTAAATTTGGAAGATACCAACAAAGATGTTTCGCGCCGTATTCTGGACTTTTTAAGCGGCGTTGCATATGCTAACGGCGGAAAAGTAAAGAGAGTAGCTACCAGAACATTTATCATCACCCCATATAATGTAGATTTGACCGGTGATGATTTAATCGACGAATTAGAAGGCAGCGGCGTTTATTTTTAAGCGGTTATGTCGGACAAACATAGTGTAAAAAGTGCTCAGTCAATTTTTTTGGCACGTGTGCAGGACGCAGTCAATTTGTGTGACAAACGGCATAAGCCGCAGTTTATCGGTTTTCTTGATGAAAAAGAACAATTATATACTGAAAAATTAACATCACAAATGGGCTTTAAAAACTATATGTTTTGGGGTGGTCATACTTCCTCAGAGCGTGTAGTTTTTGGTGCGTTTCCGGACTATATAGAGCCAAGCGTCGATCTTTTTCCGATTCAGACCATAACAGCAACCTTTCGAACATGTGACCAATTGTCTCACAGAGACTTTTTGGGTGCATTGCTGTCGTTAGGAATCGAAAGAGAAACATTGGGCGATTTTTTAATTGAGGATGGCCGATGTGTATTTTTTGTACGTGAAGAAATCAGTCAATTTATTCTCATGCAAGTAAAAAAGATTGGACGTGTCGGCGTTACGTTAAAAGAAGGTACAGAACTTCCTTTGCCAATGGGCAAAGGATTTACTGAGTTTTCCTTTGTCGTTGCATCTCCAAGATTGGACTGTGTTACGGCAGCGCTTGTTGGTTATAGCCGAGAAAAGTCCGGTGCTGCGATTAAAGCAGGACTGGTAACACAAAATTATCAAGTTGCTGTGTCTGCCTCTCAAAAGGTAGATGCGGGCGACAAGATTTCAATCCGCGGAAAAGGTAAGTTTGTGCTGGATCGAATCGGTCCTATGACTAAGAAGGGTAGACTCAGCATATTTGGTAGAAAATACAAATAATTTAGGAGGGCTTATAGGATGCTTACCATTAACGATATCATTAATGCTAGTTTCAATAAATCAAATTTTGGCGGTTATAAAACCGAAGATGTGGACATTTTTATTGATGAGGTAAAAGAGTCCTATGAGTTATTGATTAAAAAGAATATTGAACAAAAAGAAGCGAATGAAAGCCTTGCTGAAGAAAATAGAAAATTAGCAAAAAAAATTGACCTTCTTGCAAAAAAAGTGGAGGAATATCGTGAAGAAGAAAATGAAATCAAAAATGCTCTTATCAGTGCACAAAAATTAAGCGAAGCTGCAATTCGCGAAGCACGCCATAAAGCAGAGATTATTCTAAAAGATGCTCAAATGAAAGCGGATGAAAAAGTTGCTTCCATTGCTGACGAAGTAGAAGAGAAAAAAGAAGAGCTTGAAAAAATGAGACAAATTGTGTCTGATTTCAGAAAAACTTTGTTGGATAAATATAAAGAGCATTTAACTTTGATTAATAACATTCCAAACAGAAAAAAACAGGTGAAACTGGAAGAACCAAAACAACCGGAACCAACAGAAGAAAATAAGCCAAAAGAATTGCATACACAGTCTTTGGAAGAGCATATGATTGAGAAAACACAACCAATCGATATCAAAGGTGCTATTGGAAAAGAGCCTAGCGAGGAAGAGACAGATTTTGCTTCTGCACAGCAAAGTTCTCAAGAAACAGCTTCTAAAGTAACTTCCTCCATTGAAGTGGAAGAAGTGGACGAAGCTCCTACAAAGAAATTTCATCTAAATGCAACCAGTTTTGAAAAAGCACCTGAAGAGCGCAGAGGTCGTGATTTGCGTTACGATGTACTAAAATTTGGTGAAGACTATAATATTGCAGAAGATGATGACGACGAACCTTCATCAAGCAGAATGAAACGCAATAAATAATCCATTAAGGAGAGAACATTAAGAATGTCACAAGATTATAAAAATACGCTTAACTTACCGCAGACCGATTTTTCTATGCAGGCAGGTTTACCAAAAAAAGAGCCTGTGATGCTTGAAAAATGGGAGCAAGATGGCATTTATGATAAATTGATGAAAAAGAATGAGGGAAAGCCACGTTTTGTTTTGCATGACGGCCCTCCATATGCCAATGGTGACATCCATCTGGGTACTGCACTGAACAAAACTTTAAAAGATTTTATTGTTCGTTATAAAAATATGTCCGGTTTTCAGGCGCCTTATGTTCCTGGATGGGACACACACGGTTTGCCTACGGAATTAAAAGCACGTAAAAAAGCAGGCGTTGACAATTCCAGCACTATTTCAGACGTAGAGCTTAGAGAAATGTGCCGAGAATTTACGTTGGGTTACTTGGATGACCAAAGAAAACAATTTAAGCGTATTGGCGGTCTTGGTGAGTGGAATAATCCATATATCACGTTGACACGTGATTTTGAGGCAACTCAAATTGAAATTTTCTCTAAAATGGCTACAAGTGGTTACATTTACAAAGGGTTAAAACCGGTTCATTGGTGTCCCGATTGTGTGACAGCACTTGCGGAAGCTGAAATTGAATATGCAGAAGATCCGTGCTATTCCATTTATGTGAAATTTGCTGTGTCCGATGATAAAGGAATCTTATCCAAATTAGGTGTAGACCCGGACAAAACCTATTTTGTCATTTGGACGACCACAACATGGACATTACCAGCAAACCTTGCAATTTGTGTGGGTCCGGAATTTGATTATTCCATTGTAAAATGTGATGGCGAATATTACATTATGGCAACAGCCCTGTATGAGAAGGCAATGGAAGCTGCAGCAAAAGCAGAATATGAAGTTGTAGCTTCTTTAAAAGGTGCCGAAATGGAATATATGAAGGCAAAGCATCCATTTATCGACAGAGAATCCTTGGTTATTGTGGGCGACCATGTTACACTGGAAAGCGGTACAGGTTGTGTTCATACAGCTCCCGGTCATGGTGTGGACGACTATAATGTTTGTAAAAACAATTATCCGGAATTGCCTATCATTGTTCCCGTAGATAATCATGGCAAAATGACTGCGGAAGCAGGAGAACAATTTGCAGGTCTTTCCACGGATGAAGCAAGCCGTGCAATTGGCAAACATTTGGAAGAGATTGGCGCAATGTTTGCTGCAAAGAGAATCGTTCACCAATATCCGCACTGCTGGCGTTGTAAAAATCCTGTGTTATTCCGTGCAACAGAGCAATGGTTCTGTTCTGTAGATGATATTAAGGAGCAAGCAGTCAAAGCAATTCAAGATGTTACTTGGATTCCCGGCTGGGGACAAGACCGCATCACCTCTATGGTGCAAGATAGAAACGACTGGTGTATTTCCCGTCAGCGCAGATGGGGCGTGCCGATTCCTATTTTCTATTGTAAAGAATGCGGCGAACCTTTAATTTCAGAAGAAGCTATGGCAGCTGTATCTGAAATGTTCCGCACAGAAGGCTCTGACCAGTGGTATGTAAAACCTGCGGAAGAGATTATTCCTAAAGGCATTGCTTGTAAAAAATGCGGCTGCACTCATTTTGACAAAGAAAAAGATATTATGGACGTTTGGTTTGATTCAGGCGTTACCCATGCTGCTGTTTTGGATAAAAGACCAAACTTACATTGGCCAGCTGACCTTTATTTGGAGGGCGCCGACCAATATCGCGGTTGGTTCCAATCCTCTTTATTAACAGCGGTGGCATGGCGCGGTACTGCTCCTTATAAAGCTGTAGTTACTCATGGATGGGTTGTGGACGGTGAAGGCAGAAAAATGTCCAAGTCTCTTTCCAACGGTGTAGCGCCTAACAAAATTATTGAGCAATACGGTGCAGACATTTTACGTTTGTGGGTTGCATCTTCTGATTATCATGCAGATATTAGAATTTCTCCTGAAATTTTAAAACAATTGTCAGATGCTTATCGTAAAATTCGCAATACTGCAAGATTTATCTTAGGAAACCTTGCAGATTTTAATCCGGACCAAGACAAAGTGTCCTTTGAGGAATTGCTGCCAATTGACCGCTGGGCGTTGCACAGATTTGATTTGGTAAATCAAAAAGCACGCGCAGGTTATGATGCTTTTGAATTCCATCAAGTGTATCATGCAATCCATAACTTCTGTGTTGTGGATATGTCTAACTTCTATTTAGATGTAATTAAAGATCGTCTTTATGTAGAAAAGGCAAACAGCAAAGAGAGACGCGCAGCACAGACAGCCATGTATACGATTTTGGATGGCATGACAAGATTGATTTCTCCAATTTTGGCATATACTTCTGATGAAATTTGGCAGGCAATGAAACATGACGCTTCTGCTGATGCAAAAAATGTGGTGCTAAACCAAATGCCTGAACCAACCGGAGTAAATGTGGATGAAATCTTTATTCAAACATGGGATCGTATCCACGATATTCGTGATGCAGTGAAAAAGGCACTGGAATTGGCACGTAATGAGAAATTGATTCGTGCTTCCTTAGATGCCAAAGTACAGTTATTCTGTGACGGCGAAATGTATGATTTTGTAAAATCTGTGGAAGCAGAATTGCCGGTTGTATTTATTGTGTCTCAAGTAGAACTTGTAAAAGGCGGAAAGGGCACTTTTGTAAGCGAAGATTTGCCTGAACTTTCCGTTACTGTATTGCCTGCAGAAGGAGATAAATGTTCCCGCTGCTGGACTTACAGCAATACAGTTGGAAGTAATGAAAAACATCCTGAGGTATGTGCACATTGTGCATCTGTACTGGAATAAAATAGAACGAGAAGGGTGAGCAAAGTGTTCACCCTTTTTTCGAATAATAACGGAGGTGTTCGCTTGTTATTAGGCATTTTTGCTTTAATTGGCGCTGCAGTTTTGGTTGTCATTGACCAGGTGATTAAATTTCTGGCAACTACTTATATCAAACCCATTGGAACCTTGGAAATTATTCCGGGATTCTTAGATTTTACCTATCATGGAAATGACGGTGCTGCATTTGGAATTTTATCCAGCCAAACTTGGATTTTTGTAATTATTACAGCACTTGTCTGTATTGCCTTAATTGTCGGATTATTTGTATACAAAAAACATACTACGTTGTCTCGTATGGCGTGTGCGCTGATTATTGCAGGTGGCATTGGAAACTTAATTGACCGTGTGTTTAATAATGGATACGTTATTGACTATATCCATGTGAAATTTTTTCCACCTATCTTCAATTTTGCCGATTGTTGTGTTTCTATTGGTGTAGTACTGTTGTTTATCTATGTAATTTTCTGTACAGATTCACTTCGTAAAGAATCATCTGCGAAAAAAAAGCAAAAGAAAGAAAAAGCAAAACATGAACAAGACCATGAATGAGCCAAAACAACATTATTCTTTTACATTACAACAGGAGGAATCGGGACAGCGACTGGACAAATGGTTGCAATCACAATTGCCGGATATGACGCGTTCTGCAATTCAAAAATTGATTGAGCAGGGCAATGTGACACGAAACGGAATCGCTGTAAGTAAAAATGGAAAAGGAAATGCCGGCGATGTAATAGAAGTTATGGTACCTCAGCCCAAACCGCTTGAAGTTACGGCACAGGATATTCCTCTGGATATTCTGTATGAAGACAATGATTTGTTGGTAGTGAACAAGCCCAAAGGTATGGTTGTGCATCCTGCTGCGGGAAATGACGACGGGACATTGGTAAATGCGTTGTTGCATCACTGTGGCGATTCTTTGTCAGGTATTAATGGCATTATTCGCCCGGGTATTGTACATCGTATTGACAAAGATACCAGTGGTTTATTGATTGTTGCAAAAAATGATATTGCGCATCAAGGCTTGGCGCAGCAAATAAAAGAACATAGTTTTACCAGAATATATGAAGCTGTTGTTTATGGTAATGTAAAACAAGATGAGGGAACTATTGATGCACCAATCGGACGTCATCCTACCGACCGTAAAAGGATGGCAGTTACGGATAAAAATTCCAGAAATGCAGTGACACATTATAAAGTATTAAAACGTTATGATGGCTTTACACATGTACAATTGAAGCTGGAAACAGGAAGAACACACCAAATTCGTGTACATATGGCTTATATTGGACATCCTGTTGCGGGAGATCCTGTTTACGGGGTCAAAAAGGTGATTACTTCTTTAAATGGTCAATGTTTACATGCGCGTGTGATTGGTTTTGTTCATCCGATTACAGAAGAATACATAGAAATTACCAGTGCACTGCCTGTTTACTTTACTCAATTTTTAAGTAAGTTAAGGGAACAGTAATTATCCTTGTAAAGAAGTGAAAACGCATGGAAAATGAAAAACGTCATATATGGATTTTGATCGCAATTGCTCTGGTATTTTGTACTGTGTTAATTGGGTATAATCTTTTCTTTGTAAAAGAACCGCAGGCCATTGTGATAGAAACGGATATAGCAGAATCAGATACGGAACAATCTTTAGGAGAAGGTTATATTGTACCAACGGCTAAAGTAAATATTAATACTGCAAGTGCGGAACAATTGGATGAAGAACTGGAAGGAATTGGACCTTCTTTGGCGCAAAGAATTGTGAGTTATCGGGATGCAAATGGACCGTTTACAGACATTGAACAGATTAAAAATGTATCAGGTATTGGTGACAAGAAGTTTGAAGCAATTAAAGATGATATTACGGTATCTTAGGAGGAGAACTCATGAAGCATCAAGTACTGTCTTGTATTGAGACAAGACGCAGTGTGCGCAGTTATGAAGCGAAACAAATTCCCGATGATATGCGGGACGAGATATTAAAAGCGGCTGTCTATGCGCCAAGCGGGAGTAACAATCAAAGCTGGCTGTTTACGGCGATTCAAAACCGTAAGATTTTAGAAGATTTAAACGAGCAAGTTCGTATTGGATTTGGACTGTTACCGGTTGCGGAAAATGATTATCCTGCTAAAATACGTGCAAAACAAAATGCGCAAAAGGAAGATTATAATTTCTACTATCATGCTCCGACGTTGATTGTTGCATCTAATGTTCCTAATTACGCAAACGCAATGGCTGATTGTTCCGCTGCTTTGGAGAATATGTTTTTAGCTGCTCATGCATTAGGTTTGGGAACTTGTTGGATTAACCAGTTGACATGGTTGGGCCAAATGACAAATGTACGTGATTTTTTGGCAGAGTATTGCCATATACCAAAAGAACATGTCATATGTGGTGCTTGTGCAGTAGGATATATAAACGGTGAATATCCAAAGCCTGCGCCAAGAAAAGAGAATACAATTCAAATTATTCTATAAAAATGAGTGTCACTGTGTTATCATACAGCGGCACTCATTTTTTATTTCTTTTTGTAAAATCCGTTTCACGCTTAAAAAGTCGTGTAGACATGGGAGGCAGCAAATAATTTGCCAACAAACAAAACTTTTGGCGGAGTTAGATATTTTGCTGATGATAAGCAGTAGATAAGCAACGGCAATCAAAAATATAGATTGATGTACGGTCCAGTGATAGATATTTGTGAGAAACTAAATAATACAAGACATGTTCGAGCATCACAAAATAACTTAAGAGAGAAAAAGACCCAGTGTAGGATAAACAAACATTCTGTTCTGGTATTTTGTTTGCAGAAAGCGTGAAAATAACTCTTATGTGAAAAGAGTGGCACAAAAGAATTTATGAGGAACGGAAATTTGTCCCGTTGTCCCGAACTACACAAAAATCAGAAGCAAGAGAAGAAAAAGACGGAGTGACTTGAGAGGATTTTCTGTATTACAAAAAACGGGAAAAACCACTCCTTGGCACTCCAGACAGGTCCTCAAAACTACCACAGAAATCTGAGTTTTAGCCAAAGAAAAGGGATAATCGGGTTTGCCACGGGAACGATTTGGGGGTTACTTGGAGTCACTCGTTAGGGAGATGACGAAAGGCATTCCAACATACCGCCAAAAGGGCACCTTGACATAATCTAAGAGAGACAGAAGAAAAAATAAAAAAGACTCAGTACAGAGCTTGAACAGACTCTGTACCGGGTCTTTTTTTGATTTATATCAGGTGTAAATGGCGTGTTTCCAGCGCTTTTAGGGAATGCACTTGGCTCATAATGGACTCAGAAGGAGCTGCGGGGAATTTCCATGAGATGCAGTAAGGACAAACTCGGTACGATACGGGAGTTTGCCCTTTTTGGATATATTAGGCTTCCCTCTGACAGGAGAGAGTTAAAAGAGGACAAAACATATTTCTTTTTAACAAAAAAGGTTTGTCAAACTATCCTTATATAAGGTAGAAAGAAGAGGATATCATAAAAAGAATCAGTGCAGAGTATTAGTCTCTGTGCTGATTCTTTTTGCTTGAAAATGCGCAAATAGCGTGTTCTTTTATGCACTCTTTGTAACAAAAGTATTAATCGCCAAAGCAAATACCTACATCACGTGCAGATTGAATGATATTACTATCTTTTGGAACATATTTTAATTTGCCTGCTACTTCACTAAGTGGTACGGCAACAATATTTCCATTTTGCAATGCTACCATATTCCCAAAATTACCTTCTTCAATCAAACGAACAGCTGCAGTACCAAAACGAGTTGCAAGTAAACGGTCATAAGGACAAGGACCGCCTCCGCGCTGAAAATGCCCGGGTACTGTTACTCGAACTTCGCGTCCTGTCAATTCTACAATCTCATGTGCTACGCGATAAGAAACAGAGGGGAACGACATATTTGCACGACTTGCTTTGAATTCCTTTTTGGACATTTCTGCTTCTTTTTTCGAAAGAGCGCCTTCCGCAACTGCTAAAATACAAAAACGTTTTCCTTGACCGGTTCTTAAGTATAAACTGTCTACTACTTTATTAATATCGTAAGGAATTTCAGGCAGCAAAATCACATCAGCACCGCCTGCAATACCGGCATATAGGGTAAGCCAACCAACTTTATGTCCCATAATCTCTACAATAAACACGCGACCATGAGAAGTAGCGGTAGTGTGGATACAGTCAATTACATTTGTTGCAATTTCAACAGCACTGTTAAAGCCAAAGGTCATTTCTGTGCCCCACAAATCATTGTCAATGGTTTTTGGGAGCGTAATGATATTTAGCCCCTCTTCACTGAGCAGATTTGCTGTTTTATGCGTACCGTTGCCTCCAAGAATCACAAGACAATCTAACTTCATTTTTTTATAAGTTTCTTTCATCTTGGTTACTTTGTCTATATTGTTTTCATCCAGTACGCGCATTTGCTTAAACGGTTGACGGGAAGTTCCCAAAATGGTACCGCCCAGTGTTAGGATGCCTGAGAAATCCATTTGTTTCATCGGAATATAATTTCCTTCAATCAAACCTTTATAACCGTCTTGAATGCCAAAGATTTTTACTTTATCGCCTAATAATTCACAAAATGTTTTGCCAACACCGCGAATCGCTGCGTTCAAGCCTTGGCAATCGCCTCCACTTGTCAAAATACCAATTCTTTTCATGGTCTATACCTTCTTTATTTCATTTTTTCTAAATCAGCCCTTCTGATTGGTGTATATGGTTTGCTCTCATCCAAAGCTTCCAGTTTGGCCACTGCTTCTTTGGCATACACGCTAAATTCATATTGAGAGTTAAACGGAGCTTTGCTGCGTTTATCAATTTCAATATAAGTCGTATCATTTTGCAGTAATCTTGTATTAATTGTATCGTTGAGCATGGTTTGCACAATACCAAATGCGCGCTTTTGCAGGTCAGGGTCTTCAATTGGAAATACCAATTCTACGCGGTGATCCAGATTACGCTGCATCCAGTCTGCACTGCCCATATAAATTTTGGGATTACCTGCATTTTCAAATTGAAAAATACGGCTGTGTTCCAGCAATTGACCAACTATGCTGTGTACACTGATATTTTCACTGATTCCCGGAATTCCTGGAATCAAACAGCAAATGCCGCGTACAATCAGTTGTACGTTTACTCCGTTTTGAGATGCCTTATACATCAGTTCAATCATTTCAGGGTCAACCAAAGAGTTTACTTTTACTATTATACCACTTGGGAGACCTTTTTTCGAGTTTTCTATTTCTCTTTCAATCATTTGAACAAAAAAACTGCGTAGTCCATGTGGTGCAACTGCAAATTTATTGTATTCCGGAGGACGGGAGTATCCTGTTAATACGTTAAAAAGGGAAGATGCGTCCATACCATACGGCTCTTTGCAGGTAAATAAGCTAATATCCGTATAAATTTTTGCGGTTGAATCGTTATAGTTTCCTGTACCCATGTGTACATAACGGCGAATTCCATCTTCTTCTCTGCGTACAACCAAGAGAATTTTACAGTGTGTTTTTAATCCTACCAAGCCATAAATAACATGGCACCCTGCTTCTTCTAATTTTTTTGCCCAAAGAATATTATTTTCTTCATCAAATCGTGCTTTTAATTCCACCAAAACGGTTACTTGTTTTCCGTTCTCAGCTGCTTTAATTAAGGCTGCAACAATAGGGGAGTTACCACTAACACGATATAACGTTTGTTTAATAGCTAGTACATTTTCATCCTCCGCAGCTTGGCGAACAAAATCTACAACGCATTTAAAACTTTCATAAGGGTGATGCAGCATACGGTCTTTTTCTTTGATGGCATCAAAAACATTTTTATGTTCAAAGAAATCGGCAGGAGGATAAACAGGTATAATCGGTTCAAAACAAAGTTGTTCACAACCATCCAAACCGGCAAATTTAGTAAAGAACGTAAGGTCAATAGGACCCTGAATCGAATAAATGTCTGTATCTTTTACTTTTAATGTTTCTATCAAAAAATGGCGGGTTTGCTTATCACATTTATGTGCAATTTCCAAACGAACAGGACGTCCACGTTTTCTTTTTTTAATGGATTTCTCAATTTCAAGCAATAAATCTTCCGCTTCTTCATCAATATCCAAATCAGAGTTGCGAGTGAGACGGAAAGGAGTACATGCTTCAATGCCGTGAAGCTCAAACAATTCTTCAATTTTGTAGATAATAATGTTTTCAAGCAGCACGAACGCTCTTCCTTCATCGCTGGGAAGTTCTAAAAAACGCGACAGAATAGATGGTACTTGTACCAAAGCAAAGCAGGATTCCTCATCTTCACCTTTTAAACGTACCGCAATATTTAGACTTTTATTGGCCAGCAATGGGAAAGGACGACTTTCATCTACTGCCAGCGGTGTTAAAACAGGGAACAATACTTTGTCGAAATAATCAGAAATATACTTTTGTTGCTTTTTATTCATTTCATTTGGAGTTAAAAAGACAATGTCTTGTTTCTTAAGGGCCGGTATGACAGAACGTTGGCAGCAAGAGTATTGTTTTTCCACAAATTTATGAATTTTTTCTTGCAATTGGGCAAATAAAGCTGTGGGGGTTAATCCGGAAGCATCGGCACTTTGATAGCCTGAAATAATTTGAGCTTTTACACCTGCAACACGTACCATAAAAAATTCGTCTAGATTAGAAGCGCTGATACCAAGAAAACGGACGCGCTCCATGATAGGATTTTCTTTTTCCAAAGCCTCTTCCAGAACACGGCTGTTAAAATCCATCCAGCTGAGTTCACGGTTGATATAAGGCAATTTTGTTTCGTTGCTCATGAGTATCTTGCACGACCTTTCCTTTGTTATATCAAACTTGATTTTACAGTTAAAATTGGCTGAACACCAAATACTTCTTGAAAGAAAGCGGAACATTTTTCAAATGCCCAGTGTTCCAATCTGGTATTGCTGTCACTTTTAGCGGTAATGATGAATTTATCGTCATCCAATCTTACCTTAACAGACTGCAATTTTTGTTTGTGAGATTTGTCTAGGGAATTTGCTAATCGAAAAATAGCAGCTAACTTTAGCGCAATGATTTTTTCGCTTCCCTTCAAAGATGCAAATTCTGCATCTTTGTAATTTGGTGTTTCACTTTCCGCAAAACGGGAAATATACGCTGTAATTAAAGTGGTTTTATCTGTTAATCCATAAATATCTGTATATTTCACAATATCAACATTGCTATTAAGATGATGCTTTGAATTGATAAAATAGCCGCAGTCATGTAGAATTGCAGCAATTTCTAATAGTAGTTTATAATGAGGATTCAAACCGTGTAGAGTTCTAATTTTATCAAAAATCATGCATGCTGTTTCCATGAGAAAGCTGGCATGTTCATAGTTGCATCGATAGCGATCGGCAACTGTTTTTGCACAGGCCAATGCATGTTCACGTGTCTCTACAACTTCGTTTAGAGCACGTTTCTGTACCAACATTTGTTCAATTAAAGTATCCCATAAATCTACTTTCGGAGCAATAACGTAATCAGCTTCCGTAAATTTCAAAAGTTTCGCATAAATAGCCAAAGAAGAATAGAACATTTCGGCTACCTCTTCGGTTAAGTCAAATTTTAACGCTATTTTTTCCAAAGGCATCAAACGAATGGTCTGATATAAATTGGTTAAAGTTTTTGCTTTAATCATATAATTTCCATCAATGGGTTCGGCGTTGCACAGTTTTGCAATCCGCTGCATTTCGTTTCCCGTTAATACCAAGCCGTTGACTTGTTGGTAGGGAACAGGCATTTGAATTCGATTAAAGATAGAATCTAGATATTCGTCTACCACAATTGCAAAGTCATCTGTATATTCTTGTACACCACTTAGCACATCATGCAGTTTTAGAGAACCGGTAGAGATATTTTGTGTAAAGAAAATATGTTTCCCATTATATAATGAAATACCTATAGAACCGGTACCAATATAAGATAGCAGCATATTTTCAGGTTGTTTTGTTTGTTCTTTCAGATTCGATTGAGGTGAGAATAATTCCATATGTTTTAATGCTTTTGTGATTGCAGAGTAAATAAGGGATTTTTCCTGATTATCATCATAAATTTCCACAATCATATCGTTTTGTATCAAAAGCTGATCTTGAATAAATTCCTTATTTTGCGCTTCTCGTAATGCAGTAGTGCCGACTACTTTATATTGATCCACACCATATTCTTTCATCACATTGGAGTAACCGGTCAAAATATGGGAAAGTTCGCGCAAACATTCAAAACTGATTTTGCCGTAGTTAAACACTTCATGTCCCAGTTTTAGAGGATATTCTAATGTGCTCAGCGGTATAATTTCTTTATTTCTCACCTGTGAAATCTGCATTTTCACATCGCTGGAGCCAATATCAATTACTGCAGCTACTTTACCGCCTTTGTGTTTGGGCATGATGGTTGCACCGCCTTTTTAACAATTTCTTACTGTTTATTATAACAAAGCTATTTTTCTCTATCAACATATTTCATAGAAATTTAAAGAAACAATTCGTTTTTTAACATACTTCTAACAATGATATTGAAAAGGAAAGTTATTACAGTGTATATTGGAGTTCCTTCATAATAAAAAAAGAAAAATATTAATGTTAGTGTTTGATGATGGTGTTGGAATATAAGTAGAGTATGATATCTCTGCTTTTGTTATTACAGAACAGAAGATAAAAGTTGCATTACATACCGGATAATGATAAATTCAAAAATATGATATACATTTATTAGAGTAACCTAATCGGGGGTTAATTTTCAATTATTCATACAGATAGTATGTGTATTACTTAAAAAGTGTTTCGGTTTACATACTGCTCAAGGTTGATATAATTTTGCTGGAATGAAACATGTTGGATGAGGGAATAAGATAAAACACATATAAAACTTTCAGGATGAATAACAGATATTGATATTTGATTTTAGATAGAAACATAATTCTCTGTGAAGATATTGTAATTTTTTATTGCCGTAGTGGCCAAAAAATATAGGAGTATCAAAAGTTGGCAGACATTAGAGTATAGAGGGAAGCAGAGATTGATAAGAAAATACGTACTGCTATGGATTTTAACAAAATAAAAAAGAGCAAGATTTATCTTGCTCTTTTTTATTGATATTATTTATACTTTAGAAGTTAATAATATTTCCAAAGCAGCTAACTTAGCTGCAATACAGAATACATTCATAGCTTCCTGAAGTTCCTGAACAGATGGGAAAGAAGGAGCAATACGGATATTGCAGTCTTTTGGATCTTTTCCATATGGATAAGTAGCGCCTGCATCTGTCAAAGTGACACCTGCTTCTTTGCAAAGTGCTACCACACGTTTTGCACAACCTTCCATTACATCTACACTGATAAAGTAACCACCATGAGGATTGGTCCAAGATGCAACACCGACAGGAGCCAATTGTTTTTCCATGGTTTCCAAAACAATGTTGAATTTAGGCTGTAATAATTCCTTATGTTGATTCATAATAGTCTCAACGCCATTCATGTCTTTTAAAAAACGTAAGTGACGTAATTGGTTAATCTTATCAGGTCCGATGGTTTGGAAAGAAAGACGTTTGCGAATATTGGCAAGTGTATTTTTGCTTCCTGCCATAGCTGCAACGCCGGCGCCGGGAAACGTAATTTTGGATGTAGAAGCAAATATAATAGGTAAATCTTCATTTCCTTGTTTTTTGCATTCGTCCATGAGATTTAACAATTGGTCAGGAGTATCTGTAATGTTGTGTACGCAATATGCATTGTCCCAAAAAATTTTAAAATCTTTTGCAGCCGGTTTCAGTGCTGCAAAGCGGCGTACTGTTTCGTCAGAATACGTAATACCTTGAGGATTGGAGTATTTGGGAACGCACCAAATTCCTTTAATGCTGGCATCTGCATGAACCAACTGCTCTACCATATCCATATCAGGTCCGTGTTCTGTCATTGGTACAATTATCATTTCAATGCCAAAGAATTCCGTAACACCAAAGTGACGGTCATACCCGGGGCAAGGACAAAGAAATTTTACAGTTCCTTGTTCCGCCCAAGGTTTACAGTTTCCAAATCCACTGTACATGGCCGAGTTAACGGTATCAAACATCATATTTAAACTGGAGTTTCCGCCTACAATCACATCATTTGCATCTACACCTAATAAATTGCCAAAAAATTGGCGCATTTCAGGCAATCCGTCTACAACACCGTAATTGCGGCAGTCATCGCCTGCTTCAGCGTTGTAATCAGATGTGGAATTCAAAATATCCATCATCGGCATGGAAAGATTCAATTGTTCCGGACCGGGTTTGCCTCTGGACATATTTAAATTTAATCCTTGCGCTTTGTATGCATCATATTTTGCTTGTAAATCGGCTTTTTCTTTTTCAAGCGCTTCTTTAGACATAGAATCATAATATTCAGTGTTCATTTGCGTATCTCCTCTAACCAAAATTGCATAAATGTCTTAAAACCTTACTTATTCTACACTCATTTTATAAAAAATGCAAGTTAATTTTAATAATCTTGCATTTTGCTCAAATCATGAATCTTTGTGTAAACTTTTCTGTAGGTTTCTTCCAGAGGTTCTCCTAATATGCGTGCAGCTTTGGCTGCGCTCTCATATTCTACATAATATTTCTTAATATGATGATAGGTGCATATTTTACAATCAATGGTTTGAGAACCAATTTGTATCGGCTTTACTTCTCGTGCCATAATATTACGTTTTGCAAAAGTTTTACGCAATCCAATGGCTGTTGTTTCTTGAAAAATGGTTTCTGTTATGATTTGTTCCAATTCTGGTTGGCATAATACGGTTAACTCATAAGCAGGACGATTTTTTTTCATATAAATCGGGGTAAAATATACATCGGCAGCGCCAAGTTCCAATAGACGTGTGTGGCAGTAAGCCAGTTGTTCCGGAGTGCTGTCATCAATAGCGCTTTTTAACATGCAAATTTCATCTTCATGTGTGTCTGTAATTTCAGAAATCAGCATAGCACGTACTACATTTGGATGGGCAAATGCTTTTTTACCTGCGCCAACGCCTACTTTATCAATGGTGAATTTTTGGGGAAGTGTAAATGTATTTGCCAATGCTGCGATGATGGCCGCACCGGTTGGAGTAATCATTTCACCTTTATTTTCTGTGATTCTCATTGGTATGGAAGCCGACTGTACCAAACGCAGTGTACATGGGGTAGGTACCGCTGTCAGCCCATGATGACATTTTGTAAATCCACTGCCTTCATATAAAGGGGAGCAGATGATATGGTCAATATGTAAAAAATCAAGACATACGGCGACAGTGACTACATCCAGAATAGAATCATCGCTTCCTACTTCTTGAAAATGAACTTGATTTGCAGGCATCCCGTGAACAAAACCTTCTGCCTGTGCCAGTATATGAAATATTTTTTTCGCTGTTTCTTTGGCTTTGTCTGAAATTTTAGATGCGTCAATGATATGTTCAATGTCAGCAAGACAACGACCTGAATGGTCATGATGAGAATGAGTATGTGCATGTTTGTGTTCATGAGAATGCTCACAGGTGGAATGATTGGTGTGAATATCAAACGCGACTGCAGAGATTCCTTGTTTGTCTGTTTTGCTGATGTCAATTTCAAACTGCTCCAACGGTACGGTGTGAAGCTGATTGAGCAAAAATTCTCGGTCAACGCCCAAGTCTATCAAAGCCCCGGCTGCCATGTCGCCGCTGATACCGGAATAACATTCGAAATATAATGTATTCATGGAAACTTCCTTTCTTTTTTATGAATATATTTGATAAAAAGGATGCTTTCTCAAACCGTGGTCAAAGCATCCTTTTGTATGTCATTTTGTTATATTTGATTCTGAGCCGCATTTACAATTAAACGATTGATTTGTGCAGCCATATAACCACCGCCAAACCCATTGTCTATGTTGACGGTTGCCATACCTGTGGCACAAGAATTAATCATGGTCAGCAAAGCGGAAATTCCTTGCAGATTTGCACCGTAACCGATGCTGGTAGGTACGGCAATGACAGGTTTGTCTATTTGTCCTGCCAATACAGATGCCAATGCGCCTTCCATACCGGCTACCGCAACAACTGCATTGGATTTGCGAATATCAGGCAAAGCGTCAATCAAACGGTGGATGCCGGAAACGCCGATATCATAAATACGATTTACCTGCGCCCCACATAATTCGGCAGTGACAGCAGCTTCTTCTGCTACGGGGATATCCGATGTTCCTCCCGTACAAATCGTTACCAAGCCATGTTGTTCTGGTTTGTCTTTATATGCGTATAATATGCGGGCTGTATCGTGATACTGTGCGTGGGGAATCACAGGAAGAACCGCATCGGCTTGTTCTTTTGCTACTCGCGTTGCCAAAGCAATTTGGTTGCGTTCATATAATGTTTTAAAAATATCATGGAATTGTGCAACCGTTTTTCCTTGTGCAAAAATAACTTCCGGAAATCCTGTTCTTAATTGTCTGTGATAATCCAGTTTGGCATATTCCATATTATGATAAGGCAAATCCTTTAACTGTTCCATAGCTTGTTCCACAGAAAGTTCATGATTTTGGACTGCCTGTAATAATTCTTTCGTTAACATTGGTTACCTCTTTGTTTTTGATAAGGTTCATCCATACTACCTGAACGGAATCCTTCCATATCTAACGTGATATAATCAAAGCCGATTTGTTTCAGGCGAAAAATCAAATCTGGCTGCTGATAAAATGTGAAAAATTGTTCTGTGGGAATCTCAATACGTGCAATGGTATCATGCATACGGACACGATTCACAGGAAATCCATTCTCATATAGCAGTTGTTCCGCTTTCTCAATTTTTTTCAGTTTTTCTTTGGTAATAAGGGTATGATAAGGAAGCCGTGTAGCCAGGCAAGGGGAAGAGGGAGTGTCTGATGAAGAAAGCCCAAAATCAGCTGCCATTTTTCGTATTTCCTGTTTTGTAATATGACAGTCGGCCAAAGGACTGATAATATCTAACTCCCGTAAAGCGCGGATACCGGGACGATGCTGGTGTAAATCATCCAGATTGGTTCCATCCATGCAGGTGGAGTAACCATGCTGAACTGCCCAATCCTTTAAAATGGAAAAGAGCATGTGTTTACATTGATAACAGCGGTCCAATGGATTTTTCATTATATTGGGATTGGTAAATTCATCAAGCTCAATAACATAAAAAGGAACGCCGATTTCCTGCGCTATTTTTTCTGCTGCATTTTGATTCCCTACAGGGTGCAATGTGGTTTGAAAATAAACAGCAGCTACCTTTGGTACTGTCTGTGCAGCAATCTTTAGCACAAGACTGCTGTCCACTCCTCCGGAAAAAGCGATGCAAATACCATTTTGGGCGTAGTGGGACAAATACGTTTGCAATTGTTCTAGTTTTGTTTTTGTTTGCATAAAATTCTCTCTTATTTCTATTTTGTATGGATTAAAATTCTGCATTTCCTGTTGTTCTTGGAAAGGGCAAGACATCACGAATATTAGAAATACCGGTTAAATACATTACCATACGTTCAAAACCCAGTCCGAATCCGGCATGTTTTGTTCCGCCAAAGCGGCGTAAGTCCAAATACCACCAGTAGTCTTCTTCCTTTAGACCTGCTTCCTGCATACGTGTCTGTAATAATTCTAGACGCTCTTCACGTTGACTGCCTCCAATAATTTCTCCAATTCCGGGCACCAATAAATCCATGGCGGCAACTGTTTTGCCGTCGTCATTTAAACGCATATAAAATGCTTTGATTTCTTTTGGATAGTCTGTTACAAATACAGGTTTTTTAAAAATTTGTTCTGTTAAGTACCGTTCATGTTCTGTTTGCAAATCAATGCCCCAAGCAACGGGATACTCAAATTCAACTCCACAATTTTGAAGCTGTTCAATGGCGTTGGTATATGAAATACAAGCAAAGTCTGACGTTACAATATGGTTTAAACGTTCCAATAGTCCTTTATCTACAAATTGATTGAAAAATGCAAGGTCATCTGGACAGGTTTCCATGACATAAGATATAATAAATTTGATTAAGTCTTCTGCAATCTGCATGACATCCTGCAAATCTGCAAAGGCAATTTCAGGTTCAATCATCCAAAATTCTGCGGCATGACGCTGTGTATTGGAATGCTCGGCACGGAAAGTAGGACCAAATGTATAAATATTGCCAAATGCCATTGCCATACACTCGCCTTCCAACTGACCTGATACCGTCAATGATGTTGGTTTTTGGAAAAAGTCTTGGGTATAATCGATGGCTCCTTGTTCGGTTTTGGGAGGCTGTTCCAATGCTAATGTTGTAACACGGAACATTTCGCCTGCTCCCTCACAATCGCTTCCCGTAATAATGGGGGTATGCGCGTATAGAAATCCTCGTGTTTGAAAAAATTGATGAATTGCAAAGGAGGCAGCAGAACGAACGCGGAACGCAGCGCTATAGGTATTGGTACGCGGACGCAAATGTGCAATGGTACGCAAATATTCTAAAGAATGACGCTTTTTTTGAAGCGGATATTCCGGTGAAGAAGCACCTTCCACATGAATCTGTTTTGCGTGCAGCTCAAACGGTTGTTTTGCATCGGGAGTTAAAATAAATGTGCCTGTTACGCAAAGCGCGGTACCAACGTTTTGTTTGGCAATTTCTTTATAGTTGGAAAGAGTTGTTTCTTCAAATACAATTTGAACGCCTTTAAAACAACTGCCATCATTTAAATCAATGAATCCCAGTGATTTGGAATCTCTCAAACTGCGTACCCAACCGCATACGGTTATATCAATATCCTTATAATTGTTCGGTGTTTGATAGAGTTGTGCAATGGTTGTTCGTTTCAAACAAAAGTCCTCCTTTTTCCGTTTACCAAGTATAATTTTATGGATGATATTATAACATAAAAGAAATTGTACAGCAATTTCTAACTTATTAATATAAGTTTTGTTGTTTGTTGTCAGATTGTTATGGATATGAGACAGATAGATATAAATATTTTATTATTCTCAAAAAATTTAAAAATAAACCTTGCTTTTTTATCAAACATAGTGTATACTATCAAAGGTGTTCAGCTGAGAGCACTTACAACTGCATATGGAGAGGTATTCTAATGGTAAGGAGCCACATTGGAAATGTGGTGTGCCGCAAGGCATTGTGCGTTCGAGTCGCATCCTCTCCGCCAGAGCGAGTCTGAATACAATTTGTATTCGGACTCTTTGTATTTAATCTGATAATTATGCTGAAATGAGAAATGCTCATATAATATAGCAATGAGAACAAGTTACACTTGTTTTTTATTTTATGGCAATCAGAGAGTAACTTTACGATGTCTTATATTTTATTCATGGCTATGTCAAAAGTATTTGCTTGTAATACTTTTAGGTTGACTGACAATGATTTCTGATTTTTTGAGAGAAGAAATTTTTATGAAAAACGTTGTATCATTTTTCATATTTCTTTGAAATATTCCTTATTCTTGTTTCATTTCACATTTTATGGTATACTTAACTCAATAATAGAAAAAGAAATGGGACAGAATAGGAAGTGATTGTGTGTCTGCGGATTTGCATTGTCACACAAAAATGTCAGATGGTTCCGTTACGATAGAAGAGCTGGTGATTCTCGCAAAAAATAAGGGAATCACCACAATTTCTGTAACGGACCATGATACGTTTGCGGGCTCGACACGAGCAAAAGTATTTGCGAAAAGACACGGTGTAACGGTGATTCCGGGAATAGAAATTTCTGCATTTGATTATGACCGTAATCAAAAAGTACATATCTTATGCTATCATTGCAGTTATCCCGATCGTTTGGAAGGTCTTTGCAAAAAAATTAGTGACAGCCGAAAGAAGGCTGCTAGCATTATGGTGCAGAAAGTAATGCATTTGTATCCTGTAGGAGCAGAGATTTTATTGCGTCATTCCCATGGAAGCACTAATATTTTTAAACAGCATATTATGCATGGATTAATGGATGCAGGTTATACCAACGAACTATATGGTGCGGTTTATCAGAAATTGTTTACGCCGCGAATTGGTTTGGCTTATTCAAAAATAGAATATCCGGATGTGCATCACGTGCTAAACGAAGTAAAACAGGCAGGAGGTATTGCTGTAATAGCGCATCCCGGTCAATTAAAAGATATTTCTCTGTTGGAACAGTTAGCGGACAGAAAAGAAATAGACGGTATAGAAGTATGGCACCCAAGTAATGAGGAATCTTTGATAGCACAATTCATGATATTAGCCGAAACACACCACTTGCTTATGACAGGCGGTACAGATTTTCATGGAATGTATTCGAAAGTACCCAGAACAATTGGAACTTACATAACACCTCAGGAGCAGGTACGCGCATTGGAAAAATGGAAGCAAAAACATAAGAATTAGTATTATGGAGAAAATGTATGGAGTATCGTTATAAAACAAAGGGAGTTTGTTCCTCACAGATTATTTTGGACATAGAAGGAGATACCGTAAAATCTGCTATGTTTATAGGAGGATGCAATGGTAATTTAAAAGGAATCGGCGCTTTGATTTCAGGTATGAAAATAGATGATATCATTGAAAAATGTCAAGGGATTACTTGCGGCAGCCGTTCCACTTCCTGTCCGGATCAATTAACAAAAGCACTGATAGCGGTAAAAAAAGAAATTGATGCTAAAGTATAAAAAGGTCATTGTCTGAAAAGACAATGACCTTTTCTTATTCCATTGCATTTAAAATGGTTTCATAAAGTTCGGGATAACGCTTCTTCATATTGAAAGGCTTTAACTCTTTATCTGTCCATCCGTGAAGGGTAGAGCCTGTATTTACAGGCTTTTCCACTCCCTTTTTGTATACGGTATATCCAAATTGTATGCGTGAAGGTGTTAACGCTAAAATACGTGTTTCTATTGTAATTTCGTCCTCATATAAAGTGGCTTGGTGATATTTGCAAGTAAGCTCGGACAGAGGCAGTAAAATTCCCATTTCTTCCATCTTGCTGTATGAAATTCCTACTTTTTTGATGAAATCTGTACGTGCCAGTTCGTACCAAACTGCATATACAGAATGGTGAATTACTCCCATTTGGTCTGTTTCCGCGTATCGTGCGGTGACAAAAGATTTTGTAATCATGTGGTAGCTCCTTCTATCATCGTATCATGTTTTATATCATCGTTTTTAATATCCAATCCGTCAAATTGCATGTTGTAGTACTTGGTATACAGTCCGTTTTGTTTCAGTAGTTCTTCATGAGAACCGCGCTCTCTAATTTGATGTTGGTCAATTACCAAAATTTCGTCTGCATGACGAATGGTACTTAAACGGTGTGCAATGACAATTGTGGTTCGATTTTTTGCAAGCTGTTCCAAGGACGCTTGAATAAATCGTTCACTTTCATTGTCAAGTGCGGACGTAGCTTCGTCTAAAATTAAAATTTTAGGGTCTTTTAAAAACACACGGGCAATGGCAATGCGCTGTTTTTGTCCTCCTGAAAGTCTTGTTCCGCGTTCACCTACCATTGTATCATATCCGTCGTCCAAGCTCATAATAAAATCGTGAATATTTGCAAGTTTGGCTGCTTGCATAATTTCTTCTTCACTGGCTCCCGGTTTTCCGTAAGCAATGTTATCACGAACGGTTCCCCAGAACATATAAATATCCTGCTGAACAACGCCAATTGCTTTGCGCAGCGATTTTTGCGTTACATCCCGTATGTCAACACCGTCAATGGAAATACTGCCGTCACTCACATCGTAGAAACGGGGAAGAAGCGCACATATCGTAGACTTTCCGCCTCCCGACGGACCGACCAAAGCAATGGTTTTTCCCGCCGGAATTTCAAAGTTGATGTCATTTAATACATTATGTACGCCGTCATAAGAGAAAAAGACATGTTGATATTGAATATTTCCTTTTACATCATTCAAATCAGGAGCATTTGGTTTATCTTCGATTTCAATGGGAGTTTCCATGATTTCCAGAAAACGAGAAAATCCTGCCATACCTTTTTGAAATACTTCCATAAAGTTGACCAGAATGGTGATTGGGTTGATAAAAATGTTGATATATAAAGCGTATAACGCCAAATCAGGCGCGTTCAATGTGCCTTGTGCAATAAAGATACCACCAAATACCAAAATAACGGTAAATAAAATCCCTTGGAAATATAAGTTGCCGGATTGGAATCTTCCATATGCATGGTAAGAATGCTTTTTAGAAGATAAAAACGAAACATTTGCTTTTTGAAATTTTTCTTTCTCTACAGCTTCGTTGGCAAAAGACTTTACAACCCGTATTCCTGCAAGAGAATCTTGCAGCTGCGCATTGATATTTGCAATTTTTTTGTTATTGTCTGAAAATGCTCTTTTCATACGTTTGTTTTGAAATACACTGAAAATGCACATAATAATAACAACTGCAAATAGAATCAAAGTCAAAGGTACATGTACCATCATCAGCAACACAAAGGATCCGATGAGCTTTAAAAAGGCCAGGAACAAATTTTCAGGTCCGTGATGTGCAACTTCAGAAATATCAAATAAGTCTGACACCATTTTTGTCATCATTTCGCCTGTATTATTTTTATCATAATAAGAAAATGGAAGTCGCTGCATTTTATCGAACAAATCGCTGCGCATGGCGCTTTCCATTCTGGAACCCATAATGTGTCCCCATGTTGCAATAAAATAGTCGCAGAACAGTTTGATTAAATACATGACAATCAGTCCGATTGCCACGAATCCGATGGTATGTAAAATAACGGTTGCGTCCATTGTAAATAAGCTTTTGTTTAATACATTCAATATTTGAGGAAATGATATATCTACCAGAGAGACAACGGTTGCACATATCAAGTCAAAAATCAGCATGGCTTTATGCGGCTTGTAATAGTGAAGGAATTTTTTTAATGTTGGCATGAGACACCTGCTTTCTGTTATAAATAAAAAAGTGGAATGTTATCCATTCCACTTTTCGTTTACATCGCCTTCATTAAAATGGGCTTCTTACTTTTTCCGGTTCCGGATAATCTACGCCGAATGTTTCAACGGTCACTTTTTCCATAATTTGATTTTCCAAAGGACGGTCATTGTAATCGCGCTGTGCTGCCACAATTTTATCTACCGCTTCCATGCCTTCAATTACTTGACCGAAGGAGGCATATTGTGCATTTAGATGAGGAGCGTCGTCTACCATAATGAAAAATTGAGAGCCTGCGCTGTTTGGACTTTGTGAGCGTGCCATAGAAAGAACACCACGTTTGTGAAGCAGTTCGTTATTAAAGTTATTCATAATAAATTCGCCTTTAATGGAATAACCTGGGCCGCCCATGCCTGTACCTTGAGGATCTCCGCCTTGAATCATGAAACCCGGAATGACTCTGTGAAAAATAAGTCCGTCGTAAAAACCGTGTTTTACAAGAGAAATAAAGTTGTTTACTGTGTTAGGTGCAACATCAGGAAACAGTTCTGCTTTGATGGTGCCTTGGTTGGTTTCAAATGTAACAATAGGATTGCTCATAAAATCGATTCCTCCAAATATTTTCTAAAAGATTATGGTAATTATAATACGAATACCCAATTTGTTCAAGTCACGTTTTGTCTACTTGTTCATATTGTGCAAAAATAATGATGAAAAAACTTTTGTCAAAGAGTTTGCAGCGATATGATGATAAACGTTTTTATATATCGGCAGAATCAATTTGGCTAAGAGATAAAACGTTTTATGAGGATACCAATTGATATTTGCAGTAAAATTTTCGTTATTTGTAAGAATGCGTTAGCAATTGTATATTAAAATATATAAATAGCAACCTAACAGCAATAGCAGAACAAACATTGAAAGGAAAATTTTCCATATTCGAGATGTTGATTGTTATGAGAACGTTTTAGCATTTATAGGTTAGAAATTGCTTTGCAATTTTTCTTATGCTATAATACATCCATAATTATGATTGGAGGAGATACTCACTATATGAAACTGATTTCATGGAATGTAAATGGATTACGTGCCTGTTTGACAAAGGGTTTCCCTGAATTTTTTGAGCAGGAGCAAGCAGATATATTTTGTATTCAAGAAACAAAGATGCAGGAAGGACAAGCGGAAGTTGAATTTCCGGGCTATTATCAATATTGGAACAGTGCAGAGAAAAAAGGATATTCAGGCACTGCTGTATTTACCAAGCAGCAGCCGATAACTGTCACATATGATATTGGAGACCCTGCGCATAAAGGAGAAGGCCGAGCAATTACACTGGAATATGACCGATTCTATTTGGTAAATGTTTATACACCAAATGCACAAAGAGGATTGGCGCGTCTTGATTATCGCATGGCTTGGGAAGATGCGTTCAGAGATTATTTAAAAACGTTAGATCAAAACAAACCTGTTATTTTATGTGGTGATTTAAATGTTGCACATCAGGAAATTGATTTGAAAAACCCAAAAACCAATGTAGGAAATGCGGGCTTTTCCAACGAAGAACGCAGTAAATTTACACAGTTGCTGGACTCAGGATTTATCGATTCATTCCGAACGTTATATCCGAATGAAACAGGTGCGTATACATGGTGGTCCTATATGTTTAATGCACGTGCAAACAATGCGGGATGGCGTATTGATTATTTTGTTTTATCAGAAAGGATGCGTCCGTATTTAAAAGACAGTATCATTTACGCTGATGTAATGGGCAGCGACCATTGTCCTGTTGGCCTGTTGTTGGACAGCGAGGAAAAAGACTTGGTAAAATAAATTATGTATTTGATAGATAAAGGATGTGACAAAATGGAGCTGGAAGACTATCAATTCACAAAACAGGAATTAAAATATTTAGAGCTTCTTTCAGAAAAATATCCAACTGTGCAGTCGGTCTGTACCGAGATTATTAACTTAAAAGCAATTTTGAATTTGCCAAAGGGTACAGAGCATTTTATGAGCGACGTACACGGTGAATATGAAGCGTTTTATCATATACTGAACAACTGTTCAGGCGTCATCCATGAAAAAGTAAATATTATTTTTGGTGACAGATTGAGCGTGGAAGAGCGTGCAGAGCTGTGCACATTAATTTATTATCCGGAAGAACGCTTGGAAATTGTACACGATACCATAAAAGATTTGGAAAGCTGGTACAAAATTACGTTGAACCAGTTAATCGAAATCTGCAAATTGGTTGCGTCAAAATACACTCGTTCTAAAGTAAGAAAGGCACTTCCAAAAGAATTCAGTTATATTATTGACGAGCTGCTTCACTCCGTAGAAGGGGACATCAATCAAGAAGCATATCACAGTAACATCATGGATACCATTATCAGTATTCATAACGCAGATGAATTTATTATTGCATTGGCTACCTTAATCAAACGTCTGGCAGTTGACCATTTACACATTGTTGGTGATATTTTCGACCGCGGCCCTCGTGCCGACAGCATTATGGATATGCTGATGCAGCACCATGCGGTGGATATTCAGTGGGGTAATCACGATATTTTATGGATGGGCGCTTCCACAGGACATCCGGCATGCGTGGCAACCGTGGTGAAAACAAGCGTATCCCATAAACGTTTGGATACCTTGGAAGGCGGTTATGGCATCAGTCTGCGTCCTCTTACTTTATTTGCTACACAAACTTATAAAAATTGTGAAACAACTCATGAAGCTATGCACAGAGCAATTGCAATCATTCTGTTTAAAGTAGAAGCACAAGTCATCAGGCGCCATCCCGAATATGGAATGGAAGAACGTTTGCTTTTGCATAAGATTGATTATGATAACAAATGTATTACGATTAGCGGCAACATCTACGAGCTTACTACTGTAGATTTTCCGACCATTGACCCGGAACATCCGTATGATTTGACAGAGGAAGAACAACATGTTCTGGACGGATTGGTTAATGCGTTTGTAGAAAGTGACCGTTTGCATCGTCATATGAAATTTTTATATGCCTGCGGCAGTATTTATAAATGCTTTAATCAAAATTTGTTATTCCATGCATGTGTCCCTATGACAAAAGAGGGAGAATTTGCAGAGTTTGAGTTTGAGGGAGTGCCTTATAAAGGAAAAGCGCTTTTGGATTTGGCAGACCAAATTACCCGTAAAGCGTATTTTACCAGCAAAGAAAGCGAAAAAGAGAAGTACGGAGATTTTGTATGGTACCTATGGTGCGGAAAAACTTCGCCTTTGTTTGGCAAAGCCAGAATGACAACCTTTGAACGCATGTTTATTGTGGATAAATCCAGCTGGACAGAAGAAAAAGATCCGTATTACACATTCTGTGAGTCGGAGGACACCTGCAATCGCATTCTGCGTGAATTTAACTTGGCACAAGGTTTTTCCCATATTATAAATGGACATGTTCCTGTAAAAGCTATGAAGGGTGAAAGTCCTATCAAAGCAAACGGTAAATTAATTGTCATTGACGGTGGTTTCTGTAAAGCATACCAAAAAACCACAGGTATTGCCGGCTATACGCTAATTTACAACTCCCGTGGAATGCGCATTGTATCTCATACGCCGTTCAGAGGCATTAAAGAGGCAATTGAAAAACATGTGGATATTGAATCCAGTTCCGAATTTTTTGAAACAAACGGCACACGTGTGTTGATTTTGGATACGGATATAGGGGAAGATATCAGTAATACAATTTACGACTTGTCACTCTTACTAACGGCATATAAAAAAGGTTTATTGGTACCTGATGACGAATAATAAAGAAAGACACGTCTCTGTTTTATCAGAGCGTGTCTTTTTTGCGTTCAAGGAACTGTGTTGCAAATTGGCAGTAAAATTGTGACAATACTTTTTTAGATTTCATTTTACATTTTGTCACCCGTACGTATTGTTAACAAAATTACACAAAAGATTCATGAAAACTGTTTTTTCTTCTTTTAAAAAAGATAAACATTTGGTGTTGTTACAGTTTGAAATCTGTACTAAAAGTTGTAATCAACGTTTCATGCTTTAATGACCATGTAACAAGAAACGGAAACAAAAGAAGAATCGAAAGGCATTTTTTATTATTTAGATTTTGACTGTTGCAAGGATGTTCCAAAATTATGTAATTGAAGGTTGTTTTGTAATTATCTTGATTCTGCAATCACCTTAGAACAAAACAAATATTGGTTATTGACAAGAACGTTTTAACATTGATAGGTTAGAAATTATAAAGCAATTTCTTTTAGGTTATAACAACTTAGCAACAGCAGCAAAACAAACATTGAAAGGAACGTCTTTCAATATTCAAAGTTTTGGCTGTTGGCTAGAACGTTTTAGCGTCCCAAAGTTAAAAATTGAAACGCAATTTTTTTAATGCTATAACAACCTCAAAACAGCGTCAAAAATTAAATTTCGTTTTAGCATTTATCAGCAAAAAATTGGGTTTATTGACAAGAACATTTTAACGTTTAAATGTTAGAAATTGCAAAGCAATTTCTTTTATGTTATAATATCGATTAATTATCGAAATGGACTTATTTCAGTAAAAAAGGGGAATGATTCATGGCTCTTGTAACCTTATTGGCTCACACACCTCAGCCGGAACTGCATGTTGCCGCAGCAGCGAAGTTGTGTTATTCACCTTCTTCCATTGATAAAATCAAAGAAGGATTAACTGAGGAAAAAGTGGCTTCTTTTGTTGATATGCTTTCAGAAATTGGTCATGAAAGTCCCATTGAGCATGCTACTTTTACGTTTGGAATTGAAGGCGTGTCCCGCGCTTTGCTGGCACAAATTACACGTCATCGTATTGCTTCTTTCAGTGTACAAAGTCAGCGTTATGTTGCGGAAAACGCATTTGAATATGTCTTACCGCCGGAGATTGCCGCTATACCCGAGGCAAAAGAAGAATTTATACGGGCGATGGAAGAAGACCAGCGTCATTATGAAAACTTAACAAATATTTTAGCTGAAAAACATAAAAAAGCATTGCTTGAAAAAGGAAAAGATGAAAAAACAGCAGCTCGAATGGCACAGAAACAAGCGATAGAAGATGCTCGTTTTGTGTTGCCAAATGCTTGTGATACCAAGATGATTGTTACCTTTAATGCACGCTCATTGATGAACTTTTTTACACTGCGCTGTTGCAGACGCGCACAATGGGAAATTCAGGATGTTGCAATTCAAATGCTGCGTTTGGTCAAACAAGCAGCGCCACATTTGTTTGCCAAAGCAGGTCCCAATTGTGTAAGAGGCGCTTGTTCGGAAGGAAAAATGACTTGCGGAGAAATTAAAGAAGTACGTGCGTTTTTCCGTAATCTTGAAGAGGAAACTGTATGAAGCATCCGTTTATTGTAATTGAAGGGTTAGACGGAAGCGGCAAAGCAACACAAACCAATCAGCTGTGCAAAGCTTTGGAACAAAAACAAATAAAATATCGTCACCTTACGTTTCCTGACTATGAGCAGGATTCTTCCGCTTTAATTAAATTGTATTTAAGCGGCGCTTTTGGAACAGAACCTAACAGTGTCAACGCATATGCTGCGGCATCTTTTTATGCGGTAGACCGTTATGCCAGTTTTCAAAGATTTTGGAAGCAGGATTATTTAGACGGTATCTGCTTGATAGCAGATCGCTATGCCACTTCTAATTTAATTTATCAACTGACAAAACTGCCAAAAGAAGAATGGGATCACTTTATTCATTGGGCGGAGGATTATGAATATCATAAATTGGAACTACCAAGGCCCGATGTTGTAATTTATTTGGATGTGCCGCCGGAGATTTCTCAGGCTTTGCTTAGCACACGTTACCAAGGTGATGAGACAAAAAAAGATATACATGAAAGAAATATGGATTTTTTATTGCAATGCCGTGAAGCTGCATTGTATAGTGCTGAAAAATTAGGTTGGAATGTTATTTCCTGCGCGGATAACGGAACAATGAAATCCATTGAAGCGATTCATAAAGAAATTATGGATAAACTTACAATATAAAATCATAGAAGAGGAATCTAAAAACGATGGTCTATGTATTTTTAGCGAATGGTTTTGAAGAAATGGAAGCAATTGCACCTATTGACCTGCTGAGAAGGGCAGAGTTAAAAGTGGTAACGGTTGCGGTTGGAACAGATACCACCACGGTTACAGGTGCCCATGATATACGTATTCATGCCGACATTACAGAACAGCAGGTAGACTTCACAGGCATAGAAATGGTTGTGCTGCCCGGAGGTATGCCGGGAACCTTGCATTTAGAGCAGTCTGCTGTTGTACAAACAGTCTTAAAGCACTGTAAACAACAAAATATCCCGATAGGAGCTATTTGTGCTGCGCCTTCTATTTTAGGTCATATGGGATTGCTCCATGGTATTACTGCTACCTGTTTTGAAGGATTTGAAACACAGTTGACAGGTGCAAACTATTCCCCGCAGCATGTATGCTATGACCAAAATATCATTACAGCCAGAGGTGCCGGTGTTTCTGTTGAATTTGCCTTGAAATTAGTAGAAGTGTTATGTGGTACGTCTAAAGCCAATTTGTTGAGGAAGTCGATACAATGTATGTGAAAAATCCAAAAGAAAATATCAAAGAACTGAAAAAGAATTTACGACTGAAATACCGTAATATCAGAGAGACGATGCCTCCTGCAAAAAAAGGAAAGATGGACGCTCGTATTCGCAGACATTTATTCGATTTACCGGAATATCATGAAGAAAGCACTGTTTTTGTATACATCAGTAAATCCATAGAAGTGGATACGTTTTCGATTGTAAAAAGAGCATTGGCTGATGGAAAGCAGGTCGCTTCGCCAAGATGTGTACCGGGTACGTATGAAATGGAATTCTATTATATTCGTTCTTTGGATGACTTGGAAAAGGGAACTTTTGGCGTTTTGGAACCAAAACATCAACAGTGCAAGTTAGTTACAGATTTATCGCATGGCTTTTGTATTGTACCCGGACTGTGCTTTGATGCAAAGGGATACCGCTTGGGTTACGGTAAAGGATACTATGACCGATTTTTATCGGAATTTAAGGGTGTAACAGTGGGCATTTGTTATACAAGCTGTGTGCAGTATGGATTGCCCCATGGATATTTTGACCGTCCGGTAGATATTCTTGTAACCGAAAATTACATTCGCAGAACTGAGAAAAAACAGTAAAGGAGGAATATTATGCGTGATGAACAACATCCAAATCAAGATGAAGCTAACATTCCTGACCAAAATAAACAGACCGATTCTTTGGAAGAAAGTCTAAGAGAGTATCAAGAAAGAAAACGCCAGGAGTTTCAGCTTAATATTTCAGGTTTAGATGATATTGATGATGATTCTCCTGAGATATATTCTAAAAAATCAGAATATGATGTAGAACCTCATATGGCAGAAGAGATTGAAAGTCACAGCCATAATACTCCGAAAAAGGAACCTCAAGTATCGCAGAAGAATCTAAAGGCTCAAACCATGACAAAAGAGCAGAAAAAGAAAATGAAGCAACGCGACAAAAAAAATAAACGCATTTTTTTCTGGATGTGGATTGTCATGATTTTAGTCGTCAGTTATAGTATTGCCCGCTTTGCAATGGTGAACATTAACGATATGCTTGCTGTTGGCAGAGATGATTCAGTTGTACAAATTCAAATACCGAAAAATGCGACAGGTGAGCAAGTGGGTGAACTGTTAGCGGAAAACGGTATTATTTCCAAACCAAGCTTTTTTGCTTTGTATTCCAAAGTAACAAAATCGGAAGGTCATTACCAATACGGTACGTATGAAATCAAAAAGAATATGGACTATGAAGCAATTATCAATCATATTCAGTCCAATGCCAACCGTTTGGATAATGAAACAACTCAGGTAACCATTACAGAAGGTATGAGCGTACGTCAAATTGCTCAGTTATTGGAAGAAAAAAATATTTGTACAGTGGATGAGGTTCTGGAAGCTGCAAACGATTCTGATTATTTTGATATTTATTCTGCTATTAACTCAATTACAAATGATAAAGATCGCTATTATCTGCTGGAAGGATATTTATTCCCGGATACCTATGATTTCTATACCGGTGAAAATCCAACAGATGCCTTGAGCAAGTTACTGAATAACTATAAAGATAAAATTACGCAAGAAATGAAAGATAAAGCTGCGTCTATGAACATGACAATGGATCAAGTGATTACATTGGCATCTATGATTCAGGCGGAAGCCGCAAATGTGGATGATATGTATATGATTTCTTCTATCTTCCACAATCGTTTGAGAGACGGTGCGGAAAAAGGTGTTGCTACTTTAGACTCCGACCCAACTGTTTGGTATCCATACCACTCAAGAGAAGAAGTTCCTGCGGATCAAGTGGACAGCTTTAAGAGCCGATACAACACATATGAAGTTCAGGGATTACCGCCGGGACCAATTTGTAACCCCGGTTTGGATGCCATCAATGCAGCATTAAATCCAAAAACAACAGATTATTACTATTTCTGCCATAAAGATGGTCAAGCTTATTATTCTAAAACTTTAGAAGAGCATCAGCAGAAACTACAAGAACTCGGTCTTTCATAATAAAGGAGAATCATATTGGCTTACGAGAGAAGAAAAACAAAGGTAGAATTGCTTTCTCCCGCAGGTGACATGGAGTGCCTGAACATGGCTTTAACGTATGGTGCAGATGCCATCTATTTAGCCGGACAGGAGTTTGGTATGAGGACTGCTTCGGCTAACTTTTCAAACGAACAATTGGCAAAAGCGGTACAAAAGGCTCATGAGAAAAATGTTCCTGTATTTTTAACATGCAATACATTGCCTCGGAATGATGAACTGGACAGACTGCCTGCTTTTTTGGAAGCTGCGCAGGCTGCAGGTGTAGATGCCATCATTGTTGCCGATTTGGGAGTCATGAATTTGGTAAAACAATATGCGCCTAAAGCAGAGATTCATATTTCTACGCAGGCCGGTATTGTGAACTATGCAATGGCAAATGCTTTGTACGATATGGGGGCCAAGCGCATTGTGCTGGCCAGAGAATTATCTTTGGATGATATTGCGCAGATTCGGGCAAAAATACCTGCGGATTTAGAAATAGAAACATTTGTACACGGTGCTATGTGTATGTCCTTTTCAGGTCGTTGTTTATTGTCCGCCTATCTCAATAATCGTGATGCTAACAGAGGAGATTGCTCTCAGCCTTGTCGCTGGGAATATGCGTTGGTAGAGAAAAAGCGTCCCAATGAATATATGGATATTACGGAAGATAAACACGGTTCCTATATTTTTAATTCTCGTGATATGTGTATGATTGAACACATCCCTGAATTGGTGAAAGCAGGCGTATCCAGTATTAAAATTGAAGGCAGAGCAAAATCAGCTTATTATGTTGCTGTTACGACCAATGCGTACCGTCATGCGATTGACGCATATTTGGAACATCCGAATCAGCCGCTTTCCCCTTGGATTGTGGAGGAGTTGGATAAAATCAGTCATCGTGAATACAGTACTGGTTTCTATTTTGGTCATGAACCGGGACAGGTATATCATACGGGTGGTTATGTGCGCCATTATGATGTAATTGCGATTTGTGAAAACTGGGAAAATGGGATTTTGAAACTGTCACAACGAAATCGTTTTTTTCGCGGTGATGTAGCAGATGTTTTAGAACCCGGAGAGCAGCCTTTTGATATTTGTTTAGATGAGATTTACGACGAAACAATGAATCCGATTGAATCTGCTCCTCATGCAACCATGACCGTGTTTGCAAAATGCGAACGCCCTGTAAAGCCGGGGGCGATTCTGAGAAAAGCCAGAAATCAATGAAATACTGCCAAAATTGCTGAACAGGAATGAAAAGTGATTTTGGCAGTTTTCTATATCTATTTTAGAAAAGAGGAAGAAGAGCATGAAAAAAAGAAAAATAATTGGAGGCGTATTGGCTGTTCTAATGCTGTGTGGAATACTGGTGGGGTGTTCCGCAAATAGCGCTCAAACAGCACCGTATGAAAAGGGAACCATTACAGAAACTGAGTTTACCAGTAAATGGATGGGGTTGAAGTATACTTTGCCGAACGGCATGGTGATGATGACGGAAGAATATCTGGAGTCACTGGCTGCATCCAGTAAAGTACAAATGGAAATGCAAGCGCTAATGGATGATAATTCAGGTGATAACATTGTCGTTTTGACGGAAGACTTGTCTTCATCAGCTTCGCTTGATGAAAAACGTTATATTGAACTTTCAAAGCCCCAAATAGAAACTTTAGCTGATGAAGTTGCCTTTGACGAAGTTGGACAACGTACCATTGCAGGAAAAACATTTTATGAATTGCCTTATCATTTATCTATGGAGATAGATGGTACAAATGTAACGTTGGATCAAACATTTCTATGCAAAAAATTGGGTGATAGAATGATTTGTATGACTTTAACACACTCTGGAGAGGATTCTATCAATTATTTATTGTCAGGTTTCTCAAAAATATAATCAACCTTATTCGTTAAAATCTAATTTCGGGCAGTCTTTTTTTAGACTGCCCCTTGTTTTTCTTGTGATATTTTTTCAGAAAAATATTTTGTCTTTTATCTTGAATCAAAGAAGTTACATTGACATTTTTGTGTATGCGTTATATTATTATAAACAAGATGCCTACATTACATTGTAGAGAAAATGATATATCATTGTAGCAATAAGAAAATCAAATATCTATTTTGTGAAATAAGATAGCATTTGTTATGTATGATGGTCTTATCAGACGGAATTTGTATGTAAAAATCAATTCAGTGTTAGAAATGCTGTCAAGATATTTTCATCATTCTATATGAAAATATGAATGGTTTGCGATTATGTTAGAAAAGAGGAAGAGAAATGAAAACAAGAAAAATAATTGGTGGAGTATTAGGTTGCCTCATGCTATGCGGTGTATTGGTGGGATGCTCAGGTAACAATTCTAATTCCAATTCAAACTATCAAAAAGGTACAGTTACAGAAAGTGGCTTTACCAGTGAATGGATGGGAATTCAATACACCTTGCCCAATGATATGACAATGCTTTCACAAGAAACGCTTGATTCTGGTTCCAAAGATAACATTCAGATGGAAATGCAGGCTTATAAAAAGGATGATACAACAGAAAATATTGGAATGCTGACAGAAGATATTTCCAAGGACACTTCTATGGACGAAGAAGGTTATGTTGCGGCTGCAAAAACACAAATGGAAAAAGCCATACCGGGTATCACCTTTGGTGAAGCGAGCCACAGAACCATTGCAGGACAAGAATATTACGAGTTGCCATATAGCTATACAAAGGATGTAAATGGAACTCAAACAACAATTACGCAAACCTTTTTATGCAAAAAGAAAGAAGATAGAATGATATGCATAACTTTAACCTACACCAATGCAGATGCAATTGACCATTTGTTATCAGGCTTTTCTGAATTAAATACGACCAATTCTCAGTGATAGATAAAAGAGCAGCTGTTTACAGGCTGCTCTTACTTTTTTTAAAAGAATATTTTCTGTATTTCACTGTAAAGAAGAGGAAGTTACATTGACTTTTTGGATACCTTATATTATAATAAACAAGATATTGACAGCGTATAGAAACAAAAGTCGTAGGTAATGTTACAACAGAGAGGGAGCCAAAGTTCAAATGATGAATTTTGCTGAAAGGCGACTGTAACCATCTTACTGTGACAAGCCGGTTTCTTGCCTTTTGGCAGCGCTCTGCAGTGACGAGCTGCAGCGTTTTCCGCGTTAAGGAATTGAAAGTGGCGTTTAAAAAAACGCAATTTGGGTGGTACCACGGACTTTTCCGTCCCATGTTTATGGGGGAAGTCCGTTTTTTTATGCCAAAATTTTGATAAACCATATTTTGCTCAGAAGAAGAGAGAGGTTATTTGTATGGAATGGACAGGTTTAAATGAGTTAAGGGAACGTTTTTTATCCTATTTTGAATCCAAAGGACATCTGCGTTTGCCGAGTTTTTCGTTAATCCCAAAAGATGATAACAGCTTGCTGCTGATTAACTCAGGTATGGCGCCTATGAAAAAATATTTTACAGGAGAGGTAACGCCTCCTTCCAAGCGTGTGACTACATGTCAAAAGTGCATTCGTACGCCTGATATTGAACGTGTAGGTATCACTGCACGTCACGGTACTTTTTTTGAAATGCTTGGCAACTTTTCATTTGGTGATTACTTTAAACATGAAATTACAAAATGGGCTTGGGACTTTGTAATTAACGATTTAAAATTGCCGGAAGACCGCGTATGGGTTACCATTTATCAAGATGATGACGAAACATTTGATATCTGGACCAAAGAAGTTGGCGTATCTGCAGACCATATTGTACGCCTGGGGAAAGAAGATAACTTTTGGGAACATGGCGCAGGTCCGTGCGGCCCTTGTTCCGAGTTATATTTTGACCGCGGTGAGCAATATAGCTGCGGTTCTCCAACTTGCGGTGTTGGCTGCGAATGCGACCGTTATGTAGAATTCTGGAACCTTGTATTTACACAATTTGAAAATGACGGAAATGGAAATTATACACCGCTCGAGCATCCTAATATTGATACAGGCATGGGACTGGAACGTTTGGCTTGCATTATGCAGGAAGTAGACAATCTTTTCCTTGTAGATACTGTACAGAATATTATGAAGCATGTAAGTAAAATTGCAGGTGTTCAATATGGAGACAGCGAGAAAACAGATATTTCCTTGCGTGTGATTACAGACCATATTCGCAGCACCACGTTTATGATTGGTGACGGCGTTATGCCGTCCAATGAAGGTCGCGGTTATGTACTGCGCCGTTTGCTTCGCCGTGCTGCACGTCATGGACGCTTGTTGGGGATACAGGATACCTTTCTTGCCAAAGTGGCAGAAACCGTAATTGATGAAAACAAGCAAGCTTATCCCGAGTTAGATGAAAAACGCGCTATGATTACAAAGTTGATTCGCGTAGAAGAAGAAAGCTTTGCAAAAACCATAGACCAAGGATTGCAAATTTTAGAAAAATTGATTGACCATGCAGAAAATAACTTGTTATCAGGTGAAGACGCGTTCCGTTTAAATGACACCTACGGATTCCCAATTGACTTAACCAAAGAAATATTGGCAGAGCGCGGTATGGCGGTAGCAGAAGATATTTTTTATCGTCTGATGAAAGAACAAAAAGAACGTGCCCGTGCTGCCAGAAAAAATGCAGGTGCAGATGCATGGGCAGGCGAAGAAGATATTCTTGAGGATTTGCCTGAGACAGCTTTTGTCGGTTATCAAACATTAGAAACAGCAGCAAAAGTGTTGGCAATTGTGAAAAACGGAGAACGCGTTTCTTCTGCGAAAGAAGGAGACAGTGTCATTGTCATATTGGATCAAACTCCGTTTTATGCAGAAGGCGGAGGACAGGTCGGCGACACAGGTATTTTGAAAAACAGCGGCGCTTTGGTAAATGTGACGGATACCACAAAAAATCAGTCTAAATTGTTCCTTCACCATGCATTTGTCGCAAAGGGCGAGCTGATTGTGGATGAAACTGTAACCGCAAGCGTTCATTCTATGCTGCGCCGTGATATTATGTGTAACCATACCGCCGCACATTTGCTGCAGGCTGCACTGCGCAATGTTTTGGGTGACCACGTGGAACAAGCGGGACAAATGGTCAATGATAAAGAAGTTAGATTTGACTTTACTCATTTTTCTGCATTAACACCGGAAGAAATCACGAAGGTAGAACAAGAAGTGAATCTGATTATCAGACGTGCAATTGATGTAGAATGCCGAGAGATGCCAATTGAAGAAGCGAAAAAGCTAGGAGCAATGGCATTGTTTGGCGAAAAGTACGGAGATATTGTGCGTGTGGTATCTGTTGATGATTATTCCAGAGAATTCTGCGGCGGTACACATGTGGATAATACTTCTAAAATCGGCATGTTTAAAATTGTATCAGAAAGCTCTGTAGCAGCCGGTGTACGCCGCATTGAAGCGGTAACGGGACAAGGCGTTATGAACCTGCTTAACAGTTCTCTTGCATCAATACAGCAAGCTGCAGATGTGCTAAAATTGAATAATCCACATGATTTGGTGAAAAAATCAGAGCAAATTATGGCTGAGATCAAAGATAAAGACAGAATCATTGAATCTCTGCAGTCAAAATTGGCTTCCATCCAAGTAGACGGTATGTTTGAAAATGCAAAAGAGGTCAATGGTGTGACCGTAATTACCGCTCTATTTTCCGGTACAAGCAGCACAGGACTGCGTAATATGTGCGATAAAGTAAAAGAGCACAGATCTGATATTGTAGCCGTATTTGCGGGTATTGATAACGAGAAAGCGACCATTGCGGCAGTTGTAGGTAAAGAAGCAATGGAAAAAGGAGCGCATGCAGGTAAAATTGTAAAGCAAGTTGCACAAATTGCAGGCGGTAACGGCGGAGGCAAGCCGGATAGCGCTATGGCAGGTGCAAAGGATTTAAATATGCTGGATGAAGCATTGGCTGCAGTAGAAAAAATAGTAGCTGAAATGGTAAAGGCATAAAAATTCAATTGGAGGTAATGAATATGGACTGCATTTTTTGCAAAATTGCAAACGGGGAAATTCCTTGTAAAAAAGTGTATGAAGATAAAAATGTGATAGCATTTCACGATCTTGACCCACAAGCGCCTACTCATGTTTTAATTATTCCGAAAATGCATATTGGTTCTGCAATGGAAATTAATAAGGAAAATAGTGGAATCATCGGACACATCTACGAGGTTGCGGCAAAAATATCACGTGACCTCGGGCTGGAAAACGGATTCCGTATTGTAAATAATTGCGGTGAAGATGGAGGACAAACGGTTCATCATATTCACTTTCATTTACTTGGCGGCCGCTCCATGAAATGGCCTCCGGGCTGATTGCTTGTTTTTATATGAAACATTTGGAAAGAAAAAGGAGTCAACACTATGGAAACCTATCGCATTCAAATTGGTGATTGCGTACGTCAGCTTCCAATTTGTCCGATTAATGAAAATCTGTCCATTGCAGGCTTTGTTATGCTGGGAGATGTAGAATTAACAGAGGCTTGCGCAAAAGAACTATTAAAAATTTGTCCGGAACACGACATTATTGTAACTGCTGAGACAAAAGGAATCACACTGGCACATGAAATGGCCCGTATAGGCTGTGGAGATTACATTGTTGCACGGAAAGGGATCAAAGCCTATATGCAAAATCCCGTGTCTGTAGAAGTAAAATCTATCACTACAGAAGATGTGCAGAAATTGTATTTGGCAAAAGCCGATTACGATAAATTAAAAAATAAACGTGTTCTCATTGTAGACGATGTTATCAGTACAGGAGAGTCTTTGGCAGCAATTCAGAGACTGCTTTCACAATTTTCGGTGAATATTGTAGGCAGTGCTGCTGTATTGGCAGAAGGAGACGCTGCTGACCGTGACGATATTATTTTCGTACAGAAATTACCATTGTTTTTTCGCTCATAATTGTTCCGTATAAGCACTCTAATTCATCGCTCCGTGAATCATTTGCTTTCATAGCGACAGAATTGGGGGAAATTAGAAATGTCCAGACCGTTTGCACTGATTGGTTTTGTTTACTTGGCCGTGCAAGCGGTCTCTATTTATTTTGGCAGTGGATTTGCATTTTTGGCCTCAGGCTGCTTTTTTCTTCTGTTTTTTCTATCACTGTTTGCAACAAAATTACGCACGGCCAAAGTAGTTCCAATTGCTTGTCTGGCAGCTGCTGTTGCGTTGAGTGCATATGCAGGGTATCATGTTTGGAAAATTGCACCTTTAGCGGAATTGGCGGAAAAAGATGCTTCTATTACGGGTACATTATGCGAATTGCCTTATGAAAATAACGGGAAATTTTATTATACGCTCCGCATAGATGAGATTGAAATAGAAGGTATGGAGCATCCCCACAATCCGGGAAAAATTATTATGACTACACGCAATGCACTGGATATAGAACCATATGGCTCCATCAGCGGTAAAGTACATTTGTATCAAAGTTTTGGCTCCGAAGACGGATTTTCTATTCGTCAGTATGATTATTCCAAACGCATTCATATGCGGGCGTATTTATATGAATATGAAGGATATTCTGTTTCACCGACTGCCGAAAAGCCGCCGTATTATTATGCGCTGTCCATTCGGAAAACAATGATGAACTCTTTGGACCGTTTGCTTCCAAAAGAAGAAGCCGGGATTATGAAAGCAGTTTTGCTTGGTGACAAAACCGGTTTGACCGATGAAATCAAATCAGATTTTAACGCTGCCGGTACCTATCATTTGTTGGTGGTATCCGGTTTGCATATGACCATTGTGTTCCAAGGTCTGTTGAAACTCTTAAAGTTTTGTAAAATTCCTCATAAACTCAGTTGTGTCATCACGGCGTTTGGCGTTCTCAGTTTTATGGCGATTACAGGTTTTAGCCCATCGGCACTGAGAAGCGGCATTATGAGTTTATTATTCCTAGCTGCGATGATGTTTCATCGTAAAGCCGATTCTCTGAATTCACTGGGCATTGCTGTATTTCTCTTGTGTATTATCAATCCGTACGCTGCTGCGGATTTTGGGTTCTTGCTGTCCGTCACTTCAGCACTATCGTTAATTTTACTGTCAAAACCAATACGTAAGTTTTTCTTAGACAGAACCAAAAGGGTCAAATATGGCAAAGCTTTCTTATACAGTATATTTTCTTCTGTCTCATCCTCTTTGGCAGTCACTGCAGGTACACTGCCGCTCGTAATCATTGCATTTGTTACTTTTTCTGTGATTTCATTTATTTCAAATCTTCTTATGATTTTTCCTACCACTATCATGCTTCCGCTTACCGCGCTGGCGGCTTTGTTTGAATCTGTTCCGTCGCTCAGTCTTCTGGCAAAACCATTTGCATTGGTGGGAGGGTTAATTGCAAAATATCTGATTTTCGTCGCACATTGGATTGCAAAGATTCCGTTTTCCCTTATCTCCTCAGATTATGAATTTATCATGCTTTGGCTTTCTATGACTATGCTGCTGTTTGCGTTTGCAATCTTCTTGGCGAAAAGAAAAGTTTTGATTCGCACGGTACTGACTTTATCCTCGATTTTGTTGATTGCCGGCATATTTTCTTATCAACTTTCCAATCGTTCTACAGCAAGAGTTTCCATTTTAGATGTGGATGATGGTATTTCCGTTGTCGTAACTGCGAACCATCAAACAGCAATTATCGGCTGCAACGCTTACAGCGACTATACTACCTACCAATATTTAAAAGGACATGGAATTCATAATATCGATTATTTGCAGCCTCTTTCCGATGAAACAACCGAATATCAGAATTTAGCCAAACTTAATGAAAAGTTTCAAACAAAGAATTTCATATTGCCAAATGGACAATATTTTGCGGGAGATTTGGAAAAATCACTTGAAGAAGTGGAGAAAATTTCGTATTATGAAAAGAGTGCCAAAACAATTCTCAATGATGATGTAACAATTGAACTGCATTCTGATGCAAAAGGAAATTATACGGTTTTAATGGTAAAAGAGATACGTATCTTGATTCTTTCTTCAGAATATGATTTGACCAATATTGATTTAGACTTGAACGACATTGATATATTGATTACTGATACCGTTCCACAACATGCTGAATATTTACAATCTTTTATTACAGTACTTTCTATGGAAGAGCAATCCATGGCTGATTCAGTGAAGAAAATGGATATGGGAAATGTACAGCTGTATGCAACGGCAGGGAGAGGTAATTTTCATATTGATATTGAAAATGGCAGAAACATTACACTAAGGAGGGGTTCCGGTGGCTGAGTACACAGAGCAGGAGCTGAAAAAGAGTATAGAACAAGGAAATTTCAGCAATGTGTATTTTTTTTATGGCGAAGAAAAAATGCTGATGGAATCCGCTGTAAAAAAATTGGTTCATCAGGCAACAGGGAATCAATTTTTGGATTTTAATTACCAGAATTTTGACGGCGCTTTTGCAGATGCGCAGGAAATTGTGCGTGCTGCGGAAGGGCTGCCGTTTATGGCAGATTATAAATGCGTCATCGTGAATGATTTTAATGTTGAAAAACGCGACTCGGCAGATATGGAAGAAATCAAGGAATTGATAAAAAAACCTCCCGAAAGCTGCGTATTGATTTTTTATTTATCCAATCTGGACTTTAATGTAAAACGTCCCGGCAAATGGGGCAGCTTTATCACAGCAGTGAATAAAACGGGGATTACGGTCAATTTCAAACGGAAAACCAACTCCGAACTGGAAAAACTGCTATGTTCCGCAGCACAAAAAAGAGGCTGTTCCTTGAGCAAACAAAATGCTGCTCATATTCTGTTTTTAAGCGGAAATGATTTGCAAACACTATACAATGAAATAGAAAAACTATGCGCGTATACCAAAGAAGGAGAAATTACAAAAGAGGCCATTGACCTGAATGTGGTCAGGAACTTTGAAACAACGGTTTTCCTTTTGGCAAATGCAATTGTTGCGGGTAATTACAGTAAAGCGTATGAACTGTTGGATATTTTGTTTTATCAAAATGAGGAACCCATTGCCATACTGGCAGTTCTGGCCACTTCCTATGTAGATATGTATCGTGTTCGTTCCTGTATACAAAGCGGACAAGCAGTATCGACTCTTTCACAGTATTTTGATTATAAAGGGAAAGAATTTAAATTAAAAAATGCGGAACGGGACAGTGCAAATTTATCTATGTCAGTATTGAAAGACAGTTTGCAGTTGTTATTGGATACAGATGTTGCATTAAAAAGTTCTCGTACGGATAACCGCATTATCATGGAACAATTATTGGCAAAGCTATTAATGGTATCGGGAAAAGGGGAGTAGACTTGATTGTTGTAAAAGAAGCCATTATCGTTGAGGGAAAGTATGATAAAATAAAATTATCCTCTTTTATTGACGGAATGATTATTGAAACCCGTGGCTTCCGAATTTTTAAAGATAAAGAACAAATGGCTTTTATTCGCAAAATGGCAGACGCCAGAGGATTGTTGATTTTAACAGACAGTGATTCTGCCGGATTTCTGATTCGGAATTATTTAAAAAGCTGTATTGCTCCGGATAAAATCAAACATGCTTATATACCGGATATTTTGGGAAAAGAACCGCGTAAAACCTCCTATTCCAAAGAAGGAAAACTGGGGGTAGAAGGAATAGAAAAACAACTTTTAATTCATGCTTTGGAGAAAGCCGGTGTTGTTGTAAATCAGGAGACAAAATCTGAAAACAAAGAATGCGTCAGACAAGTAACAAAACAAGATTTTTTTGAATGGGGTTTGACGGGGAGAGATGACAGCAATCAAAAAAGAAAACAGGTGCTAAAACAATTAAAATTACCCGAACATTTGACCACCAATGCGATGATAGATGCAATCAACAGTTTTATGTCATATGAGGCGTTCTTAGGTGAAATACAACGTTTCAATCAACAAGGAGAATAATATGGTAATTGCTGCAGTTGAAATCAAATTGTATCTGCCTTGGGTTCATTCTTTGAAAGAAAAACGAATGGCAGTAAAAAGTATTTTGCAAAAAACGCAGCATCACTTTCATGTTTCTGCTGCTGAAGTTGATTATCAGCAAGTACAGCAATCGGCAGCAATTGCTTTTGCCGTTGTTACTTGTACAGTAGGGCAAGCAAATCAAGTGTTGCAGAATATCATGGATTACGTCCAAGCGCATACACAGGCGGAGATCACAAATATAGAAAGAGTGATTTACTAAATTTCTCATAGCTTGACGGACGTATCAGAATCCGTTATGATGAAAAAAAGAATCACATAAAATAAAGGGGTGCACAATCATGAGTGAGCCATATGATAAAGAAAAATCAAAAAAGAATGCATCTCGCTTAAAAGAAATTATTCTTACTTTGCGTAAATATCACTTGCACCGTGGATTTACACCGCAAAAGTTATATGGAATACTGGAAGATTTAGGTCCTACTTACGTAAAAATAGGTCAGATTCTTTCCATGCGGCAGGACATGCTTCCAAAAGCTTACTGCGATGAATTGACAAAACTGCGTTCCAATGTAAAACCTTTGGATTTCCAGGAAATTTGCGCAGTATTAGATGAAGAATACGGTTGTTCTCATAAAGAAAAGTTTGCTCAAATTGATGAAAAACCACTGGGTTCTGCTTCCATTGCGCAGGTACATTCTGCTACATTAATCAATGGACAACAAGTTGTGATTAAAGTACAAAGACCCAATATTTACGAAACGATGTCCAAAGATATTACCATTTTAAAACGTGCAATCAGTATGGTGAAAATGGTAAGCAGCATTGGAAATGTAATGGATTTAAGAGCAGTCGTCGATGAAATATGGAATACTGCCAAAGAAGAGATGGACTTTTTGATGGAAGCGGAACACATGGACCGTTTTGGTGAATTAAATAGTGGTATCAGTTATATTACGTACCCGAAAGTATATCATGACCTTACGACAAAGCATGTTTTGGTGATGGAACGTATTCATGGTATCCCGGTAGATAAAGTGGACAAACTGAAAGAATTGGGATACGATATGAATGAAATCGGTCAAAAACTGGCTGAAAATTTTGTAAAACAAATTCTGGATGATGCCTTTTTCCATGCAGACCCGCATCCGGGCAATATTTGGATTATGGACGGAAAGATTGCCTGGTTGGACTTTGGAATGATGGGAAAGCTGACAGGACGCGATAAAGAATTATTTCGTTCTGCGGTAACTGCAATCGTAAACAATGATATTTATCAATTAAAAAACGTATTTTTAACCTTAGGTACTGCCAAACAACCCATTGACCATGCTTTGCTGTATACCGATGTGGATGAAATGGTTTCCCGTTATGGTAATTTGGAATTGGGAAACATGAATTTAGGTGTCGTATTTCAAGAATTTATGCATGTGGCAAACAAGCATCACATTTTGCTGCCGCAAAGTGTTACCATGTTGGGAAGAGGCGTTATGACCATTGAAGGCGTACTGCGTTTTTGCGCGCCTGATATTAATTTGCTGCAAATTCTGGCAACCCATATGTCCAATGAATTTTTTAGAAATTTAGATTGGAACAAAGAACTCAAACGTACGGGCAAAGGAATTTATACCATTTTGAATAAAGTAGCTGTCATTCCGTCACAGTTGTCAGATTTAATACAGATGACAGTAAAAGGACAGACAAAGGTAAATCTGGACATCAGCGGTTCTGAGGCGCCTTTAAAACGGATTGACAGTATGGTAAACCGTATTGTTGCGGCAGTTATTATAATGGCTTTGATTATTGGTTCCAGTTTACTGTGTTTAACGGAGATACGTCCTATGGTTGGTGATATCCCGTTGCTGGCAATGCTTGGATATATATTAGCGGGTATCATAGGGGGAATACTGGTGTTCTTTATGATACGGAAAAAGAAAAAATAAATTTATAGTAATTATGCCATAGAAAAGAAAAACATGATGATATAGAATATTACAGTTTTTTTTTGTTGTATCATACAGAAGGCATTCGTGAACACTCCAAAAAAGGCACCAAAGTATAGCCTGAGAAAGACGGAAAATAGAGAAAACGAGACTCAGTGCAGAGTTGAAAAAGACTCTGCACTGTTTTTTGTTTGCGAAAGGTGCGGGAATGGTGTGTTTTCGAGGATTCTCGGGAAAGTATAGAAACATAGAACCAAGCGCAGGTATTACATGGAATGAGTTTTTGGCACGCTAAGGGGATTTACGAAATATTACGGAATTTTGCTCTTTTCAGGATAAACTTGGCTGCCCTTTAACATCAGATGAATCAAAAACCCCCTGTGTTTCAAATAACAAACACAGGGGGTTACTTTGTATTGCAAATGGTTAGGATTCGCAATCACAGTTTTTTTGTTTTTCTTCCAGCTCAGCCAGCTTCTCTTTAATTTTTGCAAGGTCTTCTGCATTTAAATGCTCTAGTTTTTCTGTGACATCTGCTGCACAAGCAGCAGATGTCTTTTCTTCTTTCTGTTCTTGAATGTCGTGTTTTAACTCTTCATTTAAAGCTTTACCTTGTTCTACGGTAATTTCACCTTTTTTAACAAGTTCGTCAACAATGTCTTTTGACTTTTCTACTGTTGTTGCAAGAGCGCCAATACCTGCCAATAATACTTTTTTTAAATCACTTTCTAAATTTCCCAGCATAATGAATGCTCCTTTCATCAGTGATGTGTATTTCTGCTATATTGTTATTATATCATAATATAACAGGCTTTGCAATTTTCTGTCTTATTGTCTTATTTTATTTTTATTGAGCCAAAATGTTTTAATTTGATACGGAGATAATGATTCTGCAAATTCTTGTTTTAAACGAAGCAGATATTGTACATCGTTTACAATTTCGTACAATACTGCTCTTGCTTCGAATTCTTTTCTGTCTTTTGGCAATTCTCCCATGCGAAATCGTATACGCATTTTTTGCAACTTGTCCAACATTTCTTGTGCATTATCGTGCTTTTCAATGGAGTTTGCAACTTCTTTTAAATATTGAGAAACTTCCTTTGCTTGTACAGGTACATATTCCATTCTCTGTATATTTGTTGCTATGATTTGTAACACTTCATATTGTTTCAAGCGCATTTTTAAATAGTGCAGATAATAGCCGGTATCAGAAAATAAGTGATTGTTTACATGTAAATCTGTAGCTTGAATTGATTTTTGAAAAATAGTGGATAATACATCAAATTGGTGTTGTATGCTTTGCAATCGATTCGGAAATACAATGCTGTCTGAAAAACATAGCAAAAGTTCCTTAAAATGACGGTCGATGATAGTTTGATATGTTTTTATTTTTTTAATTTGGTTTGGCATATACAAATTCATCAGAATACCCATAAGAATTCCAATTGCCATTAAAGTTGCTTCATTGAGAAGGCTGCTTGTAGTAATGGAACGAGCTGTCCATATATGCAGCATTAAGACAGTACTCATAGAAAGTCCGTCTGTCAATTCAAATGCCTGACACAGAATGACAATCATAATTAAATAGATACCAAGTCCCCAAACAGAAAATTGGGAGATTGTAAATGAGATAATTGCAATGGAGGAAGCAAGCAGGAATGCAATAGAACGTTTCCATGCAACAATTAAGGTATCTTTTTTCGTGTTTAAAATACTTAGTAGAGTAATGGTAACAACAGAAGTACTGTATTCCAAATGCAATGCATTCGCAGTTATAAAAGCAAGGCAGCAGCCAAGTGTAATTTTAATTGCTTTTATCATATTTATTTTAAACATAGTTTTGCTCCTTACAATATGCTTATAGTATGTGTCATTTGGCAAAACATAGTCAAAAGCAAATAAAGATAATACGAAATTTACGCTCTGTTTCATTCATAAATTAATTTGTGAAACCATGAAATCAGTTTGTTTTGGAAAGAGTAAAACGATTACATATGGAAGATGAGAAAAACAACAGCACATGTTTTAGATAGCATGACAGGGTATATTATATTGCTGTAGGAAATCAGCGATGGTATAATCATTGATACAAGTAATTGGATTTTTAGGAGTGTTTATTTGAAAGAGAGTATCACATTGGAGCGTACAAGCTGTTTAGAAAATGGATAAAACGGTAGTATTGTTATTTGTTTCAATAAGTGTGTATGTTAAGAGATATAGGAGAGAAAAACTATGAATCACAATCACTGTTTGATTCGTCAGGAAACACCTGATGATTATCAAGAGGTAGAATATTTAACTCGCGAAGCATTCTGGAATGTTTATCGTCCGGGTTGCATAGAGCACTATATTGTACATCAGTATCGTTGCAGAGAGGATTTCGTACCGGAACTGGATTTTGTTATGGAAAAGGATGATGTTATCATTGGCCATATCATGTATGTGAATGCCGAAATTTTATCTGATAACGGACAAAAGATACCGATTATGACATTTGGTCCAATTAGTATTGCACCGGAACATCAACGAAAGGGGTATGGGAAAATATTACTTGATTTTTCTATGGATAAAGCCAGAGCGCTTGGAGTAGGTGCAATATGTATAGAGGGGAATATCGCTTTCTATGGAAAATCAGGATTTGTAATGGCAAGTTCAAAAGGAATACACTATTATGCAGAACCCAGAAGTGCTCGAGTTCCTTATTTTTTGGTAAAAGAATTACAAGAGAGATTTTTAGATGGTGTTACAGGGACTTACAAACCACCATCAGGATATTTTATAAACGAAGAGGAAGTAGAAAAATTTGATGCACAATTTCCGCCCAAAGAGAAAAGCAAACTGCCCGGTCAGCTGTTCTAAACAGAAAAATATGTTTTTCTTTCGGAATATTTTGATTTGACAAAAATAAAAAGAGTTCCAAACATACTGTTGTTCAAACTCTTCTTGAAAAATTTATTATGAGATGTCTTTATATGATTAAGTAGATTACAAATTGATTTAACAGACTTAAATAAATAGTCCAAGTATCCAATTGGATACTTGGACTATTTCAAGCACAAATCTTGAATCTGTTTTTTATTTAATGATACATTCGTTGTATCCTGGCAGACATTGTTTTTCACCGTCGCCAGCTTCTTTTTTATCTTCGCCGGATAGTGCTGCAACTTTTTCTTCTAATGCTTGAATACGAGCCAACATTTCTTCAATAACTTTATCATTGTTCATATAATTCAACCTCCTTTAAAATGGTTAAATTATAGCAAACTTTTATGGATTTGTCAAGTTAAGTCAGTGGATTGCTAAGTCTTATTTGATGAAAAAATTTATCAGATATTTAGATATGGCAACCTTCTTGATAAATGAAAAAAGCGAGAAATGATTTTTTCATTAAAATCCCATGATTACCATGAAACTCGATTTATTCCATTTGTAATTCCAGCAATGTAATATCATTTTTCATAGAAACAGATGTACCGTAACTGGTTTTACCCATTTCATATATTTCTTGAATGGCATCTCGTTCCATGTTCATACTGCAAAGGCCAGATTAACGGCAGTATTTTTTTAATATAAAAATACCGTTCAGTTATAATATAAAAACATTGCCTTACATTATCTAAAAGAGAAGCGAAAAGTATAGCAACGCAGTGCATGGAAGTAATTTATCTCTATGCATTGTCGGTAAAGTTATGTTGGATAAAGTATTTGTACAATGCAGGGAGAAGACGATATAACAAAAAAACTACGGTGAACATTGGTCCACCGTAGTTTTGGTGCGGCAAATGGGACTTGAACCCATACGTCAAAGACACACGCCCCTCAAACGTGCCTGTCTGCCAGTTCCAGCACTGCCGCATATATTATTCTTTTATCAACGCTAGCTATTATATCATCTAACCATATACATGTCAAGAAAGTAAAAGTTAGAAGAGAGGATAATATTTCGCTTTGAAAAATATTAAATATGAAAAAATATGTGGATAGCGATTATAACTACTATATCATGTATGTATTCACATTTAATACCGCAATATTTGACATTTTATCAAAAATAACTATGTAAAATTAATGTAAAATATATGAAAAATTACCCAAATTATAAACATAATTCATAAAAAAATAATTATTTTTGTTGATTCCAAAAGAATTTTCATGTATACTTTCATCATAGAAATATTGTAAATTGGGCAATTATGCGATATTGAGATACATGTTTTCCTCAGTGCAGGTGATAAATGGTTTGGGAGGTATTGATTCATGAGAATTTCGTTAAAAAGAATTCTAACTGCAATGCTGTCTGCTTTGTGCATTGCGACAATTTTCTTTTCGTCTTTATCTATTGGTTCGTCAACACAGGTAGCGGCTGCATCAACAAGCGCAGCAACTATGACAGGAGACTACGTCAATTTACGTAGCGGTGCAGGTACCAATTATTCTATTATCGGAAGTTTATCCAGCGGTGAATTGGTAACTGTTTTGGACGACAGTAATCCAGACTGGGTTAAAGTACAAACTTCAAGCGGCGCAATCGGTTATTGCAGTAAAGAGTTTGTGAAAACACTGTCTGCCGATGATGAAACAGAGGAATTGATTGGTACCTTAACCGGTGACTATGTCAATTTGCGTGCAGGTGCCGGAACGGGACATGCTGTTATAGGAATGTTGTACTTGAATGATGAAGTAACAGTATTGGACGACAGCGACGCAAATTGGGCTAAGATTAGAACCAAAGATGGCCAAGAAGGATATTGCTCCAAAGAATATTTACATATCACAAAAAAAGGTGAAACCGCACAAGGAACGGCTGTCACTACAGATGCATTAAATCTGCGCAGTGGTGCAGGAACAGATTACCATGTAAAAACAGTATTATCGAAAGGAACTACTGTTACTGTTTTAGATAACAGCGATGCAAACTGGGCTAAAGTGAGAACTGCTGATGGTACAGAAGGTTATTGCAGCAAAGCTTATTTGGATATTGCAGGTTCTTCAGCGCAGGCTCCTTCTGCACCTACACAACAGCCGGAACAGAACGAATCTGCCCCCAACACCACAGAACTGCAAGCTGTTTTAACCGGCAGTGATGTAAATTTGCGCAGCGGTGCAGGAACAGGTTATTCTGTGATTGGCTCCTTATATCTGGGACAACGTGTAACCGTTATTGATAACAGTGATGCAAATTGGGCTAAAATCAGAACTGAAAGCGGACAAGAGGGCTATTGTACCAAAGAATTTTTACAAATTTCAAATGGTTCCGATTCCAATGCAGGAGAAGAGGTCTCTATTGGAAAAGCAATTACAACAGACTATTTAAACTTGCGTTCAGGTGCAGGTTTAAATCATAATGTGTTAACGGTGCTGGCCAAAGGAGCCGTTGTAGATGTGATTGATAACAGCGATGGAACTTGGGTAAAAGTAAAAACAAATAACGGTACTGTGGGTTATTGCAGCAAAGATTATCTTCAAATGGAGGTAGCTCCTACCACTGTTACCCTCAGCGAAACTGAAAGAACAGTGACTGCGGGTGAATCTTTTGAGTTCACTGCAACTATTTCAGACGAAAGTTTGCCAACAGCTGTTTCTACCAATGCAGGAGCAGTACAAGTGACCTATCTTCGTCAAGAAGGAAATACACACATCTATCAAATTCAGGCTTTGCAGGCCGGTAACGCTGAAATTAGAATCAGTGCAAATGGCGCTTGTGCATCTTTGCAGGTAACTGTCAATGCAGCACAGCAAGAGGTTCAGGGTCAGCAAGCAACCGTCAATGCGGATTATTTGAATATCAGAAGCGGCAAAGGAACCGATACGTCCATTATTGGCGGTTTAACGCAAGGTTCTGTTGTTACTATTTTAGATAATAGCGACGCAAATTGGGTAAAAATCAGAACCACAGGCGGTATTGAAGGTTATGTGGCAAGGGAATATTTAACAGGAGCAGAAACACCATCAGAGCCGACCACGCCTGAAACACCAAGTGAAACCACCACCGCAACGGTCAATGCAGATGTCTTAAACGTACGCAGCGGAAAAGGAACAGATACCTCTATCATTGGAACGTTACAAAATGGAGAGACAGTAACGGTTTTGGATAACAGTGATGCAACTTGGGTGAAAATTAAAACCTCAAGCAGTTTAGAGGGTTATGTACATAGAGATTATTTAAATATTGGTTCTTCTGCACCTGAAACACCAAGCGAACCGACAACCGCAACGGTCAATGCGGATGTACTAAATGTACGCAGCGGCAAAGGAACCGACACTTCTATTGTTGGAACAATACGTAATGGTGAAACAGTTACTGTTTTGGATGACAGCGACGCAACTTGGATAAAAATTAAAACCTCAAGCGGCTTAGAAGGTTATGTACATAAAGACTACCTAAACTTTGGTTCTAACACAGGTGGAGGAAGCTCCACTGCAAAATATGCACAGGTTACCGCAGACGTATTAAATGTGCGTAGTGGTATGGGTACAGAATATAGTAAAATTGGTTCAGTATCTTACGGAGAGATTGTTGAAGTATTGGATGACAGCAATGCAGGTTGGGCAAAAATTAAAACTTCAAGTGGTCTGGAAGGCTATGTCTCAAAAGACTATCTTGGAGAGGTCGGGGAAAATAATGTAAGCAATTCTGTCACAATCCCTGCAGGAAAAACTTATTATGCGGCTTCATCTTCAGGATATTGGTACAGCAGCAATAACAGCGTTGCTACTGCCTCCAATGGTTATATTACAGCGGTTGCTCCAGGTACATGCACCATTACCGGTTCCAATGGCATTACTTACTCCATTACTGTTACAGAGGGTGAAGCAGTACGTACCGCTTATGCATCACCAAATATTGCTGCGGTAGGTGAGTCCGTAGAAATGGTAGCGGTTACAGATACAACGCGTGATTCTGTGCAGTTCCGCATCAGACAAAGTGATGGAACAACCAAAACGGTGAACGCATACGATTACACCACAGAATATTGTAACGGCACCACCACAAGAGTTTGGAGAGCTTCTACTACTTTCAGCAGCGCAGGTACACATCAAATTGAAGTATACTCTACGAAAAACGGTGTAATGAGCTCAACCGGTTATACTACAGACGCATACACGGTTTGGAGCACAGGTGCCAACGAATCCTCCAGTGAAACACGCCGTATCAGTGATGAAATGATTAACTTAATTGCTAGCTGGGAAGGTTACAGCTCCACAGTATATCCTGATAATTTGGCAGGAGGCATACCAACCATTGGTTATGGACAAACATTTGGTACAGGGGTACAGTTCTATAATAATATGTCTAAAACAGAGGCTTGGTCTTTGTTGGTAAAATCTATCAATGCAGGTAGTTATACTTCTGAAGTGAATCGTTTCTTGCAAAATAATGGTATTAAAGCAACGCAGTCACAGTTTGATGCTTTGGTCAGTTTCTCTTATAACATTGGTTCCGGCTACTGGAATAACAGTGCTTCACAAATGGATTTAAGAGAGATTATGTTGAATGCAGTTGTACCGCCAACCATTGCAGCCGGTACAAGTTTACCTGCTTCTGTTACCTTCCAAGGTGCCCGTCTGTATAACAGTCCAAGTAAATCAGCCTCTGTATTAAGAGCTGTAAACAAGGGTACTGGTGTGCAAGTATTAGAAACAAGCTACGATTCTTCTACAAAATCAGGATGGTATAAAGTACAACTTTCTGACGGTACAGTAGGCTATATGTGTTCCGGATATGTTCGGTTTGCTTCCAGCGTCAGCGTAACCCATGACCTAAATTATGTAGATGCACATGCATTTGGTTCTGAGATGCTGCTGTGGCACCATGCAGGCGGTAACTGCTATGCAGGTTTGGTTTACAGACGAATGGGTGAGGCGAAAGTATTCAGCTATGGTGATTATGCAAGCGCTACTCCGGGTAATTATGAATATCAGAGAAACACTTACGGTTATGATATTCCTGATTGTATACGGGGCAATGGCTGGATAAAATAGTAGAGGATGTACAAAAACAAACAAAATTTGCAACATGAAAAACTTGATTTTTTTATACAATTTGGTATAATACTGTCATATCTTTCAAAACTAGTGTGATATATGAAAAAAGGGTTGACAGATAATGACCAAAACTGCGATAATTAGACAGACAGACAGTAGGTAAGTCTGCCCTTTCTGCATACAAATTCATAAATCATGTAAAGACATAGGAAATTCTTGTTATAAGAGTTTCTTATGTCTTTTTGCGTTTTTACGCAGTTTGAAAGATATATAAATCCTACATATTGGGAGGAAACTATATGAAAAGTAACAAAATAAAAATTGGTGCTGTAGCTGCAGCCGTAGCGTTGAGTGTGACAACAGCAGTAAGTGTAGGAGCAGCAGTAAGTGCGCAAGAAAGCACCGGGATGTCCAACACAACATTGGCTGAATCGTCGACTCCGACTGCGGATGTTGTGGAAGAAAATGGATTTCAATTTGATAAATCCACAGGAACCATTACCGACTATACAGGCAATGAAACAGGGACACTTACTATCCCAAGCAGTATTGATGGAGTTACAGTAACTAGCATAAAATCGTATGCATTGGGAAGCGCAAAGATGAAAGAAGTAATCATTCCAAATACCATTGAAACATTGGGTTTCGGTGTATTTCAAATGTGTTCTTCTCTGGAAAAAGTAACATTTGAACCCGGTTCTAAAGTGACCGAGTTGAAAGATTCCATGTTTTATCAATGTACCAAATTAAAAGAAGTTGTGTTTCCTGAAAACTTAAAATCTATTAAAGTACTTGCATTTTATAAATGTACCAGCCTAGAAACTGTTACTCTGCCGGATGGATTTACGACTTTATATAATGCAGCCTTTTTAGATTGTACTAACTTAAAAACAGTAATTGTTCCGGATAGTTTAAATCATATGGTAATGAATCCGTTTGAAGGATGTACCAGTTTGGAAACATTGTCGGTTCCTTACCGTTGCTGGCAGTTTGGGATTGTAGCAGCTGAATGGACAGAAACTTCAGTTATGCCATTAACAGATGCTGTAAATATGCAGACATTATACATAGACCAAGTAGAAGGAAAATACGATTGGCATACAAAAGAATTACCAAAGTCTGCAGCATATGGAACAATGAAAATTTACTTTAGAAAACCAACCATTCAAGTTACCGACGTAACAGTATCTGCGGATAAGCAAGGATATGATGTAACAGCCTCTTTGGGAATCAATAATACAGACGGTTTTACATTTAACGGTACAATAAATACGCCGGATGGAAAAGAAACTCCCGCTACAGGAAATACAGTTGATGTTACCTTTACTACATCTGAAACAAATTATCAGGTGATTGAGATGTATAAGGGATATGAAGATATGACATGGGATTTACAGATTGATGGTTTTAAAAATACATATGTAAATGCCGCAAATGAAAAAGCAATTGCTTACTTGAACAGCGAAACGAACTATTATCCGACATTAACAGAATTAGGTTATGAAGATGATGCGAATTTTCTTGGTTGGAGTGAAACAGAAGGGGATACAACAACTGTATACAAACCAGGTGATTTAATTGACAATACTGCAACTGTCCGAGCAAATAATTCTTCAGGAAAACGCTTGTATGCAGTCTACAGTACAGAACCAACTACCCCAACAGATCCAACAAATCCTGAAAATCCGACTGACCCGACCAATCCTGAAAATCCGACAAATCCGGAACAACCGTCCAATCCAATGACACCAACCGATACCAATACACAAACAGATAATGTTGCAATGGTGACTCCCCAAACAGGAGATGATAGTACAACTGTTGGCATATGGGCTTCTGTAATGGCAGTATGTGCCGGGGGAATTGCATTTATCACAGGTAGAAAAATTAAAAGTAAAGTCAAATAAATCTGGCTTGGCTATTTGTCTGCTGTCACAATAGTATTGATCTTTACATGCATGAACAACGAAAAAAGCACCGTATGAATATACGGTGCTTTTTTCATGGGAGTATTTTATGATTGTATCACATTTGTGTTTTTCATTCAGAAATATTTAGATATACTTTTAATAACTCTCTTGCTCGTTGCAGATGTTCATGCCTGACGAAAAAGTTAGTTCCGAAAGGAGAAGCACCGCAGACAATTTGCAAGTAGTCTCCGCTGCCACGACTTTGCTTTAAAAATGGAATGTGATTTTCCTCCAGAATACCTTCAATCAGACCTATGGTGATATTATCGGTTACGGTAGTAAGAAAAGCGGCCTCAGGAATAGGGGATACAGGTTCTTTATCACGAAACATGATGACTTCTTCCCTTCATTAGGAAACATTTAAGCTTCTTGATTTAATTCGTCAATTTTTGCGCGGAGTTTTAAGAAGTCTTCAAAAGCTGCCGGTTTATTGCTTGGATTTCGCAGCAATGCGGCAGGGTGCAGAGTGGCCATCATAAGCACTCCGTTTTTTTCAAAAAATATACCATGTTCTTTTGTAATTTTCATATCGGGTTTGATTAATTTCATGGCTGCAATGCGTCCCAGACATACAATAATTTTTGGACGCATAATCATCACTTGGTTTCTCAACCAATCAATACAAGCCTCTTGCTCTTCGGGAAGCGGGTCACGATTTTTTGGAGGACGGCATTTTACAATATTTGCAATATAAATATTTTTATTTCTGTCGAGGTCGATTGCGGCAAGCATTTTATCCAAAAGCTGTCCGCTTCTGCCCACAAAGGGGAGACCTTCCAAATCCTCATTTTCTCCGGGTCCTTCTCCGATAAATAAAATATCCGATTGAGGGTTTCCCATTCCAAATACGACGTGTGTTCGAGTTTGGCAAAGCTCACATTTTTCACATGCTTTGCACGCTGTTTCCAGTTCTGTCCAGTTTGTATACATACATGCAGCCTTTCTTTTTGTGTTTACCTACAAATTTTTTATATTATAACATAAAAGAAATTGCTGCGCAATTTCTACCAATAAATGTTAAAACGTTCTGATAATAGTCAAAATTTTAATTTTGTTGCTATTATCTGGTTGTTTTAGCATAAAGAAGATTGCATCGCAATTTTGAACCATTCATCGCTAAAATATTCTCAATAACAATCAAAACTTTGAATATGAAAAAATGTTCCTTTCCATATTGATTTTGTCTTTGTTATGAGACTGTTATAACATAAAAGAAGTTGATACGCAATTTCTAACAAATATAAAGTAGATTTTTTAGATATTTCATATAGTATGTAAGTATTGCAATCTAAAGTAGAATCGGGTAAAATAACGTTATCGAAAATAATGTATGATAATAGGGAGTGTGTTTCATTTGAAAATTCTTGTAGAAACATCAGCACGTCATGTACATATCAGTAAAGAGCATTTGGCAATTTTATTTGGTGCGGATGCAGAATTGACTGTAAAAAAAGAGTTATCTCAACCGGGTCAGTTTGCTTGCAATGAACGTGTAACAATTGTAGGACCAAAAGGTGAAATGGCAAACGTTTCTATTTTAGGACCAACACGTCCGGAAACCCAAGTGGAATTATCACGGACAGATACAAGAAAAGTTGGTATTGATGCACCAATTCGTGAATCCGGTCAATTGGAAGGTACTCCCGGATGTAAATTAATTGGTCCCAAAGGAGAAGTAGAGCTGACTAAAGGTGTAATTGTGGCAAAACGTCATGCACACATTCCACCTGATGTAGCGGAACAATGGGGCATAAAAGATCAACAAATTGTTTCCCTAAAAGTAGGGGATAACGAACGTTCTTTGATTTTTGGAGACGTAGTGGCACGTGTAAGTGCAAGCGCAGGATTGGCTGTACATATTGATACAGACGAAGCAAACGCAGCAGGACTAAACGGTGCTGTAGAGGGAGAAATTATTTTATAATTACTTGCTGAGTGGAAGTGTATGAAAAAGATTCTGATACCGTAATAAGGAACATCGGAATCTTTTTCTATGTCAATTTTGATATTGAAATGTTTGGCATGGTTTTTTCGTAGATTTCCTATTGCCTTTTTGCAATTTATACGTTATAATATAACAGTTAGCTTATTTATTTTTTAAAAGCAAGGCAGAAATGCGTGCAATAGGATATGCGGGCGAGCGGGCTCTGCGCGATAGAGCATCGTGAACCATGTCAGGCGGGGAACCGAGCAGCATTAAGCGAAGGTCTCTGTGCGATGCAGGTGGTCTGTTCGTTCGCATATCCTAGTGCATAGTTTTTCGCCTTGCTTTTATATTTTTTCAGGAGTTTTTAGAAAAGGTGGTGTTCGTTTGTACCGCGTTTTATATCGAAAATGGCGTCCTAAAACATTTGAAGATGTTACGGGACAACCTCAGGTTACCAAAACCTTAAAACAAGAATTGGTTTCAGGGAGAATTGCACATGCTTATTTGTTTACCGGTTCTCGCGGTACAGGCAAAACAACGTGTGCGAAAATATTGGCTAAGGCCATTAACTGTTTGAATCCTATAGATGGAGAACCTTGCGGTACATGCGAAATTTGTCGCGGTATTGATGAAGGTTCTGTCACAGATGTAGTGGAAATAGATGCTGCCAGCAACAACGGTGTTGATAATATTCGTATGCTGCGGGAAGAAGCGGGTTTTACACCTGCAATGGCAAAGTATCGTGTATATATTATCGACGAAGTACACATGCTTTCCATAGGCGCTTTTAATGCACTTTTGAAGACTTTGGAAGAGCCTCCTGCACATGTTGTATTTATTTTGGCAACAACAGAAGTACACAAAATGCCGGCGACAATTTTATCACGTTGTCAAAGATTTGAATTTAAACGAATTTCCCCTGCTGACAGTGCTCAGAGGCTGTGCTACATTGCAAGGGAAGAGGGAGCCGACTTGGATGACGAGGCGGCGCTCTTAATTGCACGATTAGCTGACGGGGCTTTGAGAGATGCCCTCTCCATTTTAGACCAATGTATTGGTGTAAGCAATCATGTCACAACAGAGGTTGTTTGCAGTACAGTGGGTATTGTGGGCAGAGAGCATTTATATCAGCTGGTAGACGCAGCTGCATCACAAGATTCGGCAAAGGCTTTGGAATTGATTGATCAATTGTATAATGGATCCAAAGATATGGCGCGTTTATGTGAAGAGTTGTCTACCTATTTCAGAAATATGATGTTAATCAAAACCATGAAAGATGCAAGAGCATTTATTCCGGTATCGGAAGAGGAGTTTCAGTCTTTGACAAAACAAGCTCTTTCACTGTCGCTGACCGCTATCTTGCACGGATTGGATACCATCCAGGATGCTCTGGAAAAAATATACCGTGGCGCAAACGCAAGAATTACATTTGAAATGACTATGATTCAGCTTTGTACACCTCAATTGGATACCAGTGTAGAGGCATTGCTCAGAAGAATTGACGCTCTGGAACGCAAAGCGATTGCTCCAACAGTTACTATGTCAACCTCAGTTTCTTCTATATCTGAAGAAAGCAGTAAAGTTCCAGTGCAGCACACAATAGCTCCTGCGGCAGATAATGAAGTTACAGTTCAGCATGCAGTAGCTCCTGTGGAAACAGGAAGCGGAAATTTGCAGGAACCAATGTCTAAGGCTGCTCCAACAGAGATAATTACCAACAATTTGGAAGAAGATGGTGTTTCTTCAGGTTTGGTTACAAATGCTGTAGGATTGTCTGCAAACATACAAACAACGGCGACAAAGCAAATGAACCTTTCTCAAGAACCTGCTCAGCAGGCACCGGAAGAGACGGTTGTGGCACATCCCAAAGTTGGTGATTCTGCGCATGTGTTGGAAGAATGGCCTGAAATTTTACAGATATTAGGCGGATATTCCAAAGCGATTGCTACCGCATTTACAGGTACCAATGCATTTGTGAGCGGAGATTATGTTTTGATAGATGCACCGTCCGACTCTATGGCCTTTGAATTATTACGGAAATCATCTCAAAGGGAGCAAATGAGAGAGGCAATACGGCAAGCTACAGGCAAGGTGTACAAGTTAGGGCCTTACAGAAAAAAAGAGGATACTCATACAGTAAACTCAGACCCGTTAAAGCAGCTTGCAGAACAAGCGGAGCAAGCGGGAATTGATGTTCAAATAAAAAAGAATTAATATAATTTGGAGGAATATAACATGAAAGCGAGATTACCACAAGGATTCAGTAATGGCGGAGGTACAAATTTACAACAATTGGCACGTCAGGCACAAAAATTGCAAGAAGAAATGGATGCGGCAAACTCCGAATTGGAGATGAAAGAATATTCCGCTACCGTTGGCGGCAATGCAGTAACAGCAGTGGTAACAGGTAAAATGGAAGTGAAATCTCTTGATATTAAACCTGAGGTAGTAGACCCTGAAGATATTGATATGCTATCTGAGTTGGTGATTGCAGCGGTAAATGAAGCAATTCGAGCTGCTTCAACAGAAAAAGCAGAGACTATGGAAAGATTATCCGGCGGCTTAAATATGCCGGGTATGTTCTAATCTATGGCATCTTATCATGTAGCTCCTCTGGCTCGATTGGTGGAGCAGTTTGAAAGTTTGCCGGGAATCGGTCATAAATCTGCACAGCGTTTGGCGTACTATGTTTTGGGTATGCCAAAGGAAAAGGCAGAGCAATTTGCAAATACAGTACTGGAGGCACGAAATGCCATTCACTATTGTAAAGTATGCTGTAATTTAACTGATCAAGAGCTTTGTCCTGTATGCAGGAATGAGGAAAGAGATCGTTCTATTATATGTGTGGTGGAAGATCCGAGAGATGTGTTCGCTTTGGAAAGAACCAATGAGTTTCATGCCACATACCATGTGCTGCATGGTGCCATTTCTCCTTTGGCAGGAATTGGACCTGACCAGCTGTGTATCAAAGAACTGTTGGACAGAGTGAAAAATCCTGAAGTAAAAGAAGTAATTATGGCAACAAACCCGACTGTGGAAGGCGAGGCAACTGCCATGTATATTTCCCGATTATTAAAGCCATTGGGAATCAAAGTAACACGTTTGGCATATGGAATTCCCGTAGGCGGAGATTTGGAATATGCAGACGAAGTTACCTTATCACGTGCTTTAGAGGGTAGAAGCGAGTTATGAAAAAACACCAACTGAAAGTCAGTTGGTGTTTTTTATTATTTATTATGCTTTTTTTCTTTTAATTGCTCAAACTCATGCTTCATCTTGGCACGTCTTTCTTCTGCTTTCATTTTGCGCTCTTGAGATTTTTTCTCACGTAACTCTTTTTTTGCTGTTTTAGCAAATTCTTTTTCCAACACACGTGCTGTTTCAATTTCTTGCTCCAAAATAGCAGCGTCCCATCTGGTAATGGATACATCTTGGAATGTATTTAGCACATTATCAAAATACATTGTATTATCTTCTTGCACAAATGCAATCAAAGCAGTGTCTCCGTCCGATAATATACAAGATACTCTTTCTATCATAGAATTATTTGTGTCAATATCACCTAAGTCTATGGAGCTGCCAATTAAAGTACCGATACCTCCGCCCAGTAGAATACCCAAAGGACCACCTATAATACCGATTAAAGCACCAATCAGTCCCCCAGCTATGGTGTCATCGCTGGTCTCTCTGCCAGTATCAAATGCATCTTCCAGCTGTACATTATTACCCATTTTTTTGACAATTGCCATTTGGGAAACCAAATAACCGGACAATTCTGTAGTTCCGTCCTTAATTTTTGAAAAAGCTTGATAAGCTTCACTTTCTACCGGAAAAACAGCTACTACAATATTTTCCATACTTGTAACCTCCCTGATACATATCCTATGGTGTTTTTTATTTTAGTATACTCTCATGGGTGTTAAAGTCAAGATATATAATGTTACCATTTTATGAAATATAAAAGGAGAGAACATATTTTACAAAAATGAAAGCTTTTGCTTCACGTAAATTGCTTTTTATCTATCAAGAGGTGGCTATCCAATGAAAATTTGTACCCAATAGCTTACGCCTTGATATTGTACAACACCTACGGCTATTCCGGTGAATTGCTTACTCAATATATTGGCGCGATGTCCCGGTGAATTCATCCAAGCATTCATAACTTCCGCAGCGCTTTTTTGCCCACTAGCAATATTTTCTCCGATTGCGTAGTAATTCACGTTTACGGAAGTAAAGCAGCTGGAGCCATCCGGTCTTGTATGGGAGAAGGTGGAGATGATTTCGTTGGCTCGAATATTTGCCGCATCCTGTATATCATTACGATAAGTAAGTTCCGTAAGACCATTTTCTTTTCTTCTCTGATTCACCAATTGAAATACTTGATTTCCTTCATTGGTACAGGTTGTGGGTGGTGTTTCTTCTACGGGTTCGTTGTACTGTGGGGGTGCGATACTTTGTGCGTTGGATGGGGGCAGTGTATTATTTTCAGGTATAGATTCTTTGGCAGCAGATTCCGAAGATTCTATGATTTGCTGGTGGTTTTCGGGGAGATTGCTCCTTGAGCTTGCTTCAGGCTGATTATTTTCCTCCGATGATATTTCAGATTCCTCACTTTCCGAAGAGGTAATCTCTGATGAACTCTGGTAAAATATTTCATTGGAAGATATATTATCTTCTTGAGAACAGCCTGTGACCAAAATTGAAATCAGACACAAAGAAAATAGGATCAACATGTTCTGTTTCATAAGATACTCCTTTATCGTTATACTTCAAGAAATCAGTGATGATCAAATGGAAACATATAATTAAAAAAATCAACATTCCATGGTTACCGATATAGCTTTCCCATAAAAATAAATAAAATTAAATTTATAAAAATGTACGAAATCATTGTGGTTGGCTGCGTTTCTACACAATGATCAAGTAGATGACTTAATAACAGTTTAATCCGATGTTATGTGATGACACAACATAAACTATATGTGCAGTATAATAGTGAGAACATATTGATATATGAAATAAGAGCATAGAGTATACTCTATGCTCTTAAGATGATATTATGAAATTTAATATATTATTACTTATAAATCCCAGTTAATTGCATATCAACAGATTGATACACTTGATTATTCCCGATTCCAAAATCGTATTTAGGATTGTTTTTCTTGTATTCCAAACAAAATAATTTAAAAACATCTGCCTTAATCTCTTCGAATGATGCATCAGGTACAACTAAGATTCTCTTTGCCAGAACTCTTCCGTCACCTAAAAGACAATTTCCTCCATAATGCACCTGTAATATTTTATTGTTTATTTTGATATTCTCTTGTTTTTCTTTTGCCCATAAAGTAGGGGTGGAGTCATTTAATGTTAATTTTTCTAATCGTTTTGCATGCTCTCCCTCGGCTTGTGTGATAAAGCCTTTATCATAAATTTTTTGTATGTCACTTTTTTTCATGATGATGGTATCGCCTGCTTTTTTAATGGTTGAAATACTGTAATTTTCTGCTTTTTCTTTTGCAGTTGTTTCATTTGCTGTTGTATATTGTTCTTCAGACAGTACGATTAATCCGTTTGCTTGCGAAAATATTTTATTATAATTTAAAACAATTGCCGCCGTAGCAACACCACCGCATATTATTACAATTATAATTCCTATGATTACTCCTTTTAGAGTCTTATTCGTTTGCATAGTAAACCTCCTTGGTTTTATTTAGATTTCAATTTCTTTTCTGCTCTTATCATAGTATAAATGGTAATGATATAACATCGATTAATCTTACAATGAACTTACAAATTTGACAGATTGTGCTTACTATAAAGTAAAAATAGAAAATAGGTTTCTAAAATCAATTACAATATCCCTGTAATTTTCAGATAATTTCAATTTTAACAATGTATCATCATTTTATAAAATTTTTTATTAAAGTAACAGGATAGAACATAGTTCTTTTATTAGTTTATAAAAAATGAATACAACAGAATTGTCACAAGAGGATATACTGGAAAATCCACCCTAATATTTTTCAAATACTATAGACAGTCATATTTCAATACAAAATAATAAATCCGAACCTATGACCAATCAACATAGGGTTCGGATTTATTATGAGTTTACGATACAAAAAGATACCCGTTATAAACGCGAATGAAAAGGAAAAATAAAAAACGGGCCGGGAACGAGTATTACGTCCGGGCTCAGTTTGGTGGGTTTACGTTACAAAAAAGATACCAACATTTGTTAATCTCGTACCGGCCTTATACCGAATCTTTGCTCACAGATTGCTCTTAATAAGAAGACCAGGACTTCAAGAAAATCAATATTATATACTTTCATTTCACTGTTGTTTTGGGGTTCGTAAAAATAACGGAACTCTTCAAAAGATCTTTCTATGGTCTTAAAATTAGAAATAAATTGCTCTGAATTAATTATGGTGTTCTTTTTCTTTTTAAAGCATTCAATGGCAACTGTTTCTATCTCTTATGCAGTAGACAAATCCGGTTTGCAAAACAAGTCATTATAAAGCTTATGCCCTCTAAGAGGAATTTCCAATAAAGCTTTAAGAAATAGTTCACATGCAAATGTGCCATTTACCATTGCTGGAATCAGCAATGTGAATTTTTCATAGTTTCCGGTTGTCCGCACCAACATATGTTCAGTAAGTAAAATCTTAAAAGAATTAGAGAACATTAGTGCCGAATCGTATGCTGAAAATCCCTTAGCCATTACACCACCCTAAACGAGCATAGCACAAATCGGAAAATAAAGAAACCGACTTTGTTTTACACAAAATCGGTTTCCTCGACATATGGTGGAGGCGAGGGGAATCGAACCCCTGTCCGAAAATCACTTGCCAAAGCTTTCTACGAGTGTATCCAATTATTTAATATTCCCGCATCTTACCGCTAATTGGAAAGCTGAAAGAATTGGTAGCCTTTGAGTCATGACCAAGTGAAAGGCGTCACTTGGTTCACGTGCACCACTCATCGACATCTCAATTCAGGCCGTGGTACTCCTAAATGAGACGGCAGCCTTAATTAGGCTGCGTACGCAACTTGTTTGTTGTCGTTTAATTTTAAAAATACGGCGTTTTTAGTGGGTCCGCACCACTACTCGCTTACTAAGGTTCACAATCCCCGTCGAAACCTTTACGCCCCCATATAGAGATCAATAGGAGGTATCCTATCGATTTTTTTCTTTCATTGCACGTTCAATATCACGTTTGGCAGCCTTAGCGGCTAAATCTTGACGTTTGTCATAAAGCTTTTTACCTCTGCATAAGCCTACTTGAACTTTTACTTTTGAATTTTTAAAGTAAAGGGATATGGGAATCAAAGAATATCCTTCTTGCTTTACGTGACCGTATAAACGCATGATTTCTCGTTTATGAGCCAATAACCGTCTTACGCGCATAGGGTCTTTGTTAAATATGTTTCCCTGTTCATAAGGGCTGATATGCATGCCATTTATAAACAATTCACCTTTGACAATCGAACACCAGGAATCCTTTAAATTTACTCTTCCTTGACGCAAGGATTTTACTTCTGTTCCAAACAGTTCAATGCCTGTTTCTAGGCTTTCTTCTACAAAATAGTCATGGTAGGCTTTTTTATTTTGTGCAATTGTTTTTGTTGATGCTTTTTCTGCCATAAAAACGCCTCCTTGCTGTATGTTGTAGCATATCATACTTGGGGCAACCTTGTCAATGTAAGCGCATAAAACACCGTTCATTTGACAACTTATTTCAAATTTTGCTCCTTAAAATAAAAGGATAATACAAATAGTATATTTTATATTTATTTTTACAGATGATTATGGTATCATTTTATTTGTAAATAACATGCAAAGGGGGAGACGAACTTGGAACGTGAAGTGATTGCGGCAAGAACCATGAACAGCTTATATATTTGGTTAGATATTGCTTATCTTATGATATTACTGGGCGTGTTGCTATGGACCAAGCGCAGACAAGCTGTGATTGCGGGACTCATCGGAGGAGCTTTGTATTTTGCGGTAGATTACGGTATGTTCTATTTGCTTCTGGGAACACGGCAAGTGGTTGGAGCAGATCCGTTTTGGTTTTTGCTATGGCTTTCCATCAGTTACGGATTTACAAATTTCGTATGGATATGGCTGTGGCTGGATCGCGATGGACATACCTTAGAGTGGTCAATCTTAATTGTTGCAGGTTGGTTGGCTACTGCACTGCTGTCACAAAATTTTGGAAATCAATTTTCGCAAATTTCTATTATGCGGGGTACCAATGATTATTATGGAATTATGGCTTTGATTTTGGCCATTGGATATGGCATTGTATGTATTTATAACATTCGATTAAAAGATAAAACAAAAAAGATTCCTGTCTTATGGATCCTTGCCATTGGTATTTTGGTTCAATTTGGCTGGGAATTTGTTTTAAATATTACAGGAATACGCAATCAGAGTCTGCAAACATTGATTGTCAATTCTCTGCTTGAAACCAATTTGGGATTGCCGTACCTTTATTTTATACATCGTGCCGTTCACAAGAGAAGAGATGAGGCGCTACATAAACGATTACCTGATAACGAAACCGTTTTTACATCGTAAATACTGCATCAGACCGGCGACAATAGTTGTCGGTTTTTTATATCCATAAAAATTGGAGGAGTGAAATAGGGTGTTTCAGCATAAGTATGAATGAATTCTTACGAAAGGAGTTTTTTATGAGACGTATTCCTTTAGAAGAGGCTGCTTTCAAAGTATGCGAGCAAAGCTCAGCGCCGCCTCTTATTTTTCAATTACCTCCCGCAAAAGGCAGAAAACAATTGGAAGACCAGCAAAATGCCCCTGTAAATATGTATCCTGCCAATATTCAGTGTGAGCAAGTTCAAATCAATGGAAGGGAAGAAATCATCACTTATTTTGTCACTCCAAAAGAAAACACTTCCGTAAAAAGTATTATTTTTTATATTCATGGTGCGGGGTGGGTGTTCGGCAGTTTTCATACTCATGAAAAATTAGTTCGAGAATTGTCTGCACGTACCAATTCTTTGGTTGTATTTCCGGAATATACGCGCTCGCCCGAAGTTAGATTTCCAACCGCAATTCATCAATGTTATTATCTATTATGCCGCCTTCCTCAGTTGATAGGAAAAAAATACACCAATATTGATTTCCGTACGCTCACAGTCGCGGGAGACAGCGTTGGAGGCAATATGGCAATTGCTATGACGCTTTTGGCCAAAGAAAAGTGCGGCCCCAAGATTCATAAGCAATTGCTGTATTATCCTGTAACGAATGCTTGTTTTCAAACAGAGTCCTACCATAGATTTGCAAGAGGATATTATCTGTATCGCGCAGGAATGGAATGGTTTTGGAATCAATATTTGCCCATGTTCAAACAGCGCAGTCATATTTTAGCTTCACCGCTGAGAGCCTCTGTACATCAATTGAAAGGTCTTCCGGATGCCATGATTATCAATGGAGAAGCTGATGTGCTGAAAGATGATGGGGAAGCATATGCAAAAAAATTAATGCGTGCAGATGTCAATGTAACCGCAGTACAAATTCAAGGAACCATCCATGATTTTGTCATGCTGAATGTGTTGGATCAGACAAATGCTTGCAGAACGGCAATGAATTTGTCCACAGACTGGATTTGCCAGAAAAATGCTGTGTTACTAGATAATAGATAACAGTGGTTATGTTGACTGTAACAGTAGATTTTTTAAGATAAATATGATACGATTAGAAAAAATATTGTTTGCAGTAGGGGACAGTATGAAACTAAATTATCAAAAAAAATTAGAGGAAACATTACAAAAATTACAGGCGGAAGGAAAGCGACCTGTATTGGTATTGCATTGCTGTTGTGCACCGTGCAGTACTTATGTTTTAAAGTATTTAGCCCAATATTTTATCATCAAAATTTTATTTTATAATCCTAATATTTCTCCGAAAGAAGAATATTACCGCCGATTGGATGAGCTGCATTCTTTGCTCAAGCAAATGCAGTTGGAGCAAGAGATTGAAGTCATAGAGACAGAATACCATCCGGAACAGTTTTACCATTGCGCCGGTGGCTTGGAGCATGAACCGGAAGGCGGGGAGCGTTGCAAGAAATGCTTTGAATTAAGGCTGTCAGAAGCGGCGCAGAAAGCATCTGAATTAGATGCAGATTACTTTACCACTACTTTGACCATCAGTCCGCATAAAAACGCAAATCTATTAAATGAGATAGGGCAGTTAATGGGTGAAAAATATCATATACCATATTTGTGCTCCGATTTTAAGAAGAAAGAAGGATTTAAACAATCCCTTATGTTATCCCAACAGTATGGGTTATATCGACAAGACTATTGCGGATGTATTTTTTCCAAAAAGGAAAGAGAGCAGCAAAGAAAAGAAGCACAGTCATCTTTGATGGAATGAGATAAAAAAGGAACGATTTTGAACATCGTTCCTTTTTTTTATGGTCTGTGAAAATGCGGTTTTTCGCTTAGTTGTTGATTGATAAATGAATGGAACTGAGCAACTACTTGCTTTTCTTTCTCCGACAATGCTTCACTTGCAGAGGAGGTATTCAGCTGTTCATATAATTCAGTTGCTATTTTGATTGGAACAGCTGTTAATACATGTAGATTTTCAGCGCTGGATACTTTGCAAGCTTTCAGTACACATTTAGGAGCCATAACCAATGCAGCTAATTTTTGTGCCTGTTCGCGGTCGGAATCCATATTTTCGCTTTGTAAAATGAACTGGCATATATCCGTACAATTTTCAAATTTTTCATGTTCAAAATTGTTCAGATAGTCAACACGATTTACCTTTGCCAAATGTGTAATTTTAATAGGTAGTGTGTCAAATTCACCTTCTATTAAAATATTTAGGGCTAATTCTTCAAGTGTTTGATTTAGCATATTGTTTCCTCCTAATTCTTTTCTTTTATTTAGTATATAATTTGATTATAATCCATAATTATGTCTAAATTATGTTTTTTTCTAATTTTTTTATTTGTAACCAATTTTTGTTAGATGCAATATGGTAAACCATAGGTATAAATCAATAACAGTTGGAGGTCATTTTGTCTATGGAAGGATTATTTATTGGTATTTTTTGTTTCGTTATGATGAGTGTGTTTTATCCTTTTGTGAAAAAACAAAACAGTTGTTTTATGGAAAGAGTTTGGCCGATATTTTTCATTGTAGGAATTGGCAGTATGATTGGTGCGGTGTTTGTGCAAGAATTTGTATGGTCAGCTATGCTTGCGATAACGGGAGTTATGTTTTTATGGAGTATGAGCGAAATCCAGGAGAAAAAAAGCTATCAACTGTATGAAACGCTACATATTAACGATGCGGAATTCTTATGCAGTCCCAGAGAAAAAAATCAGAATTCAGAGTTTTAAAAATCGGCTGCCATTGGCAGCCGATTTTTTCATTGTAAAATTTATAAATCGTTTAGAATTTTTTTATTGTATTGTTAGCAAGATATGGTATAGTAAATATGACAATCAATCCGTATGTGTTGATACATACCAAATAACAGAAAAGGTGATATGATGGAAGAAAAGCAGAGACTGCATCCGGATGCAAAAACCGGCTTAACATCTCAGCAAGTTGCCAGTCAAAAAGAAAAGGGACTAAAAAATGAGGCAACGGAAAAAATATCAAAATCCACAGGACAAATTATTAAAGATAACGTTTGTACTTTATTTAATTTATTCAATTTGATTATTGCAATTGCTTTGGCCTGTGTTGGCGCTTTCAGCAATTTATTGTTTATCGTTATCATCATTGCCAATATCTTAATTGCGATTATTCAGGAATTACGAGCAAAAAAATTGGTGGATAGTCTTTCTTTGCTGTCTGTCCCGCATGCCAAAGTAATACGTGATGGAAAAGAGCGGGAAGTTCCGGTGGAAGATTTGGTTTTGGATGATGTAATTTGTCTGTATGCAGGTCAACAAATTTGTTCAGACGCCATTATTTTAGAGGGCGAAGCGGAAGTAAACGAATCTTTGTTAACAGGTGAATCCGACCCAATCAATAAAGTTCCGGGTGACCAGGTATTATCCGGTAGCTTTGTAATCAGCGGTAAGTGCTATGCAAAAGTGGAGCATGTAGGTAATGACAACTATGCCACACACATTGCACATGAAGCGAAAAAAATGAAACAAGTACATTCCGAATTGGTTACCTCTATGAGAAAAGTAACCCGTTTTACAGGATTTTTAATTATTCCTTTGGGTATTGTATTGTTTTTGGAAGCATTTTTCTTGCGTGGCGGAGATCCTACCACTTCTGTCGTTTCCACAGCAGCAGGTTTGCTTGGTATGCTGCCCAAGGGCTTGGTTCTGTTGATTAGCATTAGCTTAGCCGTTGGTGTAGGTCGTTTGGCAAAGCGTAAAGTATTGGTACAAGAACTGTATTCTCTTGAAACACTTGCCCATGTAGATGTGCTTTGTTTGGATAAAACAGGTACCATTACAGAAGGCAACATGAAAGTAGAGACGGTTTATCCTTTAAGAAGAGAAGATGATATTGCTTGGTTCGATGATGTCATGGGGTCTTTTTTACATTATACCGATGATAACAATGCAACATTCCAGGCAATTAAGGGATATTATCAAGAGTGTAAACGCTATGCACCCGTACAAAAAATTCCGTTTTCATCCCAAAGAAAATGGAGTGCAATGACATTTGAGCAGTTTGGTACGCTTGTTCTGGGAGCGCCTGAAAGATTAACCAAATCACAGCTTCCCGAAGAAATTCAGCAGGAAATTCAGAACGGAAACCGTGTCATTTTAGTAGGGATGACAAAGGATAACATTACCGCAGACGGACCTCTGACAGGAGTAGTACCGTTAAAAGCAATTGTGATTACCGACCCTATTCGTGAAAATGCAAAAGCAACATTTGACTATTTTAAACGTGAAGGTGTTGCAATTAAAGTAATTTCAGGTGACAACCCTGCAACGGTTGCTGCCATTGCCAAAAAAGCCGGTTTGGAAGGTGCTGAAAATTACATTGATATGAGTACCATCCAGACCAAAGAAGAATTGGTAAAAGCCGCAAATCGTTATTCTGTTTTTGGTCGTGTATCACCTCAACAAAAGAAAATGTTGGTGGAAGCCTTGCAGAAACACGGTCACAAAGTGGCAATGACCGGAGATGGTGTCAACGATATTTTAGCACTGCGTGAAGCAGACTGCAGTATTGCGATTGCAGAAGGCAGCGATGCAGCCAGACAAGTGTCGCAATTGGTATTATTGGATTCGGATTTTTCCTCTTTACCAAAAGTGTTGGCTGAGGGAAGGCGTGTTGTAAATAATATTACACGCGTTGCAGGTGTTTTCTTTGTAAAAACAATTTATTCCGTTCTGTTATCCATTATTTGTATTTGTACAAATCAACCGTTTCCATTTTTGCCAATTCAAATCACATTGATTGACTTGGCCATTGAGGGATATCCGGCATTCTTTATGTCCTTTGAGCCGGATGGCAGAAAAGTAACCGGCCGATTCTTACCGTCAGTGTTTAGGCGAGCAATTCCAAATGCGGTTGCAACTACCATTGGTGTGGTAGCATTATTTATCATAGCGCCGTTATTTGGTGTCTCTCCTGAACAGACAAATACCATTATGTATCTTTTGGTTGGCTTTGTTGGTATTACAGCTGTATTTAAGGCTTGTTGTCCGTTTAATCCATTGCGTGGATTTTTATTCTTGTCTATGACATTTGGATACTTTGCCGCAGCATATATTTTCAAAGGGTTATTGGAGTTGACGATGCCTTCCGGAACTGCATTCATTATTTTAGGTATTGCAGCTGTTGCAAGTATTGTTGTAGAACGTATTGTTGCTTTGATTACCAATGCAGTTTTTAAAAATTCTATGCCCAATAAAAAAGCAAAACGATATGCAAATCAAAAATGATGAAAAAAAGCGCCGCTTAGCGGCGCTTTTTTCTTTATATTTGTTACCCAAAGCAGTGCTTTGTGCAAAGGGGTGTATGGCTTGTTTTATGTTATAACAACCTTGTAACAGCAACAAAACTAAAGTTTTGGCTGTTAGC